>ENA-ORDC01001885-ORDC01001885.1-marine-metagenome-genome-assembly--contig:-NODE-1885-length-14177-cov-4.819220_pt1 | contig 14177 bp, 13 predicted proteins | sample MGYA00237783_ERZ508515 | MGnify/ENA primary metagenome ERZ508515 (study PRJEB26186, sample SAMN06268792) | marine metagenome | isolation source: Eden Landing Ponds, San Francisco, CA, USA | place... | reverse complement strand
CAAACGCTCAGTGCCGGGACCTATTTCTGCGACCCATACCGCTCCAGCCAGCGGGGCACAAACGAGAATACAAATGGACTGCTGCGCCAGTACTTCCCGAAGGGGACGGACTTCCGGAAGATCTCTGACAAAGCGCTTCGGGCAACCGTAAAGCAACTGAATAACCGTCCCCGGAAACGGCTCGGTTATCGCACACCGGCGGAAGTGTTCTGGGGTGAATACTCAGGAGCACTGGATACGGGTGGTGCTGCAGTTATTACTTGAACTCAGGACCAAACACGTATCAAAAGAAGGTTAGGATACCGCCACCCGGTTGGAGAGCGGTCACCAAGATATCCACAGATTACTTGATCCTTTAGCGTTGTTATCTCACGGCCACGGCGATACGGAACCTTTGGAAGGTCAATCGGCTTCGCATCGCTCTCTCGGTTCTAAGTGCTAGCACGATACCCTAATCCGGATTTCTCACGAGAAGGCAGTAAAAGGAAGGAAGAAGCGGCTTAAAGTGTTAGAATTTCAGGACCTTACACCAAAAACACACCACCAAAGCCGCTATCCAGAATGGTACCTGAAAAACTCGCCTTCTCGCCACTCGGTCGCCGCCTCATTGAAGCCGATTTCTCCGGTGGCCATATCAGTTCCGACGCCGGATTGCTGCTTCTTCGCGAAGTCGATAAACGCCACGGTCTGACCCGCCAGCTCGCTGGCGCACTGAACGATTCACGCATGGGCTCGAAGGTTCGCCACTCGCTGCCATCGATGGTGGCCCAGCGGGTCTATGGATTGGCCGCCGGGTATGAAGACTTCAACGATCACCAACAGCTGCGTTTTGACCAGATCCTGCAAAGTGAATTGACCCCCTTCCACAGCTGCACAGGTTATAGTGCGGCGCAGAGGAGGTAGCGATGAGCGATCAACCGAACGTCAAGCGATGGACGGCCAAGCGTAAAACAGCCGTTGTCATGGACATCCTGAAGGGTAAGACCACCGCAGCAGAGGTTGCCCGCCAGCATGATCTGACCGTCTCGGAAGTCGAGCGCTGGATCGATGAAGCCCAGAGAAACATGGAGAACGGCTTCAAGTCCCGCCCCCGTGACATCCGTGAGCAGTACGAGTCGGAACTGCGCGATACCAAAGAAGCTCTGGGTGAAGCCCACCTGCAGATCCATGCGCTAAAAAAGTTCAAACGCCTGCTCGACGAGGACGAGAACTCGTGAGGTCGCTGCAGGCGGAGCTGGCAGGTGAAGGGCATTCGGTGTCGATCAGCAAGCTGTGTCGATGGCTGGGGCTGCCCAGGCGCACGTTCTACTATCAACCCAAGGCTCGTCCGCACGTTATCAATGACGTTCTGGAAAAGCGTGTGAAGGCAACCATTGAACGGTTTCCAACCTATGGGTATCGACGTCTGGCCTGTGTGCTGGGTGAAAACCGCAAACCGGTGCAGCGGATCCTGCAACTCAAGGGATGGCAGGTGCGACGACGACCGCAGGGGTTCCGGCCTCGGGCTCGGAGCCTGCCCTCGGTGGCCCACAGGCCCGATGAACGCTGGGCAACGGATTTGACCCATGTCTGGTGCGGCAAAAATCGTCGCGCCGCCCTGGCAGTGATCATCGACTGCTGCACCCGGGAAATCCTGGGCTGGCGGTTGTCCGATAACGGCAGTGCCAAAACCGCCGAGGCGGCCCTTGAGGAGGCGCTCATTGAGCGCCTCGGTGTCCTGCAGCGGGTGACACAGCCGTTGGCTCTGAGAAGCGATAATGGCTTGGTATTCAGTTCCCGCCATTACACGGGCACCGTCAAAGCGTATGGCCTTACCCAGGAGTTCACGACGCCGTATACGCCGGAACAGAATGGCTTGATTGAACGATTCTTTCGGTCATTGAAAGAAGAATGCATCTGGCAGCACCGGTTCGAGTCACTGGCCCATGCAAAGACGGCTATTGGCAACTGGATCCGGTACTACAACGAGCAAAGGCCGCATCAGTCACTCGGCTATGTGGCACCACGGGCACACCCAGCATTAGTGGCTTAAGGTGTGCAGAAACCCGGGGGTCATTACAAAAGCGCCATCGGCCGGGATCAGGCCCTGGCCGGCAAGTCCACGCTGAGCCGGATGGAACGTGGCGTGGATCGCCAGGCGGTTGTCGAGGCTCACCGGGTACTGTGGCAGCAGTTCATTGACCAGCATGAGGTGCCACCAAAAGAGTTGGTTCTGGATTTCGATGGTACCGATATTCCTTTGCACGGTGAGCAGCCGGTCAAGCACTTTCACCGGTACTACGATCACCACTGCTACCTGCCGCTGTACGTGTTCTGCGGCCGCCACCTGCTGGTCAGCTACCTGCGCCCGAGCTATTACAGCGATGCCCGCCACAGCTGGGCGATCCTGGCGCTGCTGGTGCGCATCATCCGCCAGCACTGGCCGGCTACCCGGATCGTGTTCCGCGGCGATGCCGGCTTCTATCGCCCCAGGCTGCTCGAATGGTGTGACCGCAACGGCGTGGACTACCTGGTCGGGTTCAGCAAAAACAGCAAATTGCTGGATGAGGTCAAAATCCCAATGGCGCGGGTGCGCCACCATTACCGGCAAGCCGGGGAGAAAATGAGTGGCGTTTACCGCTTCCAGTATCGGGCCAGAAGCTGGAAGCGCTCGCGCTGGATCGTCTCCCGGCTTGAGCATGGCGAACTCGGCGCTAACCCGCGCTTTATCATCAGCTCACGCTACGACGATGGCACCAAACTCTATTACCAGCAGTACTGCGCTCGTGGTGACATGGAGAACCGGATCAAGGACCAGCAGCTGGATCTGTTCGCGGATCGTTCATCAAGTACTGACTGGTGGGCGAACCAATGGCGGCTGCTTCTATCAGGCTTTGCCTACACACTGTTCGAGCGCCTGCGCCTTTACCTGCAAAACACCGGCTTCGAGCGCATGAGCATCCACAACCTGCGCTTGAAGCTGATCAAGGTCGCGGCGGTGGTGATCCGCAACACCCGGCGTATCCGGCTGATGATCAGCGAGCACTATCCCTGGAAAGATGAACTCAGCCAGCTCGTCGGCCGGCTTGTCCCGACATAAACCCAACGGGCGCCCCCGGCCCGCACCAATGGGGGAAAGGGGGCAGTGTGCTCGAAACCCGCTCAGCGATCAGAATCTGACCAGAGAAAGCTGTTGTGGGTCATCCCGGCGCTGGCTACGCTGCCAATAAACGCGCTTTCGGGCGCTCATGAGAAATCCGGGCTAAACAGCACTTACCAAGAAAGTAACCTCTTCTTTCGCCCTGTTCCGAGCAGCACCTGCTGCCAACCCAGTTCATCATTTTTCGTTATCTCTTTGTTATCTTAAGTGATCCTGCAGAGTCATCCAAGACAAACTGGCCTTCAACTTTTTGCAAATACTCGTCTGTTGCCTTCCGGCATCCACCCCAATCATGGTAATCATCAAGAATGACGCACCCTCCGGAAATCAGGTTAGGGAAGATTCTTTCTAGACATGTCATTACGGGCTCATACCAGTCAACATCAACGTGAGCGAGCGCTACAGGTTGATCTATATGCATAGTATCCTGGACAAGCCCTTTTATAAGCGATACAGACTGCTTGTCGCAATCGATTCCAAAATTCTTTAGGTTAGCGTGGACTATATCAAATAAATTCTCTTCATAACCATAATATATTTCACCTCCAATTCCTTTTGATTTACCTGCAATAATTGTTCGATAACGTTCATGGACATCCTGAGTATCCTCATCTGTCGGAGGGGGAATCATGCCAAAAACATCATAAATAAACAGAGGACGTTCTTGGTCCTTCAGTGAAGCTATTAATATTGAAGAACCTCCGAGTGCACAACCTGCCTCTACAAAAATACCTGGTAATTTGGAAGTCTCAATGGAGCGGCATGAGTTTGCTATACTTCCAAGTTTTCGAACGGTCAGATAGGTGAGCTTTTTCTTTTTGATGGGCTCAATAAGCGCTTGATCCCCGGCATGCAACGTGGATAGTATTTTTTGTTCGGCTCTATAAGCATGAATTTTTTTTAGGAGATTTTGAATGCGTGCAATCATTTGTATTGCTCTCTTATGGGAGGAACATCAGAATGACTCATTTTGAGCTCTGATTTGGATTGTGTCCCGGAGACTGAGTCGACTTTTCCGATAGAACAACGGAAACGGAACGACTTCATGGCATGAACTCTTCGTTCAGGGTTCCATTACGTGTAATGGTTACAGCATTAAATGATTCATAATTGTGGGCTCCGGCCAGTTTCGACCCTTGGTTGATTGCCGCACAGCTTTCTGACGTTTTCTGGTAAAACGATTCCCCAGTTCGCGCATCTTGACCCTCTTGTGCTTCTCCTCATCATCTTTATGCCACTGGAATGGTTTGGCCAGTTTCTCATTGTGCGTTTAATGTAATGGCGAATGGCTGATCTCAATGCGTGGACGCTGGTAAAAATGCCACGATGAAGGGCACATCGTCCAACCTGAGCGAACCAACCTTCAACCGCATTCAGCCAAGAAGCGCTGGTCGGGGTGAAGTGGAGCTCATTTGTGGCCCTTGCGAAACCAATGTTTCAGATGGGCTCCGTTGCCAACTCACTCATTGATCCAGATAGCCCAACGCAGGATAGGTTATCCGCATTACCGGCTTATTCTCGTGTATAACGTCTCCCATTCCGCTCGGATTCTCTCTGGCCTCAACTCTTCTTCTGCCCATTTCTTACCGTTTTCGGCCATCACTTGCCACCCTTCAGCATCACCAAGGATCGCTCTTGCCGCACTCACCATGGCCTCAACGCCACCAACAGGGAAGGTAACCCCAGCACCGCTGTTCCGGGCAATATCCGGTATGCCAGCAACATCAGATGCAACGAAGGGCGTTCCACAGGCACAGGCCTCCAAGAGTACAGTTGGATAGGCTTCTGAGTAGGATGGAAGGATTACCAGCTTAGCGGACCGGAGGACGGATTGAACCTCTGCTTCCCCCAGCCATGGATAAAGTCGGCATTTACCCTCCAAGGTTGATTCCTGAACATTCGTGTAACACTCAAAGCTTGCAATATCAGCCAGATTCTCGGCTGCGCGTACCATGTCATCCACGCCTTTCTCCCAACTCCAACGCCCGAAAAAGACGATGTCCCGCGTGCGGTCATGAAGGCTATCAGCCCCGTCCGCCCGGATCCACGTTTCGTCGATAGCATTCGGAATAACGAACAAGCTATTCCGGAGGCAAAATACGTTTTCGAAATTGGTTTTGAGTCTCTCACTCAGGAATACATGAGCTTCTATTGCTCGCCATGTCGACGTAATCAACGCAATGGGAAAGAAACGGGGCAGGTAATCGCGAACCACGTCCGAACTCTTGTGGTGTTGAACGCACAATGGGATTCCGGCCAGTTTTGCAAGCCAGATATAAGGTAGGGTTCTAACGGCATCACCGGACGAACCCACGATGACGTGCACCAAGTCGTAGGATTTCCGTATGCGGTACAACCCGAACATAAAACCCAGGAGGCTTTTCAGGTAGGTTGTTACGGCCCGGGATATCGGCGTATAGCAATGATGAAACACATGGAGGTCCATCCCGGGATAGGCCTGCCTCAGTGTTTCGGTCACCTTGACGACACCACCGGAAATCCCTGGTGAGTAACCAATGACCAGAACCCTTGGCGTTTCATGATTGGCCATTGGGTTGAAATTCCTCTTTGAATTGATTTGACCATTTCTCGATGTTCGAGACCGGAAGCGTGATGTCCGTTGCGCGCTCATCCAGGATCATCGATTCGAGTTCCTCGAACGGCCTGTACCGGTCAATCACGGGCAGGTTGATGTCCTTGCCCATGCTGTTAGCCCTGTGATCGACACCTATGATGGTCGCTCGACGCCCGTGTTTCAGTGCATAGATGCCGCCGTGAAGGCGATTGCCAACGTAATCCAGCGCCAGGGATGAATCGCTCAACAGGCGATGATACGCCCTTAAAGTCGGCGGGATAAACTGGAAATAACGGTCAAAGCCCAGACTCCGGATATAGTCCATGTCCCCGGAGCCCTGGCACCAGAAATAGCGGTTCGCGTACCTGGAACAGACAAGGTCAAGAAGCTCGGCATCCTTCTCTTCATTGCGGCTGTAATCCGTAAGCACGCAAACGGCCGAATCACCGGGGGATTGTGGAATACTGGCACAATGATCGGGTGTAAGGCTCCAACAAGTCGGACAGCCGGTGTTCAGCACATTGTCAAAACCAATTTCCCTGAGCCGGCCTTCAGTGTAGGAATCCCGTACCGAATGGTAACGCTGTGAATCAAGGAGACGGCGCAATAACCATCTTGTATAGAAATCCGTTTTCCGGGAGGCCTGGCTTCGCCACCCGACACCCATAAGCACCACGGGCTTCAGCTTGAATGCGTCAACCAACCCCACGTTCCATTGCTTAACCAACCCCATGTGGGCATGGAGCAGGTTCGTCCCGCATGCAATGTTATAGGAAAGCTGCTTTTGAATACGATAACTGGTCCTGCCCAGCTTCTCGTGAGTCGGAAAGTAAAAAGCCTGTGCGCTCAAAAGTGCATCGAGGACCTCCCTGGCCGACTCCATGATGATGAGATCACCCGTATTCTCAGTCGCAATGCTTGTATCCAGAATCCCGGCTTTTAATATGGAGTCAGTCATTTTAATCCTGTTTATAAGATTTTCACTTGCAATAATTCGTGGCCGCGTGCTTGCCGCAGCCGAGATCCTTCTAGGTCTGCCCATTCATATCCTTGGCAAAGCGGTTATAAAGCCCTTCGTGTGCCTCAACCATACGCTTAACCGAAAACCGCTCTACAGCTATCTTTTTTGCACACTCGCCCATATGCTTACGTTTCGATGGATTAGCAGCCATATCCGCCATTGCGGAGGCTAATCGGGGCACATCCCCTACCGGGTAAAGCAGACCTGATTTGTTTTGGCGGATGGCTTCAGGGTTTCCGCCTGTTCCCGTACAGATCACCGCCAGACCGTGCTGCATATATTCTACGATTGAGTTCGAAAAACCCTCGGATTCAGAGCACAAAACACCAATCTCCGCAGCACTAAGGTACGTATCGACATTATCACGCGCGCCCAGAAAGTGGACTCGAGCCGAAACTCCCAACCCTTGGGCCTGGTCTTCCAGACTACTGGTGTCACCAGCTCCCACCACAACAAGGTGCAGGTTGGGAGCATGACCCCCCATTTTCCCGAGCGCAGCAACCGCATCCTGAATTCGTTTGATCGGGCGGATGTTAGCAACCACTATGGCAATGACTGCCCCACATTCCTTAAGAGCTTTTAGCTCATCAGGCACCTGAAGATTCGCGTTTTCCTCCTTTTCCTTAGTGACGCCGTTGTAAATGAGATGAATACACTTCTTTGGGATACGCTCTTTCTTGTGGGTAATTTCCGCTACGGCTTGGCTATTAACGACCACGCCGGTCACAAACAAACGCGTCAGCCTCAGCACGCGCGTATACCAGTACCCCATGTCGCGCTTGGATATAAGCGTACGCACCCCGAATGCGGCAAAAACAGGCGGACAAATGATGGAAGGGTCATTGAAAAAGACGTGGGCCAATCGCCCACCCCGCTTGCGGAAATTCGCTACAAAACGCGCAAGACGTACCCAGGTAACCGGTGACGACAGACTCGAGCTATCAATCGATGACCAACGGCAGGGGACCCCCTTAGCCTTGAGAAACTCCGAATCCTTGAACACAAGAAGTTCAGGCTCGAATTCCTTCCGACCAAGGTGTGCGAGAAGGCGGTAGAGATGACACTCCGTACCCGCATAAGGGTTTTGGAATTGGTCAATGACTAACAGTATTTTCCTTGGGCTAGTCTTTGTCAGTGCGCTGCCTCCTTTCGGTCAATGACTCGCCCTATAATACAGAAAACGGAAACGGCTTCGACGGAGTTAGACCGACGAAACCGACGTGTATGCGGCTAGCATTATACCTGAATTCAGGTTTAAAGTCCATTTACTCCAAATATACCTACTCAACTTTTATAGTTGTTTCATCAGGGCATTCGGCACAAATGGCAAATCCTTCGCTATTGACTTCGTTACTTTTATTGAATACATACAAATAGACATTTTTATCATTACCTTTATTAAATATTCCTTTATTGACCTTTACCGAAATTTCTTGATCAGTCCAACCGGTAGGAATCTGTGGCTCAACTTTAGTGCAATCAACCCATTTCGGTTCCCCACACAACAAAACCCGGTGCCAGGAGTCATCTATATACAATGAGTCGTAATAGACGTAAGAGCCGTCGGGTGCACCATTCGATACCTGGCTTTGAAAAAGCTGACCGTACCTGTCGGGATGCTCATTCGTTCTAGTCTGGACGGGCTCATCATGAATTAATTTCCCATTGAAAAGAAAATTCCAGATTCCGTCTCTTTTACCAATGTCTGATGTTTTATATATCACCTCTTCATGTCTCCATTCCCTTGGTCGCTGATGGTATTCGTTAACAAAATGTCCTGTCCAACGTGTATTGTCAGTGGCCTCCGGGGTTATACGCATCCCGGAACCGTTCCTACCTTGGGCACCAATCCAGATATTGTTTTTGGAGTTTCCCGAATCTTTTGTCCAGAACCTGACTGTTTTATAATTAAACGTTCTTCTGTCACCTCCATTAAAATCATTTACAGCAGACCCTGTGCTGGTTTTTATCGTTTCGTCTTCTTCAAATTTCGTCGCAGGATCATCATAAATATTACCTTTACCAGGTTTGAACGTTATTCTTTGTTTCTCGTAGTCTACGCTTGAAATTTCTCCGGTTGCTCCGCTTATATCACCCACTAAAGTCTGTCCCTCGGAGAAATCACCAGAAAGCTCCCTAAATTTTAAACGGATATGGAGGGGATCTGTTATGTCAAAGCCGTCAAACGCTTTCCGATGCATATAAAGCCGATCTGATTCAAATTCAACGCGACCTAGCGCAGCTCCTGAGCTGTCACCGTGATCGAATCTCGCAGACCAATCAGAGCCAGGGGCGCTCTTATCAAAATCCAGGACTGTTGGAGAAAACTCCCAAGAGCTCTGTCTTCCTAGATCTGTCGGCTGCTCCCCTTCGTCAGCCTTCCACCATAGAAGCGGCTTTGTTTTTTCTTTTTCCGTAAAGTCTGCGCCCCTAATTGTTAACGTTAAGCCGTCCTCAAGCCTGCCCTCAACTTCTTCAATCGCTGGGTTCGCCCAAACAGAAGTGCTTATAGCGATCGATAAAACCAAATAAAAACCGCGCCTATGACAACCCATTTCTAGCCTCCCCTAGTAGGCAACATCTGTCCGTAGATTTTACATTCGTTTCACAATAACTGTCAGGTGCGGAAGTGTAACGCATTATTTCCCCAGGTTTCTAAACAGAAACATTACGAAAACGCCGCCAATTCAAATTCGCGGCCCAGCGTCAACGTCGTCACCGCTTATACGCCGAACCGGCGGATGATTGCTAGCACATTTGGCTCTGACTTGAGCTGCGGAAAATCTCGCCCAAGTTGCCGATTAGCCGTTCCACCGGTGTAATCATGTCGGATTGTTTATACACACGAAGAAAAGAGGCGCCTTCCCAATGACTGATAGAAAACCTTCGCCTAAATGTTCCGGTCGAAATTCGATACAACAAGCTCGTTGCGGATCCAACCCAAGCCGGCGCGCCTGGCAGGGTAGGCTCTGAGAGCGTCCTCTTCTCGAATGCCGGCAATAAGGCGGGCAGCCCTTGCCCCAGCGGATGAATTCATAGATCCACTGGTGCCAGACAGGCGGTGCGTAGCAAGGACTCACCCTGCCGCGGGCGAATTCGGTTACCGTTGCAAAACAGCGCCTGCCAGTAGAGTGCGAAGTCTTCTTTGGCGGTAGGGTTCACCCTGATCTTCGCGATGCTGACTACTTGTGCGTGCTGCAGAGTGCGTGCTGGAGCCTCTAGAGGCTTGTCCTGATGCTGGGGCTCAGTCAACTCCAATCCCCTGCAGAATTTTACTTTTTATTACTTTGGAGTCCCTCCTCCATTTTTCATTGTAACCTAGTGAAAGCCTTGCCGCCTTTGATCGCAACTCGTCCTGTTGCTCTATAGCCTCCGAAAGTGCAGAGGCAATACTTCTTGGGTCTGGCTGGCAAAGAATTGCCGCATCCCCAAAAAGCCGTCTTGTCGCAGCATTCTCGGATAGCACCATCGGTTTACCCAGACACAAGGCCTCATACGCACCGCATACAAGACAATCTTCCATCAAGGTCAGATCGCATACCACTGTGGACTCGGATAGTAATGTCCAATAATCACAATCCGGAAGAAACCCCGTGAGCGTTACGTTATCTGGCACCTCGCTAGTATCGCCCTTAAAACTCTCAGTTTTCCCGGTCACCGCAAAATCAACGTGCCGGAGCCGACCGGCCGCTAATAATACTGCTTCAGTAGGCTCATCCGGCGCAAATGTTGAGATTACCACCACCAAATCACGCGCCGGTTTCCCCCAAACCGGAGATTTTCCAATTGATGGAACCGGCAATGCATCAGGAAGTACTTGCGGCGTGCCACCCAAAGCATCAACATCACTAGCCAATTCATCATTTGTAACAATCGTCACTGTTGCATGACTTATTACCCATTCTGTCAACAGCCTCACCAACCACCCTGACCGAACGTACGGCCTGACACCCTCATTGTGCGCATCCACAACCAAGCGGAACCGAAATACTGGCTTAAGCGCCACCGCCATCAATGCCAGCCCCAGTGACGGGTTTTGAACAAACAAGGTCCCTGGACGCTCGCGGAATAAAGTCTTCAATGTGCGAAGAAAAAGAATGCACCAGCGGAGCGGCGCGCCGCGATCAGATCTAAGTACTAAAAGAGGAACGTTCCACGCCTCACACAAGCTCCCGGTACGTCGATGGTCATACCACGAGATCCATAGCGCCGAGCTTGAGTCATGGGGTTCCATCATGCGACACCTCCAATCCTTGTGTCGTAAATATCGGCCCAACGACTGACCATAAGGATCGTAAACAATTGTTTAGCGTAATCCCCTTCCCCATTTCTGTGTTTCTCTATTAACTCTACAACCGCATCCCGATCAATCAATTGTGAAAACGCTTTATTGTTCTTATCCCGAGTCTCTTCGACCAGCATCGAATGCCCTTCTTCACCACGAAGCCAAAGCGAGGTCGGTGCCTCAAAACCCTGCTTCTTATGGTCTATGATCCTGTCGGGCAACCATTTCCTAACCGCCTCACCAAACGCTATTTTCTTTCGACGTGCAGTAACCAGCTCTTTCGGCTTAAGCCTGAATGCTGCCTCTGCCAGTTCCTTATCTGCCAGAGGTGTTCGGATTTCCAGTCCGTGTCTCATGCCAATCCGATCTGCCAACGCCAGGACATCGTCTGGAAGGTAGGTGTTGACGTCGGCATACATAGCTCTTTTAACCGGGGGAAGTCCCTTTCCACGAGCCAGATGTCTTTCGATCAGGTTCCGCGTAACCTCGACGTTGATCAACTGACTAACAGCCGGTTTCAGCAACCTGGTTCTAATGGACGGAGAAGCTGCCGTCACATAATTAAGGTATGCTTCATCCACGGACTTGAAAAGGTTGCTCGCGAAGCGCGTTATAAGATCCCCTCTTCGGGTCCCGGGTCCAACCAAACTCGCTACAGATTTTAGTATTGGTGCCATAACGAATCGACGAAGAGGCTGCGGAACCTTATCCACCATCGCCTGAAGAGCTATGCCCTGATATCTGTTATAGCCGCCAAAGAACTCGTCACCTCCAACCCCGGAAAGAATAACTTTCAACTTTTTCGCGGCCATCTCACTGATTGCGTCACTAGGCATAATCGAATCATCAGCAAACGGCTCATCAAACGCTCTTACTGCATCATCGATCCGCTCGTATTCTGTTGCACTCAGAGAACCTACCGTTAGATCAAATTGATACTTCTCTCTCAGCTCCTCAGAAAAACTAGTTTCGTCAAAAAGATGACCGCTATTATCAAACCGGACACTGAATGCTAATGCTGGCTTATCCATGTATTCCTGCATTCGTGCTACAACCACACTGCTATCCACTCCGCCAGAAAGAAATGCCCCAACCTCTACATCACTGACCAAGTGCTGACGAACTGAATCATCAAGTTCTTCCCGTAATTCTTCCCCTGTCATACTAGGCTTCTCAGGAGAATCGATAAGATCCCAATAACTGATTGTCTCAACTCCGTTCTTATCGCTTATTAAGATGTGCGCCGGAGGTAGTTTCTTAATATCTTTCCATATTGTGAACGGTGCCGGAATGTAGGTGTAGGCCAACAATGCATCCAATGCCTGCGCATCGACATTAAGCTTTTCAGGAAGCGCTTCAAGGATACTTTTTATCTCCGAGCCGAATAACAGGACTTCACCCGCGCCACTGTAAAATAGTGGTTTGATGCCAAGCGGATCGCGAGCCAGAACAAGTACTTCATCTCTAGTGTCCCATATCGCCACTGCAAACATTCCACGGAGTTTGCTGAAAGCCTCGCTTCCATACTTTTCGTAGAGATTGACGATGACTTCAGCATCACCATTCGACTGGAACTCAAAGCCGAAAGAAAGCAACTTATCGCGTAATGATTTATAATTATAAATTTCACCATTAAAAACCGCTATAAACCGCCGGCTATGGCTAAAAACGGGTTGATGTCCTCCTTCAACATCAATGATACTTAGTCGTCGCATCCCTAGGCCAATTTTCGCATCACAATAAAAGCCTGAGTCATCAGGTCCCCGATGATGCAGTGCTGAAACCATACGTTCCAGTACGGCTTTGTCATTTATGCTTTGCTGTTGGGCAAACCCTGCTATTCCACACAAACTATAAGTCCTTTGAAGTAGGCGTCAATATACTATATTAAGAGGTGTCAACGGTGATAATCACATTTGATGAGACAAAATCGATATCTAATTGATCAGTTCACGATATAATTGGATATAGGAATCACTCATCGTCTTATTCGAGAATTTATTCTTTACGGCATACTTCGCATTCGTTGCCTTTTCTTTCATTTTCTGAGGAAACCTCAAATTCTCCATTACGACATTTGTCAGATTTCTTGGAACCAATTCATCCAACAAAATTCCGGCATTGCCATGCTCAAGCAATTCAGGAAGGCCGCCAACCCTGGACGCAATAATTGGCAACGCCAGCGCCATTGCCTCAAGAGCGGTCATAGGCGTTCCCTCAGTCCGTGAAGGCATGACCAACACATCGGATTCGGCCATTAAAGACGAGGTGTTATCCACGAAGCCAGGAAGCATAAACGAATCCCCTAATCCGTATTCCAACGCGAGATCAGAAAGAGATTGATGAGCGGGCCCTTCCCCGACGATCAGAAGTCCGCTTCTCGGGAACGAGTATAAAATCTCAGCGAACGCAGCTATAAGCGTCTCAAAGCTTTTTTCTGGAGACAGACGCCCCACACCAAGAATCACCGGGTGGTGTTGCGCTAGAAACTCATTGAGATAGGACGCAGGTTCCACTTCCGCTTGTTGCAGAGTAGCTTCGACATCAATCCCATTAGGAATAATGTGCATTTTTCTCCGAGAGAACCCATCTCGAAACTCGTCTTCCATCGCTTGACTGACAAGTACAACGCGGTTCATCGATCGGATGGCATAACGATCAAGAATTTCGTAAAGCCACATCTTTGAAAAACGAGGTGCATGCACGTACCCATGAATCGTTGTAACCATAGGAATTCTGCGCCACCGCCGCGGAATGATTCCGAGAAGAATATTGAACTTGTATCCGTGGGAATGAAGTATCTCTATATTCTGTTCCCGCGCCCATCTCAGTATCCCAAGGCCTTCCGAAAGGTTGAAGCCGGCCTTCATACGCCAAGGGAGGAAGGGTAATCCGCGGATTTTTGCTTCTTTTTCGATAGCTTTTTCATCGATCCCTGGTTCACCTGCACTCAGTAACAAGGGCGCTAAGCCCTGTCGTAGCTGCTGCTCAACCAGTGAAAGCAGCATTTTCTCGGCGCCATAGAGTCCGCCGCTATCAATCAAGTGTAAGATCTTCAATTGTTTAAAAATACTCCTGTCACCCTGAATTCAGATAATAACTGCAGCACTTTGGTGTAGCCGGGTAGAGGTAGGAGGGCCGCCGCCGGTACCGTCAT
>ENA-ORDC01001881-ORDC01001881.1-marine-metagenome-genome-assembly--contig:-NODE-1881-length-14189-cov-3.356434_pt1 | contig 14189 bp, 14 predicted proteins | sample MGYA00237783_ERZ508515 | MGnify/ENA primary metagenome ERZ508515 (study PRJEB26186, sample SAMN06268792) | marine metagenome | isolation source: Eden Landing Ponds, San Francisco, CA, USA | place... | reverse complement strand
GTCGACTCGGCGATCCTCGCTGCCAGGCTGGACGCGCCGCTGTACGTCGTCGGGTTTCCGGAGAGTCACGACGTCGCGGCCGCGCAGTCGGCCGCCGAACTCCTGGACCGGGACCTCACCGTCGTCGAACTGGATCACGACCGTCTCCGGGCGGCGATCCCCGCCGTCGCGCGGGCGACGGGGCGAACGAACGCGATGGACGTGAGCATCGCGATCCCGCTGTACCTCCTGGCCGAGCGAGTGAGCACCGACGGGTACGACCGGCTGGCGCTTGGTCAAGGGGCCGACGAACTGTTCGCCGGCTACGCGAAGGTGGCGAACGCACCCGAGGACTCCCGCGTCGAAGCAGCGACGGTCCGTGGTGCGAGGCGGGAGGTGCTCGGGTCCCTGCCGGACCAGTTCGAGCGCGACGTGCTGGCGGTCCGAGCCGGCGGCGCAGAGCCGGTCGCACCGCTGGTCCACGACCGGATCGTCGAAGCGGCCCTGGCCCTCCCCGAATCGTTGCTGGTGTCCACAGAGGGGCAGCGAAAGCGGGGATTTCGGCTGGCGGCACAGCGCTGGCTCCCGGACGACCTGGCCGCTCGCGACAAGAAGGCGATGCAGTACGGGAGCCTCGTCTCTCGGGAGATCGATCGGCTAGCCCGCCAGGCCGGCTTCAAACGCCGGATGGACGACCACGTGACGACGTACGTGCAGTCGCTGGTCGAGTGACCCAGGTCAGTCGGCCGCGCGAGTGTCGCCGTCGACCGTCGCGATGGCCCGCCTGCCGAGCTCACGAACGTCGCTGGGGAGTTCGTCGGCCCGCGCATCGAGGTCTGCCGACGTCAGCCACTCCCAGTCGTCGGCCGGCTGTTCGCCGTCTACCGGGGTCACGTCCCGGCTCCCGACGGCACCGTAGAAGACGAAGTCGACGTGCTGGTGGCCGACGTCGCCGTCGTCGGTGACGTTGATGTCCTCCAGCAGGAAGTGCTGGGGCCTGGGGACGCTCCGGACGGTCTCCGTGTCGACGTCTCCCCGTGGCGCCACGAGGTCGACGTCGAGGCCGAGTTCCTCGCGGACCTCCCGCGTCGCGGCCACGTGCGGGAGTTCGTCTCGGTCGATGTGTCCGCCCGGCGGGAGCCACATCTCCAGCTTGTCGTGGTAGTGCAACGCCGTCGCGCCGTCGTGGACGACGTAGACGGTCGCGACGAAGTGACGCGTGGTCTCCATGCGGGCCCCACACCTGGCGCTCGCTTGGGGATTACGGTCGCGCAGTGAGTCGTCGGACGGCCAAAAGCCGTCTGCGGGTCAGAGTCCCGGTACCTGCTCTTCGGCCTCGAGCAGTTCGTGGTACCGGTTGCGGATGGTGACCTCGGAGATGTTGGCGACCTCGCTGACCTCGTTCTGGGTGACTTTCTCGTTGGTCAGCAGTGAGGCGGCGTAGACCGCGGCTGCGGCGAGACCAACCGGGGACTTCCCGGAGTGGACGCCCTTCTCCTTCGCGTTCTGGAGGAGTTGGCGCGCACGGCGCTCGACCTCCTCGGAGAGGTCGAGGTCCGAGGAGAACCGCGGGACGTAACTCTCCGGATCGGCGGGCTGGATCTCGAGGTTGAGTTCCCGAACGACGTACCGGTAGGTCCGGGCGATCTCGTCCTTCTCGACCCGGGAGACGTTCGAAATTTCGTCGAGTGACCGCGGGGTTCCGGCCTGTCGCGCTGCGGCGTACAGCGAGGAGGTCGCGACGCCTTCGATGGAGCGGCCCGGCAGGAGGTCCTCGTCGAGCGCGCGACGGTAGATGACGCTGGCCGTCTCTCGGACGTTCTCGGGGAGGCCCAGCGCCGAGGCCATCCGGTCGATCTCGCCCAGCGCCTGCTTGAGGTTGCGCTCCTTGCTGTCGCGGGTCCGAAATCGTTCGTTCCAGGTGCGCAGGCGCTGCATCTTCTCGCGCTGGCGCGACGAGAGGGCGTTGCCGTAGGCGTCCTTGTCCTGCCAGCCGATGTTCGTCGACAGCCCCTTGTCGTGCATCATCTGTGTCGTCGGGGCGCCGACGCGGGACTTCTGGTCTTTCTCCTTGGAGTCGAAGGCGCGCCACTCCGGCCCGGGATCGATCTCGTCTTCCTCGACGACCAGACCACAGTCTTCACACACCGTCTCGCCGTGTTCGGCGTCCGAGGCGAGTTTGCCACCGCATTCCGGACAGACCAACTCGTCCTCTGTCTCGTCTTCGTGCTGTTCGTCCTCGGCCTCGCGTTCGTGCGCATAGCGCCTCGTGGTCGTAGTGGTATCGGTCATTTTGAACTGTGTAGCGGGTATCGAACCCGGAAAACGTCGGTTACGTGAATACTGTTGGTGTCCAAGCAACTTAAATTCTTTGGCTGTTCGGTGAGTCTACCTTTCGTTTTCCGAAGTTTGTTTATCGAAGGGTAAACCGATCCATCGTCAGTTTCGATCCACCGGTATCTCAGACACCTCATCGAAACGCTTACTGACCGGCTGGTACTTCCGATAAGCATGAGCGAACCCGCTGTCGACACCGAGGAGGTCAGTCACGTCGCTGATCTCGCACGGGTCGATCTCGCCGACGACGAACTCGAACTGTTCGCAGAGCAGTTCGCGGACATTCTCGCGTATTTCGAGACGCTCGACGAGGTGCCGGAAGTCGAGCGCGAACCCGAACTGACCAACGTGATGCGTCCCGACGAAGTCAAAGAGAGTCTCGGCCAGAACGCGGCGTTGCAAAACGCCGAGGAGACAGAGGACGGCTACTTCAAGGGGCCACGGGTGTCATGAACCGTACCACTTGCTGGATCGAGACGCCTCTGGCGGGGAGACAGCACACGTCGTCACAGGGAGGGCTCGCGTGACGTACAACGGCTACATCACCGAAACGCAGATCAAGGGGAGCGACGACGGGCCGCTCGCGGACGCAACCGTCGCAGTCAAGGACAACATCTCGACCGAGGGCGTCCCGACGACGTGTGGCTCGGCGATGCTCGACGACTACGTTCCCCCCTACGACGCGACGGTCGTCACGCGGCTGAAAGACGCCGGCGCGACTATCCCCGGCAAGACCAACATGGACGAGTTCGGCATGGGGACGACGACCGAGACCAGCGCCTTCGGCCCGACGGAAAATCCCGCGGCGGAGGGGCACGTCCCGGGCGGCTCCTCGGGGGGCTCCGCGGCCGTCGTCGCGGCCGGCGACGCCGACCTCGCGCTGGGAACCGACACCGGCGGCTCAGTGCGCTGTCCGGCCGCGTTCTGTGGCGTCGTCGGCATCAAGCCCACCTACGGGCTGGTCTCTCGCTACGGCCTCGTGGCCTACGCCAACTCCCTCGAACAGATCGGGCCGCTCGCGCCGACAGTCGAGGAGGCTGCCGAGTTGCTCGAAGTCATCGCCGGGCCCGACGAGCACGACGCGACGACGCGTAATGCCACGGAACGGGGAGCGGACTACGACTTCGCCGCGGCGGCCGACGGCGACGTCTCCGGACTCTCGATCGGCGTGCCGACGGAGCTGGTCGAGGGGGCCGACGAGGAAGTGGTCGAGACGTTCTGGTCGGCCATCGACGACCTCGAAGCCGGGGGCGCGACCTACCACGAGGTCGACCTGCCGAGTGTCGAGCACGCTGTCGAGGCGTACTACGTCATCGCGATGAGCGAGGCCTCGTCGAACCTGGCGCGCTTCGACGGCGTGCGCTACGGGCAGTCGGGCGGCTACGACGGCAACTGGAACGAGACGTTCGCCCGCTCGCGCGAGGAGGGCTTCGGCGAGGAGGTCAAATCGCGGGTCCTGCTGGGCACCTACGCGCTCTCGGCGGGCTATCACGACAAGTACTACAAGCAGGCCCAGGACGCTCGCGCCTGGATCAAACGGGAGTTCGACGAGGCACTCTCGGAGGCGGACGTGCTGGCGTCGCCGACGATGCCGGTCACGCCGATGGCGATGGGCGAGAGCCTCTCGGACCCGCTGAAGATGTATCTGGCCGACGCGAACACGACGCCGGTCAACCTCGCGAACCTCCCCGCCATCTCCGTGCCGGCGGGCGAGACCGACGACGACCTGCCCGTCGGGCTCCAGTTCGTCGGCCCCGCGTTCGGCGAAACAGAGATCATCCGGGCCGGCAGCGCGCTAGCCTGAGTTCCGGCCGAACGGCGGAGCCGTGAGGGCGTACTTTCTGGTCCAGCTTTTTCGAGGATGGTGCCCGCAGACGCGCTCTGCGCGTCGAGGACACCGGACGCGGAAAAAGGTGGTCGCGTGAGAAGGAGATCATCCGCGCCGGCAGCGCGCTGGCCTGACTCGTCGCGTCGATATCCCTTTCTCGGTGGTCGCTGAAGGTCGCGTATGAGCGTAGACAGCGACGGGACGGCCGCTGACAGCGACGATGCGGCCGCCGACGGCGACGAGTCGGACGCGAGCGGACGGGGGATGGCGCTCGGCGTTGCGCTCGGGGCGGCGCTGGGCGTCAGTTTCGGGGTGGCGATGGACAACCTCGCGCTTGGGATCGGGATCGGGATGGGTCTCGGCGTCGCGCTCGGAGCAGCGTGGGAGCGGGACAGCGGGAGCGAGTGACTGCGGTCCGTGTCGCCCGCCCGAACTGGCCATATCAGGTCGACTCAGCGACACGTTTTTTATCCCGGTGGTCGAAGTTCGACGCGATGTCGACCACGCCCTCCACCCTCCGATTACGGGCGCGACTGGTTGCGCTCGTGGCGCTGCTGGTCGCGTTCGACGTGGCGTTCGTGGCGGCGGTGTACGCGCTCGCCCACGTCGCGGCGGGCCTGGCGCCGCTGTTCGCCTACGAGTACGACGCCCTGTTCTGGTCGCTGAGCTTCGACTACGTGCCGCTCGTGCCGGTGCTCGCCGTCGGGACGCCGCTGGTGCTGGTCGTCCAGTCGGTGTTCGGCTACCGGCTGGCGCTGCAGGACGTGACCGACGACGCGGGGCAGCCGGTCGGCGGGAGCGCGGAGTCAGGATCGGGTGCCGACGGCACGGACCGGGCGGTCGAACTCGCGAGCGAGCGCGGCCTCGAAGCGCGGGTCGCGCGCCTCTCGCAGGTCGCGGACGTGACGCCGCCGACAGTGCGCGTGATCGAGTCGCCGACGCCGAACAGCTTCGTCGCCAGCCGCCCCGGCGAGCGGACGCTGTTCGTGACCACGGGCCTGCTGGAGCGACTCGACGGGGACCGCCTGGACGCGGTGCTGGGCCACGAACTCGCCCACCTGCAAAACGGCGACTCGTTCGTGATGACCGCCGCGGCGTTCCTGCCGACGCTGACCGCGCGGTTCGACGAGCGACTCGTCGACCTGCTGCGACGCTCGGGGCTGGCCGGGTGGTTGTTCGGGGACGACGAAAGCGACGAGGACGACGACAGCGGCGCCTTCGCCCAGTTCGAGTTCGGGCTGATCGCGTTCGCGCTCGTCGCGCTGCCGGTCGTCGGTGCGATCCGACTCGCGAGTACGGCCTGTTACCGCCTGCTCTCGCGGGTGCGGGAGTTCGCAGCCGACGCCGGTGGGGTCGCGGTGACCGGGTCGCCCGTCGCGCTCGCCGACGCGCTCGAGACGCTGACCGGTGACGCACGCCCCGACGAGGACTTCCGGGTCGCGTCCGCGACCGGTGTCCGGGAGCTGTGCGTGTTGCCGTACGCTATCGACGAGGCGAGCGAGAGTGACGCGACGGAATCGGCCGACGAGGGCGAGTCCGACCGCGCGGTCGGCGAGCGTGCGCTCGACCGCTGGACGGACGTTCGAGCGCGGGTCCTCCCGGACTCGCACCCGGACACGGAGACGCGGGTCGGTGCGCTCCGGAAGCGTCAGGAACGACTGGAGAGAGGCGACTGATCACCGCGGAACGGCGAGAAACTCCGTCACCGGCTCGGCCCGCTCCCAGTAGTGCTCGTGCATGTCCCGCCCCAGGTCGACGGCGGCCTCGCCGGACCCGACGAGGACAGCGTCGAGGTCGGTGATTCCGTCGCGGGTCGGAAACGCGAGCGCGACGACGTCGCCGGTGACGGCGTAGGAGAACGGCAGGTCGCCGATGCGCTCGGCCGCACCATCTGTCGGGTCCGGGTCGTCGTAGCGCTCGGGCGCCTCGTCGACGAGGCGCTCGTCGACGACGACGCTGGCCTCGAGCGTGCCGCGTGCGGCCAAACTGTCGACGGTGCGCGCGAACGTCGGGTAGTACACCTGCGCGCCGACGGCGAGGTCGTCCGCCTCGCGGAACAGCTGGACGGCCCACCGTTCGAGGTACTGCGGGTTTCGCGCGGGATTGCGGTACAGTTCCCACTCGCCGACGCCGGGGAGGCGCTGGCGGAACCGCCTCGGGAGGACCGACACGTCGTGGCTCGCCCAGAACTCGTCGTCGAGGAGGTCGTCGATGCTCGCCTGTCTGTCGAGTTCGTCGACGACGAGGCGGCCGCGCGCGGTCACCGTCCACGGACCCCCGTCGCCGTCGCGGTTTCGCTCGCGGATGAGATCCCGGTCGGCGAGTTCGTCCAGCGTCTTGTAGACGCCCGACTGGCTCACGTCGAGGGCGTCGTGGAGGGTGGCGGTCCGGCGGGGGTCGCGGGCGACGGCGCGGAGGACTCGCGACCGCAACGCCGAGCGGGCGACGAACGTGACCAGGGTATCGCGCTCCATCGCGAACATGTTCGAACAGCTGGGTTTTAGAGGTGTGGGATCCACTCTCGCACCCCGCCGATTCCACGGCACCCCGCCGGATCCCCGGCACCCCGCCGGATCCCCGGCACCACACCGGTTCCACAGTCTGTGGAATCGCCCAGCGGCCGTGAACTGTCCCACGACAGCCGGATCCGTGGACCGGCCGTCGACCGACACACCGAGCGTCAGCGTACCGACGCGTCGTGGACGATTACACATAATATATATTATAATTTATAGGAGAGGGCGGCCGAGAGCGTCGTATGGACGAGGACAAGTACCCGTCAGCGTCCGGTCGGCGTCGGTTCATCAAGGGTCTCGTGGGGAGTTCGGCGCTCGCCACCGTCGGCACCGCCGGGACGGGACTCGTCGAGTTCACCACGAACCCCTCGGGAGTCGGCGGCGGGAGCGTCCAGGCGAAGGTCATCGAGAACGTCGACGGACCGGCCCCGCGCGGGATGTCACAGGTCCCGCTCGAGATCGAGGACGGCTATCTCAAGGGGATCTGGCCCGGTGACGTCGCGAACGGCGGGTCCGGCGCTGCCAGCGGTGAGAGGAACGCGAGCGACGGCCCGAGCGAAGCGACCGACGTGGAGTCGGGCCCGGCGGAGGCGGCCACGGCGACCATCGCGGGCGTCGAGTACTCCTCGAAGTGGTTCCAGTACTGCGGGGTCGAGGGACATCCCAAACTCGAACCCGGTAGCGACGCGGACAACTTCCTGCGGTCGGACGGCAAGAGCCTCTACACCTGGCAGTCGGAGGTGGAGGGCGGCGCGAAACTCACGGTCGACCAGTTCGCGGACTACGAGGAGTGGCACAACGGCGTCGGCGACGAGGGGCTCGGCAAGCCCGCGGCGGCGACCTGGCGCTCCGAGGAGACCGATGCGACGATGCCGGTGCAGGTCATCAGGAGCCCGCGCATCGAGGAACTCGCACAGGAGGACGACTGGCTCGCGGCGACGACCGAGCGGGGCTTCATCGCGTGGCTCAACAAGTGTACGCACTTTTGCTGTGTGCCCTCGGGGTTCAAACAGACCACGACCGCCGAGAACGAGGTGTACTGCCAGTGTCACCAGTCGGTGTACGACCCCTTCAGCGTCACCGAGTCAGTGTTCAAAGCCCGTCCGCGACCGACCGAGTGACCGGGGGCTGAGTGGGTCGGTGAGCGAGAGCAGTGCGCCAGTCAGAGCCGCCGTCGCGCCGGGTCGCGGACGCGCTCGTACACATCGGCGAGGCGGTCGACCGAGTGGTCGACGCTGACCCCTTCGCGGCGGTCGAGACAGTGCTCGCGCAGGCGGTCGCGCTCGGCGAGCGTGCGCTCGATGACGTCACGGAACGCGGCCACGTTGCCGGGCGGCGCCTTGTAGCCCGTCTCGCCCTGGTCGATGGTGTCGGCCAGCGCCGCGCTCGCGACGCCGGCGACGGGCGTCCCGCAGGCGTTGGCCTCCAGCGCGGCGATCCCCTGGGTCTCGACCGGGCTCGGGAACGCGAAGACGTCGAGCACCGAGTAGAAGGCCGGCAGTTCCTCGCGGTCGAGAAAACCGAGGAAGTGTGACTCGACGCCGGCCTCGCGGGCTGTCTCGATGAGGTCCTCGCGGGCGGGGCCGTCGCCGCCGAACACGAGCGTCACGTCCAACTCGCGCGCCGCGGCGACGATGTCGTCGAGGTTCTTCTCGTAGCCGTGTCGGCCGGTGTAGCCGACGAGCGGGCCGTCTGGGAGGTCGTGGCGCTCGCGGAACGCCGCGGTATCGACGGGCCGGAAGAAGTCGATAGCGACGCCGTTGGAGACGACTTCGACGGGCGTCTCGGTCGCGACGTTCTCGCGGATGTGCGTCGCGGTGCGCTCGCTCGGCGCGACGACCACGTCCGCGCGGTCGAGGAACCACCGTTCGTAGCTCTCGGCGCCGCGGCGGACGACCCGCTCGACCGCGTCGGCGAAGGCGACGTACTCCGCGTACTCGCTCGTGGGGGTGTGATACGAGGCGACCAGCGGCAGGTCGCGCTTGCTCGCGAGGCGATAGCCCGAGAGGCCGAGCCCGAACGGGGTGTGGGCGTGGACCACGTCCGCGGTCTCGGCCGCGTCGGGGACACCCGGAAGGCCGAGACGAAAGCCCTCGTAGAAGGGAAAGGGGAGGCTCCCGACGGGGTGTTCGCCCGGCGCGGGGTCGTGGTCGCCGTCGGGGTAGACCACGTCCATCCGGCCGCCGCGTGACTCCCAGCGGTCGCGCCAGGTCTCGACGGTGTAGGTGACGCCGTTGACCGTCGGCAGGTAGGTGTCCGTGAAGGCCGCCACCCGCGGGAGCGTCATGCCCCGTACGTTTATCGAGCGCCCCTTAATGGATTGCTATCTCTCGCGCGACTGGGCTGGCGGGCAGTCGTTCGGCGGCCGTGACTCGACGGTCGGGAGTCGCTGACCACCCGGTTTTACGCCCGGTCCGCCCCACGGATCGGCCGTGACCGACGACCGCTGGCTGTTCGCGTGGGCGCTGGGGAGCGTGGCGCTCGGCGGCGCCTCGCTGCTCGTCCCGCTGTACGTCGTCTCGCTGGGCGGCGACGCCGTGGCGCTGGGTGCGCTCGCGGCCGTCGCGGCGCTGGCTGCGGTGCCGGGCGCACTCGTCGTCGGCCGACTCGCAGACCGCACGGAACGGCGTCGCGGCTACGTCGTCGCCGCGCTCGTCGCGGTCGGCGCGACCCTCCTCGCGCTCCCGTTCGTCGACTCGGTGGCCGTGGTGGTCGCCGCCAACGGCGTCGTCTGGCTGGCCGCGGCCGCCGCGGCGCCCGTGCTCACGCTGCTCGTGACCGTCGGCGCGCCCGAACGGGAGTGGCCGACGCGCTTCGGTGTCCTGAACACCTACCAGGGCTGGGGCTGGGTCGGCGGCCTCGCCGGCGGGCTGGCGTGGACGACCACCGGGGCACAGACCGGGTCCCCGCTGCTGACCCGCCGCACCTTCTTCCTGGCCTGCGGGATTGCCGCGCTCGTCGCCGCGGCGCTCGCCGTTCGGTGGCTCCCGCCGGAACCCGGTCGCGAGCGGTCGCCCCGGCGGATCGCCCGGGCGCTCGCCCGCACCCGGCGGTTCAACGTCCGCGGCGCGACGTTCCCGTTCTGGCCGAGCCGGACGTACTGGTCGCTTCGGACTGTCGACCCCCGGCGGCTGGCCGGACGGCTGTCGACGGCGCTGGGACTCACCTACGTCGCCGTTGCGCTCGCGTTCACGGGCTTCGCGGCTTTCTTCGCGCCGCTCCCGCTCTTTCTGACCGACGCAGCGGGCTTCGACTCGGGCACCGTCTTCGGCCTGTATCTGGCCTCCAGCCTCGGGTCGGCGCTCCTGTACGTCGGCGCCGGGCGTCTCGCGAGTCGCGCCGACCCGTCGCTCGTCCTCGTCGGCGGCCTGAGCGCGCGGGCGGTGTTGTTCCCGGCCGTCGCCCTGCTCGCCGGAGCGGGCGCGGCGGTGGGCACGGGAGCGACGCTCGGGCTCGCGGCGCTGGTCTTCGCCGGCGTCGGCGCCACCTGGGCCGTCATCGCCGTCGTCGTCACGACGGTCCTGACGGGCCTCGCGCCGGACGGCTCGAAAGGTGAAGTACTGGGCGTCTACGGGGCGCTCGCCGGACTCGCTGGCACGGTCGGGAGCGTCCTCGGGGGCGTCGTGGCGGGCTGGGGGTACCTCGCCGCGTTCGGGACGGCCGGCGGACTGGTGGCCTGCGGCGTCGTCGTTCTCCTCGTCGGGCGACGGCTGGCCGGTCCGACGCCCGTCTCGGCGGCCGGGAACGAGTTGGCGACCGGGAGCGAGCGGTCGGCCGACCAGTCGACCGGTGACGGGACGGACTGACGCCCGGAGCGTAACCTATACCTGCCGGAGACGGGGAGTACGAGCGAGGGATGGATACCGAATCGATCGCCCGCGAGCGCATCGAGCGCCTGCGGGAACTGGCTCGCGAGGCGACGGTCGACGACGAGACCGACCGAGCCAGGCGGTACGTCCGGCGAGCGCGCCGCATCGCCGAGCGCAACCGCCTCTCGCTGCCCCGCGAGTTCACCCGCTTCACTTGCGACCGATGTGACGCCTACCTCGTTCCGGGTCGCAACGCGCGGGTCCGGACCCGAGACGGACACGTCGTGATCACGTGTGACTGCGGCGGCCACGACCGCTACCCCTACCTGTGACTGCGGCGGCCACGACCGCTACCCCTGTGAGTGAAGCGCCAGTAAAGAGGTCGAGAACGGTTCTGGACGCCAGTGAGTCCACAACCTTTGACCGTCTGCAACACAATTGACTGTCCATGAGTGATACGGCGCGCCGTCAGCGCATCCACGAACTCGACGTGACGGTCTGGGTCGGCAAGAACGGTATCGACCCGGTCGTCGACGAACTGAACGACCAGCTCGCCGAGCGGGACTTCGTGAAGGCGAAGTTCCTCCGCGCGGCCCGGGGCGGAACCTCGACCGAGGAACTCGCCGCCGAACTGGCCGACCGCGTGAACGCCGACGTCGTCCGCACCAGGGGCCACACGGCGGTGTTCGAGCGATGAGCGGCGCGCTTGCCGGACTCGCACCGTTCGAGTCCGCGGGCGCGGGACCGCTGCAGTCCTCGGGCGCCATCGCCGAACTCCTCGAGGACAACCTCGGGCTCGACCCCGCGTACGCGGACGCGCTCGGCTCGGCGCTCACCTTCGTCCTCGCGTTCGTCGTGCTGTACGTCGTCACGCGAGCGACAGTGCTTCCGATCGTCTCGCGGATCCTCAAAGCTCGCGACCTCGACGAACACGCCCGGAAGCCGCTCCGGAAACTCACCGGGATCCTGCTGATCTTCGTCTCTATCGGCGCGGCGTTCGCGTTCGCGGGTTACGGCAACATCCTCGTCGCGCTGGCCACCATCGGCGCGGCCGCGACGCTCGCCATCGGCTTCGCGATGCAGGACGTCCTCTCGAACTTCGTCGCCGGCGTGTTCATCTTCACCGACAAGCCGTTTCGCATCGGCGACTGGATCGAGTGGGACGACAACGCCGGCACCGTCGAGGACATCAGCCTCCGCGTCTCGCGGGTGCGTACCTTCGACAACGAACTGCTGACCGTGCCGAACTCCCAGCTCACCGACGGCGTCATCAAGAACCCGGTCGCCTACGAGAAGCTGCGGTTGAAGTTCGTCTTCGGCATCGGCTACGAGGACGACATCGACGAGGCCACGGAGATCATCCTGGACGAAGCCGAAAAGCACGAGGGCATCCTCGCCGACCCCGAACCCTCAGTCCGGCTGACCGAACTCGCCGACTCCTACGTCGGCCTGCAGTCCCGGATCTGGATCGACCAGCCCAGCCGCTCGGACTTCGTGAAGACCCGCGCCGACTACGTCAGCGCGGTCAAACAGCGCTTCGACGAGGCCGGCATCAATATCCCCTACCCCCAGCGGGACATCCACGGCGGCCTCGAACTCTCGAATGTCGAGGGCGTCGTCGAACCCGCGACGGACGACTGACGACCGGTCTTTTCTCCGCAGTCTCCGCTCCCGCACCGGCGACTCAGGACAGTAGGTCGGCGCGATTTATCGGCGTCGCCGCCTCCCAGTAGGCTTCGAAGGTGCGCTCTGCCCAGTCGCGGACTTCGGCGTCGTCGGTGTCGATAGATGCCCGGAGGACGCCGTCGTCGTCGCGGACGAGCAAGTGAACGTCGCCGTCGACGACCGACCCGGCCAGCGAGATGCCGTCGTCGCAGACGCGGATGGACGCCCCGTCGGCGTCGAGCATCGAAGCGAGCGTCCGCCGGAGTTCGTCGTCGCTGGCGAGGGCGTCGATGGCCCCCTGCGAGAAGACGCCGTAGAAGGTCAACTCGCCCTCGCGGACGCGTCGCTCTGTGAGCGAGAGGCTGCGGTCGTTGAACGCGTGGGAAAAGGCGCGGATCTCGTCGGCTTCGGCCTCCATGTCGAGCAGGCGCTGGAGCGGGGCGTCCGGGCGCGTTCCGGAGGGCGTGACGACCGTCGCGTCGGCCAGTCGGCGCAGGTCGAACGTGAGTTCGTCGGCGGGGAGATACGCCACGATGTCCCGGAGCGAGCGCTCGGTCGCGAAGATGTCGAGCAGGTCGCCGAACCCGCGCGCGACGAGGCGACCCGTCGCGGTCGCGGCGTACGCGCCGCCGCGGCGCTCGATCCACGACCGGTCCTCGAAGTCGCCCAGGATCCGCCCGAGCGTCGCCTGCGATGCGCCCGTCTCGCTCGCCAGTTCCGAGCGCGTTCGGCCCCCGTCGGCGAGCAGTCGCAACACCGCGACCCGGTTCGCCGAGAGCGCGAGGAACTCGATCTCCTCGAGCGCCGCCTCGATCTCGTCGGGGGCCGCCTCGAACTCGTCGGAGGCCGCGTCGTCGCCGCCCGATTCCCGATCCATATCCGCGGTCGGTCCCGCGGCGGGAAACCGTTTTCGCACCGTGCAAGCGTTTCAGGGCCCGCAACGACGGCACCCGGCGCCGCGGTTTCCCGCCGGGAAAAAATTTCTAAACGGACCTATAAGGCCCCGAACCCTCCGATCGTGTACGATGAGCTATCACGAAGACACGTCGTTCGACGCCGGTTCGCGCTCGCGGGGCGCCGCTGTCCGCGCCCGCCCGGCGGGCGCCGCGAGCGTCGACGAGTCGATCGAATCGGAGGCGGATCAGTAGATGGAACGGCGGACTGTCGCTTTCTTCGTCGCGGCGAGTCTCTTTTTCGGCGGGACCTTCGTCGCGGCGAAGGCCGGCCTGGAGTACTTCCCCCCGCTGTTGTTCGTCGCGTTGCGCTTCGACATCGCCGCAGTCGTCCTGCTGGCGTACGTCCTCCTGAGCAGGCCCTGGAGCGAGGTCCGCCCGCGGACCCGCGGCGACGTCGGCGGGATCCTCGCGACGGGCGGACTCGCCATCGGGCTGACGAACGCGCTCATATTCGTCGGCCAGGGCTACGTCTCCAGCGGCGTCGCGTCGATCATCGCGAGCCTCAACCCCGTGTTGACGCCCGTCTTCGCCGTGTTGCTGGTGGCCGACGAACGCCTCTCGCGGCGCGGCGCGGTCGGGATGGCCCTGGGACTCGCGGGCGTCGCGCTCGTGGTCAGCCCCGACCCGGCGAACCTCTTCGCGGGCGGCGTCGTCGGGAAAGCGCTGTTGCTCGGGTCGGCCGTCTCCGGCGCGCTCGGGAGCGTCCTGATCCGGCGGGCCGACGCCGACCTCTCCAGTACCGTCCGGACCGCGTGGGGGCTGCCGGTCGCGGCCGCGCTCACCCACGGCATGAGCCTCGCCGCCGGCGAGTCACCGGCGAGCGTCGCCTGGACACCCGAGGCCCTCCTCGCGCTGGGCTACGTGAGCATCTTCGCCGGCGTCGCGGCCTACATCGCCTACTTCGGCCTCATCGACGCGACGGGCGCTATCAAGGCCAACCTGGTCTTCTACGTCGTCCCGGTGGTCGCCACGCTGGGCGGGTGGGCGCTGCTCGGTGAGACCATCTCCGGCCTCGCCGTGGCCGGCTTCCTGGTCATCTTCGCCGGGTTCGTCGTCCTCGGGAGCGAATCGCTGGACCTGCCCGGCGTCGCCCGCTCGG
>ENA-ORDC01001880-ORDC01001880.1-marine-metagenome-genome-assembly--contig:-NODE-1880-length-14190-cov-2.932828_pt1 | contig 14190 bp, 13 predicted proteins | sample MGYA00237783_ERZ508515 | MGnify/ENA primary metagenome ERZ508515 (study PRJEB26186, sample SAMN06268792) | marine metagenome | isolation source: Eden Landing Ponds, San Francisco, CA, USA | place... | reverse complement strand
CCCGCGTCCCGGCATCGCCGGCCTCGAAAGCCGCCACGACGCTGCCGTCGTCGCCGCCGCTGATGTTCTCCGTCGGTTCGTCAGCCATACCTGCACTTCGTCGGTGAGCGAAAAAAGCCGTCGGCCGCGGCGTCCACGGGGTGTCTCGATCCGTTCCCGTAGATTACTTCGCCGGGTCCGTGTCGACGACGAGCTCGAACCGTACCGACGCGCCGTCGGCCAGCGCGTCGACCAGGTTCCGATCGATTCCCGCCGCGGCCGCGTCGGCACCGACGAGAACGGTCCGATCGTCCACGTACTCGCTGGTTCGGCCGACGTGACTCCGCTCGTTCTCGAAGGACAGTTCCGGGTGGCCCCGCCCGGTGATCGTCGCCGTGTGCGTCTCGCCGTCGTCGGTCGTCACCGTGATCGTCGCCGTGATGATCGCCTCGGCGTCGCTGCAGGCCGCCACGAAGGACGCGTCGAAGTCGGCGGGGGCTCGATCGGCGTCGACGGCCAGGATACAGTCGCCGGCCGGGGTGAGCCAGTCGTCGGTCGTTACTTCGAACGTACTCGTGTGTTCGGCTGAGACGTTCTCGTGCCCGCGTGCGTGGACGACCTCTCGCTCTCGCATACCCGTAGTCTTCGACGCGACGGTAAGTTTCGCTCGGTCTCCGCGCTCGGAGGAGTCCGGATATGGTATGTGATACAATACCAGTGGTCTTTATATACTACTCCACATCACTGTGAACCACTCGCACGGGACGTAGGCGGCGTGTGCGAGTGATTTACAGCCGCTCAACCCTCCGGAAGATTTATATATGGTACCACTCAATGTACAAGTACCAGAACGCCTCCGGCGTTCCGGCGGCACAGCACGCAGAATGATCGGGAATTCTTATCCACGGTTGACAGCGATCGACGAGCGGCCGCCACGGTCCGGAGCGGTGATGGTATCGAGGATTGATTACGTATGGTGACGCAGCAAGACGTTCTTACCGAATACGACGTACAGGAACTCAAAGATTCAGACAACATCGAGCTTACCGACGAGAAGCTCGAGAACGGCTCGAAGGGCCAGCTCATCAAGATCGCGGGGCAGCTCCGCGATCGACGAAACGAGCTGAACCAGATGGCCTCCGAGCGCGCGTCGAAGCGCGACGATCTGAACGCAAAGACTCGCGAGAAGGTCGACGAGGCCCAGGAGCACCGCGAGAAGCGCGACGAGCTCAACGAGAAGGTTCAGGAACACAAAGAGAGCCGGAACGAGCTCAACGCGAAGGCCAACGAGCTCTTCGACGAGGTCGAGGAGATGAAAGAGGACCTCGAGCTCGACGACGGCAAGAACATCGAGGAGCTCGAAGAGGAGATCGAGCAGCTCGAGTTCCGCCAGCAGACCGAGGTCCTCTCGACGGAGGACGAGCGCGAACTCATCGAGAAGATCGAGGACAAGCGCGAGGAGCTCAGCCAGAAGAAGGACAAGGTCGAGGACAGCGGTGAACTCGAAGAGCTCATCGAGGAGGCCGAGGAGGTCCGCTCGGAGGCGTCCCAGCACCACCAGAAGGTGACGGAGCTCGCCGACGAGGCCCAGGAGCACCACAACCAGATGATCGAGGCCTACCGCGAGGCCGACGACATCCGCGACGAGGCCGACGCGATGCACGAGCTGTTCGTCGAGGCCCAGGAGGCCGCCGACCGCCACCACGAGGACTTCGTCCGCGTCCAGAAGCGGCTCCGCGAGCTCGACAAGCAGGAAGAGCAGGAGCGCGAAGACGAGCGCGAAGAGGAGCGCGAGGCCGCCAAGGAGGAGGCCGAGGAGATCTATCAGAAGTTCAAGGAGGGCGAGACCCTCGACACCGAGGACCTGATGAAGCTCCAGAAGACGGGGCTTCTCTAAGTCGGCGCGGACGCCGGCGACCGCGGTCGGTTGCTGTCTTTTCGTATTTTCACCCGCCTAGCGACGGCGCCGCCCTCCGAAATTCACGCCTCTCCTACTCTCACGCCCTCTGAGAGGGATTACCGTAGAGACCCACCGACTCGGTTTCACTCGAATCGCATACCGCGGTTGACCGTGGGTCTGTGGATCTCTGATTGGCAACGACAATCCCGCTGAGTGAACCGATCGGGAGTTCTTTAACCGAGTCAGCCCTTTCTCACGAGCGTGACCACGCTCGTCCTCTGCGTCGACCGATCCAACGATATCGGTCGGACGGCGGGGCTGGAGACGCCGATCGTCGGCTGGGAAGCCGTCCAGTCGCTCGTCACCGACGTCGGGTTGGCCGATCCGGAGGATTCGGGCGTCAACTGCCTCCTGGAGTCGCTTCGAGTGGCCCGCGACCTGCGGGACGGACGCGAGGAGACCGTTCTGGCCGTTGTCTCCGGCGGCGGCGACTCGCTCGTGGGAGCGGACCGCTCGCTGTCGGCGCAAGTAGACGCGCTCGTCGACACGTACGATCCCGACTCGGCGGTCGTCGTCCTCGACTCGGCGAACGACGAGCGGGTGGTTCCGGTCATAGAGAGCCGCGTCCGTATCGACTCGGTCGACCGGGTCGTCGTCCGGCAGGCCCACGACATCGAATCGACGTACTACCTGCTCAAGCAGTTTCTCGCCGACGAGGAACTTCGAACGACGATACTCGTTCCCCTGGGTGCGACGCTGTTACTCCTGCCGATCCTCCTCACGCGGTTCCCGCCGGCGGTGGCGCTGGCGGGCCTCGCGGCCCTTTTAGGCGCTGTCCTCCTGTACAAGGGGCTCGCGATCGACGAGTACCTCTCCGAGGTGCCCGAGCGAACGCGGGCGGCGCTGTACTCCGGCCGCGTCTCGGTCGTCACGTACGCTGTCAGCCTGGGCCTCGGACTGGTCGGCATCTTCCTCGGTGCGCTCTCGGTCTCGCCGCAGATGGGCCCGGAATCCGTCGTCCTTCGGTCGATGCAGTTCACCTACCACGCGGTCCCGTGGCTCGCGCTCGCCGCGTTCACCGCGAGCGCCGGGCGACTGCTCGACGAACTCATCGGCCCCGACGGGATCAGCACGCCGTATCTGAACCTCCCGTTCGGCGTCGTCGCGCTCGGATTGGTCGTCCGCGGATTCGCCGGGTGGTTCCTCCAGCGGGAGGCCGTCCTCGCCGACCCGCGACTGTGGGGGTACGTGGTGACGCCACAACAGCGACTGGCCGGGTTCATCGTCGCCGGGATCGTCGTCAGCGTCGTCGGCGTTCGCGTCGCCGCGAACGTCAGCGGCGAGTCGGTCGACGACGTGGCGCAGTGAACCGTCTCGGACGACCCCGGACGCTCGCCCTCTAGACCTGGAGCCGATCGAACCGGCGCTAGGCTCCCCGAGCGCGGTACTCGCCGTGTTTGACGCCGAGGGCGAGACAGACGATGCCGAAGACGAGCATCGCCGGCGTCACCATCATCAGGACCGTACTCGTCGCCATCACGCCGGCGGCGATCAGGACGCCCGTTCCGAGGATCACCAGCGCGAGGAGCGCACCGGCCGTCGTTGGGAGGTCGAACTCCATACACTGCGGCCTTTGTACCACGGGGAGAAATGGGTTCCCCCGGTTCCCCGCTGTCGAAGCCGGCCCAGCGGGCCGCGACTCCGTCGGGTCCGTTACCAGGGCGCGAACCCGGGATCGATCTGCCTGTCGGTCCGATCGATCGCGTCGATCGTCGCGACGTCCGCGTCGTCGAGGTCGACGTCCAGCGACGACCAGTTGTCGAGGATATGCGCCTCGCTCGTCGCCTTCGGGATCGCAGTGACGCCCTTCTCGCGGAGCCACGCCAGCGACACCTGTGCTTCGCTGACGTCGTGTTTCTCGGCGATCTCGGTCAGTTCGGGGACCTCGAAGACCTTCCCGCGGGCCAGCGGCGAGTACGCCACGAGTTCGACGTCGCGGTCGGCGCAGTGTTCGCGCAGTTCCGCCTGCTGGAGCAGCGGGTGCATCTCGACCTGGTTCGCGACGATCGGCGCGTCCGCGTGTTCGATCGCTTCGTCGACCTGTCCGGGGAGGAAGTTGCTGATTCCGATCCGCTCTATCTTCCCCTCGTCGACGAGTTCGTCGAACGCGCGGAACGTCCCCTCGGGGTCGTACGTCCGCGAGGGCCAGTGGACGTACAGAAGGTCGAGGTAATCGACGCCCAGCTTGTCGAGGCTCTCCTCGGTCGTCGCCAGCACGTCGTCGTACGCGAGGTTGTCGATCCAGACTTTCGTGGCGAGGAAGACGTCCTCGCGGTCGACGTCGGCGGCGGCGATCCCCCGACCGACGTGCGCCTCGTTGCCGTACGCCTGCGCGGTGTCGACGTGTCGATACCCCGCTTCGAGCGCCGTCTGAACGGCGTTCGCGCACGTGTCGGCATCGTCGTTCTGCCACGTCCCGAGACCGAGCATCGGCATCCCGTTCGCGAGCGGTGCGCGTCGCTGCTCGTGGTGACTCATACGTGAGTGAAGGGCCGCCGATCCGTTAGGTGTTTGGATAGCGGACTCCCGCGTCAGTCGGCGAGACGCTGTTTCGCGAACCGCGCGAGTAACGGCACGTCGTCGACGTGTACGAGTTTCGCGAGGCCGCGAATGCTGCCGTCGTTGGCGTCGGTGAGCGTGTCCACGCCCATCGCGTTCAGGTCGCTCATCAGGCGGTCGTAGCGGTCGTTCGTCGCGAGGTACAGCAACTGGGTCATCGTCAGCCGCGTGCGCATATCCGGTGCGACGCGGGCGTGCCAGAGGTCGTCGTAGACGGCCATCGCGTCCGCTGATGTGTCCGTCCGCGACCCCATCAGACAGCGGTCCGCCGTGATGGCGGCGGCGCGCGCGGACTCCATACACTTGTGGATGCCCTCACCCCACAGCGGGTCGATAGTCGGCACGGTGTCGCCGATAGCCATAAAATTGTCCGTGCTGAGATCGTCCGGCATCTGGATGTGTGCGCTACCGCGGTGCTGTTGTTTGTCCGCGATTCGCTGGGCGTCCGTGAACCGGGGATCGGTCTCCAGCCAGTGGTGGAGGTGGTCGTCGATGCTCTTCGACGTGTCGCCGTACCGCTGGTAGCTCTCGTTCTGGATGTAACACAGGCCGACTTTCGCGGTGTCCCCGCCCGTGTGGAAGATCCACGAGTAGCCGCCGGGCGCGTACTCGTGGTCGAGGCGCAGCATCATCGCGTCGGTGAGGTCCGCGAACTCGGGGTGGTCGACGGCGACGCCCTCCATCTCCCACTCGATGCCGACCGCCTGGTGCTTCCGTTCGAGGCCGCAGACGTCGAGTTTCTTCGCGAGCGGTGCCGCCGGCCCCGTGGCGTCCACGACGATGTCGCCGTACACCTCCTCGTCGCCGGCGTACTGGACCCCGACGACCTCGCCGTCCTCCGTGATGGGGTTGTTCACGCGCGCGTCGAAGCGGTACTCCGCACCGTGCTCGCGCCCCTCCGCGACCAGCCACCGCTTGAAGTCCGCGAACTCGAGGACCGCGCCGGGCTGGTTCTGGACGAAGTGCTCGTTGGGGGATTCGAGGACGACTTCGTCGGTGTAGTTCATCACCACGTCGTCGGGAATTCCGAACGCCCCCGTCATCGACGCGAACGTCCCCGCCGTGGACTTGTTCGACTGCCGCGGGAACCCGTCTTCGGGCTCGGCTTCCAGCACGAGCACGTCGTACTCGCGCTGCGCGAGGTCCCGCGCGCACTGTGCTCCGGCCGGGCCTGCGCCGGCGATAACGACGTCGTAGTACTCAGACATAGCGTGTTCCCGTAGTGTCCGTTGGCTGCGCGCACCGGCGTACTGGTGCGGTGGTCGCGCGGACACCGCACTGCGAGTGTTGTCCAAACCGCCGGCGTCTTCGGCCGGCGGTCGCGGCGTCAGCGGTCATTGTCACTCGTGGTAAATCAGGTCGCAGATAAAAAACACGCGGGAACGTTCTTGACGCCCGCGAGAGGGCGGAATCCCAGGGTGGAAGACAAAGCGGTCGGGGCGGCGTCGATCGTATCGAAACTGAACGTCGCACCGGAGGCGAGCGGACTGACCGGAGGTCGCTGCGGTCTTTCGGGCAACGTCAACCGCTCGAAGTCTGTGTCCGTGAGGTCGGCGATGCATACCCTTCGGGAGACCGTACTGCGGTTGTCAATCACGATATCCGTCATGTCGACGTTGCGGCGGACTGCGTGGACGAAGTGACTCGCGCCGATCGAGTAGCCGCCGTCGCCGCGGCGAACGCCCTCGCGGTATCATCATCGCCCCGTCGATATCGTAGCCGTCGGCTGGCGTACCACCGCGTGTTAGCCCGAACATCTCGAAAAACGTCGGTATCCGACCGGTGCGAACGATTGGCGACATCGGTACGACGCCGAAATCGCAGGTACGTCCGGACCGGCCTTCACCCGTATTCAATGCTGATAACTACACAGTAGGTTCATATGTGGTCTGTCGCACACAATCTCCAAGGATGATAGACAGACTCGCGATCGACCGGCTCAATCTCGGGCCGAAGCTCGTCCTCGCGTTCGTGTTCGTGGCTCTACTGGTCGCAGTCACGGGGTTCATCGGATACGAGGCGGTGGGTACCGTAGACGACGAGGCCCACCTGATCGCGGAGGACGGACAGAAGATGGACGCGTCGGCGCAGATGCTCACGGCCATCAAACATCAGCGAAACGCGGTTCAGTCGGCACAACTCGGTGAACCGGGAGCCCGAGAGGAGTACGAACAGGCCACTCAGCATTTCGGGATGGCGTCCGCACAGCTCGAAGAGACACACCTGACCCCGTCACAGCAGGAGCAATACGAGGAGCTTCAGTCCAAACACGACGCGTACACCCAGCTCGGTGAGGAGTACTTCGAGGCGAAGGCGGCAGGAAATACGGATCTCGCCGAACAGAAGGCCGCAGAGATGGAGTCGATGCAAGCCGAAACCGAAGAGCTGGCGACTGCCATCGAGGAATCCGCACAGGCGGATATGGACGAGCAGGTGGCCATCGCCGATAGCACCACCCAGACGAGCCAGATGGAGATACTCGGAGTCACGATCGGGTCGTTCGTCGTCGCTATCGGTCTCGGCCTGTTCGTTTCGAGACGCATCACGTTACCCGTGACCCAGCTGTCCGAGGCTGCCACCGCAGCCAGCAAAGGCGACCTCGACACCGATCTCGAGGACCACGTCGAAAACGACGAAATCGGGCAGATGGTCGAGGCGTTCCAGGAGCTACAGCGGAACCTCCGAGGAATCTTCGGCGAACTCGAAGCCGTCAGCCGGAACCTCGAATCCGGAGATCTCGAGCAACGCATCGAGACCGATTACCCGGGCACCTACGGGGAGATTATGCGCGGTATCGACGACGGAACCGACGAACTCACCGGGAGTTTCGACGAGATACGGCGGGCCAGCGACGGCATCCGCGAGGGCAGACTCGACCAGCAGATCGACACGGACCGACCGGGCGAGTACGGTGCCGTTCTGACGAACCTCGAAGACGGCATCGAACAGCTCCAAGCGCGTATCGGGAGCATCCAGCAGATCGCAGACCAGGTGACGACGTCCAGCGAGGAAGTGTCCAGCAGCGCCGAAGAGATCAAACAGGCGAGCGAGGAAGTTGCCGGCTCCGTCGAAGAAATCTCACAGGGAGCGGAGAACCAAAGCGAGAGACTGCAGGAGGTCGCCGGCGAGATGAACGATATGTCCGCGACCGTCGAGGAGATCGCCTCCTCGGCGGAGGAAGTGGCTTCGACGGCGTCGACGGCCGTCGAACGAAGCGAAACCGGCCAGGAGTACGCGGCCGAGGCGACCGAGGAGATCCAGTCGATCGAGGCGAGTGCGGAGACGGCGGCCGACCGGGTGGCGGAACTCGACGACGAGATGGAAGAGATCGGTGAGATCACGGAAATGATCACGGAGATCGCCGAGCGAACGAACCTCCTCGCCCTCAACGCCTCGATCGAGGCCGCTCGCGCCGGCGAGGCCGGCGAGGGGTTCGCCGTGGTCGCAGAGGAGATCAAAGGGCTCGCCGGGGAAGCCGCCGAGGCGACGAACGACATCGAGGCCAGCATCACCGAGGTCCAGACGATGACGACCGAGACGGCCGACGAGATGGAGACGATGAGCGAGCGGGTCGAACGCGGCGCGGAAACCATCGAGGAGACGATCGAGATGTTCGACGACATCGCTGCCGCCGTCGAGCAGGCGGAGGGCGGCATCCGCGAGATCAGCGCTGCGACCGACGATCAGGCGGCGTCCTCGGAGGAAGTCGTGGCGATGGCAGACGAGGTATCGGGGGTGAGCCAGCAGACGGCGGCGGAAGCGAGCAACGTCTCGGCGGCCACAGAAGAGCAGGCCGCGTCGCTGTCTGAGGCCACTGAGAACATCCAGCACCTCACACAACTCGCCGAGTCGCTGCACGACCAGGTCTCGGCGTTCGAGATCGGAGAGGTCGTAGACGCGGCTCCAACTCTCGATGATTCGAGAGCGGCCGGTCCGTCACCGTCGGCGACGGGGGAGTCCGCGACCGCCCAGCCGGACGGCGGAAGCGGCTTCGAGTTCCCGGACTGACGACGGTCCCCCTCTGCTCTCTCGATTCGTATTCGAGCGTCGCCGCCAGGATCGTCGGACCCGCGTTCGACCGCGTCAGTAGAACTCGCGGACGAGATCCATCGCGCCATCGGGCGCGCCCTCGTCGACCTCGGACATATTCGTGTCGAGGCCGTGCTTCTCGCCGTACGGGATCGACTTCTCGCTCTGCCAGATGACGCCCTGGTACTCCTTGCTAGCGTCGAGGATCTTCTCCTTGGCGGCGTCGTAGTCCGTCCGGTCGTGACCCTCCTCCGCGACGTCGACGAGGTTCTCCCGGAAGTAGTCGTAGGTGTCGACGTCGTTGAAGGTGACACAGGGACTGAACACGTTCACGAAGCCGAAGCCGTCGTGTTCGATGGCCTCCTGGACGATCTCGGCGTGGCGCTGGGCGTCCGTCGAGAACGACTGCGCGATGAACGTCGCGCCCGACGCGAGCGCGAGCGCGAGCGGGTTGACCGGGGGCTGCTGCGGCCCCTCGGGCGTGGTCGACGTCTCGAAGTCCATCCGCGACGTCGGCGACGCCTGGCCCTTCGTGAGACCGTAAATGCGGTTGTCCATCACGACGTACGTCATATCGACGTTGCGCCGGACGGCGTGGACGAAGTGGCCCGCGCCGATCGAGTAGCCGTCGCCGTCGCCGCCGGCGACCATCACTTCGAGGTCGGGGTTCGCGAGTTTGACGCCCGTGCCGACCGGGAGCGCGCGGCCGTGAACGCCGTGGAGCGCGTAGGAGCGCATGTACGTCCCGATCTTACCGGAACAGCCGATCCCCGCGACGATGAACGTGTTGTCGGGGTCGTTGCCGGTGTTCGCCAGCGCTTTCATCATCCCGTTCATCGTCCCGAAGTCGCCGCACCCGGGACACCACGTCGGTTGCTTGTCTGATTTGAAGTCAGTGAATCGAACGTCGGAGCTCATTGGTCTGCCTCCTGTAGGGCCGCTTTGATTTCCCCTGCGAGTTCGTCGGCCTTGAACCGCACGCCGTCGTACTTGTTCACGCGATCGACCCGCGAGAGCGTGTCGTGCTCGACGACGTCCGCGAACTGGCCGGTGGCGTTACACTCGACGACGATGACGTTCTCCGCGGCCTCGACCTCCTCGGTGAGGTCCGGTCGCGGGAACAGATACGGCACCGAGAGGAAGCGCACGTCGATTCCCTCCTCGTCGAGTAACTGGATCGCCTCGGTCATCGCGCCCTCGTTCGAGCCCCACGAGACGACCAGGTCCTCCGACTCCTCGTCGCCGAACTCCCGCGGCGAGAAGTCCTCCGTTTCGCGCGCGGTGTCGACCTTCCGGTTCCGCTTGTCGACCTGTTCGACGCGCATTTCGGTGTCTTCGGTCCGTCGCCCGAGTTCGTCGTGTTCGAGACCCGTCGACATATGGACGCCGCCGTCCGTTCCGGGGAACGCCCGCGGCGAGACGCCGTCGTCGGTGAGCGCGTGGGGCTTGAACTGCCCCTTCTCGTTCTGCCACTCCTCGATCGACTCCTCGTCGACGACCTTTCCGCGGTCGACCTCGACCTCGTCCATATCGAACGCCTCCGGCGGGAACGTCTGCTCGGTGACCGCGAGCGAGAGATCCGCCGCGACGTATACCGGCGTCTGGTACTTCTCGGCGAGGTTGAACGCCTCGACGGTCTTCCAGAAGCACTCCGAGATGGTGGTCGGACCGAGCACGAACCGCGGAATCTCGCCGTGGCTGCCGTACAGCATCATATTCAGGTCGCCCTGCTCCTGCTTGGTCGGCATCCCCGTCGAGGGGCCCGAGCGCATCACGTCGACGACGACCAGCGGCGTCTCGCTCGTGGCGACGAGACCGAACGTCTCGCTCATCAGGTCGATCCCCGGCCCCGACGTTGCGGTCATCGATCGCGCACCCGCCCGGGCCGCGCCGAGCGCGATGTTGATCGCCGACAGCTCGTCCTCGGCTTGGACGACGTGACCGCCGAACTGCTCGATCCGTCCCGTGAGATACTCCATCACGTCCGTCGCGGGCGTGATCGGGTAGCCGGCGTAGAACTTACACCCGGCGGCGATCGCGCCCATCCCGATGGCCTCGTCGCCGTTGAGCAGGACGTAATCCGAATCCGTCGTTTCGAGTTCGTACTCGAACTCGTGGTCGTACTCCTCGGCGACGTAGTTGCGGCCGGCACGGGCGGCCTCCTTGTTGTTGTCGACGAGCGATTGCCCCTTCGAGCCGAAGCGCTTCTCCAGGGCGCTGTCGAGGTTCTCGATGGGGAAGTCGGACACTTCACACGCTGCACCGAGGGCGACGACGTTGCGCATAATCGCACCGCCGGCCTCTTCGGCGAGTCGTTTCAGGGGGACGTCCAGGCCGATCATCCCCTCGGGGATCTCGACGTTCTCCATCGTGGTCCGTTCGCCGTCGTAGATGATGACGGAGCCCTCGTGGAGTTCGTCGAGGTTCTCCTCGATCGTCCGCGGAGTCAGCGCGATGAGCACGTCGAGGCGGTCGACGACGCTCTGGACCGGATCGACCGCCGTCCGGACCTTGTACGCCGTGTATCCGCCGCGGATCCGTGAGGCGAAGTCCTTCGACGTGAACACGTGCCGCCCGGCTCGGGAGAGCGCCTGGGCGAAGATTTTCCCCGTCGAGTCGATGCCATCGCCGGCTTCGCCGCCGATGGCCCAGTTGAAGTCCGCAGGCATGTGGCTAAGAGGTACCTCTGGACCGAAGAAAAGCCTTCTGAAAGCCATTGAAAAAAGGAGCGATTCGGCACTCCCGAAAGTTTACGAATGTGAGTGTATTTCCGGATATAGTTGTTCTAAAACCCACCCGATTGCAAATATTGCACCAATAATTGACTGAACAGTCATCACTGATTCGGAAGCCGGAGATGTCACGCTGCGAGCGCACCTCTGACAGTATTACCAGGCAAACGACGACTTCCCTCCCAGGCAAGCGACGATTCCTCACCGGCGACGTCGCCGGAAGGCAAAGTCCTTCTCTGCGGGTCACCAACCCCGACGTATGGACGCGACAGTCGCCGTCAGCGCGGTTCGTGACGTCGGGCCGCGAACGGTCGCACTCGAGTTGGAGTCGCCAGAGGGATTCGACGCCGAACCCGGACAGTTCGTGAAGCTCTCCACCGCCATCGACGGCGAAGGGTACGCGCGGTTTTACACGCTCTCGTCGCCCGGCGTCGACGACACGTTCGAGGTCACCGTCGGCGTCGACCCCGAAGAGGCGGGGCCCTTCAGCCAGTTCCTGATCGATCTCGAAGCGGGCGACGCGCTCGACATCTCGGGACCGTTCGGAGACAGCTACTACGAGGGAGAATCTCGCGTCGTCGTCCTCGCCGGCGGTCCCGGAATCGGCCCCGCAGTCGGCATCGCTGAGGCCGCGATCGGCGACGGTAACGACGCGGCCATCGTCTACCGAACGGACGCGCCCGCCCACGGGGACCGACTGGAAGCGCTCCGAAACTCGGGGGCGTCGGTCGATATCGTCGACGAGAGCGACGAGGTCGGCGACGCAGTCGCCGCTGCTCTCACGGACGACGCCGACGAGCAGGTGTTCGTTTACGGCTTCGCGGGCTTTATCAACGACGCGACGACCGCGCTCGACGACGCGGGACTCGGACCCGAGGACGCGAAGGTCGAGAACTTCGGCTGATCGATCGTCCGCGTCACTGACCCCCTCGACCGATCACTCCTCGATCGATTCGACCCGAGGCCAGACGCGCCAGAGCGCGATCGAGAGACTCCCGATCCACCAGACGAGTAGTCCGAGAGCGTTCAGAACGGAGTTGCCGGCGGCGACGTCCGCGCCGCCGACGACGCCGACGGCGCTCGAGAGGACGAGCCCCCGGAACGCACTGTTCGGACTGAGCGCGAGCAACACGGCGAGTCCGTCTTCGGGGATCACCCCGCTCGCGAGTCCGGCGACGAGCGCGGTGTCGATGCCGAGAACGAGCGCCAGCGCCAGCGCCGCCGCCAGCGCGAACGCTGTCCGGATCGTCCGCGTCGCCGCCGAGATGCCGACGGTCGCCGCGAGGACGACCAGTGTGAACGCCGCCGAGAGGAAGACGAACCGAACGTATCGAACCCCCGAATCCGCCGCGGCGTTGATCGCCAGGAACGTCGGGATGTCGGCGGTGAGAAACGGGACGAACAGCCCGACGACGAGGAGCGTCCCGACGACGAGGGCGACGAGCGCGAGCGCGCGACCGAGGTAAACGCCGCCGACGTAGGAGAGTCGCTCCACGTCAAACGTCCGCAGGACGTCCAGTTCGCCGGTCTGTCTGTCACCGAGAATCGAGCGGTAGCCGAAGGCGACGGCCAGAAGTGGCACCAGTACCTCGACGAAGGTCAACAGGTCGAGCGTCAGCGGGACGAACCCGCCGCCGCCGCCGGTCCCGGCCCACGCGACGCCGACGACGCTCACCGCGAAGGCCGCTGCGAGCGCCAGAAGCGCCGGCGTTCTGACGATCGTCCGGAGTTCTCGGGTGGCGACCACGAACAGATCCTGTACGACGTTAGCGGCCCGCTCGCGGCCCGACGATTCGGTCTCGGTGTCGCTCCCGTCGCGCTCACTCATCGGCCTCTACCTCCAGGTCGTCGTCATCCGTTTCAGCCGCGGATCGACGGCTCCCGACACCCGCTCGAACCGTCGAATCGCCGACCTGTGCCCGAACGATACGGAGGAACGCCTCCGAGAGCGAGTCCGTGTCCGTCTCCGTCAACAACTCCGCGGGTGATCCGCTCGCCGCGAAGTTCCCCTCGTCTAACACGTGGACGGTGTCAGCGTGTGCCTCGACCGCCGGGAGTTCGTGCGAGGCGACCACGACCGACGTGCCGTCGGCCGCGAGGTCTCCCACGACGCTGAACAGTCGCTCGACCATCGCCGGGTCGAGGCCGCTCCCGGGTTCGTCGAGAAGCAGGACGGACGGATCACCGAGGACGGCCTCTCCGAGTCCGAGTAACCGGGTCATCCCGCCCGAGAGCGACCCGACTGACCGATCCGCCACGTCGCCGAGTCCGACGCGATCGAGCGTCGCGGTGACGTCATCGTCGTCGACGCCGTCCAGTAGTTGCGCGTAGAATCCGAGGGTGTCGCGCGCGGAGAACCCGTCGCGAAACGCCGGCCGTTGGGGCAGGTACCCAACGCTGCGAGCGCCCGCGGCCTCCCGGGGTACCGCCACGGAACCGCCGTCAGGCGCGGCGATCCCCGCGAGGATGTGAAGCAGCGTCGACTTCCCGGAGCCGTTGGGCCCGACGACCGCCGCGACTTCCCCGCGCGCGACCGACAGCGACACGCCGGAGAGGACGTCGACGTCGCCGAAAGACTGATCGATCGCCTGCGCGCGCAGCGCCGTCGCGGGCGCGTCCTCGTTCACGACGCGACACCTCCGGCCGGCGCATTGGCGGTGCCGTCGGCTGACAGCTCCGCAGTCCGTTCGGGTGTCGCGTCCGCGGGAACCGCGATATCGTCGATGGATCCCTCGTCGCCTCCCTCACCCGACAGCGCGTCGTCGATGACGTCCGGATGGAACGGCTCCGCCCTCGCGTCGGTGTCGACGACGCCCGACTGTCGGAGGCCGGACACGGCGTCCTGCACGCGGCGCAGGGTCGCCACGGCCGGCGACTGCGCCAGCGCGGTCGCGCCCGAAACCGCCCCGATCCGCGAGTCGACCGTTCCGG
>ENA-ORDC01001879-ORDC01001879.1-marine-metagenome-genome-assembly--contig:-NODE-1879-length-14193-cov-10.480944_pt1 | contig 14193 bp, 13 predicted proteins | sample MGYA00237783_ERZ508515 | MGnify/ENA primary metagenome ERZ508515 (study PRJEB26186, sample SAMN06268792) | marine metagenome | isolation source: Eden Landing Ponds, San Francisco, CA, USA | place... | reverse complement strand
TGTACGTGATGGGCCACGGCGAGGCCGCCGCCCACGTCGCGATGATCATGCTCAACGTGACCGACGACGTGGACCTGCTGACCCGCGGCGCGGCGCCGACGTGGAGCGACGAGACCGCAGAACAGCTGGCGGCCCACCCCGTCGATATCGTCGAAGAGGACGTGACGGGCGTGGAGAACGACCCCGACTCCGGCTGGCTGGAGGCGCTGGAGTTCGAGGACGGCACGCGCCGCGAGTACCGCGGCGGCTTCCCGATGTACGGTTCCGACTACAACACCGCGCTCGCCGAGGGGCTCGGCTGCGACCTGACGGAGGGCGGCGAGATCGACGTCGACGACCACGGCCGCACCAGCGAGGACGGCGTGTTCGCGGTCGGCGACATCACGCCCGGCCACAACCAGGTGCCGGTCGCGATGGGACAGGGCGCGAAGGCCGGCCTCGCGATCCACAAGGAGATCCGGGAGTTCCCGCGCTCGAAGGAGGCGATCGAGGCGGACGGCCCGGTCGACCCCGAGGAGGTACCCGCCATCTCGCCGGAGCTCATGGCGACCGCGGTGGCCCACGAGGGCCACGCCGGCGGCCCGCGGGGAGAAGTGGCTGAGGCCAAAGGAGGGACGCCCGCGGCAGACGACGACTGAGGGACGCGCGATCACACGCGTCCGGTCGCGGACCCGCGATACCGACCAGTTTGATCCGTCCGCTCCGATCGCTCCCATGGGAACCACCGGCGCGGACTTCGACGGCGAAACGGCGTGAACCGACGGCGGCGCGAGTCTGTAGGGTGCGACGACAAACTGGTCGAACCGGTGTCCCTGACGGGTGACGCAGTCGCTCGAGAAATGCGCCGGCCGGGACCCTCGCTCACTCACCCGCCCCCTCTATCGACTGTTCGCTAATACAGAGGCGAGCGTAACGTTGCAATCAGCCGTGGAATGAACGTCTACCGGAAGGAGAGCGTGTCATTCAGTAAATGTCGTGTTGGTCGAGTTCGTGGCTGACCTCCTCCTGGCTGTCCCTCACGTTATCCACCAGTTGAATCAGCGCATCGAGGTCGATATCCTCCTCTCTGTCGATCTCGTTGCGTATTTCTTCGAGGAGTTTCTGTTGCGATTCGACGAGCCTCTGAATGTTCTCCGCGTCGGGAGTGTTCGGCGGTCGGAGCTGATCGAGAGTCCCCGTGTAGTCAGCCACGAGTAGTCGTACGAGTTCGCTGACGCTGTCCACTTTCGGATTGGCTTCTGCTTCCTCTTCCAGTCGCTCGATCTGCTCGGGATATAATGAGACTCCGATATGTCGAGGCTCCTCGATGGTCATGTGACTGGCGGGGTGGCGAAGCACGAAATATCCACGGGTAACGGAATGTCGAGGCGGTCTTTGAGACAAGAGGAACATTATGGAGAGAATACGTCACACGCAACGTTGAATGATTGACTCAGTGGAGGAGTGCTTACGCTTCTATTTTTTCTCAGATACTACGGAAGATCGGCTCGGGGCAAGTCGCCGTAACACATACGCAATAGTAGATGTTATAATCCCTATTGGTACACCATACATAACTGCTGTCCCCACGCCGGTCAAAAGTCCATAGTCAGGTTGGGGGTGATTAAGAGAGATGACACCGTACAGTGTATAGCCGCTCATGATGATGACGGCGACAGCAGTACCCATTAATATTCCGTCGTTTCGGTATGTATGTATCCCTGCCAGAATAATCGCTGATACTGTGACTCCAAGTGGACTCATAAGTAAACTAGATGAATTTCCCATCTCGAGATTCCCAGCCAGATAGAGTTGACCGAAGAACAAGGCCATGAGAATAACCGAGTACCCGAGATACCGAAGCGATAGTTTCAACGACTTTCCAAGAAGAAACGATTCTAACCGCGAGTCCATACATGTCGATAGTTCACTGGTTGTATAAGCTTTTCATCGAGAAGGATCGCGGGAAATAAGATATATAGATAGTAGGGAGCTGTTGAATTTTCAGAAATTTACATTTTCACACTCTCAATCGCTCAGTACACCACATCTACCTAACGGCGATTTCAGTGGAAGACCGTCGAATACATAGAATCTCAACGGGTCTCCACTAGTGTAGTTCTTCGACGAGCGCAGCAACCGCCTCGTCGACGAGATCGCTGTCAAGGCGACCGTGCCAGAAGTCGATATCCTCGTGGTCGATTGATTGGACTCCCCACGGGACGATCCGACTCACATCCGGGATCCCACCACGAAGCAACTCCCACGAGGAACGTCGATCAGGCCGTCCATCCAGGATTTCGACGTCAACGTGAGCGCGATACACTGCTCGCCGTGGAACGGTCGGCCTTCATGATTCGAGAGAATGAGCCAGGGCCGAGCATCTTCCTCGCCTTTGAACGGATCATCCCCGCAAACGATGTCGCCACGCTCGAAAATCGGTCTTCCTTCGTCGGTCACCGTTCGTCCTCGACGCTCGGATGTGGTTCCTCGGGTGCGTGTTCGCGCCAGGACTCCTTGTCCTCTGTACCGAGTCGCTGGTTGAACAGGGCGATCGCTCGTTCGTACCCGCTGTATCCGTCGAGTCGCTCTGTGTCGTCGGTTATCGCCCAGTACGTCGCTTTGTGTTCGACGAGATCGCGGTCCTTCAGTCTCGAGAGCGCGGTGCTGACCGCGCCCTCATCGAGACCGATCTGAGAGGCGATTTCGCGGGCCTTGAACGCGCGATCATCGTTGGCGGCGAGAAATCCGAGGACCTGATCCGGGACGGAAAGTTCCTCGAGTTCGTCCTCGCTCGTCTTCTCGAAGGTATCCCGGTCGATGGACATCGTTGAGCAGAAATACGGTGTCAACCGTAATGAGTGTTAGGTGTGAAAGCAACGAAATTTCTGAAGGAGATACTCCGCCCCTAGCCTCGTCGAAGTTTTGACAGATATTCTTTCCGATAGCACTGGATAGAGAATTGACGACAGAGAAGTTCTCTGTCGGAGAGTGCGCCGGCCGGGACCCTCACGAGCGAACAGCGTGAGCGAGCGAGGGTACGGGCGGCGCACGAACGAAGTGAGTGCGCCGGCCGGGATTTGAACCGGAATCAGACGTGCTCGCTCGCTTCGCTCGCTGCGCGCGACTGATAGGGTTCAAATTCTGCGGCGATTTCTCTCACTTCGTTCGAGAAAATGCGCCGGCCAGGATTTGAACCCGGGCCATGAGCTTGGAAGGCTCGACCCAGTGAAACGCCCGAAATCGGCACTTTACCGGAAACGGCTTCCGGATTCTTCCACCAGCAAATCCTATACTTACTCTACGCCACCCGACTGTAATAAAGTATCGAAGTACCCCACGAGAAGATTTGTAGAGAATCCAGTCGTAATCACGATTCCACCCTCAGAATGTGCTACGTATCGAATTGCTCTGAAGAGATATTTGTGGGCGGTTTTATCTGTCCTGTCATCGTAATAGTACTATGCCGAGCCAATCAGAAACACACCCGGCTCACAGCCTCCGGCAGAACAAGATCAGCAAGCTGTGGACTCGACTTGTTCTCTACCTCGTCCCGATTGGTGATCTGAAAACTGCGCGAGAACAGGTAGTCGAGATCTACGCGATGGCGTATTTAGATATTGGCGAGTTTCAGGAGGCTTTCAGCGATCATAGTAATCCAGAACTCCGAGACTGGGCTGTCGAACCGTACAGTCGAATCCCCGACTATGACCCACACGAAACAGTAACTTCCCTGCTTGTCCTTCCAGAGAAAATCCTTGGATGGTTGAGTAAGATACTAACCGTCGCCACGGTAGTTGCTGGATTGGTTTCTGCTCGATGGCTATATTCTCTTGCTATGGATGGATTGCAGCTGATCGAAGTTGTTGAAGCGAGCATCCCCCTCACAGCTATTGCGGCGGGTATCGTCTACTTGTGGTTCCTATATGCCGATACCCTTGTTCATCAAACGTTGGGCGAAGAACTCCGTGTAGGGCAGGCAAGAGTACAAACGCGTAGACGAGCGGAGATTGCTGCGCATGGAGTGTGGAACCGTTCGCTATTGGGCCAAACTGGATTATTCCTTGTCGGATTCTTTTACATCCTCAATGCTCTCCCAGAGTTAGCTGTAGTTGGAAGGCTGTTCAACGACCCAACGAGCTATTTCACCCAACTGATTACGAATAATTTCGATCTATTCTATCACTCAGACGGTCTAATTGATGCGCTCCAAAATTTGATACAGAAAGAAGTCTGACTCGCTCTGTTGATACTTTCTTTAGACATAACGCAGTATGAAACAGTTGGTCGCTGAAGATTGCTTATTGAACCCGGTCATAGAGTACCTGCTCGTTTTGGGTACTATCTATATGCCTAATTTCCCGCGACCTTCTCGATCAAAAGCTTATACGACCAGCGAGTCAGCATGGTACATGAACTCACGGTTAGAATCGTTCCTTCTCGGGAAGTCGTTGAACCTATCGCTTCGGTATCTCGGCTACTCGGTCATTCTCATGGCCTTGTTCTTCGGTCAACTCTATCTTGTTGGAAATTCCGGTATGGGAAACTCATTTCTTGGAGTCACGGTATCAGCGATTATCCTGGCAGGGATACACACATATCGCAACGACGGAATAGTTGTGAGTATCGCCGTCGCCGTGATCGTCATAAGCGGCTCTGCCCTGTATAGTGTCATCTCGCTTAATCACCCTCAACCTGACTATGGACTTTTAACCGGAGTGGGGGGAGCAATGTTGTATGGCGTCCCAATAGGGATTGTATCATCTACTGTTGCGTTTGCTTTACGGCGATTTGGCCCGAGCCAATCAGGTGTCGTATCTGAGGAAAAATAGAAATATAACGACTCCTCCGCCCAGTAAACTCTGGGAACCGTTCCGGAGGTCTCCTGTACTGAACGATCTGATCTTCGTTTACACGAAGCGACAGGAGTATTGAAGCAATCAGCTACTGGTGATTTCAACAGTGCCGATCTTCAGAAACAATCCGAATCTATCAGTTTTCAATACAAATCCTTTGAGCCGGCATAATGTGTCAATCAGTCCTCTCCGCGTAAATTTTGTAGTTAGGACAGATTCTGTCCCCTAACTTTTCATAGATATTCAAGTCGGAAAGTAGCGCAGGCACTCGGTAGAGCGCCTAATGCGCCGGCCGGGATTTGAACCCGGGCCATGAGCTTGGAAGGCTCAGGTCCTACCACTAGACCACCGGCGCGCGAGCGCGTCCGTCGATGACGCGTCTACACCTAGGTCGAACAGTTCTCATAAACGTTCCGTGTTCCTGACGACGGAAACGCCGCCTCGACGACAACGATCGCCCACACTCATACTTAATGGCCCACAATATTGAGGGGTGTTCCCGCGCAGTTAGAACAATTTTCAGAGGATTAGAAGCGTTCTGGGTACATATGTTGGTACGCGTCCAACGTACACCCGTAAGGTGACGACAATGTCATACCAATCGAGCAATCCCCTGGTCGACGAGGTCGAGTTCGCACTGGACGGCCCGTGGGCGGCGTACTGGATCGCCTTCCTGCGCGTCGCCACCGGATGGTGGTTCTTCCACGCCGGGATCACGAAAGTGATCGAGAACGGGTTCGCGTTCACCTCCGGCCCGGGCTACATGCGGGGCATGACCGACACGGCGCTCGGCGGGATCCCCGTCTGGATGGGGAACAACCTCGCGTGGCTCATCGAGCCGGGCGTCCCCCTGTTCGAGACCCTGATCGGGCTCGCGCTGATCGCCGGGGCGTTCACTCGGTTCGCCGCGTTCGGCGGGGTCATCTTCATGGTCCTGTTCTGGGTCGGCAACGCCGGGTTCGGACACGGGCTCGTCAACAGCGACTTCATGGGTCTGCTGTTGTTCATGACGATGATCGTGCTCTCGGCCGGCCGGTACTACGGCCTCGACGCGCTCATCGAGAAGCTCGACGTGGTCGAACAGCACCCGAAGCTCCGCTACCTGCTCGGTTAAGAGGTGACATCCAATGACTGACACGGACATCATCGACAAGGCGGCGATGGCGCTGAGCGCGGGACTGATGCTGCTCGGACTCGTCGGCATGGGTCTCTTAGAGATCCTCGTCGGCGCGCCGTACAGCCCGGTTCCGATGACCAACGAGGCGGGCGACGTGATCGCGGCCCCGCTGTTCTCGCCGCAGCTCCGCACCGGGGTCGTGCTGGCCGGCATCGCGGTGCTCGGGCTCTACGCGGCCTACAAGATCGTGACTCCGCTCGCCGACGACACGCGGACCGGCCACGAGACGGTCGCCGACTGAGCCGACCCGAGACCCGACCGCCGCGAAAGGCGGCGCGGCTACTCTTCTGCGGTCCCGCCCGACCGCCCGTCGAGTCTCGCGTCCGTCTCGTCCGCCCCTACCGGATCGGTCGCGGCACTCAGTCGCCGGACGCGGTGACCGTCGCGTAGCAGTTCCCGCTCGACACGTCGACCTCGACGGGTTCGAGATCGCTTCCCGCGAGGTCGGCCTCGAACTCCGCTGGCGAGTAGATGTGATAGTACCGCGGCACCGTCTCGCCGCCCGGAAGGGTCCAGTCGACGGTCGTGTCGAACCCCTCCTCCCGATCGAACCGGTCGTGGGCAGTGCTCCACGCGCTCACCAGCGCGGTTCCGCCCGGCGCGAGGACCCGCGCGAGCTCGTCGAGGCTCCGGATCCGGTCCTCGCGCGCCGGGAGGTGGTGCAGGGTGGCGACGTAGACGGCGATCCCGACCGCGTCGGTCGCGATCGGCAGGCTCGCGGCGTCGCCGTGGACGAACGAGACGCTCGCGTCGAACCCGCGATCGCGGGCACGAGAAACCGCCTCGCGGAGGAGCGCACGACTGAGATCGACGCCGACGACCGCGTCCGCGCGCTCGGCGAGCAGCTCCGCGTGGCGGCCGTTGCCGCAGCCCAGGTCGAGCGCGCGCGTCGCAGCGCGCCCGTCGAGGAACGACTCGACCTCCGGCCACGCGTACTCCCTCGTCTTCGAGAAGTGCGCGGCGATGCGGTCGTACGTCGACTGGGGGTCGGCACCGGTCTCGCGGTCGCCTCCCGGCTCGGGGTTCATGTCGGCCGGTCGTTCCGGACCGATTTAGGTCCGGTGGCCGCGGCGACGGCGCCGCCGCTCGCCCGACGGGAACTCACACCATGTCGATGACGAGGAACGCGGCGAGCGTCAACACGAGCAGGACGACGACGTGTTTCGCGCCGTCCCTGACCGATCCCTCGCCGAGTTGGCCGGCGACGATCCCGGAGCAGACCGCCTGTATCGCGGCGGCGTGGAAGAACAGCTGCTCGTAGGCGCTCGCGTCGATGTCCCCGAGCCCCTCGGTGATCCCCGTGGGACCGCCCGTCGCGCCCGGGAGGTCGCCGGCGGCGCCGGAGCCGGAAATCGCCGCCTCCTCGATCGCGGGGATGAACGACGCCGACAGCGAGGCGATGATGCCCAGGAACACGAGGAAGGAGATGTAGATCACAATGAGATACGTTAACATTACTTGCTGTCGCTCCCGGCGGAGCGACCACGTCGCGCGCGCCTCGTCGGCCGCGATCCGGAGTACGGGGCCGATGTCGCCGCTGGCTCGCATCGCGTTCGTGATCAGCGCGACCGCCCGCGAGGTCATCGGCGACCGGACCCGTCTCTCCAGCCGCTGGAGGGCGGTGGCCACGTCTGCCCCCCAGTCGATGTCGCGTCGGGTGCGCTTCAGGTCCTCCGTGAGCGCCTCCAGGTTCGAGTCCGCGACGCGCCGGACGCTCCCGACCACGGAGGTGCCCGCCTCGTTGACGCTGGCGAGCCGGTCCAGGAGGTCGGGGACCGCCGACTCGATCGCTCGGACTCCGCGCTTGCGCGCCTCGTAGACGACGGCGTAGCTCGCGAGCACGAGCGCGGTCGCGGCGACGATCGGCGTCTCGACCTGCGCGACCATCTCGGTCGGCGGTCCGAGGGTGATCGGGAACGCGGTCACGAGCAGGCCGACGACCGCGAGCGGGACGGAGAGGAGAAACACCGTGGACGGCCGGTCGAGCACGCTCTCGACCGGCGACGCGACCCACCGCCGCAGCGTCCGGACCCGGTCGTACGCCCGGAGGCGCTCGCGGCTCGCCGCCCACCGGTCGCGCGCGGACGGCCCGCGCGTCACGCCGCCGTCGGCCTGCGGGCGGCCGTCGGCCCGCACCGCGTCGCCCGCGACGCCGGTGCCGCCGGCGTCTCCCGCCGCCGGCTCCTCTTCGATCGCGTCGGAGAGGTCGACGGTCTCGGTGCCGCCGACGCCCTGGGTGACGCTGTCGACGTAGACCACGAACCCGAACGTCGCCAGCGGCACGCCGAGGTAGACCACGGCGCGCAACAGGGGAAGGGTGTCCTCCAACACGAGCCCGATCACGACGAGGATGGTGATGAAGAACAGCGGGCCGGCGACTAAGGCGGTGACGTACGCCTCCGCGAACGTCGAGAGCAGTTCGAGGTACTGCTGCTGTTTCGCCTCGGCCTCCTCCTGATACAGCTCGTACTGGTCGCTGAGGAACGCCGAGATGGGCTGACCGGTGCCCAGCACGGACGCGAGGTTCTCCGCGAAGTCGGCCAGGTCGTCGCTGGGAGTGCGCCGGGAGGTGCGCTGGAGCGCGGTGAGCGCGTCGGTCCCGAAGGCGTTCATGTCGCGGACCGCGACCGACAGCTCCGTCGCCGCCTCGCCGTACACCGCCTCGTTCTCCGCGAGAGTGTCCATGACGCGCGGGAACGGCATCCCCGACCGCGAAAGCGCGTACATGAACGCGACGGTACGGGGGAGGGTGGCGTCGATCTCCGTCCCCCGGGCGTGGGCGCGCTGGTCGAGCAGCTCCCACCGTCCGTAGTACGTCCCGATCGCGAGCGCGGAGCCGAGCGTCGCCGACGCCAACGTCAGCAGGAGGAACACCGTCGGAAGTCCGACCTCCGTGAATCGGGTCACCTCCGCGACGAATCCGAGCGACGCGGGAAGCGTCTCTCTCAGGGCCGTCTCGCTCACGTCGAGCGCCGAGAGGAGGCCGGCCGCGGCGTACACGCCGATGACGCTGCCGGCGACGCCGAGCACGCCGGCGTACAGGAGCGTCTTGGCGGCGTACGTCCGGTGCGTGCCCGCGATGTGGGCGGCGCGCATCAGGTCGCGCTGGCGCCGGCGTCGCGGCCCCTCCTCGCCGACGTAGCTGCCGAAAAGCGACAGCGCGATGCGGGTGACGACCAGATCCGCCCTGTCGACGACCGCGGGCAACAGCAGCGCCAGACAGCACCCGAGCGCGGCGATCAGGGGGAGGTACGCGATCATCGGTCGCTCTGCGGTTCGAGGCCGTCGTCGCCCTCTCCCTTGGCCCCGTCGCTCCGGTCTTCGAGCCGTTCCATCACGCGCTCGGGGTCGGCGTAGTACTCGTTGACGAGGGCGGTGAACGCCCGGTAGTCGGTGACGCCGAGCGCGCGGAGCAGTTCGAGGAAGCGCTCGCGCCGCCGGACCTCGCGAAGTAGCTCCGACCGGGACCAGCCGCGCTCGTCGGCGATCTCCTCCATGAGCGACGAGTCGTTCCGGCGGAACTCGTCGGTCTCGGCATCCCACTCGAACGCCGAGGAGTAGTCGAGCTCCCCGGTGCGCTGGTCGATCCCGCCGATCTCGCCGATCGTCTTCGCGCGTCGGACGCGCTGGTCGCCCGAGCGGGTCAGCGTCTGGATCGACAGCATGTCGAGCGACTGGACCATCGCGCGCGGGACGTTGATCGGCTCGTTCTCCAGCCGGTTGATCACCGTCTGCACGCTGTCGGCGTGCATCGTCGAGTAGGTCGTGTGTCCAGTGTTCATCGCCTGGAAGAGCGTGATCGCCTCGTCGCCGCGCACCTCGCCGACGATGATGTACTCCGGGCGGTGCCGCAGCGCGGAGCGCAGGAGGTCGTACATCTCGATGTCGGTGCCCTCGTGGAGGCGCTCCCTGGTGACGTTCGAGAGCCAGTTGTCGTGATAGAGGGTCAGCTCGCGGGTGTCCTCGATCGTGAGCACTTTCGAACGGGGCGGGATGAACATCGATATCGCGTTCATCGAGGTCGTCTTCCCCGACGCCGTCCCGCCCGCGAAGATGAGGCTCTTGTTGTGCTCGATGGCCAGCCAGAGGTAGGCCATCTGCTCAACGCTGAACGTACCGTAGTTCAGCAGATCGATCGGCGTGAACGGGTCCTCGGCGTACTTCCGGATCGTGAACGCCGACCCGCGGGGCGTGACCTCCTCCCCCAGCGCCATCTCGACACGGGAGCCGTCAGGCAGCGTCGTCTGGACCATCGGATCGCCGATCGAGATGTGTCGGCCCGACTGCTGGGCGAGTCGCACGACGAAGTTGTCGAGTTCCTCCTTCGCGAAGCTGACGCTCGACTCCACGTCGGTGTAGTCGTCGTGATAGACGAAGATCGGGAGGTCGTAGCCGTCACAGGAGACGTCCTCGATGTGTGGGTCGTGGAGGATCGGGTCGATCTTGCCGTAGCCACGAAACGCCCGGTAGACGTAGTAGAGCAGCTTGTGGAATGATCCGACAGAGAGGTCGGCGCCGTACTGCTCGAGCTGCTCGCGAAGCTCGTCTCGGAGGACGGTTTCGGCGTCGTCGACCTCGATGTCGGTGCGGTAGATCAGCGGGTCGCGCACGTCCTCGATCGCTGTCTCGAGCAGTGCGAACTCGTCGCCGGTGAGTTCCGGCTCCACGATCTCGTAGCGGTACTCGTTGGCGTCGGCATCGAAATTGATCGAGACGAACGCGAACGGCGCGTTCACCCAGTAGCGATCGACCTCTTCGTAGCCGTCGAGTCCGTCGAAACTGACCAGCGGCCCGTGTTCGCTCGGACTGTAGTCGTCGGTGGGAATCGTCGAGCCCTGGAGCAGCTGGCCGGCGCGCAGGAGCTGCCGCCGGACGTACGCGAAACTCGCTTCGAACTCGCCGGGGAGTGCACTGCCGTCGTTCGAGGGCGAGCGCGCTTCCTGCTCCGACGGCTCGATGTCGGCGCGGTCGCCATCGCTGGCGCTCGCGTCGTGGTCGGCGCGCGCGTCGTCCGGTGCGGACTCGGGGTGATCGGGTGTCCCGGCCATTGGAAGGTGACGGAGGTCCGTCGTCTGCCGAAGTATGTCAGGCACCGACCTTAAGTGAGGTGGCCGGAGAACGACCGAAGCCCGCTGGGTGCGCCGCCGCGATGGTTACGCCGGATCGCTCGCGTTCGCCTCGCTCCCGTCGTCGTCGAGCACGTCCACCCGGAGCAGACTACCGCCGAGCAGGAGCATGATCACGAGCCCGACCGGAACCGGGTACTCTTCGAAGACGCGGTGTCGGTAGAACAGTGCGGTCGAGAGGGCGAGCACGAGTGCCGCACCGGTGAGCAACGCGCCCATCACTCTGACCGGATGCACCGGGAGGATCTCGATGACACGCTCGTAATCGACGTACATCACGATGCTCAGCAGGACGGCGAGCACGACCAGTGCGGCACCGACGTACCAGACCCAGTAGGCGATTTCGATCGCACCAGATTCGAGCGTGTCCGCTCGCTCGACGACCAGTCCCATCGGGGTCCGGAAATCGATCGCGTCGGCGAACGGGACGCCGAAGGTGAACCGTATCTGCGCGAGCGGAAATCGAAGGAAGAGTACGGATCCCGGGAGCCCGTCGATCTCCGGCACGTACGACGTGTACCAGGGCAGGAGCACGGAGAGCCACGCGGAGACGACGGCCAGCTCCCCTGCGTACTCCGACTTGACCCAGACCATGCCCGGAGTGGACACCGCGCCCGGTAAGAAGCTACCGGGTTCCCAGGCGGCGTCGAGCCGCCCGCGCCGCGGACTGCTATAGGCGAGTTCGCACGGCCGTGTACCTGCTCACGGCTCCCTTCTGTCCAAGTGCACCCCGAAACCTCCGGATCAGCTCGCGCACTAGAACGTACCTGACCATCTCGCGGGATAGAAACCACTGGATCCTCTCGTGGGATAGAAACTACCGAGCCATCTCGCGGGATAGACGGCAGCCGCGTGCGTTTCGTCGGAGAACAGGACCACTTCGTGCAGTGACAGCGAACGGCAGGCGTCGAGAGCACGGTCCGGTGATCGACGGCGAAACTCCTGTCGGGCGTTACGTTCAAGCCACGTCGCCCACTACTTACCGGTAGGGAATGCGACGCGACTACTTCAGCCTGGAGGTCGAGAACGTCGATTGGGTCGATGACGACGGTTCGCCAGCGAAGCCTGGCGTCACAATCGACTTCGAAGGGCCTGCAACTGCCCTCGAGGACCGATTCGCCGACGGCGAGGGAGGGCTGCTCGACGCCGAGCAGACGGACGTCGCCTTCCGACTGCAGGACGACCTCGACGCCGAGGGTGCGACGGGGGTCGTGAGTGTCACCAATCGCATTACTGGCGACTTCGTCCTCGAACTCAACGAGGATGCCGACGACGTCCTCGCGTTTATCAGGGCCGCTCGACGCTACGGCGAACTCGACGCCGACCAGGACGGCGGGTACGACGTTCGCGTTCTCATCGATGGCGAGCCGTTTCTGGCGTACGAGAAGCGAACCTTCCTCGTCTACAACGACGCCGGGAACCTGCTTCGCAATCACAGTCTGATCCCGTCCGGCGTCGAGCTGTAAGCTGCCCGGCGTGCTCTGCTCGGTGCGCTGGGACCACAGTCTCGGCTCTCCCGCAGTTCGTCACTCGATCCGTCGCGTCTCGTCGAAGAGCTCCTTGATCGTTCGTCTTGTCTCCTCGTCGTGTGCAGAGCGGTCGATCGCTGCAATGAGCGTCGCGTCGCTCGTTCGCGCTCTGCCACAGAGCACGTGGAAGAAGCGGAAGGTCGCAGGTAACGGAGCGGCATCGAGTACGTCAGTCGTCGAGTCGAACCCGATGACAACCCGATCGAACCGATGGTCGAGCCGATCGAGCACGTCGGAGATCGCAATACCAAGTGCCGAGAGGGAGTCCGGCCCGTCGACGGCGGTCGCCTCGGCGACGCCGGAGGGCGTCCGACCCCCTCCAGATGCGTCCACGACGCCGATTGCTCCCGCTGGCACGCCACGTTCACGAACGCTCCGGACCGCTTCGTCGGCGTTCCCGGTCGAAACGAGCAACACCGCCGTGCCCTCCGGGACGCGTGTGATGCTATCGTAGAGTGCGTTCGTCCCGTCCTCGGGACCTGTAGCAAGGAGGAGGACACACGTTCCTCGCTTGAGTGTCTCGTCTGGCGGATGCTGCTCGTCCATGGGCTGGGCGCTATCAGTGGATGCACCGGGATCCCGGATAAGGCTGGGGACGGTGACGCGTTCTTGCCGAAGTATCAACGGTCGTCGAAGATGCACGTCACTGGCACTCCACCGGTGCCTGCGCCTCGCACGGAATGCCGCTGCTCTGGGATGGCATCAAGCTAAGTGTCCGTACCCGGAACTACCTGGCATGACGCTGTTCGGCACCGCGGGTATCCGCGGTGACGTGCGGAACGCCGTCGATCCCGAACTCGCGCTGACGGTCGGACGGGCCGCCGCATTGCACGCGACCGCATCCAGCAGTAGCCCGGTGAGCTTCGCGCTGGGAATCGACGGTCGGGAGACGAGCGAGGGCCTTGCGGCGGCGGCCGCAGCGGGACTCGCGAGCGGCGGCGCCGCCGTCGAGCAGCTCGGTCAGGTCCCGACACCGGCCCTCGCCTTCGCGGCTCGGGACCGTCACGGCCTGATGATCACTGCGAGTCACAATCCGCCCACCGACAACGGCATCAAACTCTTTCGGGACGGCGTCGAGTACGACGGCGAGGTCGAGGCCGGCGTCGAGGAGATCGTCGATACCAGTCCGAAGCCCGTTGCCTGGAACGAATGGGGAACGATTCGTGACGGCACCGTCCTCGACGCGTATCGCAGTGCTGTCGTGGACTATCTGACCGAGCAGTTCCCGGACGCAGTCAGTGCCCTGGCGGGGCACCGGGTCGCGATCGACTGTGGCAACGGCGTCGCGGGCCTCGCCACGCCGCAGATCCTCGGTGCGCTCGGCGCGAAGCCGGTCGCGCTCAACGCGAACGTCGATGGCTCCTTCCCCGCTCGCGAGAGTAAGCCTACCCCGGAGAGTTTGACCGGCCTTCGACGGCTGGTCGCCGCAGACGACCAGATCCAGCTCGGCATCGGGCACGACGGCGACGGCGACCGGCTCGCGGTCGTCGGCCCCGACGGCGACGTGGTCCACGAGGACACCGTGC
>ENA-ORDC01001876-ORDC01001876.1-marine-metagenome-genome-assembly--contig:-NODE-1876-length-14212-cov-3.459144_pt1 | contig 14212 bp, 11 predicted proteins | sample MGYA00237783_ERZ508515 | MGnify/ENA primary metagenome ERZ508515 (study PRJEB26186, sample SAMN06268792) | marine metagenome | isolation source: Eden Landing Ponds, San Francisco, CA, USA | place... | reverse complement strand
ACCGCGTGACGCCCGCCGCGTCGGTGTTGTAGCCCGTCGGCGTCTCCGCGCCGAAGTCGATGGTGTTGACCGCGCCGATGCGCTCGGCCAGCGGGTCGGGGTCGACCAGTTCGAGCACGTCCTGTTTGAACGGGATGGTGACGTTCAGCCCCGAGACGCCGAGGGCGTCCGCGCCGTCGACGGCGGCCGCGATGTCGTCGCGGGCGGGTTCGAACGTGACGTACCGCGCGTCGAGGCCGGTTTCCCCGTAGGCCGCCTCGTGCATCGGCGGCGACAGCGAGTGGCCGACCGGGTTGCCGACGAGACCGTACACTTGCATGGGCGGGTGGTGTTTTGCCGTCGATATAACTCGCCCGTCCGCGTCGGATTCCGCCGGGACCCGACGGCCCCCGCGCGGGGTCGCCCCGTATCGCGCCCGCGATTGTCGGGGACTCGCTGTGTACCGGCGCGCTTTTGGTCTCCCGTTGGTCTACTCCCGCGTATGTCGGCACTCGCAACCCTGCTTTCCTTCGATACCGCGCTCCTCGTGGCGGGTATCGTCGCGCTCTACCTCGGGGCCGAAGCCCTCGTCGAGGGCGCGTCTCGGCTCGCCATCGGTCTCGGCCTCCGGGCGGCCATCGTCGGTGTGACCATCGTCGCGTTCGCGACGACCACCCCCGAACTGTTCGTCGCGGTGCTGAGCGGGTTGGGCTACAGCGCCGACCTCGGTCTCGGCGCAATCGTCGGCTCGAACATCGCCAACATCGGCCTCGTTCTCGGCATCTCGGCGCTCATCCGGCCGATGGGCGTCTCGACGACGACGCTCCGACGACACGTCCCGTTCATGATCGCCGCGGCGGTCGCGCTCGTCGCGCTCGGGATGGACGGAAACCTCAGCGCCGTCGACGGCGGCGTCCTCTTGGTCATCCTCGTCGCGTTCACGGGCTACCTGCTGTACCGCGCGCGGTCGGCGACGGCCGACGCTCTCGGCACGGACGAAATCGACATCGAGGACGAAGACGAGGTGTCGGCGCAACTCAGAGACGTGGTCTACCTCGGTCTCGGTCTCCTCCTCCTGTTCGTCGGCTCGAACTGGCTCATTCAGGGCGGACAGGGACTGCTCGAATCCTTCGGGTTCGGTCCGCGGTTCATCGGGCTGACGGTCCTCGCGTTCGGCACCTCACTGCCCGAACTCGCGGCGTCGGTCATCAGCGCGGTCCGCGGCGAGTCGGAGTTCAGCATCGGCAACGTCGTCGGCTCGAACATCTACAACGTCGTCGCCGTCCTCGGTATCCTCGCCATCATGGTCCCAGTGAACGTCCCCGCGAGCACCATCTCGCTGGACTTCCCGGCGCTCCTCGTGTTCACCTTCGGGGTCATTGCCCTGATGCTCCGCAACCGCGACGTGTCCCGTCTCGACGGCGGCATCCTCGTCGGCGGCTATCTCGTCTTCTTCTGGCTCATCCTCCCCTGACGGTCCCCTCCCGGGAGCGTTCGGCCCCCAGTCAGTCGGTCGCCCCGGAGTTCGAAGCACAAGAGCTACCGGCTTCGGCTTCGCGCTTGTAGTGACGATGCTACGACGACTCGGCCACCCGCTGACCGCGGTGTTCGGGGCCGCGCTCCTGACGGTCCCGTGGCTGGCCCTCCACACGGTGTTCGGCGTTGACCTCGCGACCGGCGTCACCGTCGCCCTCAGCGGTATCGCCGTCCTCGGTGCCTCGTTCCTCCTCGCGTGGGGGGCCGAAACCGCCGAGGCCGACGTGCCGCGAGCGTTCGCGCTCGCCATCCTCGCGGTGCTCGCGGTCGCCCCCGAGTACGCGGTGGACGCGCTCTACGCGTGGGAGGCCGGCATCACCCCCGGCTCGCCCGAGTCCGCCGAGGCCGCGAGCCTCGCCGTCGCCAACATGACCGGGGCGAACCGCATCCTCATCGGCATCGGCTGGTCCGCAATCGCGCTTTTCACCGTCTACCGCGCCCGCGACACCGGCGACGAGGCGGTCGAGTCTCGACCCGGCTTCCTCGCGGACGTGGTCCGCCTCGACCACGGCATCGCCACCGAGATTCTGTTCCTCTTCGCCGCGACCGTGTTCGCCTTCTTCGTCCCGCTCGGCGCGGGCATCGGCGCGGTCGATATGGTCGTCCTCGTCGGCCTCTACGCCGCGTACATCTTCGTGGCGATGAACTCGCCGCACGAGGACGAAGAACAGATCGGCGTGCCCGCGTACCTCCAGTCGTACCGGAGACCCAAGCGCATCGCCACGACGCTCGCGCTGTTCGTCTTCTCCGGCGTCGTCATCCTCGCCGCGGTCGAGCCGTTCGCCCACGGCCTCGAAGCGCTGGGGGAGTCGGTCGGCATCCCCTCGTTCCTGATGATTCAGTGGGTCGCGCCGCTGGCGAGCGAGAGCCCCGAACTCATCGTCGTGGCCTACCTCGTCAACAAGGCGCGGGCGACCGCCGGCTTCAACGCGCTCATCTCCTCGAAGCTCAACCAGTGGACGCTCCTCATCGGGACGCTCGTCCTCGTCTACAGCCTCTCTGTCGGCACCTACGCGCCGCTCCCGCTCGACACGCACCAGATGGGCGAACTCTGGCTGACGGCCGCTCAGAGCTACTTCGCCATCGCCATCCTCGTCACGTTCTCCATCAGCCTCCGCGAGGCGGTCGCCCTGCTCGGCCTGTTCTTGGCGCAGTTCGTCTACTCCGTCACCGGACTGGCGGTCACGCTCCCGGTTCCGGGCCTCGGGGCGGTCACCTTCGACGGCCCGACCTCGCTCGTCGGCTTCTCGGTCGTCTATCTGGTCATCGGGACGGCGCTTTTCGTCCGGCGGCGCAGGCAACTCGCCGCGGTCGTCAAGCTCTCTGCCCGGCGCGTCCGCGGCGACCACGGCGCGACCGAGGTCTCGGCCGCGGTCGAGGACTGACCGGCTCCCCTCGCCGCTTCCGACGCCCTTTTCGCCGACCTCGGCTACCCTCGTATCGTGATCGGAATCGTCGTCAGCCGCGCCGACAGCGCATCGGTTCACATCGGCGAGCGCCTGCTCGAACTCGCCGACTGGGACGAACGAACCGACGGGGACCGACCCGACGCCGACGGCGGCGGCACCGTCTTCGCCCGCGACGGCTTCGAACTCCGCGAGTTCGATGCCCTGCACATCGACCTCGACGACCCGGCCGCGGCGTTCGACGCCGACCTCGACTTTCTCGTCGTCGTCTCCCGGCACGCCGGCGAGACCGGCGCGCTCCTGACCGCGCACTTCACCGGGAACTTCGGCCCCGCCGACTACGGCGGCGAGCCGGGGCGATTCGCCCGCGCGTGCCCCAACGCCCAGCGCGCCGTCGTCGAGGCGCTCCGCGACCGCGCGCCCGACGACTACGAAGTCGGCATCGAGGCGACCCACCACGGCCCGACCGAGCCGACGGTCCCCTCGATGTTCGTCGAACTCGGGAGCGACGACGAGCAGTGGGACGACCCCGAGGGAGCCCGCGCCGTCGCGGCGGCCGTCCTCGACATCGAGGGGGTCGCGGCCGACGCGGACCGCCAGCTCGTCGGCTTCGGCGGCGGCCACTACGCCCCGCGGTTCGAGCGCGTCCTCCGCGAGACCGACTGGCGCGTCGGCCACATCGCCGCCGACTGGCAACTCAAGGCGATGGGCGGCCCCGAGACGAACCGCGACGTGCTTCGGCGGGCGTTCGAGGCCTCCGCGGCCGACCTCGCGCTGGTCGACGGCGACCGCGACGACCTCGCGGCCGCCCTCGAAGCCGAGGGGTTCCGGGTCGTCTCCGAGACGTGGGTCCGCGAGACCACGGGCGTCCCCCTCGACCGCGTCGCCGCCCTCGAAGCCGACGTCACGACTATCGACGAGGGCCTCCGCTTCGGCGCGCGAATCGGTGCCGACGACTACGAGGTCGTCTCGCTTCCCGACGGCCTGCTCGGCGAGGCGCAGGGCATCGACCTCGACGCCGCGCTCGACGCCGTCCGCGAGACCACCGTCGCCTTCCACACGACCGAAGGCGGGACGCGCGCGGTGGGCCGCGCCGCCGTCGCGGGCGACGGCTACGACGAACTCGTGTCGCGGCTCTGCGACGTGCTCCGCGAGAAATACGACAGCGTCGTCCGCGACGACGGGGCGGTCACGGCGACGACGCGCGCCTTCGACCCCGCCGCCGCGCGCGAGTTCGGCGTCCCCGAGGGCCCGGCGTTCGGCACGCTCTCGGCCGGACAGTCCGTCGAAGTCGACGGCGAGACCGTCGCGCCCGAAGACGTGTCGAAAGAGCGACTCGTCGAGTTCGTCGTGTAGTTGCCATCGAGACGCGCCCGACCGGTTTCGCCCCGAGAGACGGTCTGTGCCGCGGGCTCACATGTCACGTTTCGCCACGGATCGGCGGCTCGTCAGACAGATGTCTGACGGAAGGGGGAAAGATAATTAGTCGTCCTCCGTAAACCGTCTCCATAAATATGGACTCTATCGTCGGTGACGCAATTGACGAGGCCGAGGCCGAGGCCAAGGACGTGGGGGACGGGTCGGCTCAGGTCGACGGCTCGACCAACATCAACCGGTCCGGGACGATGACTGACGACGAACTGAAAGCGGTTCTCAAAGACCTCCAAACCAACATCACGGTGGTCGGGTGCGGCGGTGCCGGCGGCAACACCGTCAACCGGATGCACGAGGAGGGAATCAAGGGGGCGAAGCTCGTCGCCGCCAACACCGACGTGCAACACCTCGTGGAAATCGGGGCCGACACGAAGATTCTCATGGGCGAACAGAAGACCCAGGGCCGCGGCGCGGGCTCGCTCCCGCAGGTCGGCGAGGAGGCCGCCCTCGAATCCCAAGAGGAGATCTACGACGCCATCGAGGGCTCCGACATGGTGTTCGTCACCGCCGGTCTCGGCGGCGGCACCGGCACCGGCTCGGCCCCCGTGGTCGCCAAGGCCGCCCGCGAGTCGGGCGCGCTCACCATCGCCATCGTCACGACGCCCTTTACGGCCGAAGGCGAGGTGCGACGAACGAACGCCGAGGCCGGTCTCGAACGGCTCCGCGACGTCTCTGACACGGTCATCGTCGTCCCGAACGACCGCCTGCTCGACGCCGTGGGCAAGCTCCCCGTCCGGCAGGCGTTCAAGGTCTCCGACGAGGTGTTGATGCGCTCGGTCAAGGGCATCACCGAACTCATCACCAAGCCCGGTCTCGTCAACCTCGACTTCGCCGACGTGAAGACCGTCATGGAGCGCGGCGGCGTCGCCATGATCGGTCTCGGCGAGTCCGACTCCGAGTCCAAGGCCCAAGAGTCCGTCAAGTCCGCCCTCCGGTCGCCGCTTCTCGACGTGGACATCTCCGGCGCGAACTCCGCGCTCGTCAACGTCACCGGCGGCTCCGACATGAGCATCGAGGAGGCCGAGGGCGTCGTCGAAGAGATTTACGACCGCATCGACCCCGACGCGCGCATCATCTGGGGGACCTCCGTCGACGACGAACTCGAAGGCATGATGCGGACGATGATCGTCGTCACCGGCGTCGAGTCGCCCCAAATCTACGGCCGCAACGGCGAGGTGCAGGCGCAGGCCGAAGAGCGTCTCGAAGACATCGATTACGTCGAGTAGTCGGCGTCGCCGCCCCGTCGGCCGCGGGGGACTCGCTTTCGCTCCCGCGCCCTCGCGGGTTCGATTGCCCGCCGCGTCTCGCTTCCCGCTCGTTCCCGCTCGTTCCCGTCAAGCGGCGGCACCGGGCCGAACTCGTCGGGGTCACCCCGTTCGCGAGCGCCCGCTCTCCCCGTCGATGCATCAATAGATAGAAAAAGCCCGACGCCTTAGCCCCCAGCAACATGGACGTCAAGTACGACCTGAACAGCTACGTTCGCGTGTTGAAACTCGCGAGCACCCCGTCGTGGCAGGAGTTCTCCCAGATCTCCAAAATCGCCGGCGCGGGTATCTTCCTCGTCGGACTGCTCGGTTTCATCATCTTCGCGGTTATGAGCTTCCTCCCCGGGGGAGTCTGAGATGCCCATCTTCGCCGTAAAGACCACCGCTCGGCAGGAGCAGACGGTTGCGGACATGATCGCGACGAAGGAGTTCGCCGAGATTCACGCCGTCCTCGCGCCCGACTCGCTCACGAGTTACGTGATGGTCGAGGCCGACGACGACGGCATCGTCACGCGCGTCCTCGAAGAGATTCCCCACGCTCGCGGTCTCGTCGAGAGCGGCGGCGCGGTCGGCACCTCCAGCATGGCCGAAGTCGAGCACTTCCTCTCTCCGACGCCGGACGTCGAGGGCATCGCGGAGGGCGACATCGTCGAACTCATCGCCGGCCCGTTCAAAGGCGAGAAGGCGCGCGTCCAGCGCATCGACGAGACGAAAGACCAGGTCACCGTCGAACTCTACGAGGCGACGGTCCCGATTCCGGTCACCGTCCGCGGCGACCAGATTCGCGTCCTCGACTCCGAAGAGCGGTAAGCGTCCGCCCCGACGAGGGTTTCTTCTCTCTCAGTTTCGACTCGACTCGACGCGCGCGACGAGCCGCGCGCCCTCGGTGACTCCCATGTCCCCCGACAGTCCCCGAGGAGCGCCGTCTCGGGCGAGCCGCGTCGCGCCCCATCGCGACTGCAACCCCCCGTCTCGCGTGGGCCTACAGCGCGCCCTGCTCGCGGAGCGTCTCGACGACGCTGTTGAGGTCCGCGTCCGCCTCGACGGCGTCTTTCACGTCCTCGCGGATGCGGACCGCCGAGGAATCGGCGTCGTACGCGCGGACGAACTCGGCGCGGGTGTGCTCGTCGAAGGCGTGTCGAATCGCGAAGTAGCCCTCCGGAACGACGGTCCCACACACTTTGCACTCGTGGCGCTCGTGGTCCACCGTCTGGTGGATGACCGCGTTTTCCACGTCTTCGAACCGACCGTCACACCCTTCGATTCCGCACTTCCACCGGGACATGTTCCCCCCGACGGCCGTGAGCCACAAAACCGTTTCTTCGACCGGCCGCCGTTCGACAAATAGCAACCACTAACTGGTCGCTGACCCGACCGTACCGTGTGAGCGCGACCACGACGACGCGGGTCGATATGCACGTGAAGATTCTCGACGAGCGGGTCGTCTCGCGGGCGAAAGCCCGCGGCATCGACGTGCTCGTCTACGCGCCGCACTTCGTCCGCCTGCCCGACATCCGCGCCCGCGCGGCGCGATTCTCCGACGACGACCTGCTCGTCGTCCCCGCCCGCGAGGTGTTCACGGGGTCGTGGCGCGACCGGAAACACGTCCTCGCGGTCGGCATCTCGGACCCCGTCCCCGACTTCATCACCCTCGACGGGGCCTTCGCGGAGTTCGACCGGCAGGGCGCGGCGACGCTCGTCCCCCACCCCGAGTTCCTGACGGTGAGCCTCACCGCCGAGGACGTGGCCGCCCGCCGCGACGACATCGACGCCGTCGAGACGTACAACACGAAGGCCCTCCCGCGGGACAACCGGCGCGCCCGCGACATCGCCCGTGAGACGGGGCTTCCGGGGTTCGGGTCGTCCTACGCGCACCTCCGCGGCACCGTCGGCGAGGCGTGGACCGAGTTCGACCGCGACATCGACTCCGAGGCGGCCCTCGTCGCCGCGCTCCGCGAGGGGGCAGACCGCCGGGTCGTCCGCCGCACCGGGGGCTCCCACGCGCTCCGCGGCGCGGTCGAGTTCGCCCACCTCGGCTACGAGAACTCGTGGGGGAAGGTCGACCGACTCCTGCTTTCGGGGATGGAGCCGACGCACCCGAACCACATCGCCTACGACGGCCGATTCGACGACGTGAGCGTCTACTGAGTTCGCGGGCAGTCGAACGCTCCGACCGAACGCGCCCGCGCTCCGAAGCCCTCAGAGCACCGCGCTGAACGACGCCGCGGCGTCCGCGAGGGACACGTCGAGCGAAAAGAGGTAGTAGTGGACGCCCGCGAGGACGCCGAGTTCGGCGACTGTGACGATGACGGTCACCGCGTCGGCGTGTTTCGAACTCGTCGCCACGCCGGTCGGCAGGTTGTACTCCTGTGGCGAAAGCGGGTAGAACAGCGCGATGCCGCGCTTCGAGCCGACCATGTCGAGGACGTAGTGGGTGGCGACGCCGATCCAGACGAACTGGAGGTTGCCGAAGACGGGCGGGAACGCGAGGAATATCGCCAACACCGGGAGGTTGTGGAGCGTCTTCCGGTGCTTGCCGAAGGCGGTGTCGACGTCGGGAAACAGTGCGCCGAGCACGACCGGAAGCGACAGCTGACCGATTTTCTGGGCGAGGAGGAACGCCGAGTCGACCGTCGGTTCGAACGACCGCGGGTCCACGGTGAGGATGACGCCGAGCCCGAGCGCCAACAGGATGGCGTTGAGCACGTGTCCCTTCTTGTTCATGGATGCAGACTGGTCCGCCGGGATACAAAGCTTTCCCACGGAACCGACAGACGGCGGCCCTCCGGCCGATTCAGTCGGTCGTCGCGGACTCGATTTCCCCGCGGAGGAGCGCCAGCGCCCCGCGCGCGATCCGTTCTTTCACCTGCGTCCGCGACCCGTCGTATTCGACGCGCTCGACGCGGGCGTAGGAGTCGCCTGACCCCCACGGCGCGGCGAAGGCGACGCCGACGAAGACGGTGCCGACCGGCTTGCCGGGGAGGCCGCCGTCCGGCCCGGCGATGCCCGTCGTCGCCAGTCCCCACGTCGCGTCGGCCACGTCGCGGACGCCGGCGGCCATCTCGCGGGCGACGGGCTCGGAGACGGCCCCGTGTTCGTCCAGCGACTCCCGCGAGACCGCCAGTTCGTGGCGCTTGGCGTCGTAGGAGTAGGTGACGAGCGAGCGGTCGAAGTAGTCGCTGGAGCCGGGCACGTCGGTCAGGAGCGACCCGATGAGACCGCCGGTACAGGACTCCGCGACGGCGACGGTGTGGCCCGCCTCGCGGAGGGCGTCGCCGACGCGGACCTCCTCGGGCGGGTCGGATGCGAACTCGCGCATACGACCGACCACGGGCGGTCGGGACAAAAGCTGACGGGCAGGCGAGCGGCGGGGGTGTCGTCGCGGTCGGCACCGACGCGACCGGGCAAAAGTCCTCCGGCGGTTCCGAGACCGAGAAGTACACAAAGCCCCGCGGTGTCGAGTCCGACATGGACATCGACGTTGAGCCGACGGAGCGACCCGACGCCGACGAAGACGACGACGACGCCGGCGACGATGGGCCGGCCGAAATCGAGGTGGAAGTCACCGACCCCGACGAGGTCACCTCGACCGACACCGAGGACCTCCCTGAGGGAATCGACGCCCCAGACTACGTCCTCTACGGCGGGAAAGGCGGCGTCGGGAAGACCACGATGGCCGCGGCGACTGCGCTCGCCAGCGCGGCCGACGGCACCGCGACGCTCGTCGTCTCCACGGACCCCGCACACTCCCTGTCCGACACGCTCGGCGTGCCGGTCCCGGACAAGCCGAGTCGCATCCGCGAGGAGATTCCCCTCTACGCGGCCGAAATCGACCCCGACGCGGTCATGGAAGGCCCGTTCGCCGGCGGCGACGGCGCGGGCGAGGGCTTCGACGACGAGACCGACTTCGAGGCGTGGGACCGAATCCTCGGCGCGGGGCTCGCGGGCTCCCCGATGGGAAGTTACGCTGAGTACACCGTCGCGTCGACCTCGCTTATCGGGCATTTGCCAGACGAGGTCGGGTTCGAGGAGGGGGCCATCATCGGGCACGTCGGCGTCACCACCAAGCGGGAGTTCGACATCGAAGTGCTCGCCAAGGGCGGGCGAATCGTCGGCATCGAATTCACCGGCGAGGAAGGCGGTCTGGCGAACGTCTCACAGTTCCACACTCGTCTCGGGGTATCCACCGTCGACGTGTTGATCACTGGCACAAGGGCTGCAACCGTGATCGGACTCGGCGTGGAAGACCCCCGGATCGTCGGGGGCACCTACGCGGTTTCGGACGCATTCTACATCGCTTAGGGCAGAGGCTGAAAAAGTAATAATGTACAGAGAGTAATAGTTCATTACTATAGGGTTTCCCTGTCTCTCATGGATTCTGTCGTGTCTTTCCTTCGGACTGTTTGTGCTCGATTCAAGTAGTACTTGTTATACATAGCGGGTTTTAACGTACTGTTGATCGTCGAAATCAGCCCGTAGTTCTCCCAAATTGTTCGAAGACATATATTATAAATAATACGGTCAATTAACTGTATTGAGACGATATGAAAAGGGGAACGCCGATCCATTACGCGTAGCTTTGTCGTGACTCCGCGGCGGGGAAATTCGAGAAGTGCTCCGACGGGGATTAGAGCCCTAGATTTACGGGTAAACCGCTCTTGTGCCTTCCGAGAGACGCGTATCAGGTTGGTCCCTCAGAAGAGTGCGTCTCCTCAAGCTCCTTCAAGCGATCCTCGTCGATTTCATCGGCGTAAAAAATGGCCTGAAAGAGGGCCTGGGCATTCGCCCTGACTTGATCGTGGTTCGTTTTCCCGAGGACGATCTCGACTCGATCTACGATCTGATCGCCTTTTTCATAGAACTGGTCGAAACCGGTCAATTGCTTGATGACCACGGCTTGTTGATTCGCATTGAGATTGTCGGTCAGGCGGTCGCTAAGGCGTTCCATGAGCCGGCTGCCGTTCTGGGAGCCGATCTGCTCAGACACAGTTTGCAGAACCGCGACAAGTGGTGTAAGATGGTCGGGGTTCTGGCCCTGGCTGAGCTCTTCTGCGACTTTTTCCCGGACATCGCCGGCCACGGCTTCGCGCCTGTGGCGATCGGCATCGGGTGCAATCTGATCCCAGAGCTCCTGGTAGAGTTCCCAGTGATTGGCATTCCCATCGAGCAGGGATTCTAGATGACTGATGTAGTCTTCCTGTGCCGGACCGGAGAGCCTGGGGAATGCGTCCGCGCCCACCTCAAAATATGCTCGCTTGTGATCGACATTGTTTGTTTGACGGGCCTGCGTCCCGCACGCGTCCACCACCTCGTCGAGGATGGCCTCGAACCGGTCGGGATGTGCTTCTAAAATGGTGAGGCCGATGGAGGCAATGTTGAAATTGTTGTTACGGAGCAAATCTAGGACTTTCTCTTGAAGCTGGTCATCGTATTCAGTCGGCGTCTCTGGGACGACATGATTCGAAATGAAGTTCTGATCCGAGATATTATCCGGGATTCGATTGTAGAGATAGGAGATTTCGTCTTCCGTTTCCAGTAGTGGGACTTCGTGCTCGGACCTCAAGCTGAATAGTTCCGGGATCTGTTGAGGACTCCACTGTTGGAATAAATTTGCCTGCCAAGCGTAGAACGCTTCTCGCGTTTCGTCGGTAAATGACTCGAAGAAGTAGAAACAGACCTCAACGAGGTATACCGCCTCTTGGTTGGACTCCCGCACCAAGTCACGAACCGCGGCGAAAAGGTCGGTGCTTGTTGGCGCCGGAATGGCGGACTCGATTCGCAATAATTCGTCCGCCAACGCTTGGTTCATCTGATCGGGGTTGCCTCCGGTATACTCCGAACGCAGTTCCAGCAGTTCGTTGACGAAGTTACCACGCTCGGGTTGACCCGCTTCTGCGTCGAACCGTATGTAATAATCTGTGTTAACGAATGCGTTCTCGCCCTCGTCCAGATCCGCTAGCGAGATAGCACGCTCAAGGATTTGAGGGGTGACCAGATTTGTTCGGGCAATGTCGGTATCAAGTTGGTCAAGCACCTGGACCAAGTCGCCATCTCCTACATTTGCGAGATTAGCAGAGAGTTGAGGCACAGTACCAGGTGGAATTCTGTCCGCGTACGTTACAAACGCCTTGAGAACAGGCCGCTCAAGTTGCTCACCCGACCTGACCAACGCGGTATACTCACGGAGTAATTCGCGTTTATTGTGCGCGTCCATTTGAAGAATTACGTGGAAGGCAGCCTCGGGCTCGAGTTGGGGGAGGAGCCTCCGACCGAGATCTGTCGTAAGGTAATCACCTACGATGGCTGCGACCTTTTCTTGAGAGGTCTGGTCCAGAGTGTCAAAGATACTGATCGTTGTGTCGATAATACCGTAGAAGGGCTGCTCACGGCCACTCTGATGATACTTTTCGAGGTTGCGGCGGACTGCCGATAGGTAAGGTGTGAGCGATTGCTGACGTTCCTGTATCTTCTCCAGCTCGTCACGCACATCGCTGGCGCGGCCGGTCTTGAGGTTATCTAGGAACTCGTCGACATTTTCGACCCCGGTTGCGTACGACGGCTCGGCGAGGTATAGGAAGCGTTGCGGATCCTGGACAGATATCCGTCGAGTGGACCGTAGAAACGCCTCCAAGCGAGATTCGCCGTCGCTCTCATCGATGTCCAGGGCGGACTTAACCCGTTGTTGGCGGCTATCGGCTTCCAGTTCGTTGTTATAGAAATCCGTAATATCATTCAGCAGATCCGGGTCGTCGGAGATGATACTAAAGAATCCAGGGAATTCCTCTTCCAAAATCGAGATTTTAGCCAAGAAAGGTTCTTCGGCGGTGAGTCGGCCTTTAGAGACCGAGTCGGTTTCCTCGATTTCTGTGCCGAGGAGCCGGAAAGTGACAACGCGATTGATCGCGTGCTTGATCCGGCGGGGGTTATCGATATATGCATTCGTGATGACGTCCACTGTCTCGGGTTCGAGCGGGCCGCTGAGTTTCTCGTTTTCACTAGCCGCGTACGACTCGATGTCTTCCGCGAGCTTTGGCGGTATTCGGATGTGCGCTTGGAAGAATTTCCGTAAGAACTCCCGCTCGTTCTCGTCTTCAATAGAACTAATATGGTTAACGAGTGCCTCGTCATCACATGGGATGAGGTAGATACACTTCTCGTGCTCCATGAAAGTCTTGAGCGAGACTAGTACATCATAGACCGTCTCGCTCTCGCATCGGTCTAGGTTATCTATCGAAATGACGATTTTACCTGCGTCGGACCGATCGATTATCGAATCGAAGATACGCTCATATGCGCCCGACCACTCCTTGCGGGGATGCAAATACGTTCGCTGAATCGTCTGCGTGACCGTATCCAACTGTTTCACGATGTATGCAAGTACGGGGAGAAGGAGACCCGTGGCCACTAATTGAGCCCATGTGGCCTCACCTCTGGCATAAAGGCCGCCGGCGGCAATGAGAAGAATGCCGAACGCGCCGACCAGAAACGGGTTTTGTCCCACAAATTCCCAGACTTGTTCGCGGTACGATCCCGGTCCCTTGATTTGCTCCTCCTCTTGAACGTCGTAGAGCCGGCCAGTGATCTCGTCTTCCCCGAGCACATAGCCCTTCCTTGGATAAACATGCTCGCCGATTTTCTGGTCCAATTCCAAGAGCAGCTCGGTCCGAACTGAGCCCTCGGCGTGCGACCAAGCATCGAATTCGACCGCGACAACATTATCGAATACGGATTTTTCTTGAATTCGCTGGAATAACAGGCGGATGATCGAGGTCTTACCTGAGCCCCATTCACCAAAAATCCCGATGTGCCATGGCGGTTCTACCGAATGTACCATGGTCTCCAGGCTGTCAACGTACTCCAGATGGCCGAATTGGTCAGCTGCCTCCGAATCTATTGGCCGATCAGATAGAAAGGCTGAATCCTCATTCGAAGACATGGTGCCTGGTTGACTTCTTATACCAAAGCTAAATAACCCTTTACCTATCGGTGAGATCAAGCCGAGCGCTATTGCCAGTCGGACGCTATATCCCAGCCATTCAATTCCTCTCGGACCTCTTGCTCATCGAGTTCCCGAAACCGTGCAAGGATTCCAGGCTCATCCACCTCGGCAGCCCGATCATACTGGCTGAGGGTCAGGACACACTGCTGGAATTCGCTCTAGTCGGCTAGGTTGGTCCATCGCTCCTCCTCTTTTCGAATTGAGATATCCATCGAATCGGCATCGCTTGACGGGCTCGGTCTTACCCAATCCCCTTCGTGAGAAAGTCACTCACGAAGTTACGGGAAAAGCAAAGATGAAGATTTGAGTATAGATTTGCGGGAAGAACGAGTCCCGGCTAAGTTTCTTTCGTCCAAGTTTTTCGATGGGAATGGCGTTGAGGGGGACTTTTAGGCTGGCCTAAAATAGGAACGTTTATCTGTTTTAGGTCGGCCTAAAACTAGCGATGGCACCGCACAACATCACGCGACGGACGGCACTTTCCACCGGTGCAGCCGCGCTGACAAGCATGGTCGCGCTCTCGGGCTGCTCGGGCACCCTCGGCGGGTCGGGGGACGGTTCGGGCGGCACCGAAGCGCCTCGCATCGCTACCG
>ENA-ORDC01001875-ORDC01001875.1-marine-metagenome-genome-assembly--contig:-NODE-1875-length-14224-cov-3.139181_pt1 | contig 14224 bp, 15 predicted proteins | sample MGYA00237783_ERZ508515 | MGnify/ENA primary metagenome ERZ508515 (study PRJEB26186, sample SAMN06268792) | marine metagenome | isolation source: Eden Landing Ponds, San Francisco, CA, USA | place... | reverse complement strand
TGGCATCGGTGGCCGTTCCCTCGTCAAGGCCGTCGTCGGTTTCGGTCTCCTCGCCGAGTCCGTCGTCGGTGGCCGTTCCCTCGTCGGTCGTGGTCCCCTCGTCGGCGCCCGCCTGGGCGAGTTCGGTTTCGGAGAGTTCGCCGTATGCGACGGCGGTGTAGGTCGTCCCGCCGTCGACCTCGACCGCCTCGTCGTAGACGACCCGCTGTTGGCCCTCGCCGCCCAAGATGCCTTCGAGGAACCCGACCGATTCGACGGCGACGACCTCCAGCCGGTAGGTGCCCGGGTCGACCTCGCTGTAGTCGCTGACCTCGCTGAACGACAGCCCCTCGACCAGCGGGTCGTCCTCGCCGTCGGCCGTCGTTCCCTGGTCCGTCCCGGTGTCCGTGCCTGTCTCGGTCAGCCGGACCGTCACGCCGGGGGCGTCGGGCGAGAGGTGGGCGACCCGCAGCGCCGCGGTGTCCGCCTGGGCGCGGACCCCTGCGTCGGTTCCCAGCAGCGCGTTGCCGGCGACGCCCGCGATCCCGGCCGCGCCGACTCCCTGCAGCAGTCGCCGTCGTGTGATGTTTGTCTCCATTGCGAGTCGATCGTGGCGCTCCGCGGGTTTTGTTACACGCCGCCTCACACCGGAAACGACACGCTATCGGAACGGCCGCGACGCCGACGCAGACGTGCCAGCAGCGTCGTGTCGGAAAGGCAGCTGTACCGGCGAGTCGGTCGCCAGGCCGCCCCGTCGGACAGCCGACAGACCGCACGCTCGCGGCCGCTCGTCGCCGATACTCGCCGAGAGTGTGAACGGTCCGCGACAACCGCCCGTTACCGGTGTCCCGACGCCGGCGCGACCCGGTCGCGGCGCCGCTGACCCGCCTCGTTTCGCCCGTTGGGACCGTTGGCGCTGTTTCGGCCGCTCCGACGTGGCCGTCGGTCGCGGTCGAGGCACGTGCCCTCGCGGGCCGAGCGTCGCGACCTGGCCGCGTCGGCTTCCGCTGGGTGTGGCAGCCGTTGCCGGAAACCGGCGACGTTTTTGTCGCGGGCGAACTGCACCCGCTGTGAAGAACGTCACGGGTCGCCGGTCCAACCCCTTCGGGTTCACGCCGCCCTGCGAGTCGTTCGTCGCCGGCTACGGCGACGCCAACGCCCACTTCCACGTGATCGGCGACCACCCCGGCGTCCACGGCGGCGCCGACAGCGGCTACCCCTTCACCGGCTTCGACGCCAGCCAGCGCCTGCAGAGGGCGCTGCTGGCCGCCGGACTCCTCGGGGAGACGGGGTCGCCGCCGGTCGTCGAGCAGACGTACTTCTCGTATCTCCACATGTGCGTCCCCGACGGGGTGCCAAGCGAGCGCGACTACGCCGACCTGGCGCCGCTGTTCGACGCCGAGGTGCGGGCGATCACCGCCCACGTCTTGCTGCCGGTCGGCGAGCGCGCGACCGCCCGCGTCTTCGCGGATATGAGCACCCAGTCGCCAGAGGATATCGACATGGACGAGCGCCACGCCGAGGAGATCCGCGGCAGCGGCTGGCTCATCGTCCCGATCAAAGACCCCGCGCAGTGGTCCGACGCCGACGAGCAGGCGCTGGTCGCGATCCTCGACGACGTCCGCGACCGCGACTACCGTCGCGAGGCCGACCTCGGGCGCTTTCTGCCGGGCGACGAGCCGTATCTGGTTCGGTAGTCGCCCCGCTACGCCAGCGGCGACAGCGCGCCGACGACCAGCGGGGGGATGCCAGTGGGGTCCTGAGCGAAGAACAGCTCGATGACGCCGAGTACGAGCGTCGCGAGGACGCCGAAGAAGACGACCAGCCGAACCATCCAGAGCCAGAGCGGCCCGAACGAGGTCAACCCGTCGGTGCCGCGGCGGATCTCGTCGACCGCGTCACGGCCGATCACCCAGCCGACGAACACGGACCCGGCCAGCACCGATGTCGGCAGCAGCAGGCTGTAGGCGATGTTATCGAACCAGGTGAGCCACGCGGTTTCCCACGCCGCCGGGAGGCCCAGAACGAACAGCCCGGCGCCGACGGCGACCGACAGCGCGGGCCGCGAGTAGTCGGTCTTGTCGTTGGCCCACGCGACGACCACCTCCATGAGGCTGATGGCCGAGGACAGCGCGGCGATAAGCACGACCGCGAAGAAGACCACGCCGACGACCCGGCCGAGCGGGAGCTGTGCGAAGCCGGTCGCGACGGCGATAAACAGCGCCGCAGCGCCGCCCCCGCCGGCCAGCGAGAGGTCGACGTTGTTCGCAAAGAGGATGGGGAAGACGACCAGCCCGGCGAGGATACCGACGAGCGTGTTCGCCACGACGATGACGCCGCCGTCGAACGGCAGGCTGTCGTCCTCGCTGACGTACGAGGAGTAGGTGATCATGATCCCCATCCCGAGCGAGAGGGTGAAAAACGCCTGTCCGACGGCGAAGGGGATCGCCGTGCCGGCGTTGTCGAGTATCGTCGACAGACTGGGCGAGAGGAAGTAGGCGTACCCCTCACCGGAGCCGGGAAGCGTCGCGGCCCAGCCGGCCAGCACGACCATGATCACGATGATCGACGGCACCATCACCTTCGTCGCCCGCTCGATGCCGTTCTCGATGCCGGCGGCGACGATCACGACCGCGATCGCCAGGAACAGCAGCTGTGCGGCGATCGCCTCGGGACCGGCCGAGACGGCGCCGAAGTACTCTCCGGGCGCGTCGAAGTACGCTCCGGTCGCGCTGCCGAGGATATAGCGGATCACCCAGCCGCCGACGACGTCGTAGTACGAGAGGATCCAGAACCCCGTCGCGACGGCCAGTCCGCCGACGACTCGCCAGTTGCGATGGCCCAGATCCGCGAAGGCATCGATGGCGTTGACGTTCGTCCGCCTGCCCACCACGAACTCGGCCAGCATCGCCGGGAACCCGATCAACAGCACGGCGACCAGATAGAAAACGACGAACGCAGCCCCGCCGTTGTCCGCCGTCTTGAACGGGAACTGCCAGAGGTTGCCCAGTCCGACTGCGCTCCCGATCGCTGCGACGAGGAAGCCGACCCGCGTCGCCCACGTCTCTCGTGCCATACCTGCCGGTCGATCACTCGCCCGGCACGAATAACTACCGAAGCGGCCGTTTGTCGCACGTCCGATCAGTTCCGGTCGCAGGCGGTCGGAACAGCTCACATCATCGTCCGGTCGGTCGCCCGGCAACGTTTTATCCGGGCTCCTGACCCCGTCACTTTTGACGTCTCGGCACCGACGTGAAACCGAGTCACCATGTTCGACCGATTTCTCGGTGACGACTCCGGAAAGGACGTCGACCTCGACGCCGTCAAGACCGACGCAGACGAGCGGCTGCGCGACCGAGTGACGCCCGCAGTGTACGACATCGACGACTGCGGCGTGACGGGTCTCGCCGTCGTCAACGAGGGACCCGAGGGAGAGCCCGTGACGGTCCCGGTGGCGACCGTCTCGCTGGGGTCCGACCCGGAATCGGTCGACTTCGACCGCGTCTGGACGCTCGTCGACGAGACGCTCCGAGCGATCTTCCCCGCCTTCGCCGACGTGTACGTCCGCCACTACGACGTGCGGTTCACCTTCGGCGGCGGCCTGCTCTCTTCGGAGGAATGTCGGCGCGTCGCCGTCCCGCCCGAACTGGCCGAGCGACTCGCCACCGAAGCCGGGTGGAGCCGCGAACAGCTGCGGGCGGCGGTGGTCGACGGCCACGACATCGACGACGAGGTCGCACCCGTCGCCTGGGGCACCTGCGTCGACTACAACCGCGACCGGGGCACCGGCGGCGCCGCGGGCGCGGCCGCCGGCGGCTTCTGAGAGCGGGGCGCCGACCTGGCGGGCCCCGGATTTAAGTCCGCGCGCCGCGCAGTTTCGCCCGTCATGCCCTCCCTGTTAGACCGACTGCTCGGCGACGGAGAGACCGAAGAAGGTGTCGACCTCGAAGCGCGCGAGGACGAGGCCCACGAGCGACTGCGCGAGCGAGTCGACGCCGAGGCTCGCGGCATCGAGGACTGCGCGGTGACCGGCGTCGCGGTCGTCAACGAAGGCCCCGACGACGAGCCGGTCGTCGTCCCCATCGCGCGGTTCTCGCTCGGCGAGGACGTCGAGACGCCCGATACGGACCGGGTCTGGGAGCTGGCCGCCGAGGCGGTCCGAGCGGTCGCGCCCTCTTTCGAGGACGTGTTCGTCCGCCACTACGACGTGCAGTTCACCTTCGACGGCGACGAGCTGTTCGAGGCCGAGGAGTGTCGCCGGATCGCCGTCACGCCGGAGCTGGCCGACCGGCTGCGCTCGGAGGCCGGCTTCGAGCGCGCCGAGTTCCGCGCCGCGATGGACGAGGCCGACGACATCGACGACGCAATCGCACCGGTCGTCTGGGGCGACTGCGTCGATTACAGCCGCCAGCAAAACACCGCGGTCGTCACCGGGTCGGCCGCCGCCGCGGCCGGGGCCAGCGCCGCCGCCGCCAGCTGCGCCGGCGCGGGCGGCTGCTGACCGGGCGGCTCCGGCCGGACGACTGCTGACCGGCCGACCGCGGTCCCTCCGACGGGACGCGTCAGGCCTCGCCGTACACCGGCACCGCGGCCCCGCTGGTCACCGAGGCGGCGTCCGAGCAGAGGTACAGTATCGTCTCGGCGATATCGGCCGGGTCGACCCATTTCTCGTGGTCGGCGTCGGGCATCATCTCGCGGTTCATCGGCGTGTCGATGACGCTCGGCATCACGGCGTTGGCCCGCACCTCGCCCTCGTTCTCCTCGGCCAGCGTCTCCGTGAGGATGCGAACACCGGCCTTCGAGGCGCGATAGGGGCCGTCGCCCTCGCCGCCTTCGAGCGACGAGCGCGCCGAGATGCTGACGACCGCCCCGTCGCCAGCGCTGTCGGACTCGCGGAGATGCGGGACAGCGTGTTTCGAGGCCAGGAACATCGTCTTGAGGTTCACGTCGAACAGGAAGTCGAACGTGTCGGCGTCGGTTTCCGCCAGCGGCGTGCCGCCGCGCCAGGTGCCCGCGACGTTGACCAGCGCGTCCAGCCCACCGTGGTCGTCGACGACCGCCTCGACAGTGTCGGCGACGTCGTCCTCGTCTGTGAAATCGCCCTGGTAGAAGTCGACGGTGTCGGGGTCGAGTTGGAAGTCCTCGCTGTCGGGCGCGACGACGTCCGCGCCGCAGACGGTCGCCCCCGCGTCGTCGAAGGCCTCGCAGACGGCGCTGCCGAGCGCGCCGCCGGCACCGGTCACGAGCACCACGTCTCCGCCGAAGTCGAAGTCGGCTGACATACCAGAGGGCACGGGCGGCAGCCGGTTAAAAGTACGTCGCCGACTGGGCCGCGACCCGGGTCGCGCCGTCGCCATCCAGAACCGGCTTATAATCCCTCGACCTACCGACGGACGAATGACGCTCTCGGACGAGGCTCGCGAGCGACTCGCGGACGTCGTCGCGCTCCAGCCGACGAAAAACGGCGAACTCGGGGACCGCTGGGACATGGACAGCGGCAGCGAGGTTCACCAGTACCTCGAATCCGAGCTGAAAGACTACTACTACCGCGACGAGGACAGCCTCATCTGCGCAACGCCGGAGGCCAACGACCTCGTCGGCGACCTCGTCGACGGGGAGATCGACGAGCAGGTTGTCACCGTCCCAGACCTGCAGGCGTCGATCCTGACGGTGCTCCCGGGGCCCGGGGACGAACCCCAGAGCGTCGTCGCGACGCTACACGACCTCCGCGAGGAGGGAGAAGACCCCGAAGTCGACGACGTGCGCAGCGGCCTCCGGTCGCTCGCCGAGAAGGGCGTCGTCGAGCGCGTCCAGAAGACCGTCCCGACCTACAGACTCGCGGTCGAGCGCGACGCGCTCGAAGTCCAGTACCTCGACTGAGCCGCGGGGCCGGCTACTCCTCCAGGCCAGACCGCTGACGACGCCGCTGGCGCTCCAGTAGCCGCTCGACTCCCTTGCCGGGGCCGCCGTCTATCGGCCACCCGCCCGTCCGCCAGGTCGGCGGCTCCGGCTCGAACTGCCCGCACGAGCCCGCACACTCACTCCCGGTCGGTTCGCAGTCTTTCGCTCCACAGTAGGGGAGAAACCCCGTCTCGTCGTCGACCAGCCGGAAGTGTCGGCAGTCGGGGCGCATGGTCTCGGCGTAGGAGCGCCAGCCGCGGCCGTAGGCCCGCTCGGCGAGGTCGAGCCGCTTGTCGCGTTTCCAGTCGGGGTCTGCGTACTCGAAGCGGGCGGCCGAGGCGTCGCGGCCGCTCCCCTCCGGCCGGTCGAGGATGCGCGTCCCCGGGGCGTCGACGGCGAGACTCGTCGGGTGCCAGGCCACGTCGGCCTCGCCCGCCGCGGGGTCGACGGTGAGGATACCCGCTTCGACGGGGACGTCCTCCAACAGGGCCGGTTCGACGGTCGCGCCGGTCTCGGCGGGGGCGACCCACACCTCGTCGGCCAGCGCCATCGCCACGTCCCGCTCTATCTGCGGGCCGAGGACGCGGGCGGCGCTGGCGTCCAGGTCGGGTTTGTTCTCGACGGCGACGACCCGCTCGACCCAGTCGGGATAGGCCCACTTCCGGCGGAGTTCGATCCGGCCGCCCGCGTCGCGGCGCCGCTCGACGAGCCCGCGGTCGGCGGCCTGGTGGACCGCGGCGCGGACGTAGCGCCACGGGTACCCCGGGTCCGGCAGCGCGTCGCGGTACCACGCCCACTCGGCCGGAGCGTTGCGGACGACGTGCAACAGGTCCGAGTCGAGTTCCCGCGCGCCGAAGTTCGCGCGCCGGCGGAGCCCCTCGGGGTCACACTCGACGACGACGGTGTCCCAGCGGCGGCGCTCGGTGCCGATCTGGCGCGCGACGACGGCGACCGTCTCGTCGCCCTCGGGCGGCCACTCGCGTTCGGCCCACTGACACACCCGTAGCTCGAAGCCGAACTCCGAGTCGACGGCCGCGTCGGTCATACAGCCTGGTTGGCCACCAGGTCGCATGACTGCTGCGGTCCGAGCGACCGACGGCCGGCGGCAGCGACGGCTCCCGGACGCGGCGAGCCGAGCAGTCGCCGGCGGTGGGAGACGGGGCGGTCGCGGAAGACGGGAGCGAGTGCGGAGGAGCTGTCAGACCTCGGTCTCGACGGCCATCGCGGTCTCGACGCTCTCCTCGACGCGCTGGCAGGAGTCGCAGTAGTAGTTCTCGCCGTCGGTCTGCTCGCGGACGACGACGCCGCCGACTGCGAAGTCCTTGCCGTAGGCGCGGCGGACGCCGACGTCGATCTCGTCGTAGCAGTTCGAACACGTCGCATCGGGGTTGGTGACGCGCTCCTCGCGGACGGTGGGTGTCCAGCCGACCGTCGACAGCGAGTGACGCTTCAGGTCGCGCTCGCGCAGCGACGACGACAGCGACAGCAGTCGGTCGCGGGCGCTCGGGACCAGCATCAGGCCGGCGGCGATGAAGCCGCCGCCGACGACGAGCGACCCGACGATGCTCCCGCCGTCGGTCAGCGCGCCGATCCCGATCAGTATCAGGAACGCCGCGAGGAGCGCCTGTCCGGTGCCGGCCTCCTCGTCGCTGCTACCGGTCGACGAGGTGCCGGCACCGGATTGGCCGACGCCGCAGTGGGGGCACAGTTCGGCTGCGCGGTGGACCTTGCCGCCGCAGCTCTGGCAGTAGGCCATCGACGGGCCGTCGGTATCGGTCGACTTGCCGGGCTCCAGCCCGCAGTTGGGACACCAGACGGCGTCCGCGCTGATGGGCTCACCACAGCCCGAGCAGTAGCGTTCGTTCGAGTGGAGGGGCATTGTTCGTCTGTTCTGTTGGCTGTTTGACCGGCGCCGATAAATAGATGGCGCTCGGGCGGGTCGGTGCCTCGCTGGGGACGCCACACGCCAGACAGCGGACGGCCGCTTCCTCGGTCGCCTCGCCCCAGCGCGTGCAGTACTGTTCGTCCGGCTGGCGTGTCATCTACGCGTACTGGGCCTGGAACTCCTGGTCGGACTTGGTGAGGTAGATGATCCCCTCGATGACGCCGATGACCGCCGGGATGAACGTCCAGCAGAACAGCAGATACAGGACTCCCATTCCGGTGTTGCTCATGTAGAACTTGTGGACGCCGAGACCGCCAAGCAGGATGGCCAGCAGCCCCGCCGTCGTCCGGTCGGGTCCGTTCCCACTCGCGGACGAGGCCGAATTCTGCCTGCCACCACACTCCGGGCAGATCTCTGCCGCTTCCTTGATCACTTCGCCACAGCTCGAACAGAACTTCTCGTCGGCCGCCTTCGTCTGAGTCGACAGACCGCTCTGTCTCTCTACAGTCATATATAACTTCCCAGGCATAATTCTAAAACGGGAGGAGACGGGATCAGTGCGGCTCCTCTCGGTCGTGGAATGATCGCTAGACGGTGATGGCGAGCGAACACGTACCTGAAGTGGACGGTGTCACGGACCCGAGCGTGGCAGCCCGGCGGCTACTCGTGGGGGCGAAGCGCTCGCAGGCCCCGGGTTACTCCTCGATGTCTTCCTCGTCGTCGACGGTTTCGTCGAGGAACACGTCGGCCTGTTCGAGTATCTCGCGGGGGCCGTCCTGGGTGACGGTGTTGATGGCCTGTTCGTAGTCGCGCCACTGCATGTCGCGGTGCTCGTGGGAGAGCTCGGCCGACGCCTCGAACGAGCGGGCGATGAACAGGTGGACGGTCTTGTGGATGGTGTTGCCGTTGGCTTCGAACACGTAGTCGTAGTCCTCACGGAAGCCGTCGATGAGCCGGAAGTCTTCGATTCCGGCCTCCTCTTTCACTTCGCGGATGGCGGTCTGCTGGAGCTCCTCCTCCCCTTCGACGCCCCCTTTGGGAAACTCCCAGTCGCCGGGGCGACTCTTGAGCAGCAGGTACTCACGCCGGCCACGCGTGTCGCGAAAGAGGATGGCTCCCGCGCTCGTGGCCTCTATCATTGGGCGTACATACTGGACCGGTACTTAAGTGAATATCGGAGCGTCCGTCAGGGGATCCCTCGCCCGGCAACGCCGCGGGTTCAGTCGGAGAACGCATCCCTTTTACCCGCGCTCGGCCACCAGACTGACATGCCGTTCGTCACGAGACTCACCTTCGAAAGCGGGGACCGCCGGCTGCTCGACGACGTCGTCGACGACGTCAAGGGCGACGCCGAGCGCAAGGGCGCCGAGCTGAAAGGCCCCCACCCGCAGCCGCCGACGGACCACCGCGTCCCCCAGTCCAAGCGGCTGGCCGCCGACGGCGGCTCGTTCGACTCGTGGGCCTACACCGTCTACACCCGCACCGTCGAGATCGTCGGCCACGACGAGTTCGCCCGCTCGGTCGCCGGCGACGACTACCCCGACCGCATCCACGTCGAGGCCGAAGTCGAACAGCGCTGACTCGGGACCGCCCGTCGAGTCTTTTGCACCTGGCCGCTCCGGCGGCCGAAACCCTCTACATCGCCCGCTCCCCAGTGAGCGGCATGGACGCGCCGAGCCGCGACAGACTGGTCGAGCTGCGCCGGGAGTTCCACCGCCGACCGGAGCCGGGCTGGCGGGAGTTCTGGACGACCGCCCGGATCGTCGAGGAACTGGAGTCGCTGCCCGTCGACGAGATACTCGTCGGCCCCGAGATCCTGGCCGACGGCGAACGAACCGCCGTCCCCGACGACGACGAACTCGACGAGTGGTACGACCGGGCGGCCGAGGCCGGCGCCCGCGAGGACCTGCTGGAGCGGATGGACGGCGGCTACACGGGCGCGATGGCGACCGTCGAAGGCGGGTCGGGTCCGACGGTCGCACTCCGGGTCGACATCGACGGGCTGCCGCGGTCGGAGTCGGAGTCCGACGACCACGTCCCCGCCCGCGAGGGCTTTCGCTCGGTCCACGACGGCGCGATGCACGCCTGCGGCCACGACGCCCACATCACGCTGGGCCTGGGCGTCCTCGAAGCGGTCGCCGGGAACGACTTCCCGGGGACGCTGAAGGTCGTCTTCCAGCCCGCCGAGGAGACCATCGGCGGCGCCAGGCCGATAGCCGAGAGCGGACTGCTGGACGATGTCGACGCGCTGCTGGCGGTCCACATCGGGCTCGACCATCCGACCGGGGAGGTCGTCGCCGGGGTCGAGGGGTTCCTGGCGGTGAGCCAGTTCCGCGCCGATTTCGCGGGCGAGCCGGCCCACGCCGGCGGCCAGCCGAACGAGGGCCGCAACGCCGTCCAGGCGATGGCGACGGCCGTTCAAAATCTCTACTCGATCCCCCGCCACGAGGACGGCGCGACGCGGGTCAACGCCGGCCGCGTCGGCGGCGGCACGGCGACGAACATCGTCCCCGAAGCGGCGTTCGTCGAGGGCGAGGTCCGCGGCGAGACGACCGAGCTCATGGAGTACACCCGCGACCGCGCCGAGCGCGTCCTCTCGTCGGCGGCGGAGATGCACGACTGCGAGGTCGACGTCGAGCGGACGGGCGAAGCGCCGGGCGCCGAGAGCGACGACGCCGTCGTCGACGTCGTCGAGACGATTGCCGGGCGGACCGACGGCGTCGAGTCCGTGCTCCGCAGGGACGAACTGGGCGGGAGCGAGGACGCCACCGTCCTGATGCGCCGGGTCCAGAAGACGGGCGGCCGGGCCGCCTACGTCGGCGTCGGCACCGACCACCCCGGCGGCCACCACACCGCGACCTTCGACGTCGACGAGGACTCGCTTCCCGTCGGCGTCGACGTCCTCACCGAATCGCTGCGGGCGCTCGCCCGCGACGGGGTCTGAGCGGGCGTGATTCGGCGCTCGGCGGCGCGGCCGTCAGGCGTCGGGCCCCTCCCAGGTCGAGAGCGTCTGACTGCGCCGGCCGTCGGCGCCGACCCAGACGACCCGCACCTCGGCGGCCGAGAGGTCGAGGTCGGCGCTCGCGGTCGCACAGACCGTCCGCGGTGCGACCTCGGCGCGTGCGCCGGCAGTCACTTCTGACTCGCGCATCCCGAGCGCTCGCATCGTATACCGGTTGTTCGGGCTCCCGGCGCTACAGCTCGCGCCGGCCACGACCGCCTGCACGGCCGACCGGTCGACGGTGTCGCCACCGGTCACCGTGACCGCCAGTTCGTCGCTGGACCCCGGACTGTACTCCTGGTCGAAAGCGATCGTCGGCGTCGCCTCGGTCGCGGTCGATTCCCCGATCCCCAGCAGGAACGAGGCCGTCGTCGCCGCCAGCAACACGGTTATCGCGACCAGCAGGACGACGCCGACGACCGGGGAGAGCCCCCTGTTCGTGTCGTCGTGTCGTGCGTACATACGTACCCCCACTCGTACCGGTCAACCCCGGACTGCCCCGACGCTCCTCGACACCCCCGGTCGCTTTCCCCGTCCGCGTCCCGGCGACCGATTCCCCCGACTCTCCCGCCGTCCAGTTACCGACCGATACTGTCTCTTACAGAGACATATTACTTAAATATTTGCCGGATACGTCGGCGTAGGGGCCACATACGTTCCGAGAGCAAAGCCGAGGCCCCAGACGATCGGACGGTAGTCGGGCGGCGATCGGACAGGCGTCGGCCGCCGGTCGAGAAGTTGTCCGGTGGCGGCCGGCCGGCCCAGTGTCGGCGGGGACCGAGGACGAGCGGAGACACAGAGCGGGGGCGGCGAGACGAACGCGGTAGCGTCAGTACTTGGGGTCGGCGCCGGTCGTCGCGTAGACGTCCTCCATGAGTTCGTCGCGCTGGCGCTGCCAGCGGTCGAACTCGTCGCGGCTGTCGGGGTAGGCTTCGTAGTGGTCGAGGACGCGCTCGGCCAGTTGCTTGGTCTGGTAGAGGTCGTAGACGGTGTCGAGGTGGCCGACCGCCTTGAGCGCTGTCTTGACCTTCAGCCAGAGGCCGATGTCGGTCTCGCCGCTGTAGAGCCCTTCGGCGATCTTCTCGGCCGGGAGCGCCGCCAGCAGCCCCATCAGGTCGTCGACGTCGTAGGCGGTCACGAAGATGTTGTAGACGTCCAGCGTCGCGAAGCGGGCACCGAAGTGGTCCATCACGCGCTTGTTGTACTCCCACAGGCGGTCCTCGCCGACGTCGCCGGCCTCGATGGCCTCGACGGCCTGCTCGCCGGCGTAGGTCCCGGAGAAGGCCGCACCGCCGATGCCGCCGCCGGCCGTCGGGTTCACGAGCCCCGCCGCGTCGCCGGCGGCGATGAAGCCGTCGGCGACTGCCGAGTCGTAGGGTCGCCGCGTCGGCAGGGCGGCGCCGAGTTTGTCCTCGACGGTGGCGCCGTCGAACTCCTCGCGGTCGCGCAGGTCCTTCTTGAGGTCGTCGACCAGCTTCATCGGCTCCTCGGTCATCTGGAAACCCAGTCCAGCGTTGATCTCCGTGCCCGTCCGCGGGAAGTACCAGAGATAGCCCGCCGCGCGCTCGGTCGGCTTGAAGACGAGGGCGTCGTCCCACTCGACGGGCTCGTCGACGGTGACGACCTCGCGGTAGGCCGAGCAGAACTGCTGGTAGCTGACGTTCTCGTCGAACGTCGAGTCGTCGAAGTCGACCTTGTCCTGAAGGATCGACAGCGCGCCCGCGCCGTCGACGACGACCTCGGCCTCGTAGGTGACCGGGTCGCCGTCCGCCATCGCGTCGACGCCCGTGACGGTGCCATCCTCCTGAATCACGTCCTGGACGAGCGTGTCGAAGTGGATGTCGGCGCCGGCCTCCTCGGCCCCTTCGAGGATGCGGCGGCCGTACTCCCAGCGGTCGATGACGGCGAGTTCGCCGGGGACCGGGATCTCGAGGACGGTGTCCTCCTGCGGGATCTCGAAGCGGCCGTGGTCGACGTCGGTGTTGGTCATCGCCGGCTCGATCTTCGACCGGGGGATCGAGTCGGGGAACGAACCGGCGCCCTTGAGCGCGTCCCCGCAGGCGATGTGGCCGCCCTCCTCCTCGGGTTTGCGCTCCAGCAGCGCGACATCGTAGTCGGCGTTGGCGACGGTCGCGGCGGCGTAACAGCCCGCCGTCCCCGCCCCGACGACGACGACGTCGTACTCGCGCGTGGTCATGGTCTCCCGTCGCGCCCCCACCGAGAAAACTCTTTACCAACGTTCCGACCCACAGAAACGGGTTTCCGTTGGCGTTCTCCGAGCGTGGGGGTGTCCCGCCACGGCAGGGACGGTTTTGCACGCCCTCGGCCGGAGAGCAAGAACTTAGGCGGTGGTGCGTGAATTCGGGTCCATGACCGACTACACCGTCGAGTTCGTCGGGACCGGCGAGGCGATCACGGTCTCGGACAAAGAGACCATCCTCAGCCGGTGCATCGAGGAGGGCATCGCACAGGAGTACTCCTGTCGCGTCGGCATGTGTCTGGCCTGTTCGGCGAAGATCGAGGACGGCGAGGTGACCCAGCCGGCGGCCCGCGGACTCACCGACGAGGAGGCCGAGAACTACGCGCTGACCTGTATGGCCCGCCCGCAGTCCGACCTGCAACTCGACCGCGGGAAGTACCCCCCGAGCATCGAAGACGACGTGGCCCGCGCGGCCGGCGCCGACCCCGACGGCGCCGCCGCCGACGACTGACGACTCTCTTTCTCGGGTCGCCAGTCACTCCTCGACGGGGTCGAAGACGTTCTCCTCGGCGGGGAACTCCCCAGACTCGACCTCGTCGACGTACCGTTCGACGGCCGACCGGATCTCCGAATCGAGGTCGGCGTACTGCTTCGAGAGGCTGTAGAACTCCTCGCCCATCCCGAGCACGTCCGTGAGCACGAGCACCTGCCCGTCGACGTGCCGGCCGGCGCCGATACCGATGGTGGGGACGTCGACGGTCTCGCTGACGCGCCTGGCGACGCCCTCCGAGACGGCTTCGAGGACGATCGAGAAGGCGCCGGCCTCCGCCAGTCGCTTGGCGGTGTCGACCAGCGCCTCCTCGGTCGCGGAGGTGTCGGTGTCCCGGCCCTGGACGTAGGCGCCGCCGATCTGGCGGGTCCGCTGGGGCGTCAGGCCGACGTGGCCCTGGACGGGGATCCCGAGTTCGGTCAGGCGGTCGACGATCTCGATCGTCGTCTCGCCGTAGGGGGCGGTCTCCAGCTTCACGGCGTCGGCGTTGCCCTCCTTCAGGAATCGGCCGGCGTTCTCGACCGACTCCGAGAGGGAGGTGCCGTAGGTGAGGAAGGGTAAGTCGGCGATAACGAGCGCCTCCTCGGTGCCGCGAACGACGGCGGACGTGTTCGACAGCGCCTCTTCCAGCGTGACGGGGAGGGTGTCGTCGTAGCCGAGGTGGTTGTCCCCGGCGCTGTCGCCGACGAGGATCATGTCGACGCCCGC
>ENA-ORDC01001872-ORDC01001872.1-marine-metagenome-genome-assembly--contig:-NODE-1872-length-14229-cov-2.844474_pt1 | contig 14229 bp, 11 predicted proteins | sample MGYA00237783_ERZ508515 | MGnify/ENA primary metagenome ERZ508515 (study PRJEB26186, sample SAMN06268792) | marine metagenome | isolation source: Eden Landing Ponds, San Francisco, CA, USA | place... | reverse complement strand
CCTGCTCCGGCGGTTCGGGAGCGTCGCGGCGGTCCGCGAGGCCAGCGAGAGCGAACTGCGTGCCGTCGAAGGGGTCGGTCAGCGGACCGCCGAGCAACTCCGGGAACTGTAGCCGTCCGGACTCCAGCCACGGGGTTTTTTATGACTGGTGTCGGGGGTTCCGTGAGATGGCTATCCGCGACTACGCGCGTGGCGACGTCGTGACCGCTCCACCGGAAGCGACGGCCGGCACGGTCGCCGACCGGATGGACGACCACGGAGTCGGGAGCGTCGTCATCACCGAGGAGGACATTCCCGTGGGAATCGTCACCGACAGGGATCTCACCATGCGGATCGTGGCGGGAGGCGGCGACCCGGCGGAGCTGACCGCTCGGGACGTGATGTCCGCTGACCCGACGACCATCGACGCGGGGGCGTCGATTCTCGACGCGGCCGCACTGATGTACGAGATGACGGTCCGTCGACTCCCGGTCACCGAGGACGACTCGCTCGTCGGCATCATCGCCCTGGACGACCTGACGATGATTCTGGCGAACGAACTCTCCCACCTCGCGGGAGTGGTACGAGCCGAGGCCCCACGGGCATGAGTGTTCGACGACCAACCGGCGGCCGGGGGAGAAAATGAAGCGAGGGTCACCATGAGTGAACCCGACGAGTATCCCGAGGTCGACGAGGCGATCCTCGCGTTCCTCGAATCTCGAGAAGCAACCTACCTGGCCGTGATGGCTCAGGAACTGCCCTTCCCGGTGGCACTGCTAAAGCGTCGGTGTCATTGGCTCGCCGAGCGGGGACTGCTCGACCGCGAGAGCAACACGTACTACGCGATCACCGAGGCGGGCCGGCGTCGCCTCGACGGCGAGACGGAGTGAGCCGGTCACTCCAACTCGATCTCGGGCGGGACGCCGCCCTCGTCGGCGCCCAGGTCGTACTCCTCGCGCAACTCGTAGATGCGGTCCCGGATGTCCGCCGCGAGTTCGAACTCCAGGTTCGCGGCCGCCTCCTCCATGCGCGCCTCCAACTCCTCGATGCGGCGAGCGGCGTCGTCGGCGTCGGCCACCTCGTCGCCGGCGACCTCCGAGGTATCCGTCTTGCTCCCGGGCAGTGAGGCCTCGCCGACGGCCTTCTCGATGGTCCGGGGTTCGGTGCCGTGCTGCTCGTTGAACTCCTGCTGGATGCGCCGCCGACGCCGGGTCTCCTCGATGGCCGCGTCCATCGCCTCGGTGGTCTCGTCGGCGTACAGCACCACCTCGCCGTCGACGTTGCGCGCAGCCCGCCCCATCGTCTGGATGAGCGAGGTCTGAGAGCGCAGGAACCCTTGCTGGTCGGCGTCCAGAATCGCCACGAGCGACACCTCGGGGATGTCCAGCCCCTCCCGCAGGAGGTTGATGCCGACGATGGCGTCCAGTTCGCCCAGACGGAGGCTCCGGATGAGTTCGTGGCGCTCCAGGGTGTCCGTCTCGTCGTGCATGTAGGCGACGTCGATGCCGGCCTCCTCGAGGTACTCCGTGAGGTCCTCGGCCATCCGCTTGGTGAGCGTGGTGACCAGGGCGCGCTCCTCCTCGGGGAGCGTCTGGAGGCGCTCGATGAGGTCGGTGACCTGGCCCTCGACGTCGGTCACCTCGACCGCGGGGTCGACGAGGTAGGTGGGCCGGACGATTTGCTCGACGACCTGCCCCGAGTGCTCGCGCTCGTAGTCGCCCGGCGTCGCCGAGACGTACAGCGTGCGAGCGGTCTTGTCCTCGAACTCCTCGAACTTCAGGGGGCGGTTGTCGAAGGCCGTCGGGAGTCGAAAGCCGTTCTCGACCAGGGACTCCTTGCGCGAGCGGTCGCCCGCGAACTGGCCACGAATCTGGGGGATGGTCTGGTGGGACTCGTCGATGACGGTCAGGAATTCCTCGGGAAAGTAATCGAGCAGCGTGTAGGGCGGGTCGCCGCGCTCGCGCTCGGAGAGGTGGACCGCGTAGTTCTCGATGCCCGAGCAGTAGCCCGTCTCCCGGAGCATCTCGAGGTCGAAGGTGGTCCGCTCCTCGATGCGCTGGGCGGCCACGAGGTCGCCCTGGCGCTCGAAGTACCGAACCCGCTCCGCGAGCAGGGTCTCGATTTCCTCGATGGCCCGCTCGAGTTTCGACTCGGGAATCGAGTAGTGCTCGGCCGGGTGAACGAGCGTGGCTGGCTTCTCATCGACAATTTCGCCCTCGAGCGGGTCGACGGTCCGGAGGCGGTCGATTTCATCGCCCCACATCTCGACGCGGACGGCATACCGGCCGTACATGGGATAGATCTCGACCGTGTCCCCGCGCACGCGGAAGGTGCCCTGCGTAAAGTCCACGTCGTTGCGCTCGTAGTTGAGGTCCACGAGGCGGGCGAGCAGTTCGTCGCGGTCGATGCGCTGGCCCTGCTCGAGACGCAGCGCCATGTCGACGTAGTTCTGTGGGTCGCCCAGGCCGTAGATGGCAGAGACGGAGGCCACGACGATGACGTCCTCGCGGGTCAACAGCGAGCGGGTCGCCGAGTGGCGCAGCCGGTCGATTTCGTCGTTGATGGAGGCGTCCTTGTCGATGTAGGTGTCGGTCTGTTCGACGTAGGCCTCGGGCTGATAGTAGTCGTAGTAGGAGACGAAGTACTCGACGGCGTTGTCCGGAAACAGTTCCCTGAACTCCTCGTAGAGCTGTGCCGCCAGCGTCTTGTTGTGGGCGATGACCAGCGTGGGCTGCTGGACCTCTTCGAGGACCCACGAGACGGTGTTCGTCTTGCCCGAGCCGGTGACCCCCAGTAACGTCTGGGCGTCCATCCCCGACCGGTAGCCCGCGACCAGTTGCTCGATGGCCGCAGGCTGGTCGCCGGCCGGCTCGAAGGGGGCGTCGACCCGAAACGGCCGGTCGGTGTCGGGGTCGTCTGCCGAAAGCGCGTCCGACCGCGAGTTGCTCATGTCGGTGTCGCCTCTGGGGGCTCGACGCACTTGACGGATTCGTCCGTCGTCGAAGACCGTGAAATCAGGCCCCTAGGCCTGCACGGAGGACACGTCGACGTTTTCGAAGACGAGGGCGGTCATCGAGAGCCCCGGTTTTCCGCCCTCGGAGGGCGTTCCGTAGGGCCGGTCCCGCTGATTGCGGGAGGGCTCGTAGGGCTGCTGGAAGTCGAACTCCTTGTTCCCGTTCGTGTCCAGGTGGGGAACCAGTCGGAGGTCGATGGATTGGGTCTCGTTCCCGACGAGTTCGTCCACGCGAGTCGAGTTCAACTGGATGACGATGTCCGAGTGCGCGCCAGCGATGTAGTAGTCACTGACGCCGAGGAACGTCTGGTTGATTCCATCACCCTGTCTGTCCGCCTGGTAGACGGCGACAAACCCGCCCTCGGAGAGTGATATCTCGTCAATCTGTGTCAGCCTGTCGCCGTCGAGGCCCACGTCGTAGAAGATGTTCTCTTCGCCAGCGCCCGACCGGTCGTACTCGTCGGAGTCGGCGACGATGGAGGCAATCGGGGAACTGATGAAGATGAAGGCGACGTAGGCGATTGCGAGCATGATGGTGGCGTGTTTCGCCCCGTCACGAACCGACCCCTCACCGAGCTGGCCGCCGACGAAGCCGGCACAGACGGCCTGGATGAGAGCGGCGTGGAAGAACACCAGCGTGTACGCGGGCTGGTCAACCCCGCCGAAGTCACCGAAGGCACCGGTGCCAACGCCGATTGCCTGAGTCCCGCTCGCCTCGACGGGAGAGGTCTCGGGAATGCTCGGCACGAGCATCTCGTTCACGGCGAGGATGATGACGAGGAAGACGAGAAATGAGATGTAGATGACGATGAGGGAGGTGAGCATCTGCTGGCGGCGCTGTCGCCGGAGGGCGAGTTCGGCCCTGGTCTGTTCGGCGGCGATGCGGACGACCGGGCCCATCTGCCCACTGGCGCGCATCGCGTTCGTCAACAGCGTGACCACGCGTGCGATGGCTCGCGTTCGCACGCGACGGCCAAAGCGCAAAAACGCGTCCTCGACAGTCGTCCCGGTCTTGACGTCCTTCCAGATGCGCTCGACCTCGGGGGTCAGGACACCCAGGTCGGTGCCCCGGACGCGGTCGATTGCCTGCACGACCGACATCCCCGCGTCGTTGAGACTGGCGACCCGTTCGAGAAACTCCGGCGTCGCCTGCTCGATAGACTCGATGTGACGACGGTGGAAGTAGCGGGCGACGGCGTAGGTCCCGATGAGGAACAAAACCGACTGGACGATGAGGTGGTCGAGCACCCGGATGTTGATACCCTCGGCCTGGATGACCCGCGGAAACCGGACCGCGAACATCAGGATGGCTATCGGCACGGTCACCCAGAGGAGTTTGACCGGGTTCCAGAAGACGACCCCGACGGGGTCTCGGAGTGCGGCCTTGAAATTCTTGAGGCGGTCGTACCAGCCGAGCATGGTGCGGCTGTCGGCCTCGCGGGCGTGCGTGACGCCCCCGTCCGGTCGTTTCGGTCCCTGCTCGGGGAGGGCGGGCATCGGGGTCGAGATGTCGGCCCGCTTGAGGGTCTGGACACCGGCGTTGCCACCCATGCCGCCGATACCGAAGGTGTCGAGCTGTTGCTGGACGAACAGCGCGAAGCCAATATTGGAAATCGGAATCAGGACGTAGACGGTCATCTTGAGGTAAGTAAGCGTATCCGACACCGTCAGGCCGAAGATGAGCAGAATGGTGATGAAAAAGAGCATCCCGGCGACGAGCATGGTCACGTAGGCCTCGGCGATGGTCGAGAGCAGTTCGAGCATGTCGTCCTGTCGCTCCTCGGCCTCCCGGCGGAAGCGCTCGAACTGTTCTTTGAAGAACCCGGACAGGTCACGGCCACTCTGGAGAACGCTCGTCAGGTTCTCGGTGAACGTCTTGAATCCCTCGCTGGGGGTTCGGCTCGACATGCGCCGCAATGCCGTAATCATGTCCCGGCCGAACATGTCCATCTCCCGGACTGCGACGGAGTATTCCCGTGCTGTCTCCCCGTAGACCTCGGAGTGGTCGGTGAGGGTGCGGAGTATCTGTGGGAACTCCATGCCACCGCGGGAGAGGGCGAACATGAACGCCGTCGTCCGGGTCAGCCCCTCGTTGATGGAGCGACGGCGGACCTCGGCGGTACTCGATGGGAGCCACCAGCGGACCACGAAGGAGAGGCCCGCGGACCCGCCCCCGAAGACGATGGCACCGACGGCGACGACGAGGACCCACTGCAGTCCCACCGTGAGTGAAAACTGGAAGTCCTCCTCGATGCCCAGCGGCGCGGTAATCTGGGAGGGCAGGGCCGAGAGCGCCTGCACGATTGGTTCGAGAAAGACGAGCGCCACCGTGACGAGAAGGCCACCGAGAATGGCTCCCGAGATGAAGGCCATCGCGGCAAAGAGCAGTGTCTTCGCGGCGTAATTCTTGTAGGTGGTCTCGAGGTAGGCCGCCTCGATGCGCCGCTGGCGGTTGTAGTTCCCCTGGACGAAGCGGCCAAAGATAGCCATGCCCAGGCGGTCCAGTATCCGGCGGATGCGGGGACTCGTCATATTCCCCATCCAGAGGGCGAAAAAGAAGATGACGATGAACAGCGAGACCAGTCCCAGGGGTCCGAATACTTGGGGTGAATCGAGTGCCATGTATCACTCCACGGGCTGGGCCTCGATGCCAACCCTGTCGATGCGGTTCATCACTTCCTCGGGGTCCGTGTAGTACTTGTTGACCATGGCGGTGAAGCGCCGGTAGTCGGTGACGTCCTCTTGCTGGAGGTATTTGAGGAAGCGACGACGGTTCTGTAGTTCCTCGAGGAGTTCGGACTGGGTCCAGCCACGACTCTGCCGAATCTCCTCGAGCAGTGTGGAGTTATTTTCGGCGAACGTGTCGGAGTGTGAGTCCCACTCGTAGGTCGTCGAGTAGTCGAGTTCGCCGGTCCGCTGGTCGATGCCCTCGATTTCGGCGATGGTCTTGGCACGCCGCACGCGCTCGCCGTCGGCGGTCTGGGTCAATACCTGGACCCAGAGGATGTCCAGCGATTCGACCATCGGCCGTGGGACGTTGATTGGCTCGTTCTCGAGTCGGTTGATGACCGTCTGGACGCTGTCTGCGTGCAGCGTCGAGTAGGTCGTGTGACCGGTGTTCATCGCCTGGAACAGCGTGATAGCCTCCTCCCCACGGACCTCGCCCACGATGATGTACTCGGGTCGGTGGCGCAGTGCCGAGCGCAGGAGGTCGTACATCCCGATGTCCTCGTCGCCCATCTGTTCGCGGGTCACCGAGGAGAGCCAGTTGTCGTGGTACAGCGAGAGTTCTCGGGTGTCCTCGATGGTGATGACCTTCGACCGGGGCGTGATGAACATGGACATCGCGTTCATCGAGGTGGTCTTCCCCGCGGCCGTCCCGCCCGCGAAGATGAGCGAGCGGTTGTTCTCGATGGCCAGCCAGATGTAGGCCATCATCCGGTCGTCGACCGTTCCGAAGTTCATCAGGTCGATGGGGGTGAAGGCCTCCTCGGCGTATCGACGGATGGTGTAGGCAGAGCCCTTCGGTGTCACCTCCTCGCCGAGTGCGAGTTCGATACGCGACCCGTCTGGCAGTGTCGTCGAGACGACCGGGTCCGAGACGGAGATGTGTCGGCCCGAGCGCTGGGCGAGCTGGATAATGACGTTGTACAGTTCGTCGGGGTCGTAGACGATGTTCGACTTGATGTCCGTGTAGTCCTCGTGGTAGATGAAGACCGGCAGATTCGGGCCGTCACACGAGATGTCCTCGATTGCCGGGTCGTGCATCAGGGGGTCGATGCGGCCAAATCCCTGGAAGGAGCGGTAGAGATAGTAAAAGAGGCGGTAGAACGTCTCGTCCTCGGAGACGACGCCGTAGTCCTCGAGGCGACGCTTGAGTTCCTCCCAGAGCGCCTGTTCCGGATTGTCCGAGATGTCGTCCCGGTAGAGAAGCGGGGCCCGGATGTCCTCGAACAGTCGGTCGAGCAGTTCTCGTTCGAAGGAACTGAGGTCCGGTTCCACGACGTGGTAGAGATAGTCCGTCTCCTGAGGATTGAAATTGATGGTGACGAAGGAGAAGGGGGCATTGAGCCAGTATCGCTCGATTTCCTCGTAGCCGTCGAGGCCGTCGAAGTCCACGAGTCGCTGGTGGCGTTTCGGGTCGTAATCCGTGACGTCGATTGTCGACCCCGTCAGGGCCCGTGAGGTCTGTGAAAGGAGGTGACCGAGGCCAGAACGCGTGTCCCCGGGTCCATCTTCCTTCGCAGGCAGTTCTGTATCGCCAGATTCAGTGAAGCGGTCTTCTTGCTTTGACATCGTTTGTGCGTGTCCTCCGTGTGATTCTGTATCGCTCTCACCGGCCCCGGTCGTTGCTGTGGGCGCTTTGCGTGCAGTTAATACCTTGAGTTGCACCCCTCGGGTATCAATGTTGTGTTTGTCCACTTACAGACCTGTCTCCTCTCCGGGTTTCTGGCCCGATTTTACACGGCTCCTCCTCCAGCAATCCCAGTCCAGTGTCCCGTCCTCGGCCCGGGTCGAGTTCGGCCCGGCCCGCCGCGAAGCGGTCACGAAGGGGCGCCACAGATTGGGGAACTGTCGGCCAGGCCGATGGAGAGTCGGCCCCTTCGGCGGTGTCGTCCCACCGCCGAGCAGCGCCGGCCACGGATGCGCACGTGACCGGGATTATCGCCATAACTTACGGGAAGTTTCGCGGTCGCCAATCCCACAACTACCCGAAGCGAGGTCGCGTGAGGGGGCGGCCGACCGGTCCGAGGCACCGAAACCGAAAACCACCAGAAGGCGTCGGGTTGGTGGCCCGTTTGATATGAACAATGATGCAGAATTGTGGGACAAGGCTTATACGTGCAGATTGACCCAGGCCGACGTGCATACCGATGACCCGCCTGCACCGCACGACGCTGCTCGCGCTGTACCAGTTGACGTTGCTCGCCGGCATCGTGCTGATGCCGTTTGCCCTCCTGACGAGTCGGTTCGGCGTTCGCCTGCCGGTCGACAGGCCGGTGCGTCGTCTCAAGGCCGCCTACGAGCGCGCCGAGACAGCGGAACCGACTCCCTGACCCAGGCGGTCGAAATCGTCTTCCACCGTGGTCCGGGAACGGGAATCGTCTCCATCGACGTCCGAGAACGGGAACGTCTTCCACCGATGTCCGGGAATGGGGAATCGTTTCCACCGACTTCCGGGAACGGGGAGTTTATTAGGCATCCAGCCGCTAGAGAAAGTCAATGCACGACTCGACTATCGGCGCGGACTTTCCAGAGACGACCCAGCACACTGGCGGGCGATTCGACGTCGAACCCCACGAACCCGAGGTCGGTTCTCTCCACCAGACCGGACGTGACGAGGACACGGTCAACAAGACGGGTACGACCACTATCGGCGTCGCCACCGAGGCGGGCGTCGTCATCGCCACCGACAAGCGAGCGAGTCTGGGTGGCCGCTTCGTCTCGAACAAGAACGTCCAGAAGGTCGAACAGATTCATCCCAACGCCGCGCTCACGCTCGTCGGAAGCGTCGGCGGCGCTCAGTCGTTCATCCGGACGCTCCGCGCGGAGGTAAACCTCTACGAGGCCCGCCGCGGCGAGCACATGAGCATGACTGCCCTCTCGACGCTGGCGGGCAACTTCGCCCGCGGTGGTCCCTTCTTCGCCATCAATCCCATTCTGGGCGGCGTCGACGACGAGGGGAGCCACGTCTACAGCATCGACCCCGCCGGCGGCGTCATGAAGGACGACTACACCATCACGGGGTCGGGCCTGACCGTCGCCTACGGCACCCTCGAGGACCGCTACGAGTCCGGGATGTCGCTGGACGAAGCCGAACGAGCCGCGGGGGCCGGGGTCAAGGCCGCCGCCGAGCGCGACACTGGCTCCGGGAACGGCATCTACGTCGCACGGGTCACCGACGAGGGCGTCGACATCGACGACTACGACCTGGCCGAGTTCGAGGCCTGAGGCGCCGCGTCACCGTCTCGGAACTGTATCATCCTCTCTTCTCGCGGCCTGTTCGGGACGAGTCCGCCACCGTGATAGTCCCGGCTGTCGAACGGAGGGCATGGACCTGTTCGGAACCGCCGGCATCCGGGGGCCCGTCACCGAGGTGACGCCGGCCCTCGCGCTATCGGTGGGCCGGGCCGTCGGCCGGGACGCCGTCAGCGACGAACTCGACGCACGGCCGAGTGCGTCGGAGCCGATGGACGCGATGCCAGCCCCGACGGGCGGGACGGCAACCCCTCCCGGAAGTGGCACCGTCGTCGTCGCCCGGGACGGCCGGACGACCGGCGAGTCACTCGCGGCGGCCGTCGTCGCCGGGGCGACCAGCGCGGGGGCACACGTCCTGCGTGCCGGGATGGCCCCGACGCCGGCACTCGCCGCCACCACCCGCGGCCGCTACGGGGTGATGGTGACCGCGAGCCACAACCCGCCCGAAGACAACGGGCTCAAGCTCTTCGCGGACGGGCGCGAGTACGACCGGGCAGCCGAGCAACACGTACAGCATCGAGTCGCCGACGACGTCGGGCCGACCGCCTGGGACACCTACGGCACGAGCGAGCAGGTGCATCCGCTCCGTGACTATCGGGACGCCGTCGTCGACTACGCATCGTCACTCGGTGGTGACCCGGCGGGCCTGCCGGTGACCGTCGACTGCGGGGCCGGCATGGGGAGTCTCGCCACGCCACAGGTGCTCGCCGCCCTCGGCGCGGACGTCACCGCGCTCCACGCGAACGTGGACGGGCGCTTTCGCGCACGGGACAGCAAGCCCTCGCCGGAGAGTCTCGGCGACCTGCGGGCCTTCGTCGCCGACGGCCCCGCCGAAATCGGCCTCGCCCACGACGGCGACGCCGACCGCATCGTGGTGGTCGACAGCGAGGGCGATGTCGTCCACGAGGACACCGTCCTCGCCGTGCTGGCCGAACACTACACGCGCGCGAGCGGGGCGGCCGACCCCGTCGTTCTCACGACGCCCAACGCCTCCGCGCGGGTCGACGAGCGCGTCGAGGCCGCCGGCGGCCGGACCGAGCGCGTCCGCCTCGGCGGCCTCCACGACGGCCTCACGAGGGTGCGAGAAACCGGGACGGCCGGGACCGAGGTGGTCTTCGCGGCCGAACCCTGGAAACACGTCCACCCCGCGTTCGGCGAGTGGATAGACGGCATCGCGTCGGCAGCGGTGTTCGTTCGACTGGTCGCCGCCGAGGGGCTGTCTGCCCTCGTCGAGCCTGTCACCGAGCGGCCCTACCGGAAGGTCTCCGTGGCCTGTCCCGACGACAGGAAGCCGGGTGCGATGGAGACGCTCGGAGAGACGCTGCCCGGCACCTTCCCCGAGGCCACTGTCGACACCGAGTACGGAATCCGCCTCGACCTTCCCGACGGTTCCTGGACGCTCGTCAGGCCGAGCGGAACCGAACCGGCGATTCGCATCTACGCCGAGAGTGAGTCCGTCGACGACCTCGTCGAGACGGTCCGGGAGCGCGTCGAGGCCGCTGTCGGCGACTGAGGGTGTTGAGAGGACGGTGGAAGCGTCGTGGGCCGTGGTCAGACTGCGCTCAGGACAGGTGCGCGAGGATTCGCTCGGCGGTCTGCTCGCCGATTCCCTCGACGGCGCGCAGTTCCGCGAGCGAGGCGTCGCGGACGGCCGAGACGCTGCCAAAGCGCCGGAGCAGTCGCTGGCGCGTCGTCGGCCCGACGCCGTGGACCCCATCGAGTGGCGTCGACACCTCGTCTCTGACCGTCTCGTGGTACTGGCGGGCGAAGCGGTGGGCCTCGTCGCGGACGCGCTGGAGGAGGTGCAACTGGGGGGCATCGGCGTCCCAGTCGACGGTATCCGTCGGCGTGAGGACGCGTTCCTCGGCTTTCGCCAGGGCGACGGCCGGCACGTCCCAGCCCGCGGCGTCGAGGGCCCCACGGGCGGCCTCGAGCTGGCCCCGGCCCCCGTCGATGAGGAGCAGGTCGGGGTCGGGACGGTCGTCTCGTCCCTCGACCGCCCGCGTTGCGCGCCAACCGACGAGCCGTTGCATGCTGGCGTAGTCGTCGTTCGTCTCGTCGAGTTTCTTGCGCCGATAGCCGTCGGTATCGGACTGGCCGTCGACGAACAGCACGTTGCTGCCCACGACGGCACGGCCGTGGGCGTGACTCACGTCGAAGCCCTCGATTCGCTCGACGGTATCGAGGCCGAGTTCGGCCGCCAGGGCACCCGCGGGGTCGGCCCGGGGCAACTCGCGACTGGCGTTGCGCACTGCGAGGTCGACCAGCGTCCCCTCGCGGCCGGTCCCCGGGACGCGGAGCGCGACCCCGTTCCCGTCGAGCCACGAGTCGAGGCCCTCGCCGACCGGGCGCTCCGAACAGAGGATGGCGTCGGGCAACTCGCGGTCGGCGTAGTACTGCGGGACGAACGCGCCCAGGACCGCACCGGCGTCTGTGCCGTCGGGTGCCGAGAGGGCGTGGCGCTCCCGGTCGACGAGCTGGCCAGCCTCGGCGCGGAGTACCGCCACGGTGGGCTCCGAACCCGCCAGGGAGACGCCGAGCACGTCGGTCCGGCGGGCGGGGCCGTCGGCGTCGGTCACGGCGGCGTCGCTCGTCTCGTGGAACCGCTCGACGGCCGCCAGCGCGTCCCGGTAGTTTGCCGCCCGCTCGAAGGCCTCGGCCTCTCTGGCAGTCTCCATCGCCTCGCGGAGCGGACCGGTCAGGACCCCCGTCTCGCCGGTGAAGAACCGCTCGACGAGTTCGATGTCCGCAGCGTAGGCGTCGGCCCCGATTTCGCCAGTGCAGGGCGCGCTACAGAGGCCGATGTCGTGGTCCAGGCAGGGCCGGTCCCGCCCGGCGAACTTGTGGTCCGAACAGCCCCGAATCCCGTAGACGTCACGGACTGCCTTGACGACGGTGTCGAGGCTGCCCTTGTCGGTGAAGGGGCCGAAGACCGTCGACCCCGGGTCGGGGTCACGGGTCGCCCGAATCTGTGGGAACTCGTGGTCGGTCAGTTCGACGAGGGGGTAGGACTTGTCGTCTTTCAGCCGGACGTTGTAGCGAGGCCGATTCCGCTTTATCAGGTTCGCCTCGAGCAAGAGCGCCTGCGATTCGGTGTCGGTGATGGCGACGTCGACGTCTGCGGCCCGGCCGACCATCTGCCGGATGCGCTCGCTCCGTGGGTCGGCGTAGGAGCGCACCCGGTCGCGCAGGTCGACGGCCTTGCCGACGTAGAGGACCCGCTCGTCGGTCTGAAACTGGTAGACGCCGGGCTCGCGCGGGAGGGCGGCCGCCCGCTCGCGCACTGTCTCGGCGTCCATATTCGGACAGAGGCGACGGAGGCGCTTGAGCACAACGGCTTCGCGCGGGTCTGGCCCGCTCGTCTGCCTGTCTCAGGGATTTTCGCCGGTCGCGTCGGCGTCCCCCGACTCGCTGGCCGTGGCGTCGACGGTCGTCGCCGGCAGTGCCATGATGGCGTCGGTGGGCAGGGGCCGTGGCGTCCCGTCCGGTGGAAGTCCTGGGTGCTCCCCGGATTCGTCTCCCTCGATGGCTCTGGCGTCTGGCCGGTCCATCGCCGCCGTCTTTCCGTCATCCTCGCCCAGGATGACCCGCTCGAGTGCCGTCACCGTCGCCGGCCCGGCGTTTCCTCGTGGGACGTGAATGTCGGCCTGGTCGCCGGCGAGGCGGATGGCGACAGTGGCCTCTCGAATCACGAACCAGTAGACCGCCCCGAGGAGGAGCGCGAGTCCCAGCAGTCCGACGCCGGTGTAGAGCATGACGGCGTCGATGTTGGCCGCGAGCGCGAGCACCCACTCGAGAATGTCGGTGGCACCGCCGGTCCCGATGGCGTCTGCGCCCTCCTGGTCGACGTCGTCGAAATCCCCCAGGTCCTCGGGGTCGAGGACGAGCCCGAGGGCCACGAGGGGCAGGGCGAGCAGGGCCACCATCGCGCTGGCCCACCGCCACCGGCCCGGGGCGCGGACCGCCAGGTCGACCCCGGTGACGGTCAGCCGCTCGGTCTGCTGGACGGCGTCGCTGCCAGCTGTCACTACGGCGACGCGGTGGCTGGTGACGACGACCCGCGAGTCGCCGACGTCGAACGCCCGCCAGACGGACTCGCCACCGTAGAGGTGGTCCTCGATTCGCCGCTCGGCCATGCCCTCGCTATGTCAGCCCGTCCCAAGAGCCCTCCGGTCAACCGACGAAACGAAGACGGTTTGAATCCCCTCACCCTTGCTGTACTCGATGGTTGCCCAGCGCGGCACGGACGGCGGTCACGCCAACGCCAGCCAGCAGGTCGTCGCCGTCGACGCCGAGGATACCGAACAGGGGGTCGTCAACCGCCTCGACGCCCACACCGGCGAGGGCACTCGCCACCGGGCCTTCACAGTGTTGCTCTTCGATGCGGACGACAACCTCCTCCTGGCACAGCGAAGCCACGACAAGCGCCTCTGGGACTCCTACTGGGACGGGACGGTGGCCTCACACCCCCGACAGGGCGAGGGGCAGGTCGAGGCCGCCCGGACCCGCCTGGAGGCAGAACTGGGCGTCTCCCCGGACCAGGTCACGGACTTGCGGGTAACCGACCGGTTCGAGTACCGCCGCGAGTACTACGACGAGGGCGTCGAACACGAGGTCTGTGCCGTCCTGCAGGGCACGCTGACCGACCGGACACTCGACCCCGACCCCGCGGAGGTGGCGGGCATCCTCTGGGCCCCCTACGAGCGGCTCTATCACAACCCGCGCTGGTACCGCCAGTTGCGCTTCTGTCCCTGGTTCGAGATTGCGATGAAGCGCGATTTCGAGTGAGGGTCTCAGGCGATCGTTGCAATTGGCATTGGTTTTTCTTCGATTCCGTGATTTTCGTGGCGAACAGCCAGAGTGTCTCCGATCGCTCGCTAGCCTTTGACGTTGGGATCGCTTCGACAAACAGCCAGAAAGCCCCCGACCGCTCGACCCTCCGGGGCTCGCGCGGGTCGTGCCTCCCCGCGCGAGCATTCGGCGGCCTTGCGGCCGCCCGCTCGCTGCGTTACTCAGTCGCTTCGCTCCCTCCGTTACTTACGTCGCCCGGGAGGGGTCCAGCGGCCGGCCCCTTTCAGTTCCGATGAGCACAGCTCATTGACCTTCGCGAATGCTTCGCATTCGCTCAGTCCCACCCCCACTCACCTCCCCAAACGACTACGGTGCTCACCTTCGGCTGCGCTCCTCATCCCTCGCGCTAAAGGCTCGCGGCCCTCCGGGCACGCGAGCCAGCGCGCGCCTACGCACGTGGATTGTAG
>ENA-ORDC01001870-ORDC01001870.1-marine-metagenome-genome-assembly--contig:-NODE-1870-length-14246-cov-16.955537_pt1 | contig 14246 bp, 13 predicted proteins | sample MGYA00237783_ERZ508515 | MGnify/ENA primary metagenome ERZ508515 (study PRJEB26186, sample SAMN06268792) | marine metagenome | isolation source: Eden Landing Ponds, San Francisco, CA, USA | place... | reverse complement strand
TCGACGATGGTGAAGTAGTACTCGTCGGTGTCGAACTCCTGGTGGGCGATGTCGATGGTGACACCGCGCTCTCGCTCTTCGGCGAGGTTGTCCATGACGTAGGCGAACTCGAAGCCGCCTTTGCCCTTCTCTTCGGCTTCCTCTCGGTACTGCTCGATGACGTGCTCCGGCACGCTCCCTGTCTCGAACAGGAGGCGGCCGACCATCGTACTCTTTCCGTGGTCAACGTGGCCGATTACGGCCAGGTTCTGGTGCGGTTTGTCCTCACTCATTGGTATCTCACGCGCAGAGGCGCTGTGTCGGAATCTTTCGGCAGAAGCAATTAAAACCGTTTCGATACGCCGCAGGATCGATCCCGACGCTGTCTTGCGTTTTGGCAACTGGTGTCACGCCCGGTGCACGATTGGCGTCGCTGACGGGCCAACGTCGAAAAAACGGATCAAGTGCACGGAGCGGAAAGGGCGGTCCAGCTATTCGAGGCGACCGACGTCCGCCAGGACCGCTGTCGCCGTCTCGGGCCCGCCCGCGCCGCGGCCGCTGACGTTCAGCCGGCCGGCGTTCTCGGTTTCGAGCTGGACGATGTTGCGCGTCCCGTCGGGCGCGAGATCGCTGTCGCGGGGCACCAGACGGGGACCGACGCGTACCTCGCCGCCCGAAACCTCGCCGATCAGGCGGATCGTCCGCCCGTCTTCCTGGGCGAGTTCGAGCGCGCTTGGCGGAATCTCCTCGATTCCCGCGACGATGGCGTCTTCGAGGGTGTACTCGCGCGCGCCTTGCGCGAGCACGTTCGCGACGATGACACACTTCAGCGCGGCGTCGGTCCCCTCGACGTCGAAGGAGGGATCGGCCTCGGCGACGCCCAGATCCTGGGCCTCCGCGAGGACGTGCTCGTAGCTCAGGCCTTCGGCGGCCATCCGCGAGAGGATGAAGTTGGCAGTGCCATTCAAAATGCCGCGCGCGGCCGAGATCTTGCCCGGGCCGTAGTCTTCGATCGTCGAGAGCACGGGGATCGCGCCGCCGACGGTCGCCTCGAAGCGAACCTCGCCGTCGCTCTCGGCGGCGAGAGCCATCACGTCGGCGTACCGTTCGGCGACCGGGCCCTTGTTCGCGAGCACGACGTGTCGATCCCGCTCCAGGGCGGCCTTAACGTGGCCGAAACCGGGCTGGGCGTCGCCCAGCGTCGTCGGCGTCGCCTCGACGAGGACGTCGTAGTCGGCCTCCAGCGCCGCCTCGGGGTCGGCCGTGCCGACAGCCCCCTCCGTCTCCTTGCGGTCGAGGACGGCCGCGACATCGAGTCCGTCTGGATCGACCGCGGCCGAAGAAGAGTCGGCCATGGCGGTGACGCGATGGCCGTAGTCGCTGGCGAGGTCGGCGACCGAGCGTCCGACGACGCCCGAACCGACGATGGCGAGATCCATCAGGCTTCACCCCCTGCTGCGAGCGGCTCGATGACACGGAGGTCCTTCTCGTCGGCGACCGCCCGGACGGCCGACAGCGTCGACTCGACCGACCCCTGCTCGGTCGCGAGTCGGACGCGCGCACTGGAGACGTCGTCGGCGCCCTTCGGTGCGGAGAGCGAGAGATCGGTGACTCGGCCCTCGGTCTCGTCGCGCAGGCGCGAGAGCGTATCCGAGAGGTCGGTGTTGACCAGGTGTCCGATCAGGACGACAGTGAGTTCGGCACTGTAGCGTTCCTGGCCAGCCTGGATGACGTTGACGCCGGCGTCCTGCAGGGCCGTGACGATGTCCTCGAAACGCTCGGGCGTCGCTTCCAGATCGACCTCGACGGGGATGTGTCCGCGGGGTGTGACGTTGCCACGCTCGTGGAAGATTGAGAGGAGATTCCCGCCGTTGTTGGCGATCGGTTCCAGAGCCCGCAGGAGTTCACCGGGTTCGTCGACGAGTTCGAGCCGTACTGTGTAGGCCCTGACCGTGTCGGCACGGTCGCTCATCGATCGATCACCCCGAGAGAGGCAACGCTCATAGTGTACGTCACTGACGCCGCTCGCCTATAAGAAACCAGTCATTCGGTCCGGATTCAGGACCCGTCCTGCCGACTGATCGCCGTGTCGACCCACGCCGGGCGCTCGACGGTGACCTCGCCCGTGGACAACGAGAACGTGACCCGTCGTTCGATCGTTCCGGTGACGCCGTCTTCAGTCGCAGTGACGCGGACCCGGACCGACGCCTCGTGGACGAGACCACGCTCGTCGACGATCACGGTCCCCTCTGCGATATCGACTGTCCCGTTCTCGGGGATCTGACTCTGGTTCACCGCCGTGAGTTCGTAGCGGACCAGCGTGCGATCATCGCGTTCGACCGCCGCGACTGGCTCGTACGAACCGATGCGGAAGACCTCCCGCAGGTCGGAGCCGAACTGGACGCTCTGATCGAACGGCTGGGCGTCGCGGACGCGATACTCGGTTTCGTCGTTCTGGACGAGTCGGGAGACGGTGGTGGTGCCGTTGTTGTAGCCGGCGCTCTCGCGGCGTTGCGGGGACTCCTGTCGGTTCGAGAACTCGACCAGGGAGGTCAAGATTCGCTGCTCGTCGGCGTCGACCCGGACCGTCACGTTCTCGGTGTAGCGTCCGGATCGATTCGCCGTTCCCTCCCAGGTCGTCCCGTTGTACTGTCCGGTGAAGTCGAGGCCGGTCAGTGCGTCGTTGTGGGCCGCGATCAGCGCCGTCGTGTTGGAGATGCCGTCGGCGCTCGTGCCGAGTGGATAGCTGACCTCCGAGAGCGGGATCGACGTCCCGGTTCTGGTAGGGGTAGCCGTCTCCGTACTATCTGGGGTCGCTCCAGTGGTCGATATCGGCTGGGCGACGGTGCTGTCGGTCGGCTCGTCGCTGGGCGTGTCGGTCCCGCCGCCGCTACAGCCCGCGAGCACGAGCAGGACCGAGAGCGCGATCGCGACGACAACGCGGTTCGACATATCTGATACTGTGTTCGAACTCAGAAATAGCCAGGCGGCGTGAAACGTGTCGATCAGATGAACTGGAACAGCGTCGCGACCAGCAGGCCGACCCACAGGAGAAGCCCGGAGACCAACAATCGGTTCAGCCGACGCTCGCGAGTCGCCCGCTTTGCCGCACCGCCGGCGATCAACCCGAGCGCGAGGATGATACCCGTCCGCTGGACGACGATCTCGATGGGCAAGACCTCGACGCCGAGATAGCCGTAATCGAGCAGGAACGCGATCCCGAGCGCCCCGGAGGCGGTCACAGCCGCGTCCATTCGGCGAGTCAATCGATGTGAGAAGACGTAAGTCACGATGGGGATGCCCAGCGAGATGAACGGGTACAGCACCGCGGCGATGGCGTGCATCGAGAGATCGGTGGACCACTCCAGGAGGATACCACCGGCGCGCACGCCGAGGACGATCGCGACGATACTCAGCATCAGCAGTGCCTGCTGGACGCTGAGGCGGCCTCGGATTCGTCGCACTCGTGCCCGGTCGACCGACGTGAGTCGGCGTCGCCAGACGTCACGCATCGAGATCCAGCCGACCAGCAACCCAGGAAGCGTGATCGTCAACTCGACGAAGGTCGCCCAGCCATCGGCGTCCGAGCGGTCACCGTTCGAGAGATAGGCCCGCCAGACGACATCGACATTCTCCAGGGACATGAACTCCTGTTCGACCTGTCGCTGGCCCTCTTCGACGCCGTCGACGGCGTGTCTGAGCGTGAACCAGTCGAAGTGTTCCGTGTGGACCTGCATCGCGACCCACGGCTCCTCCTCGGGCACTGGCGACTCGTAGAGCCTGATGTGGGTCCGGTGGCCGTAGTAGTCACCGTTGTGGAGCTGGTCGGTCTCGCGGATCCACTCACCGTCGGTCCACGTGTCGCCGGTTCCGTCGTAGACGTAGGCGTACCGGGCCGTCCCGGTGGTCTCACCCCAGTTGATGGCGGTGTTCGAGAGGTTGATCTGTCGCGGGAACGGATCTTCGGGATCGGCGTGGAGGTCGGCTGGATCCGTCTGGTTCCAGGTCGACTCGCCACTGGACTTGAGCGCCGTGACGACGGTGTCGGCGTCCGCGCGTACGACGACGTTTATCGGGCTCCGCTCGCGGAATCCCTTCGAAGGACTCAGGTAGTTCCAGACGCCGCTGTCGTCGCCTTCGAACCGATACAGTTGTCGTTCCCCGGAGTCGGGTTCCGGCGCATTCTGGATGGCTGGCTCCGTGAAGACCACGAAGATTCCCCCGAAGACGAGCGCCAGCGCGAGTACCGCCGCGGCGATGACGGCTGTCCGTCGCATATCTCCTACCCAGGAAGTCCAATGACATGTCTCTGGTGGTCGTTCGCGCCCACGGCGTCGTCCGAGTTCTATCGAGACAGAGTCGTATTAAACGAATAAACTATTATTGAAATGATACCTTTATTGTTCCACTATAATACGTGAATGTGGGGGCACGATGACAGACCATAGCAGGCGGTCCTTCCTGCGCCGAACGGCGGCGGGGGCAGGGGTAGTCGCGGGCCTGACAGCCGCGAGCACCGCCACGGCAGCGACGTACAGTATCGACACGAACCTCTCGAGCGACGCGTCCATCTCGGGAGCGGAACTGGACGACGCCATCGCGGCAGTCAGTCCAGGGAGCCCGCTCGTGGGCCTCGGAGACACGTTCATCGAGATGCAACATCAGACCGGCGTCAACGCCGTCTATCAGGCTGCTCACGCGGCCTGGGAATCGGCGTGGGGGACTTCCTCGATCGCCCAGTCGAAGTACAACATCTACGGCTGGTCGGCCTACGACTCCTGTCCGAGCAGTTGTGCGAAGACGTTCGACTCCTTCGCAGCGTGCGTGAAGTTCGTCATCCCACAGATCAAGGATCTGTACCTCGAACCCGGCGGGACCTACTACGAGGGCGCGACCCTCCGGGGGATGAACGTCAACTACGCGACCGACCCGAACTGGGCGGAGGGCATCGCGGGCGTGATGAACTCACTGGCTGATCACCTCGACCTCTCGGGCGGCTCGCCGAAATTCGAGACCGGCCAGCGCGTCGCGACCACGGCCGACCTCTCGGTTCGGGCAGGTGCAGGAACGAACGACGAGCGGATCACGGTCATCCCCGCCGGCGGCGCGGGCTACGTCCGGGGCGGCCCGGTCGAGGCCGACGGCTACACCTGGTTCAAAGTCGGCTACAACGCCGGCTACGAGGGGTGGTCGGCCGCACCGTGGCTAGCCACTGCGCCGCTCGACACGACGAAGTTCGACATCGGTCAGCGCGTCCACGCGACGACGGCGCTGAACGTCCGGGCCGCCGCCGGACTCGAGTACGACGTCGAGGCCACAGTGGGAGCCGACACCGGCGGCTGGATCAAAAACGGCATCATCACCAGCGACGGCTACACCTGGTGGGACGTCGCCTGGGACGACGGCTCGCGTGGCTGGTCGGTCCAGAAGTACGTCGAGGCCGGCGACGGGGCCGACGGCGACTTCGTCTGGCCCGTCTCGGGACCGATCACGGCCAACTACTACGACCAGCGAAGCTACGGCTATCACAGTTCGATCGACGTCGCGGCCGACCGCTGGACGCCGATCGGCGCGGCCCGCAAGGGCACGGTCAGCAACGTCCTGACGCTCGATGCCGGCGGTCGATCGGTGTTCGTCGACCACGGCGCGGGGTATCAGACCCGCTACATGCACCTGGTCGACTGGAACGTCTCGGAAGGTCAGGAAGTCACCCGCGGCGACACCGTCGGCTACGTCGGTTCGACCGGTCACTCGACCGGTCCGCACCTGCACTTCGAGGTGGAACGCTACGGCGAAAACCAGTACATCCCCGGTGCAGAGGGCGCGTCGGTGAGCAAGGGCGAACCGATCGACTACGAGTACGACGGGTTGTGACGGGCATCGGCCGACCGCGACCGCCGAGAGTCACCAGAACCGTACACCAGCGCGTCGACTCACGTTATCACCACCCTATATTTTCTTCTATCGGAATGGAATTATTTAACAATGATGAGCGAAAAGAGCAGAGTGCGTCCAGTGGCCGGACGTGCAGGGAGTCGCGTGCTGCGTGGACTCTGCTCAGTTCCCACACCCACATCTGTCAGGAAACGCGTGGCAGTACAACCCACCTCCGGCGCTGAACGCACGACGTCTCGCCTGCGGACCGCAACGATCCAGCCACCACCCACCACCCATCGTCGTTCCGCTGGGCGAGCCGACACCCGTCAGCGTCTCACTTTCGACGGTCACCCACGACTGACGCTGGCGGTTCTCCTCTCCCGTCTGTCCCTTCGATCAAAAGAGTGATAGTGACCGCTAGGTGAGAGTCAGCTATGTACGAAACGCTCTCGGAAATCGTTCCGGAACTGCTCTACGCTGTTCTCGCGAGTGCACTGACGCTGCTCGGACTGTTCGTCGAAAACACCGGCATTCAGACTCTCGGCAGTGGAGACGCGACGATGGGGCTCTGGATGACTGCCGTGGGGATCGTCGCGCTGTACGCCGGGTTCAAGCTCGCTCGCGAAAAAGTCGTGCCCGGTCTCCGGGCAGCCTGATCGTCGTCGACCACCGCAGCATTCTTTTTGGCGTTCTCCACGAGCAAGACCTGAACCTCGTATCGAGTCGGTCTGGAAGATTCACACAAACGTTTCCTCGGAAGAGCACCCAGCAACAGTATGGAGATTCGGCGCGGCCGTGCAGCGACGCCCGAAGCCGACCAGGGCGCGACCGAGGCAATCGTGACCGCGGCCGCCAGCGAGCGCGAGCCACTCGCTCGCGTGTGGCAGCCCCATCGGCAAGTCGCGTTCGGCCGCCGCGACGCTCGAAGCGATGGCTACGAGCTGGCCATGGAAGCCGCCGAACAGCACGGCTTTCCGGCGACGAGCCGGGATGTCGGGGGGCGAGCAGTCGCGTTCGCCGGCGAGACGGTCGCGTTCGTCCACGCGATCCCGGTCGAGAACGGCCGCGAGACGATTCAACAGCGCTACGACGACGCCACCGCGCTCCTTCGGGACGTCCTCATCGACCTCGGCGTCGACGCGCAGCCGGGCGAACCCCCAAACTCGTTCTGCCCTGGCAGCCACTCGCTGCAGGCTGAAGGGAAGATCGCCGGACTGGCTCAGCGCGTCCGGACGGACGTCGCCGTCGTCGCTGGCGTCGTCCTCACGAACGATCACGACGCCGTCGCCGCCGTCCTCGAACCCGTCTACGACCGCCTGGGAGTGGCGTTCGACCCGAAATCAGTAGGGAGCGTCGCGGCTGCCGGCGGGCCGGACGATCCCGCAGTCGTCGCCGACACGATCGCCGAGGCGCTGGCTACGTGCTAACTATTCTGCATTCGCGTAGTGTCTCGCCGCGTCCTCGATCTCGCCCCGTTCCCAGAGGAAGTAGCCGTACTCTGTCTGGACGATCGAATCCGATCCCCGAAGGTCCAGCGCGCGCTGGAAATGCTGTTCGGCGCGGGTCCCGCAGTGACTGCTCGATCGCCCGCTCGAACTCGTCAGCGGCCTCCTCGAGGTTGTCCAGCACCGGGAGCGAGTAGCCGCTGCTCGCACCCGCGCCAGCAGAATCGGCGTCGTGCGTCCATTCGAGCCCGACCGAGACCCTGACGCGGTCGCCGTCAGTCACCCGGAGGTCGACCGAGACATCTTCGGGAACCGACAGCGCCGAGCCGCGACCGTCGTGTCGGGTGTGTTCAAGCTATTCCGGGCGCGGACGGAACCACGGTCCTTTTTCTCCCTGCCCCCGTTCGTCCGACAATGACCCACCTGCAACTCGACGAACCCGTCCCAGGGGAGGCCGACGACGGCGTCTGGCTCACCTGTATCGAATGCGGGGCCACGTTCGCCCCCTTCGAGGCGGTCCGCTACACCTGCGACGACTGCGACGGCCTGCTGGAAGTCCGCTACGCCGACCTGCCGACCTTCGAGGACTTCGACTCGGAAGCGCCCGCCGACGGCGTCTGGCGCTACAGCGCCGCCCTCCCCTTCGAGGAGGGTGTCTCGCTGCCCGAAGGCGGGACACCACTGCACGAGGTCCCCCGACTAGAAGACGACATCGGCGTCGCACGCCTCCGGGTGAAACACGAGGGAATGAACCCCACGGGGTCGTTCAAGGATCGCGGCATGACCGTGGGTGTCCGCGTCGCCGAGGAAGTCGGCGTCTCTCGGCTCGCCTGCGCCTCGACGGGCAACACCTCCGCCGCGCTCTCCGCGTACGGTGCTCGCGCCGGACTCGAAACGTTGGTCTTGCTGCCGGCGGGCAAAGTCGCCGCGGGCAAGGTCGCCCAGGCCAGCCTCCACGGCGCGCGCATCCTCGAAGTCGACGGCAACTTCGATCGCTGTCTCGACATCGTCCAGGATCTCGCGGATCGAGGCGAGGCCTACCTCCTGAACTCGCTCAACCCCTTCCGCCTGGAGGGCCAGAAGACGATCGGACTGGAGATTCTGGAGCGGTTCGAAGTCGACGAGGGGACCTACCCCGACCGGATCGTCCTTCCCGTAGGCAACGCGGGCAACACCGCCGCGCTGTACAAGTGCTTCCGCGAACTCGTGCAGTCGGGCGCGCTGGACGAGGATGCTGTGCCGAAGCTCACCGGCGTCCAGGCCGAACAGTCGGCACCGATGGTCGAGGCCATCGAGAACGGCTGGGACCACGTCGAGCGCTGGGACCACGTCGAGACTCGCGCGACCGCGATCCGGATCGGCAACCCCGTCAACGCCCCGAAAGCGCTCCCGGGCATCCGCGAGACTGGCGGGACGGCCGTCGCCGTCAGCGACGAGCAGATCACCGCGGCCCAGCGCGACCTCGCCGAGGAAGGCGTCGGCGTCGAACCCGCCTCCGCTGCCTCCATCGCGGGCCTGCGAAAGCTCCGCGAGCAGGGTGTCGTCGACGCGGACGAACAGGTCGTCTGTCTCACGACGGGCCACCTCCTCAAAGACCCCGACGCCGCCGCCGAGGCCGGCAGCGAACCCGAGCCAGTTCCCGACGACACCGACGCCGTACTGGATCGGCTGTGAGGCCGATCCACACCCGCTGTGATCGAGCACCTCTCCTCGTAGCGCGCTGACGTGCGTCTGACGGGCCTTTATGCGACCGAATGACACACCTAGGGAGCATGGCGGCTCAACACGGACACCAGGGGGACGACGAGCGAGTCGACAGTGTCGCGCTCGCGGACCGACGAGAGGCAGATTCCGAGCGTGACGCTCGCGTCGCCGAGTTAGAGGCGGCGCTCGACCGGAGAGACGAGCAGGTACAGGCACTGATCGATCAGTACGAACACCTCCTCGCGACCCGGGAACGGTTACGACGGGACGCCGGAGACAGCGAGTTCGTCTGGACGGACGACCGCGACGGATCGACGACGTTACTCGATCGACTGCGCTGATCTATCGATTCCGCTCGGCCGATTCTTCGAGCGACTCGATCGCCGCTCCGGTGACGTCGAACCGTGCGCCGCCCTCGTCGCTCTCGCCGGCCTCGATCGTCCAGCCGTGGGCTTCCGAGATCGTCGAGACGATGTACAGCCCGTAACCGGTGCCGTCGGCGTCCTCGGAGTAACCCATCTCGAAGATCTGCTCGCGAATCTCGGGATCGACTCCAGGGCCGTCGTCAGAGACGTAAAAGCCGTCGCCAGCATCGCGGACGCCGACGCGAACCGTCACGTCCGACCGGCCGTGCTCGATCGCGTTCCGAAAGAGGTTCTCGAACAACTCGACCAGTCGATTGCGGTCGGCGGCAACGACACCCGAGGAGTCGACATCGAGCGTCGCCTCGGGCGATTTGACGACCTGCCAGGCGTCTCTGGCGGCTGCGCCGACCGAGACGAACTCCGTCTCGCCGACGACTTTGCCCTTACGGGCGAGGGTGAGTAGCGCCTCGATCAGCCGATCCATGCGTTCGAGGGCGTTCTTGATCCGGACGACGTTGTCCGATTCGGTCTCCTCGTCGACGAGTTCGGCCGCGGCACTCGCGACGTTCAGCGGATTGCGCAGGTCGTGGCTGACGATGCTCGCGAACTCCTCCAACCGTTCGTTCTGCCGTTCGAGTTCGCGCTCGCGTTCTGCTCGGTCGAGTGCCGCCTCGACGTTCGACGCCAGGATGTGTGCCAGATCGATCCCGAAGTCGGTGAACACGTCCGCGTCGGCAGACAGCCCGAGCGCGCCGTGTTCCCCCAGCGGGAGAATCGCCGCCGTCAGGTCGTCGGCCGTCGACTTTCCGTTGGTCTCCGCTGCGGTGACGTACTGCGGATCGCCCATCTCGAACGCCCGCGTGTAGTACCGCTCGTACTGCTCGAAGAGGTCGCCGTCGGCGGCCGCACTCTCTTCGGGGACGCCCTGCAGTACGCCGTCCGATCGCAGGGCCATCTGGATGTGTGAGAACACCGGGATATCGGCCGTCAGGTTCCGTGCGACCCGTCCGATATCGGCCCGCGATTCGGCCCGGACGAGCTCGCGGCTGGCCTCGTGGACCTCCCGGACCATCTGTTCCTGGCGTTTCTCCTCGGTGACGTCACGGCTCGAACCGACGATCCCGATCGGTTCGCCGTTCTCGTCGTAGCGGGGCGCTTTCGTGATACTCATCCAGCGCGGCCGGCCCTTCTCGTCGATCCAGTGGTCGATCCGGTTGACTGTCGGCTCCCCGCTGTCCATCAGCGCCTGCTCTTCCTCGTAGGTCTCGCGGGCGGTCTGGGGGTCGAGCACCTCGTAATCGGTCAGCCCGACCAGTTCCTCGCGGTCGAAACCGTACTCACGGGCCGTTGCCGCACTCATCGCCTCGAATCGGCCCGCGTCGTCCTTGAGAAAGATGTGATGCGGGTAGTACTCCAGCAACGAGTTCAGGAGGTCTGGATCGGACTGGAAGTGCGTCTCCATTCCGGCGGCGTGTCTGAACTGCCGGTAGATCAACTCCCCCCGATCGGGCGTCGTCGAAACCACGGTCGCACCGGCGTCGATCGCACGCTTGAGACAGGCGTGATCGCAGTCGATCGAGTAGATGGCGACTGGAACCGACAGCCGCTCGGTCGCGTCGAGGTAGTTCTCGACGCCGTCGACGCCTTCGTCGGCGTCGTTCAGCGGGGGCGCGTCCAAGACGATAGCCAGATCGAACGCTCCATCGGCAGCCGCCACCAGGTCCTCGACGGTGGTCGTCTCGACGGGATAGTCGAGTTCCGCAAGCACCGACGCGACCGACGAAAGCCGGCCATCTTCGTCGACGAAAACGATGGACAACGACTCGACTGACGGCTCAACACCCATTGTGACTCGCTCTATCCCACCCTACACGCGCAGGCAAAAAATACTATCCCCCAAAGTATCAGGGGAGAGAATCGGTCATTCGCCGTTGTCCAGCGAGATATACGTCGTCTCGATGATCCGTTCGTCGGCGTGCAACTCCTCGATGAGTTCGTCGCTCGGCGCCGAATCGAGGTTGTACACCGTCAGCGCCTCGCCGCCCAGCGCCTCCCGCCCGTTGAACATGCCGGCGATGTTGACGTCGTAGTCACCGAACAGCGTCCCGATGAACCCGATGACGCCGGGTGTGTCGTCGTTTCTGACCACGAGCATGTGGCCGTGGGGCACTGCCTCGACGCGGTGGCCCTGGATGCGGACGATCCGCGGGTCGTCGTCCGCGAACTGCGTGCTCTCGACGGCAACTGTGCGTTCGCCGTCGCTGACCTCGACGGTCAGCAGGCTGTTGAAGTCCTCGATCTGTCGCGTCTTGGACTCGGTGACCTCGACACCGCGCTCCTCGGCGATCCGCTCGGCGTTGATCGTGTTGGCCTGCCACTCCAGGGGCGCGAACACGCCCTGCAGCGCGCTCGCGGTGACGACGTCGACTGTCTCCTCGGCCAGTTCGCCAGCGTAGGTTACCTCGACGCTCTCGACGTGGCCGCCCAGCAACTGCATCGCGATCTTGCCGGCCGTCTCGGCCAGTTCCACGTACGGCCGGATCGTCGGATAGACGTCCTCACCGAACGACGGCGCGTTCACCGCGTTGCTCACGACGTTTCCTTCGAAGGCAGCGATCACCTGTTCGGCGATGCTGATCGAGACGTTCTGTTTCGCGGACTCGGTGCTGGCGGCGATATGCGGCGTGACGATCACGTCGTCGACGCCCAGCAGTGGGTTGTCCGGCTCGACCGGCTCCTCCTCGAAGACGTCGACGGCCGCGCCGTAGAGGATCTCGTCCTCGACGGCCTCGGCCAGTGCTGCCTCGTCGACTAGCCCGCCGCGAGCGCAGTTGATGAGGTATCCGTCTTCGAGTTCCGCCAGCAGGTCCTCGTCGACGATTTGCTCGGTCTCGGCGGTCTTGGGCGTGTGCAACGAGACGAAATCGGCCTGCTGGAAGCACGTTTCGATATCGTCGACCAGTTCGACGCCGAGCTGGCGGGCGCGTTCCTCGCTGAGGTACGGATCGTACGCGACCAGATCCATCTCCAGATTCCCGAGGCGTTTGGCGACCTCCTGGCCGATCCGGCCCAGCCCGACTATCCCCAGAGTCTTGCCGTTGAACTCGCTGCCCAGGATGTCGGATTTCGCCCAGTAGCCGTCCTTGAGTGCCATGTGACCCTGCGGGATCTTTCGTGCCGTGGCGAAGGCCATCGCGATGGTATGCTCGGCGGTGGCCCGGACGTTGCTCTCCGGTGCGTTGGCGACGACGACTCCCCGGTCTGTCGCGGCCTCGACGTCGACGTTGTCCACCCCGACGCCCGCCCGCCCGACGATGACCAGTTCCGGTGCCGCATCGAGCAGTTCGGCGTCGACGGTCGTCTCCGAGCGGACGATCAGCGCGTGAGCGCCCGCGACGACCTCTAACAACTCTCCACGTTCGGCGTCGACGACCGTCTCGACGTCGTGGCCGGCCTGTCGCAAGCGTGCCAGCCCCGCGTCGTCGACGGCGTCCGTGACTACGACGTTCATATCTGTCGTGACTTCCCCGCCGGGCATAACGCTTACCTTACCACTTTTTCTCGCTCGGGTGCTCGCTGCGAGCGCCCGCAAGCGCTCGCGCGAGCACCTCTCGCGAGAAAAACTTGGGGAAAAAGGCCGGAATCGCCTTCTCAGGGCGATTCCGGGGAAACGGCGGCCTGACGGCCGCCGTATGCTGGTGATCCGCGACCGCAATTCAGGGGCCGGCTTTCTCGAACCCTCATAGAGGTGACACGAACGCCCTGCTGAATGTAGAGAGTGTATTCATCTTTGTTTCTATAGCCGAACCTCACTTTGTAAATAGTGACACTGATATTACAAGAATGGGGACGGGGATTACACCGACAACTAGGTCAGTGATAGGTCCCATAATCATGATCAAATCGTTTGATGTCGGTGTGTCTACTTGAATAAACACCAACGCGACGAACCAGAGTGTTATCAACTGTGACATAAGCGAGAGCTTCACGAGTAGACTGATTTTAGAATCTTCCATAGTTTGTTCCGTGTTTTACTACAATTGACAAAAAGATTCTCACTTTGCTTTTCCACACAGATGGCATCGAGTCAGTGACCGATACGCGCCCTCTATTCAGCACGAGACGTAATAAATATAATTGGAATGGTATTTTTACGGGCCGCCCGATCCCGGTTTGAGACGCCCACAAACACTCGAATATACCGTTTCGATGACGTAGCACCCACCAGCCACGCCGACCCGAGCATACCTATTTTAGTACCCGAACCGATCCCCCACTCGATGACGCCCAGTCTCACCGAGCGCCTCTTCTGGTCGGGCCACTCCAACCCCGCGAGCGTCTGGGCGGCGATCACCGCCTACCCGCTTCTGATCCTGGGGCTCTACCGCCGGGATCGACGCCTCCTCGCAGGGGTCGTCGGCACGGTGGCACTCTCCTCGCTGTTCGCCCCAGAGCCCGACGACGACTCGGCGTGGGCGACCCGCGTCGTCCTGGGCGAGCGCGTCTGGCTCGACCGGGGCCTGCTGTCCGCGCCGGGTGATCTCCTGTTCGTCTGTCTGGGCGTCCCGGTCCACCTCTTTACCTTCCGGGCAGCAGTGCGACGCCAGCCAGTTCGGACGGCGGTCGGGACGCTGCTCTCGCTCGTCTGTATGTTCGTCTTCTTCGCGCGGATGGTCCGGCTCTACGAGGATCACACCATCGAACAGGTCGTCTCGACGACGTAGTCCTCGCCGTCGATCTCGACCACTTGCTGGACGTACTCCGTCCGGGCCGAGCGCTCGGGGTCGCAGTCGACACCAGTCTCACGCTCGGACGCGCCCGCGCAGTCGACTGTCCGTCCATCGGAGAGGACGAGCGTCTCCCCGCCATCCCGATC
>ENA-ORDC01001868-ORDC01001868.1-marine-metagenome-genome-assembly--contig:-NODE-1868-length-14256-cov-10.270823_pt1 | contig 14256 bp, 16 predicted proteins | sample MGYA00237783_ERZ508515 | MGnify/ENA primary metagenome ERZ508515 (study PRJEB26186, sample SAMN06268792) | marine metagenome | isolation source: Eden Landing Ponds, San Francisco, CA, USA | place... | reverse complement strand
CATCGTCGCGGCCTCGGTCGCGCTGTCGACGGCCTCACGCTTGACAGCGGCGGGGTCGAGGACGCCGTATCGCGCCGAGTCGCTGAGACCGACTCGGCTCGCTCCAGAGACTCGCTGGAGGCGAGTCACGGAGTCGATCGGATCGGCGGGTCGTCCCCGATTCGAGGGGAACTCAATGGGATTCAGTCGTCGGTGAGGGCGCGTCGTCGCCGTCTGGCGGTGACAACAATGGACGACTCCGATCAAAACACCGAACTCGACCGTATCCGCCCCAGCACAATGCTCGATCTGTACCTCGCTGACCGAGAGGAAGAATTAGCGTGGCGGACGCTTCGCTCACAGCGATACGTAATTGAGCGATTCGTGGAGTGGTGCGAGGACAACGATATCATCGCAGTGGCCGACCTGAACGGGCGAGACCTGCACGACTTTCGTATGGAACGTCGCCAGGAAGTAAGCGGGAACACCCTTCGCTCACATCTGGGGACGCTTCGCCAGTTCATCCGCTTCGCCGAGTCGGTCGAAGCCGCATCTCATGGTCTTGGCGACCGAATCAGGATGCCAGAGGTTGAGCGACACGCTCGCGATGGTCGACTCGAAACCGAGGTTGCCGACGTGGTCCTCGAACACCTACGCAAATTCCAGTATGCCTCTCGGGACCACGCACTTATTCGAGTTCTGTGGGTCACTGCGGTTCGTGTCGGGACCGCTCGTAGTTTCGATGTCGAGGACTTCGGTGAACAAGAACGCACACTCGCAGTGCGTCACAGGCCCGAGAGCGAGACGCCACTGAAGAATGGGGCACGGGCCGAACGATTGCTCGCGCTGGATGAACGAACTACAGAGACGTTGGGGGACTACATAGAGCACACTCGGCCCGACGTCACAGATGAACATGGACGAAAGCCGCTGTTCGCTACCGATCGCGGACGGGCAGGCGCATCAACTCTGAGACGGGCTGTCTACCGCTGGACACGTCCGTGCCAGCGGGGGGATGGTTGCCCCCATAATCGGAATCAAGACACGTGTGACGCGAAACAGCGAGTCTCACTGGCGTCACAGTGTCCATCGACACGTTCACCTCACGAAATCCGTCGTGGGGCAATCTCACAGATGCTGAACGAGGAGACACCAGTGCGGGCCATCTCAGACAGGACCGACGTCAGTGAGAATGTGCTCGATAAGCACTACGATGCTCGTAGTGAGCACGAGCAGATGGAAGTACGACGGAATTACTTCGAGTAGGTGCGAGCGGTTGAGGGTTACAAAGTCAGGCCCCACGACACGCCCTTTGATCCCTACCCTACTTCTTCCACGAGAGGATGTCAGTATTCAGTTCTCAATCAGGGAGACCGCGTCATCCCTCTGCAATTCTCGTCTAATTCCGTCTGCGTGTTGTTCTCCGATAACCAGAAGACCAGTATCAAACTGGTTTGCGTGTGATACCACCTGTCGGGCCATGTATTGATCTCGATAGGGCAGAGTCGAGGCCAGATACGTCGTGAACATGATTATCGACTGGAAGAAGAGGATATACCCGTACGAGACGACCGACAACGAAAGGAAACCCCACAGAGAGAGTCCGAGTGGCCACACAAATGCGAGCAAGTTGATTATGCCCCAGAAGTCCCGCTCCTTTTCTAAAAGGATAACATGAGGAACGTCTACAAAGATCATTTCTGACCCGTATTCTTTCTCGAAATGGTCCGCGATCGCAGTGTCATCACCCAGAACCAACTTAGCCAGTTTCAGCAACCACAAGTAGGTGAGAACTGCACCCATCAGGAGTGGCACAGATATAACCAATCGCAAGTTTTCCAACGGTGAGAATGCCTCAGAGGATTTTTCGACGAATACTATATCCGCATTTGAGACTGCTGTTTCAGACTGGTCTATCCGTGCCTGATCGTCGGTGAAAGTGTGTTGTCCCTCAGAGATATAGACTTCCATATTCGGTTAACTCCCGTCCGCACATTCTTTGAGAGCGTTACTGGCGGCTTCGACACGTTCCTCTGGATCTAAATCTGCAAGTGAGTTTGCAGCGTCTTGGCCAGCTTCGATGGCTGATTCACCAGCATCTTCGACATCGCTCCAGTCAATCTCATCCGCATTATCCACTGCATCTTTCGCACTGTCGAGCCAGTCGCCTCCCTCAGAAGCCGCATCACCTGCAGTGTCGACTACATTTTCTCCAGCCTGTGTTGAACAGGATACCACGACTTCTCTGGCGTATTCTACATCCTGATTTTCGACGACATACTCCCTCATGCTGTCATCGATGTCGATAGAGATTCCTTCCTCTCGTGCCTTATCACGAAGATAGTTCACAAACTGTGACGGGGCTGCACGGAGTGCCCAGTGAATCTCTGACATCGCCAGTGCGTAACAGCGATCACCGCAGACTGTCCGTAGTTTCGCTAGATTTGCATTGTTCGCGACGTATCGAGTTCCTCTGAAGGCTGAGCGGTAGAATCCGACCTGTGCCATCCCGACCTCAACCCCGAAAGACATCGTACTAATATAGTAGTCCTCGATTGCTTCTTGAGTCGGGTCAGACGCGACAGCACACGCATCTGAATGCATGGCATTGAACGACCCAACCACAGGAACGAATCTTGAAGCCCGATTCGTAGCTCCTCTTAAGTCACTGATTGCCGATCGTGACAACTGTTCGTTGAAGTTTTCATTGATAATCTGAACTGCAAAGTCCAGACGTCTCGTGGACTCTTTTCCTTCTGCCACAGCCGAAGCCGCATTGCTTACGTTCCCGAAGTCTTGCGTACTGGAGCAGAGTTGTTGAGCGGTCTGGATTGTCGTCTCTCGCCGCTGTTGGTCAGCGTCACCGAGTTTCGAATAGAACCCTGAGAAGAGAGATTGTATCTCGCTCTGTTGTTGTGAACTTAGTTCCGCTGCCTCTCGATTACCTGTCGGGCTGGGAGTTGGCGTATTCTGAGTTGGGGTAGTAGTTGGTTCAGAAGTTACTCTCACTGGTTCAGCGCTGACGCCACCAAATGAATCGATATCACGAGGCCCTTTCTCCAACGTGGGGGCGCTTGGTGGGAGGAAGATAAAACCGATAACCAGCACTGCTACGATAGCACCTGCCGATACGGAGATTTCCCCCATACAAGTTGAGTTTTTGTTACTTCAGCTAATAAACCCTCGCTGACCACGGTGAAAGTAAAGGCAGGTCAAATCACAGAGTAGAAAGTTGTCGTGATGGTGCTGGAGTCCAACCAACGTCTCGCTTATGCCTGAACAATAGGTTTGCGTTAATCAGACTCCCGAGTCAGAGCTGTGAAGAAGATTAGTAACGGTATTCAGATTCAGATTGGTTCCCACTGCTGCGGTTTGGGTCAAAACGCGCAAGATACTTTTGCACAGTTGTTGGAGCCACCTCAATCCTATCTGCAATGTCCTCTCTAGACATCTCGTGAATGCCCGCCAAGTATGCAGCAATAGCAGGTTTCCCCTCCAGAGCTATCACAATTGGTATGAAGCCCTCCTTTTTGTCTGGTGGGTCCACCTTTTCAAACCGATCGAAAAGAGAGGCAAGTGCATACGCTGATCGCCAAGAATCTCTTTCAAACTGACGACCATCTTCGACCTCGATGTGCCATGTGTAAATAGGGTGACCCCAATAAGTAGTGTCTACTTCCTCTCGAATAACATCTGATCTGGTATAGTCTCGGGAGGCCATAGTAAGGATTCGTGCTCTATTTATAAATATTCACAAACTGTGCGACCGCGAGTTTTAATTCCCTTGCCTCCAACCGTCAAAATGCGTTCGACAGAGAAAGCGGGTGAATGCCCGCGAATAGATTAATGTAGGCAATGGAGTGTTGAGAGACATCGCTGTCGCTCGCGGACGTAAGCTAGAGTGCGCCACGAGCCGACCAAGCACGGTGGCGCACCCGAGCAAGCACCCACGGACACCGAGGTGTCCCGATGACCGTGAGTTGGCTGTCCCTACGAACTGGGGCGACGTGACTTCTTCGGTCTGCGGGAAAGTCGGTGCCACGACGATCAGAGACATCCATGACAAGCAAGGATTTCCCCACCGACCGCACCCACGTACAACCAGCAACCGAGCCCGCTGCGACACCACTCGTATCGGCAGCAGAAATCCCCCTCTCGAAGAAGCCTTGCCAGCCGATCGAGGAGAGTCGGTTCTATATGCTCGACGAAATCGCCAGCCGTATCGCTGAGACGACATCAGGAACACCCGACAATCACCTGACTGGCAAGCTGGGAGAACAGGCGTTCGCCAATCACGTCGGAGTCGCTGATCGGCTCGATACTGATGTGCGCGTCGACGGCGGTGACGGTGGTGTCGATCTAACCTATCGGGGTGCAACGATCGACGTGAAAACAGTGGGTCGGCACCGAGATGACCCCGCACTCACCGTCGACGCCTACGAGCCACTGCGAGCGGACTACTACGTCCTCGCCAGCCGTGTCGGGCAAACAGACTGTCGACTTCTCGGCTACGCACCACGTCAGTTCGTCGCGAATGCTCCAATCCGTTACTACGACGGCGAACCGTACCACTTCGTCGATCAGCGATATCTCTTCCCCATCCCTCGTTTTTGAGACGTTACTCGACTATCGACTCGTCCGAATTATTATGCCGATGGCAAGAGGAAGGCCGAGATAATGGTGAGTCTCGATCCTCGGGAATATCTTGATAAACTCCCTGATAGCGAAGGGTTATCATTTATGCTCTCAGGTGCGATTCTTGGCATTCTGTTCATCTCTATTATTGGGGTTCTCTTTTTCTATTTCACCACAGAGTTGTCGAGCGAATCAGCTTCAGTTCTGGTGAGCGCAATGGGTGCGTTATCCACTGTACTACTCGTTATTGTGACCTTTGCGACGTTCGCTCATAATAGAACGCTGACAAAGAAAGAACAAGAACGACCACTCATTAAAGAAGAAATCAATACAGTTCTCACCCCGATTATTGACCAAGTCAAGTCCAATATCGAGATGATCAGGGAAGAGGAGACTGACTGGTCAAATATAAAACATCGAACTGGTGAGGAGAATTATACACTTCAGAAAACTGTCCCTCAAAAACTCAAATCTGCCCACTCCAGCGATTTTGCTGTATACTCTCGGTTTTTTGAGCGCCATCCTGATGTTGCAGCGGATGTGGAAGAACATGACGAATTAGTGGATGAATTACTGGAAACGGCGGATGTATTGATAGAGGCACTCCATAACCCAATTGAGTCGTATATTTATAACAAAAAAGTTACAGTCGGTAGGGATGAGCTAGCTGATCCTCAAGTAATAATCTCCCTCTTGATCCAAGATCTCGAAACAGTTGATCGAGGGTATCCGTACGGATATAAGTGGGAGACTCACCATCACAATTTCGAAATAATAGCCGAGGAAGAAGCGAGCAATCAACTGAGTGCATTTCACGACCTACGTGAAGAGTACTTAACTCTGGCAGAGGACTTGGAGACAGATCTCGTCAATCTCCGAGCACGTCTACAAACGCGGTTTCATTTTGCTATCCACGACCGTTCTGAGTGACTTGGAGTCTATTGGATATGGGGATATAGACTCCCACGAGCGAACGAGCACACGAACTCGCGGATCGGATTATGGCCGAACACAATCTCGATCCAATGGATATGATCCAGCAGCTAGACGAAGACTGGCGTGGTAATCAAACGTAGTCAGTTTGATCAAGGATACTGAATCGAGTACCCCGATTGACCTGCTTCTGGCCTGCTCTGAACGGGAAGAACTCACTACGTGTCGACCAGTTTCGTTATTAAACGCTAAGCGCAGCCCACTACAGAATTATCAGCTTGGAATCCCTAATTCGAACGTATGGAATTTCTCCAACACGGTCAATCTATCACTCCCTCACCAGAAGAGCGTGAGCAATTACTTTCAGCGATCGAGGACGACGAGAGACTTGAGGTACAAACTCACGCCTATGACCGATTCCAGTTTTTGCTGGTGTTGCTTGGTGAACGACCAGCTTGCGATCTGGCAGCACTCGCTACTGAATCTACCCCTCAAGCGGCAGAAGTTCGAAGTTCGATGCCAGTAGACCAGTGGGAGACGAATATCTACCCATTCCTGAAAGAACACGGCATCCCGTTCAAAACCCAGGTCACAGCCATAAAAATTACTCAACAAGAGTACCAGGTCTTTGCGAACTATCATATTTCGTTCGACAGAGAACGTCTGGACAGTATCACAGACCACCTTCGTGCTTCGCCGTGGGACAGTCCGACGAGACGGGAACACGTGGCTATGGGACGGTTCTTCGGATTCCCTGACTCCGTGGTCCACGACTGGTGTGAAACACCAGACTCTGGTCAAACGTTCTTCGAGTCCCTGCCTGATAGCGTCGTCCGTGAGGAGATGTCTGAATTCGATGTCTTCTTCGAGGCATTTGGTCTACCCCCATCTCGGTTCGTCGACTACGTGCTGCCCTACTACGTGCCAGCATCCTCCATCAACGCCATCGATCAAGCAATCAGTGATGCCCGACAGTTCATCGCATCTGGCCTACGTCTCTGGGTTGAATACGACTGTCACACCTTCCTCGACTTCATTACACAATTCAAAAATCGAGAAGGTGTGCAGTCTTGAGTGTCTACGCAGCGGGCAGGTGGACCGCTATCTCATGGATCGAGTTCACACTCTCAGCATGGATATCGATCTCGACTCTTGCGGTCTCTCCGTCGATGCCGATCGAATCGCGCATGACCACGACCAGCGATTCTCTGTCGTCCGACTCGTAGACCGTTCTCTCGACGGTCTCGATGTCTGCGAGGAACAGGAGCGAGGAGAGAGCAGTCTCGGTCACTTCGAAGGATGCATTCGAGCCGTCGACCCTCGGGGTTTCGTCGTCGACTTCGAGTCCGTGCACCTGTGCGGCCTCCTTGGGGACATCCTCGGTGTAGACGTCAGTGAGACGGGCCATGCTCTCTGGTTTGCTCTCGATACTCGCGTACTGTCGCCAGTGGGGGGTGTCGGTCATTGTTGGTAGGAGTTTCGCAGTTGTTCACTCGTTCTGAGCAGGCGTCTCGTGGCCGTCTCGGTAGCACGGCCAGCAAGGAAGCTCTAGACCTTCGTTCCAATCTCCACACTCACAGTCCTCGGGACGGCTACCTTCATCGGTAGCACTGTCGAGAAGCTGTCCTCCGTCGCTTGCAACGATGATAGGACCCCCTTCGACGTGTTCGCCGAGTTTGGTATCGATCTTTCCGACATCGATCCACGCGGGAACCGACCGCTCTCCCGTGGCGAAACGAACACGACGAATATGCTTACACTCCTCAACATCGTCTCGGTACTCGTAATCGGGACAGGTACAACGACCTTCGATCGCGTCCACACGGTACTCAGAACCGCTCTGGGTGGTGACGGAGTAGATTTCTCCGTCCATCGCCAGAACCGTCATGTATTCCGTGAGAGCGCGGACATCGCGATTCTCTATGCTGTCGTGAGGGTTTTTACCCTCGGTGGCTAACTCTTGCATGGGTTGACCCAACCCGTGGCGTCCCAGCCCTTACTGGGGCGCTTCTCCGCGAAGCGCAACACGCAACGAGTTACTACACTCTAGAACGCCCACCCACTTAATAGTACATATAATGATACTATTACATACCCCTAAGGAGAACACAGGAGAAAAAGCTTCCCTAACCCCCAATATCACGATTAGGGTGAAACATTGAGGTATGACAGATTAGGGAGGGGATCCCCCTCGACGGATAGACTCTCATACAATCAGGGGAGTATTGGGGGCCATTCAATCTGTACTCAGACAGAGTCAGGAGAGTGTGGCCCCCACCGTCACGGATGCACGGAGGTTAGGTACTGTAACCCCCTCCCGTTCTCTCAGAATTTTTCAGAGTTGAGGTCAGGCTATTAGAGGCGATTCCTATGAGTCCTTATGACCTCAGTTGTCATTCTTATATCTGGAAACCCCTAAGATATAGTGAAGGTATGGGAGAGACCACTACTATCTCACTGAGACAAAACAATAAGAATAGACTGGATGATGTCGGTGAAGATGCGCTAAACGATCGAAACGCGAATTACAACAGCATTGTTGGTTTCCTGATCGAAGATTACACAGAATACTGATATGGCAGAGAAACTTGATCCCGAGGACGTCCCCGAAGATGCGGCTGTTCTCCAGTGTGGGACTGTCATCGGCCCTGATGGTGAACAGATCGGCCGACTCTACTCCGAGGACGTGAGAGGATAGATGTCCTACGATCCTGACTGTCAGACGGACGCAAGAGTCGTCATCAACGACGATTTCGATCGGACACGGACACGCCTCCCTGCTGGCGATGTCGACATCCATCTACGGAAAGAAGGCCCACTCTCGATTACACGCTACGCAGAGGCCGAATTTGCCTCCCCGTTCGAGGGTGAAGACTTCATCCAGCACTTCAGTGGGGCCGACCCTGAGAATCAGGACGAAGTCGACATCGTGCGGATCAACGTTCGAGACACAGCGACAGGAGAATACTACACACAGTTCCGTGGGGTGATCACTGGGCTGGGGAACACCGTCGACGGAAACGAGAAAATGTGGAAATTGCGAGCGCAAGGTCCAGGGATGCTCACCGACAAACTCCCTGCTGGGACCAATTTCCGAGAAGCGAAATTCGAGGACGTCCTTGATTTCTGCAGTCGTGTAATAGCTGAAAATACGCCATTCACCATCCAGCGGCCCGACATCGAGGACGGTGATCAACGGCTGTCGCAGGATCTCGATGAAGACCCAGTCGCAACCTTTCTCAGTGGTGCTTCCGACGTCCCTGCCTTCGGGAAGATCGGAGACATCGCCTCTGAGCGGTGGGAAAACGAAGCCTCGACAAAAACGTTCAAAACGAACCAGCATACGGTGGCAGACGTCTACAACTGGGTGATCTCAAAGACTGGTTCCCGTATCTGGATGCAGCCCCGCAGGCGGTCTTTCCTTCCTGTGGGAACACCGAACCCGACGTATCGCAAGCACCAGGCCCACTACCTCGGTGGCAACCTGCGACTGATCGACAACAACGCCCTCCTCGAACTGAATCCAATCAATACCATGGTGATTAACGGAAAGGCTGCGAAGTCACTGGCCACAATAGGCGGATTCGAGTTGAATGTTGGGCGGGACGAGTATTTCGAAGTGAAAGCGCGTCACGAGCCACTGTACGAACGGGCTGGACAACACGAGTTCCACGCCGAACCCTACACGTCCTCAAGTGCTGAGTCCGCTGGTGAAGTTCGCAACGAAGCCAAATCCGCCCTCAAGCAACGACTCGACGAGACAACTGGCGGTGACATGACTGCTCAGTTATTTGCTCCGATCCGTCCATACGATCGGGTCGAGGCAAAACTTCTCTGCGACGAGAATACGCCCGAGAGCCAAGCGACACAGCCCCCGTTCGACTACGAGGTGTCTCGCGTCCACCATAAGATCCGTGCCAAAGGCCAGTCCGAGACCAAGTTGAACGTCGGTATCCACGCTGCGCTTGATGACATTACCGTCGATGGGTCGTGGCGGAGTGTGACCTCATAGGTCGTCAAAAGTCATTTTTCGTTGTAATGTGATTGTATACACATGTTAGTGCTGATTTTTTCGGTGGCGGCTACATGGGTACTGCTTGCGATCGGCGTTGGGATTGATGCGGAATCCAGCGATAGGCCAGCATTCACGTGGTTTTTCGTCGTTCTCCTGAGTGGTGTGGTAGGAGTCCTAATCTATATCGCGACTCGTCCATCTGAAACAGCGGAGGAATTAGAAGAGCGAGTGTCGGAATTGGAACGGGAGAAGGCAGCGTCTTTCTCTCACTGTCCCCAGTGCGGGTCCGCGCTGGATGGTGATCAGTGCCCTGACTGTGCGTATGGGCGAGCTGTTGATCGAGCGGAAGAAAGCGATGGAGAGTCACCTCAATCGTCCCCGTTTCTGAAATCAGTCCAGTATGTAGTTCCAGTCGTCCTTCTTGCGATTCCTGCTCTTTTCGCTTGGTATGCCATTCTCTCAGGGGTCGCTCCCTATCATCGTATCACTGGCCCTCAGTACGACGTCAACAAATCGATCTACAATGGTTTGATGGGTATGGCGATGTATCTGACCGTTTCTGTATCGTTCGCGGCAGTCTATCTAATTCGATTCGCCTACCCAGACAGTAGAACAACAGATATCGAACTGGGGGTAGTTACTTCATTCAGTCTCCTGCTCTTTGTCCTCTCCCTGTCACAACTGGGATCACTGTTATCTCTTGTTTACACCACAGACCAAGCGATTGCTACGGGCGGTCTACTGATCGTCCATCTGTTGTCCGTTACTGGTCCTCCTGTCCTTCACTACCGCTCGAAAATCCTCCGTGCTGTTTCGAGGGTCAACCGTTCACTATCCCCGACGTAACGGTCAGTGAGTGCAACACCACGGACACCGCCCACACTCCTCCGCTGGTGGATTATTTCTGTGTATCTATACGTCCATGATATACACTGTGGTTATCCTGACGGCCCCTCCGAGAGCGAGAAAGAGATCCTGTCTTCGTCTTCCTCGCTGTCGCCATCGTCTTGCTCGGTATCCTCGGCTGGTGGTTCGTCCTCGTTCGCAGCGGTACTCTCATCGTTGTCGCTCTCGTCTGCGTCCTCAGGATCGATTTCGTCTTCGATTCCGACGAGTGGGTCGTCTGGCTCCCGAGACTCCGTCTGAAGGTCTACATCGAAGACAGCCCTTTTCTCACCAAACATCTCCGACATACGTGGTCGTGTGACGTCGAAACCGCCACGGTAAAGCGTCCGTCCGTCGTGGATGATCGCGACCTTCGTCCGTTTGTGTTCAATCAGTTCTTCGAAATAACTGGGGTCTAATTCGCCGAGGTGCTGTACCGCACTGAAATCGGTTGCTGTCATTGTGTGTTGAGTCGTGAGGTCAATTCTGTGCCTGTGCGCCTACACACTAAATCCGTCACTCGATCCAACCCAGTCGTTGGGAGAGGCCCACGCAATCGCCGCGCCTTCGAGGGCTGTCTGTTCGTCGGGGATCGACGTCTCACCACTACGGAGGCGCTTGAGAACCCAATCGGGTCGCTGATGCTGGAGATACGCGAAGCCCGCTGTGTTCAACTGAAGTCCTTTCTCGCCTTCCTGCTCGTAGTTCTCGATGATCTGATCTTCCCCCTTTGCCATACTGTCGGTGTCCAGCAGGTCGGGATCGTGGCGGATCACAGCCGCCCCGCTGTCGGCGTTATCGTCGATCGGGTGGTGTTCTTCTCTCGCGGAGTCGGCGTTGCGGACGAACGTCTCGACAGCAGGGGCGATATGATCCGCAGTAATCTCGTCGTCTGGATCTTGAATCCAGAGGTAGACATGCATGTGTGGGGTCGCGGCACTATCAGTAGGGGAGACGATCCAGTAGTATTCCCACTCGAAATCACCGAGATTCCGATAGAGCGCCTGATAAATATTCCGCCACGGGTCACGGAGTCGCGTGTCTATCTGGAGAGGGGGAAGCCACTGACGGGCAGGTTGTTCTGAGGAGTCAGTATCTCCCCGTGAATCAAATGTAAAGTGTATCCCATAGTCATCGTCGTTTCCCGAGACACCCCCTTCGACGGGTTCGACTGGTGGGAGGCGAAAAGAGAGCAAGGCCGTCGTCTCCTCACCGTCCCACTCGTGGCGGAGTGCTCGCTCTGCGGCCATTGCCTCTGCGTAGCTGGTTTTCAGGTGTCCGAGACGGCCTCCCTTCCCGTCAGGTCGGTCAAGAAGCGCCGACTGATACACGTAGTAGGCCGTGGCCGCCCGTTCGACGGTCATCGGGCGGGCCTTTTCCCCACAGGAGTCTGCTGCCATCTGGACGTCGCGGAATACCTCGCTCTCTTCGGCCAGTGGGTCAGCCCCGTCTGGACACCCCCCACAGCCACATTCGATCAACGGTTTGGGGATACTCTCGACATCAGTGTGTGGGTGGGCAATGGGGGTCCGTCGACGGACGGAGTGATCAATCTGTGCTGGATCAGCAGGTTCCGTCTGTGAGGTCGTGTCTCTCTGTGAGGGCTGTGTAAAGGGTATCCCATAGTCATCGCCGCTCCCCGAGACAGACCCCCCTCTCGCTGCCTGTTTGGCCGCCTTTGCGGCTTCGAGAGACAAGGCCGAAGCCATCAATCAGCCCCCGCGTATTCCTGTGGCGAATTCTGCTTGCAAATCGGTGGGCGGGCCTCGACTCCCGCTCGTTCCATCGCTTTCGAGATTGTCGACTGATCGACGCCGTAAAAATCGGCGATCTCGCTCTGTGTCCACTCTTTTTCGTGGTACAACTCGCGGAGATACTCCTCTTTCTCGTAGGGACGGATGCCCTCGATCGCTTCATCGGGTGTGATCTCGGTCAGTCCGTGTGGGTCGTCGTCAAGGTCGTGGTCGGTCATTGTTTTGGGAGGACCGACAGGCTCGCTCAGGACTTTACCATATGACACTGGGGAAGCCTTTTTGTCGGAGATGCCCAAGAAGCAGGTGCAGGGTTCCAAACTGCACCGCTTGACTCCGTTGCCGCGGAGTTGGCACCGACAAATTTCTCACAGAAGTCAGACCGATAGGGGTCCGACCATCCGTTCAGAGCGTAGACCTGTCTTTGAATCGTCTTGTAGGCTCAAAGTTTTATGTGTTTTCCTAAAATAGTATATATACCTTTGTATTACTTGAGGCGGAACAGACGATACGCGCCCGCTCGATTATGATCCCATCACAGACTGTAGGGCATTCATATTATCACGCCTCAGGATAGGCGCACAGTGAGCGGATCGAGGAAAGACCGAGGGTGAATCATCCTATTCCTCTGAGACTCCGCTGAGAGAGTGTGCATACATCGTGTGAACGGCTACGCACCACAGTTCTCAATACGACCTTTCAAACGTCGGTCTGCTCCGATTGCCGTTCATCCAGCACAAGCGACCCGAGATAGGCAAATGGTCCAACTACGGTCAACGCTGGACCGAACAAGAGTACGATGAAGAACGTCGAACTATAGTCAAGACAAGCGATTGCAGGACCACCGTCACACTTCAGGAATAGTATCGCTATCAGTGACAATCCGAGCAATGTCGCCATCAGACCACCGATACCGAGCACATCTACCTTACCCATGTGCCATTGACTCTATGTCATCGAAATAAAAGTATCTACTATCTCATCTTCGGCTCAGAACACGGTAGAGTGAACAAACAAAGTATAACCTGTGAGTGACGAATCCCTGTGTCACAGGGTTCCATGTGAGTTCTACGAACTCGGAATCCCTTCGTCCTCCGTCGTTCGTTTCCTCACATCCTAGGAACAGAACTCAAGCTCAAAAAACCCTTGGGACCAGTAGTGAAAGTAGTCGTTTGTGTGTTCAACAGTCACCGATATTTTAGTGTGATCCGTCGATATTGGTATTCGCCAGACAGAGAGGACATGCTCTCACGGATGACTGAGTCCACTCGAAGAAAATCGGTGGTTCGGCTCCGATCGGGGCGAGGAAAATCGCCCGACTGAACGGCTATCAGTTTAGCTCGACGAAATGACGTCGTCGATACGGACGATCATCGTCGCGGCCTCGGTCGCCGAATCGACGGCCTCGCGCTTGACAGCGGCGGGGTCGAGGACGCCGTATTCGAGGGGGTCGGCGACGACGCCGGTCTGGCCCTCGGAGATGAGGCCGGCGAGGTTGCCGCCCTCGTGTTCGGCACGCAGATCGACCAGCGCGTCGATGGGGTCCATGCCCGTGTTCTCCGCGAGCGTGCGCGGAAGGACGTCGACGGCGTCGGCGAAGGCGTCGACGGCAAGCTGCTTGCGACCCTCGATCGACGCCGACTGCTCGCGAACGTACGCGGAGATGGCGATCTCGGTCGCGCCCGCGCCGGGGACGACGCCGCCCTTGTCCAGGGCAGCGGTCACGACGTCCAGCGCGTCCTTCAGGGCGCGCTCGACCTCGTCGACGACGTGCTCGGTCGAGCCGCGAGCGAAGACCGTGACGGTCTCGGCTTCCGACCCTTCGACGAACGCGAGTTCCTCGTCGCCGTACTTCTCGACGTGGACGCTCGCACTCCCGAGATCGTCCGAATCGAGGTCGTTGACGCCGCTGACGCGGCTCGCGCCGGAGGCGGAGATCACGGCAGAGAGATCGTCGTCGGAGACATCCTCGAACGCGAGGATACCCGCCTTCGCGAGGTGGGCGACGACGCGGTCGTCGATGTCGTCGCTCGTGAAGACGATCTCGACGCCCAGATC
>ENA-ORDC01001867-ORDC01001867.1-marine-metagenome-genome-assembly--contig:-NODE-1867-length-14260-cov-3.524924_pt1 | contig 14260 bp, 10 predicted proteins | sample MGYA00237783_ERZ508515 | MGnify/ENA primary metagenome ERZ508515 (study PRJEB26186, sample SAMN06268792) | marine metagenome | isolation source: Eden Landing Ponds, San Francisco, CA, USA | place... | reverse complement strand
GTTCCAGCCAAGATACGCGCCCGTGAAGTAGGCGTTTATCATCACCAGCGAGAGCGCCGGGACCATGATCAGCATGGAGTTGATCAGCCGCGGGACGATGACGTCCATCACCGGCTCCTTGTAGAAAAAGGAGCGCCCGAACTCCCCTTGGAGCACGTTCTGGATGAATATCAAGTACTGCTCGTGGAGGGGCTTTGTCAGGCCGAAGTTCTCCAGCATGGCCTGGCGGGCCTCCTCGGCGGCCTGGCGGGCGGCCTGGGCCTCCTGCAGCGCCTGCTGCGCGGTGCTCTGGGCCTCCTGCGCGGTGGTCTTGGTCTGCTGCATCTCTTCCTGGCTGGTCTGCGCACAGCCGGCGACGATCATCGCCGGCAGAACGACCACGCCCAGCGTCTTCAGCACGTTGGTCTTCATGTCGGAATACCCCCTGTCGAAAGTGGTGGCCTCTGGTAACCGCTCGGCCGCGGGCGGGCAAGCGTTCCGCGCGTCCCCGCGCGGCAGTTGAGCAGCGCGAGAGAATCATACCAGCAACCGGGCATAAAGGGCACCGGTTGAACGTCGCGGCGATGACACAGCCGTGACGCCACGGCCCCGGCGCCGCTCAGAGCGGGTTGCGGCGATTGTACTCGAGCTGGTCGCGGGTCAGGTCGAAGCCGACGTAGACCACGTAGGACGCGCCGGTGTCGCCCTCTTTGAGCGGAATCGTGGGCTCCAGCACGTCGGTGCCGCGCGCCTGCGTCTGGTTGCCGCGCAGCGGCATCGTCAGGTCGAAGGTCTGCCGGGCGAGCACGTTGTCGGACCGGTCGGCGACCGCGACGAAGTAGGTGAAGCGCGCTTCGCCGCTGTCGTTCGCCGGGCCCTTCTCGGCCTGGAACAGCAACTGCAGCTCGGCCTCCACGGTCCGCTTGCCGTCGTCCTCCTCGATCTCGCAGCCCAGCGCAACGTCGAGGATTTGCGCCTCGAATCGGACGTCGGTCAAGTCGCGTCCCGCGTCGCGGAACTCGACCAGCCGGCCGGCTTCGCGCAGCACCACCGGATCGGGGCAGCGCGGCGGCCGGCCGTCGCCGGCGCAGGCGCTCAGAACCGTCGCGGCCAGCAGCGCCGCTGCGGCGCGCGGGAACGGGAAGGGCAGGGACACGGTGACGGGCTCCGGAGTGGTCGGCAGCGGAACTACAGGCTGGAATGGGTGCCGTCGCAGAACGGCGGCTCGCCGGTCTGCTTGCAGCCGCACAGGAACACTGTCCGACTCTCCTCGGCCTTGAAGACGTCGGGGGCGAGGCCAGTTCCGGAATGCGAGCCGTCGCAGAAGGGTTGCTTGGCCGAGCGCCCGCACCGGCACCAGGCGTAGGTGCGGCCCTGTTCGAGCTCCACCCGATAGGGCGCTTTCTGGGCGGGGATCGGTTCGGCCATCGGGGCTTCCTTCGCGCGGCGCTGTTGGTTTAGTGTCCGCGACACGGTTTGGGCCGGGAACACGGGCGGGCAGGCGGCGGTTTCGGGCGTCGCCGGGCCGGCCTTTGACGGGCCGGACTTTAGAGGCCAACGGCGGGCCGGCACAAGCCCGCCGCCCGACGGGTCGGTCCGGACCGGTGTTACGACTCTGAGGACGCGTTCGATGAGCAAGCAGCCGCTGACGATCTACCTTGCCGGCCCGCGCGGCTTCTGCGCCGGGGTCGAGCGTGCGATCGACATCGTCGAGCGGGCGCTGAACAAGTACGGCGCGCCGGTCTACGTGCGCCACGAGATCGTCCACAACCGCTACGTCGTCGAGGAGCTGGAGAAGAAGGGCGCGGTGTTCGTCGAGGAGCTCGACGAGGCGCCGGTCGACGCGCCCGTGGTGTTCTCCGCCCACGGCGTGCCGAAGGCCGTGCCGGCCGAGGCCGAGCGCCGCAAGATGTTCTATCTGGACGCGACCTGCCCGCTGGTTTCCAAGGTGCACCGCGAGGCCGAGCGCCAGCACGCGCGCGGCAACCTGGTGCTGCTGATCGGCCACGCCGGCCACCCGGAGGTCGAGGGCACCATGGGCCAGTTGCCCGACGGCGCGATCCGGCTGGTGCAGACGCCGCAGGACGTCGAGGCGCTGCGGATCGACGATCCCAACCGCCTGTCGTTCGTGACCCAGACGACGCTGTCGGTCGACGACACCGCGGAGATCGTGGCGGCGCTGCAGCGCCGCTTCCCGCAGATCCAGGCGCCGAAGCAGGAAGACATCTGCTACGCCACCACCAACCGCCAGGACGCGGTCAAGGCGATCGCCAACAAGGTGCAGGCGATGCTGGTGGTCGGCGCGCCGAACTCCTCGAACTCGCAGCGGCTGGTGGAGACCGCGCGGCGGCGGGGCTGCGACCCGGCCTTCATGGTGCAGCGCGCCGGCGACATCGACTGGTCGATGCTGCAGGGCGTGGCGACGCTAGGCGTCACCGCCGGCGCGTCGGCGCCGGAGATCCTGGTGGACGAGGTGATCGCCGCCTGCCGCGAGCGCTTCCAGGTGGACGTGCAGGAGGTGCGCGTCACCGAGGAGGACATCCAGTTCAAGCTGCCCCGCGCGCTGGCCGACGCGCAGCCCGCCTGACGACGCCCGCGGCGCCCGCGCATGGCCGTTTACACCGAGGTCACGGACGCCGACGTCGAGGCCTTCCTCGCCGAGTACGACCTCGGCGAGGTGGTGGCGATGAAGGGCATCGCCGAGGGCGTCGAGAACTCCAACTTCCTGCTGTCCACGACTCGGGGCAGCTTCATCCTCACGCTGTACGAGAAGCGGGTGAAGCGCGAGGATCTGCCGTTCTTCCTGGGCCTGATGGAGCACCTCGCCGACCGCGGCATCCGCTGCCCGACGCCGATCCACGGCCGCGATGGCCGGGCGCTGCGCGAGCTGTGCGGCAAGCCGGCGGCGATCGTCAGCTTCCTGCAAGGGCTCTGGCCCAAGCGGATCACACCGAAGCACTGCCAGCTGCTGGGCCGCGCCCTGGCGGAGATGCACCTGGCCGGCCGCGATTTCGAGCTGTACCGGCCGAACGACCTCAGCGTCGGCGGCTGGCGGCCGCTGTTCGAGAGCTGCGCAGACCGTGCCGACGAGGTGGCGCCCGGCCTGGCGGCGGAGCTAGAAACCGAACTGGGCGCGCTGGAGCAGGCTTGGCCGGGCGGCCTGCCCGAGGGCGTGATCCACGCCGACCTGTTCCCCGACAACGTGTTCTTCCGGCACGGCGAGCTGTCCGGCTTCATCGACTTCTATTTCGCCTGCAACGACCTGCTGGCCTACGACCTGGCGGTCTGCCTGAACGCCTGGTGCTTCGAGCCGGACAACCAGTTCAACGCCACCAAGGCGCGGGCGCTGCTGCAGGCCTACGCCAAGGTGCGCCCCTTGTCCGACGCCGAACTGGCGGCGCTGCCGACGCTGGCGCGCGGCGCCGCGCTGCGGTTCCTGCTGACCCGGCTGTTCGACTGGCTGAACCACCCCGAGGGCGCCTATGTCGCGCCCAAGGATCCGCTGGAATACCTGCGCAAGCTGCGCTTCCACGCCGAGGTCGACGACCCCGGCGCCTACGGGCTGACCTAGCGCGGTGCGGGTACGTCGGGTGATGGACGCGGCATCCTTCGAGACGGCCGGCGCGCGCCGGCGCGCGCCTGCGAGGGCAGAGGGGACGTCGTGGCTGTGAGCGAGACCGGCGACGACCTCGTCGAGGCCTTCACCGACGGCGCCTGCTCAGGCAACCCCGGTCCCGGCGGCTGGGGCGCGGTGCTGCGCTGGCGCGGGCACGAGAAGGAGCTGTCGGGCGGCGAGCCGGAGACCACCAACAATCGGATGGAGCTGATGGCGGCGATCCAGGTGCTGGAGGCGCTGAAGCGGCCGTCGAGCGTGCGCCTGACGACGGACAGCCAGTACCTGCGCCAGGGCATCACCCAGTGGATCCACGCCTGGCGCCGCAAGGGCTGGAAGACCGCCGACAACAAGCCGGTCAAGAACAAGGACCTGTGGCAGCGTCTGGCGGCGGCGATGGAGCGTCACCAGGTCGACTGGGCCTGGACCCGCGGCCACGCCGGCCATCCGGAGAACGAGCGCGCCGACGAACTCGCCCGCAAGGCGCTGGAACACCATCGCTAGCTTCGACTTGCGCCTATTTCCGGCCCTTTCGTCGAATGCTTTGCCTTCCCTTAACCAAAATGCAACCGCCGGAGCGCTTTAACATGCGTTCCCGTTAAGGGCATTCGTCTTGGAGTCGATGTGGCGATTCGGAAATCGGCGTACGCCCCCGTGCTGGTGGGGGCGCTCGGCCTGGCTCTGCTGGTGCTGGCCGCCGCCTATCAGGTTTATCGCGACTACGGCGAGGTCAGGGAGGAACTGACTGCGGCGGCCCGAGCGCACGTCAAGCTGGTCGGGTCGCATGTCGACCGCACCACGGAAGCCGCGATGTTGCTGCTGGACCAGGTGGCGCGCCGGCACGCCACCACCGACTGGGCGGAGCTGCAGTCCTCGCGGACGGCGCATCAGGGGCTGGCGGACGCGGCCGGTCTGCTGCCGCAGCTCCGGTCGATCTGGCTGGTCGACCAGAACGGCTACACCGGCGGCATGACCGCCAACCAGGAGCCGCTGGTGATCGGCGCCAACCAGTGGGCCAGCGGCGACGAAAGCGCCGACGTGATCCAGGACGCCTTCGATGGCAGCATCTCCACCGCCGCGCTCTACGGCGAGGCGCTGTCCGCAGAGGAGATCGCGGATCTCGCCGGCGGCGGCGACGGCGGCGGCTCCGAGACGCCCGCGAACAGCGCGCCCGACGCCGACAACGACAGCGCCAGCACCACCGCCGACCAGTCGGTGACGGTGGACGTCCTGGCGAACGACGACGACGCCGACGGCGACGGTCTGACGATCGAGAGCGTCGACGGGCCAGCGAACGGCAGCGCCAGCGTCAACGGCGACGGCAGCATCACCTACACGCCCGACGACAGCTTCGTCGGCTCCGACAGCTTCAGCTACACGGTGAGCGACGGCAACGGCGGCAGCGACAGCGCCACCGTCTCGGTCGACGTCGCCGAACCCTCCGGCGACACCGGCGACGAGATCCGGGTCAGCAACGCCAGCCAGCTGATGCAGGCGCTGCAGGCGGCCAGCGGCGGCGAGACCGTCGTTCTTGCCGACGGCGACTACGGCACGCTCGACCTGAACGGCCTGAACTTCGACAGCTTCGTCACCCTGACGTCGGAGACCAAGCTGGGCGCCAGCTTCGACATGCTGAACGTGTCGAACAGCTCCTACATCCGGGTCGACGGCGTGCACGTGGACAATCCGGGCGACGGCGCCACCGGCGACGCCTTCGTCGACATCGGCAGCGGCAACCATCACATCGAGTTCGTCAACTCCGAGGTGAACGGCTCGGTCGACGGCTCCTACGTCGGCTCCTACGGCATCCGGGTAAACGACGGCGCCGAGTTCGTGACGGTCGAAGGCAACTCCGTGCATGACGTCGAGCACGGCGCGGTGTTCTTCGGCACCACCGACCTCAACGTTGTCGGCAACGAGTTCAACTACATCGGTTCCGACAGCATGAAATTCGGCGGCGTCACACGGGCGCTGATCGAGAACAACACCGGCGCCCCGATCGTCCGGCCAGAGCCCAGCGACCACGTCGACTTCATCCAGTTCCAAGGCAGCGGCACCGACGTCGAGATCCGCGGCAATACGCTGATGCTGGAGGAGGACACCGGCGGCAAGGTGTATCAGGGCATCTTCCTGAAGGACGGCGACTTCAACGACGTCCTGATCGAGAACAACCTGATCTACACCAACACGGTGAACGCGATCTACGTCAGCAGCGGCCACGACACGGCCGGCGGCACCGGCGGCAACGTGACGATCCAGAACAACACGGTGCTCAGCGCCCCCGACATCACCAAGTGGGGCAGTGCCGACATCCGCGTCGTCTCGCTGGCCGGCGACTACACCGTCCGCAACAACGTGACCGACCGCGTGGTCGACGAGGTCGGCGGCGGCGACGTCGGCAACAACCTGCTGCTGCAGTTCGACGATCCCAGCGCCGCGAACCACTACGACAGCGTCTACGCCAACGCCACCGAGGGGCTGGGGGCGACCGTCGAGGACTTCATGCCGGTCGACGGCGGTCCCGCCGACTTCGGCTCCGGCATGGGCGCCGAGGAGCTGCTCGCCGCGCTGCTCGACCAGAACGACCAGCCCGACGAGCCGACCAACACCGCCCCCACCGCCGACGATGACAGCGCGGAGACGGTCAAGGGCGACGCGGTGACCCTGTCGCCGCTCGGCAACGACGGCGACGCGGACGGCGACACGCTGTCGATCGCCAGCCTGGGCGATCCGGCGCACGGCACGGTGAAGCTGAACGGCGACGGCACCGTCACCTACACCCCGGATGCCGGCTACGTCGGCGACGACAGCTTCGAGTATACGGTGAGCGACGGCAACGGCGGCGCCGCCACGGCGACCGCTACCGTCACCGTGGCCGACGCGCCCGACAATCCGGACGCAGTCAACGACACCGCCCAAGTGATGGAGGGCGGCAGCGTCACCGTCGACGCGCTCGGCAACGACGACGACCCGGACGGCGACCCGATCAGCCTGACTGGCTTCGAGCAGCCGGCGCACGGCAGCGTGGTCGACAACGGCGACGGCACCTTCACCTACACGCCGGACGCCGGCTTCGTCGGCGACGACAGCTTCGAGTACACCATCGCCGACGGCACCGGCCGCACCGACACCGCCAACGTGACGGTGAACGTCACCGGCCTGCCGGCCCCGACCTTCCAGCAGAGCGGCATGACCTTTAACGGCAGCACCGGATCCGCCCAGGTGCTGGCGCACGAGGCCGCCTTCGAGACGGCCGAGGGCACGTTGGAGCTCGGCTTCACCGCCGACACGGTGCGCGGCCGCCAGGGCCTGTTCTCGAAGGACTCCAAGTACTACGACGACGGCGGCCACTTCACGGTGCGCATCGAGAGCGGCGATCTGATCGCCACGCTGCAGAGCACCGACGCGACCCACACCTTGACCGCCGACGACGCGATCAACCCGAACCAAGCCTACCACGCGGCGGTGAGCTTCGGCTCAGGCGGGTTCAACCTCTACCTGGACGGCGAGCTGGTGGACTCCAGCCCCTACACCGGCGGCCTGATCGGCAACGCCGAGCCGGTGGTGCTGGGGGCCAACCAGTGGGCCAGCGGCGACGAGACCGCCGACGTGATCCAGGACGCCTTCGACGGCAGCATCGACACGGCCGCCCTGTACGACCGCGCGCTGTCCGGCAACGACATCGCCGGGCTGGCCGGCGAGACCGACGGCACCGGCGGCTCGACGCCGGAGATCCCGGAGGACGCCCTGTTCGACGCCAGCCAGCTGTCGTTCGACGGCAACGTCGACTCGGCCCAGGTGTCGGCGCACCAGAACGCCTACGAGCTCGCCGACGGCACCCTGGCGATGTCGTTCACCGCGGACGACACCAACGGCCGGCAGTCGCTGTTCTCCAAGGACTCGAAGAACTACGACGACGGCGGCCACTTCAGCCTGATGCTGGAGGGCGACGACCTGGTGGTCCGGCTGCAGAGCGACAGCGCCACCTACCGCCTGGAGGCGAAGGACGCCATCGACGCCGGCCAGGAGTACGACGTGGCCACCACCTTCGGCCCCGACGGCATGAAGCTGTTCATCGACGGCGCCCAGGTGGACTACGCCGACTTCACCGGCGGCCTGGTCAACAACGCCGAACCGATCGTGGTCGGCGCCAACCAGTGGGCCAGCGGCGACGAGATCGCGGACGTGATCCAGGACGCCTTCAACGGCGACATCGACAGCGTCCAGCTGTTCGGCCGCAGCCTGTCGGAGGACGAGATCCAGACCCTCGCGACCGACTCGGTCGACCCCTTCGTCTAAACCGCCCGAAGCCACGGCTTCGGTCCGATACGGGCCGTCGTCGGCGCCGCGCGCGCCGGCGGCGGCCCGTCCCGTTTCGGGCGGCGACGCAAACGCGGCCCGACTTCGGTGGGGCGGCCGTTGTCTGGGTTACTTCCAAATGGGCGTTTGTTTCGGCGCCGTGTGACGGTCGAATTGCCTGCGACGATCAGCACCCGAGGTCTGCCGGAGCCGACCTGCGCGTCCCCATCCGGGGCGCCGCGGCGGCGGCCGACCGCGCGGAGAGGGACCCGTGAGCACGCAACAGGCCGTCTACACCAAACCCGATGCGCCGGACCGGCGCAGCCCGTTCAAATCCAAGGCGGCGCTGTCCTGGAGCGTTCTCGCCGGCGATCTCGCCGTGGTGCTCGCCTTCTCGCTGGGCGGCGACTGGCTGCGCAGCGCCGCTTGGCGCGGCACCCCGGCGCAGCTCAGCGACTGGGCCGCCACCGTGCTGGCCGCCTTCGCGGCCTACCAGATCCTGGGCTACGGCGAGGGACCGCGGGTCGGCCGGCGACGGGGCGTGCTGCGGGTCGCGCTGATCTGGACGGTGGCGTTCCTGGCGGTGGCGCCGGTGGCCTACGCGCTGGCCGGCGACGTGCCGCGTGCCTCGGCCGGGCTGGCCGGCTGGTACCTGCCCTCGCTGTTCGGCCTGCTGGTGTGGCGCACGCTGGTGGCGGAGGCGCTGCGCTCGCCACGGGTGGAGCAGCTGTTCGCCGAGCGCATCGCCCTGGTCGTGGACGACGCCGCGGCGCGCGTGCCCGAGTGGCTGCGCCGGATCCAGACGGCGGCCGGCGGCCGGGCCCGCGTGGTGGCGCTGACCGCGCCGGGCTACGACGCGGCCGTGCCGGACGTCACGCGGGCGGAGACGATCACCGATCTGGTGCTGCGCTGTGCCGAGTGCGAGGTCGAGCGCATCGTCGTGGTCGCGCCCGACACCACCGCCCGCGCGCTGTTCGCCCGGCTGCAGCCGCTGCGCGCCTGCGCCATCGACGTCGACGCGATCGCCAATGGCTACGACCCCGACATCCACCAGTGGCCGGCCGTCAGCTTCGCGGGCATGCCGGCGGTGCGGGTGGTCAAGCGGCCCCTGACCGACGTGCAGGTGGCGATCAAGCGCGCCGAGGACATCGCGCTCGCCAGCCTGGCGATCCTGTTCCTGGCGCCGGCGCTGCTGGCGATCGCGGCGGCGGTGAAGCTGAGCAGCCCGGGCCCGATCATCTTCCGGCAGCACCGGCACGGCTTCAACCACGCCCGGTTCCGGGTGTGGAAGTTCCGCAGCATGTACGTCGGCGCGCCGCCGCCGGCGAAGACCGACCTGGGCGCGGTGGCGCAGGCCACCCGCGACGACCCGCGGGTGACCCGGGTCGGCCGGTTCCTGCGCCGCACCAGCCTCGACGAGCTGCCGCAGTTGTTCAACGTGCTGCTGGGCGATATGTCGATGGTCGGCCCGCGCCCGCACGCCGTCGAGCACAACGAGTTCTACGGCCGGCTGATCGAGAACTACATGGGCCGCCACCGCATGAAGCCGGGCATCACCGGCTGGGCGCAGGTGCACGGCTGGCGCGGCGAGACCGCCGACATCGAGAAGATGAAGGCGCGCGTCGACTACGACCTCTGGTACGTCGACAACTGGTCGCCGCTGCTCGACCTGAAGATCCTGCTGATGACCTTCTCGGTGCTGTGGCATCCCAACGCCTATTGAGGGTACGGCAGCGCCGGACGGCGGCGGCGGTGTTGTAGCGCCAAAGCCCTGCCAGGCGCCTGCGCCCCTACCGCGTCTCCCGAGGGTGGGACCCTGGGTGCGGCGACCGCGCCCGGCTTCCGGGCTCCGATTTGGCCTCCGCACGGCGCCGATTTCCGATCCATTTTCTTCAGGCGATGGCGCAATGCCCCGCCGAGTCGGGAACGTCGTCGGACCGGATCTACCACGAATTGGCCAAGAGCCCGGCGAGCTTCATCGTGAGCCGACCGGCGTCCGCCGGCCGTGTCGAACGACGCCCTGGCAGTCGGGCCGAGCCGAACGTCACCCGACTGCCAAGACGGCACCGTCCTTCGACACGCGGCCAGCGGCCGCTGCTCAGGATACAGAGGGGCGGTGCCTCACTGGCTTGGTGCGGTCTGGGCGCTCACTTGGGAGGCCGACCCGGCCGCGCGGCGACCGAGACGGCGCGAGTGGCCGCCTGCTATACCCGTGCCCGCGGCTTCGGCGGCAGCACCCGGGGCGGGCGCGGGACGGACGGCTCGGCGCCGGCGGCCGGCGTCTGCGCCGGGCGGTGGTCGAGCATCCAGGCGGCGCTGCCCAGAATGAACATGAAGATGCAGAAGACGTTCTGCCAGAAGTGCACCGTCGCCCCGGCGATCGCCAGGCCGCACAGCGTGGTCATCCAGCCCAGGCGGTAGCGCACCAGCTCCTCGTCGATCCCGGTCAGGCGCGTCAGCGCCGCCACCATCGCCAGGATCGCCAACGCCAGCAGCGCCAGCGCCGGCAGGCCGTAGTGAACGGCGGTGTAGAGCCAGAAATTGTCCATGCTCTGGCTCATCCACCAGGGGTTCTCCCACTCGTTCATGCCGATGCCGAACAGCGGGTGGCGGGCCACCTCGGCGGTGCCGAACTGCCAGATCAGCACCCGGTTGTAGGCGCTGCCGGAGTTGAAGGTCAGGTAGGAGATGAACACCTCGACCGGCGAGCGGTTCGACAGCACATCGACCGTCACGTACATAGCGAAGACGATGCCCAGCAGGATCCACCAGCGCGCCGGGATGCTCTTGGTGAGCCGGTTCCAGGCGATCGTGGCGAACTGGCAGAAGATCGCCACCAGCGGCCCGGCGGACAGCGAGAAGAAGCTGCCCGCGGGGCCGACGCCGATCGCCAGCCAGCCGCGCCGGCGCCCGATCACCGCGGCGCCGATGCCGACGATGCCGGCGCAGAACACGCCGAACAGGATCGGGTGCTGGAACGTACCGGCGGCGCGGAACAGGCCCATCCGCGGCTCCATTAGCGGCGGCCGGTGCACCGGGAACACCATCCCGAACAGCTGCGAGACCAGGAAGTGGCTGGTCAGCGACTCGTACAACCCGACCGGCACGCACAGCACGACCAGCAGCAGGTAGACCCGGTAAACCCGCCGGAAGTCCTCGGCGCTGCGGATGCAGCAGCGCGCCAGCGCGTAGGCGCCGAACGCCTCGACGAAGTAGATGCCGCCGCTCTCCACCGCCTGGCCCGGGCCGTGCGCCACCGTCAGCGACAGCACCGCCCACAGCGCGTAGGCCAGCATGGCGGCGTCGGCCAAGCGCACCCGCCCCCGGGTGCCCGACAGCAGCAGCGCCAGGCACGGCAGCGTCGTCAGCAGCAGCATCAGCCGGTAGGGCGGCACGTAGAGCGGCCCGATCGTCGCCTGGATCGGCAGCAGCGCGCAGGCCAGGAAGACGATCGCGACGGCGGCGCCGGCCGACCGCCGCGACGGCGCGGCCGCGCGGGCCGTGCCGCTGGATTCCGGATACTCGATGGCCGTCATGGCACTGCCCCGCGGACGGACGGCGGCGACGCGCCACGTCCCGCCGCTGCGCGCCCTCGCCGATGGAAGACCAACCGCCACCCTAGTGCGGCCGCTCCCGCCCGAAAGGGGTGCAACCGGCGTACCGCCGGCGCGACGCCGGCCGGCCGATGCGGCGGCCGCGCGGTCTGATCCAAAAAGATAGCTCCGAAAGGCGACTGGGGCGCCGCCGCGGGCCCACCCTATAGTGCGCGCTCGCCGGATGCGGACGAGCGCGCCCGCCCAGGCGGAACAGGAGCGCGGGACAGGAGCGCATGAGCACAACCGACGTCGACAGCGAGGGCACCGCCGCCAGCGGGCAGGTGTTCACCAGCACCCGCTGGAGCGTGATCGGCCGCGTGGTCTGCCAGCTGCTGCGCTTCGTCAGCATCATCCTGCTAGCCACCATGCTGTCGCCCAGCGACTTCGGCATCATGGGCATGGCGCTGTTCGTGCTGGGCTTCATCCGGCTGTTCCGCACCCTGGGCACCTCGCAGGCGCTGATCCAGAAGGCCGAGCTGTCGCCGGCGCTGCTGGACAGCGTGTTCTGGGTCAACTTCGCCTTCAGCAGCCTGCTGGCGGTCGCGGTCTGGCTGTGCGCCGGCCCGATCGCCTGGCTGTTCGGCGAGCCGGCCGTGGCGCCGGTGCTGGCGTTCCTGGCGATCCAGCTGGTGCTGCTGGCGCCCTCCGACGTGTCGCAGGCGCTGCTGAACCGGCGCATGGCGTTCAAGGCATTGGCGGTCACCGACGTCGCGGCGACACTGATCTACATCGTCGCCGTGCTGGGGCTGGCCTACCTGGGCTTCGGCGTCTGGGCGCTGGCGATCGCGGCGACGGCGGAAGCGGCGCTGCAGACCGCGGCCTTCCTGGTCACCGCGCGCTGGCGCCCGCACCTGCGCTTCTCGATGGCGGAGATCCGGCAGATCTTCGGCTTCAGCCTGAACCTGTCGGCCTTCAACGTGGTCAACTTCACGCTGGTCAACGCCGACAAGCCGCTGGTGGGGCGCTTCCTGGGCGCCGGCGACCTGGGCCTCTACACCATGAGCAACCGGATCGTCGGGATCAGCGTGCAGTACGTGCAGCCGGCCTTCATCAACGTGCTGTTCCCGGCGATGGCGCGCAGCGCCGACGACGACGCCCGGCTCGTTCGCGGGGTGCACCGGGCGTCCACCGGGCTGGCGCTGGTGTTCCTGCCGCTGTTCGGCGGCATCGCCGCGGTGGCGGACGTGTTCGTGCGCGTCGCCTTCTCGCCGGAGTGGGCGATGCTGGCGCTGCTGCTGCCGGCGTTCGCCGCGCGCTACGCGCTGGAGTCGATCAACCGGGTCAGCGCCGTGCTGTACCGCGTGAAAGGCCGCACCGACCTGCAGTTCTACTGGGGCGTGGCGACCGGCGTGATCTGCCTGGCCGCCTATGTCATCGGCCTGCAGTGGGGCCTCGCCGGCGTGGTCGCGGCGCAGGTGGTGGCGGCGCTGCTGCTGGTCTATCCGTCGCTGCACATCCCGTTGAAGCTGATCGGCGTGCCGGTGCCGCGCTTCCTGCGCGCGCTGCTGCCGCATGCCGCCTGCACGGTCCTGATGATCGTCGCCGTGCGCGGCGTCATCTACGCCGCCGAGCCATGGCTGGGCTACGACCTGCTGCTGCTGCTGGCCGCGATCGCCGCCGGCGTTGTCACCTATGGGCTCGCCGTGCTGGCGCTGCGGCCGGCCGGCGCCCAGGATCTGCTGCGGCTGGCCGGCTACCGGCCGCACCTCGCCGCCGCCTGACCCACAAGGAGGCATGCCCCCATGCCCACGACCATGCCCACGGTCTCGGTGATCGTCCCCACCTTCCGCGACAGCGACGGCCTGCGCCGCACCCTGCGCGCTTTGGAGACGCAGACGTACCCGGCGGACCAGATGGAGATCCTGGTGGCCGACAACACGCCCGAGTTCGCCCTGAACGGCGAGCCGCCGGGCGGCGGCCGGGTCCGGCTGCTGCACGCGCCGCGACCGGGCTCCTACGCCGCCCGTAACCGGGCGCTCGACGAGGCGCGGGGCGATATCCTGTGCTTCACCGACGCCGACTGCGAGCCGGCGCCGGACTGGATCGAACGGGGCGTGGCGGCGCTGGCCGCGGCCGGCGGCGACGCACTGATCGCCGGCCGGATCGAGAGTTTTGCCCAGAACCCGGCGCGGCCGACGCCGATCGAAGTGCTGGAACTGCTGACCGCGTTCCCGCAGCGCGCCTACGCCGAGCGCCAGCAGTTCGGCGCCACCGCGAACGTGGTGACCACGCGGCGCGTGGTGGCGACGGCCGGCGCCTTCGACGACCGGATCGCCTCGGGCGGCGACCGCGAGTTCGGCCAGCGCGTGCACCGCGCCGGCTTCCCCGTGGTCTACGCCGAAGCCGTCCTGGTGCGTCACCCGGCCCGGCGCACGCTGCGCGCCTTCCTGGCGAAGCGGCGCCGCACCATCGGCGGCGTGCTCGCGCTCGAGCGGCCCGGCGAACTGCTGAAGGGCCGGTTCGCCAAGGGCCTGCTGTCCGACGTGCGGCCGCCGCTCCAGACCTCGCTGTTGCTGCTGCGCCAGCGCGAGCTCGGCCCCTGGCTGCACCGCCTGCGGGCCGTGCCGGTGCTCTGGTACACCCGCTACTACAGCGCCGCCTACCGCCTCGCCGCCGTGGCCCGCCATGCCCTCGGCCGGCGGGCGCGGACGACGGAGCAGGTGGGATCGGCGCAAAAAGGTTAGATCAGGCGCCGTACTAGGGCATTTTCGGCGAGGGAGGAATCGCGCTTCGGGGGGCGGGGATTCTCACATGTAGGCGTCTATGGGAGTCT
>ENA-ORDC01001866-ORDC01001866.1-marine-metagenome-genome-assembly--contig:-NODE-1866-length-14274-cov-7.420300_pt1 | contig 14274 bp, 18 predicted proteins | sample MGYA00237783_ERZ508515 | MGnify/ENA primary metagenome ERZ508515 (study PRJEB26186, sample SAMN06268792) | marine metagenome | isolation source: Eden Landing Ponds, San Francisco, CA, USA | place... | reverse complement strand
GCCTCGCCGGCGGCGACGGCCGCGGCGCTCCCGCCTGAGGAGCCACCGGGCACGCGGGACTCGTCGACCGGGTTCTTGGTCGGGCCGAACGCCGAGGTCTCGGTCGTCGTCCCCATCCCGAACTCGTCCATGTTGGTCTTGCCGACGATCGTCGCGCCCGCCGCTTTCAGGCGTTCGACGACCGTCGCGTCGTACGGTGGCACGTAGTCCTCGAGCATCTCGGAGCCACAGGTGGTCCGGACGCCCTCGGTCGAGATGTTGTCTTTGACGGCGACGGTGTGGCCCGCGAGGGGGCCGTCGTCGGCGCCCTCGATAGTCGCCTCGGTGATGAACGCGTCGTGGCTCATGAGACGTTCGGACCCTTGAAGTAGCCGTCCTCGGTCTCCGGGGCGTTTTGCAGGGCCTCTTCCTGGGTCAGCCCCTCGCGAACCTCGTCCTCGCGCATGACGTTCACCAGGTCGGCCTCCGCCTCCACTTCGGGTACGTCGTCGAGCGCGTCGAAGTAAGAGAGGATGTCGGCGAACTGCACGGCGAAGCGGTCCACCTCGTCCTCGTCGAGGTCGATCCGGGCGAGGTCCGCGACGTGGCGCACCTCGTCGGGATCGACGGGCGTCTCGCTCATGTCCCTCCGGACTGCCGGGCCGGCACTAAGGGTTTCGGTCCACCAGCGTCCCGTCCACGTCTCACGGGCTGGTGACAGCCAGTAGCGTTTATGTGTTCCCGGCGAGCATCCGTTGCCGATGGCCGATGGAACTTTCGGCGGCTACGGTGGCCGTCACGTCCCCGACGCGCTCGAAGAGCCTCTCGAACACCTCGCGAACGCCTACGACGAGGTCGCCACTACGGAGTCGTTCCAGTCCGATCTGCGCGACCTGCTGGAGACGTTCGCCGGGCGGCCGACGCCGATCTACCACGCCCGTAACCTCAGCGAGCGGTACGGCGCCGACATCTACCTCAAACGGGAGGACCTGCTCCACGGCGGCGCCCACAAGATCAACAACACGCTCGGGCAGGCCCTCCTCGCGAAACGGGCCGGGAAGGAGCGTCTCATCGCCGAGACCGGCGCGGGCCAGCACGGGACGGCGACGGCGATGGCCGGTGCGCTGCTGGACCTCGATACGGAGATCTACATGGGGAAGAAGGACGTCGAGCGCCAGAAGATGAACGTCTTCCGGATGCGGCTGATGGGCGCGACGGTGAACGAGGTGACCCGCGGCGGCGCGGGACTCGCCGACGCCGTCGACGCCGCCCTGGAGGATATGGCCGCGAACATCGAGGACACCCACTACCTCGTCGGGAGCGTCGTCGGCCCCGATCCGTTCCCGCGGATGGTCCGTGACTTCCAGTCGGTCATCGGCGACGAGGCGCGCGAGCAGATGCTCGACCGCACTGGCTCCCTGCCCGACGCGGCGGTCGCCTGCGTCGGCGGCGGATCCAACGCAATCGGCCTCTTCCATCCCCTCCGCGACGACGACGTCGCCTTCTACGGCGCCGAGGGTGGCGGCGAGGGCGAAGGCTCCGGCCGCCACGCCGCTCCGCTCGCGGAGGGCGAGGACGAGGTCATCCACGGGATGAAAACGCGCGTGATCGACGAGAACACCGAGGTGCACTCGGTGTCGGCGGGGTTGGACTACCCCGGCGTCGGCCCCGAACACGCCATGTTCCGTGCCGCCGGTCGCGCCGAGTACACCGCCGTCACCGACGAGGAGGCGCTTGCCGCCTTCCGCGAACTCTCGGAGAGCGAGGGGATCATCCCCGCCCTCGAATCGAGCCACGGCGTGGCGCTCGCCATCGAACTCGCCGAGGCGGGCGAACACGACAGCATCCTCGTGAACCTCTCCGGGCGGGGCGACAAGGACATGGAGACGGCGGCGGCGCAGTTCGACCTGTAGGGCCGCTACTGCTCGACCGCCGACCAGACGCGCTCGGCGGTCAGCGGCATGTCGATGGTGTCGACGTCGAGTGGGTCGAGGGCGTCGTGGACGGCGTTGACGACGGCGGGCGGGGCCGCGATGGCGCCGGCTTCGCCGACGCCTTTCACTCCCAACGGGTTGTGCGGACACGGCGTCACCGTCGAATCCCACTCGATGTCCGGTACGTCCGCGGCCTTCGGCATCGCGTAGTCCTGCAAGGACGCGGTCAGCAGGTTGCCGTTGTCGTCGTAGATCGCCTCCTCCTGGAGCGCCTGCCCGACGCCCTGAGCGACGCCACCGTGGATCTGTCCCTCGACGATCTTCGGGTTGATCTGCTCGCCCACGTCGTCGACGGCGACGTATCGCTGGAGGTCGATCTCGCCGGTCGCGGGGTCGACCTCCACGACCGCGACGTGCGTGCCGAACGGGAAGGTGTAGTTCTCCGGATCGAAAAAGGTCGTCTCGTCGAGACCTGGCTCCATCCCCTCGGGCAGCGCGTCGACGCCGTCGTAGGCGACGCGCGCCACCTCCCGAACGCTCATCGACCGCTCGGGCGCGCCGGCGACGAAGAAGTCGCCGTCCTCGAACTCGAGGTCCGCGTTGGCGACTTCGAGACGGTGGCTCGCGATCCGGCGGGCCTTCTCGACCACCTTCTCGGCGCTTCGCTTGATCGCGCTCCCGCCGACGGCCATCGCGCGACTCCCGCCGGTGCCGTTGCCCTCGTCGATTTCGGCGGTGTCGCCCTCGCGAACCTCCACGTCGGCAGCCGGGACGCCCAGTTCGTGGGCGACGATCTGGGCGTACGCGGTGTGGTGACCCGTCCCGATTTCGGCGGTCCCGGTCTTGACGAGCACCCGTCCGGAGGGTTTGACGTGGACGGCGCCGTTCTCGTACATTCCGGGCGCGTTGCCACAGGCCTCGACGTAACAGGAGAGCCCGACGCCGAGATACCGGCCCTCCTCGCGGGCCGTGGCCTGCCGCTCCCGGACGTCTTCGTAGTCGACCATCTCCAGGGCGCGGGTGAGCGTCGCGTCGTAGTCGCCGGAGTCGTACGTGCGCCCCAAGCCGGTCTCGAAGGGGAAGGCGTCCGACCGGATGAAGTTCCGTCGACGGATGGCCACGGGATCCAGATCGAGCTCCCGCGCCGCCTCGTCGATCAGCCGCTCGATGAAGTAGGTAGCCTCCGGGCGGCCCGCGCCGCGATAGGCCGAGAGCGGCGCCGTGTTGGTGAACACGCCCGTCGTGTGGACGTAGGCGCCGGGCACGTCGTACTGTCCGTTGGCCATCAGGCCGAGGTTCGTCGGCACGCCGGAGCCAGCGGGGACGAGGAAGCCGCCGACCGGCGCCGTCGTTTCGGCCCGGAAACCACGGAGCCGTCCGTCGTCGTCGACGCCCGCTTCGGCGTGAACGAGGTGGTGGCGGGCGTGGATCATCGACAGGAAGTCCTCGGTGCGGGGGGCGACCCACTTCACCGGTCGCTCGACGTGCATCGCACACCACCCGGCGAGCAGGTAGCCGGTGTACGGGAACAGTTTGGCGCCGAAGCCGCCGCCCACGTCCGGGGCGCGAACCCGGATGCGGTGGTCCGGCACGCCGAGAGTGTACGAGAGGTCCCCCTGCATCCCGTGTGGTTTCTGCGTCGAGAGCGCGACGTCGAGGGCGTCGTCGGACGGCCGGTAGCGCGCCGCCGCGGCGCGGGGTTCCATCGCCGTCGGAATCACCCGGTTGATCTCGAGGTCCAGTTCGACGACATTGTCCGCGGCGGCGAGTGCCGTCTCGGCGGCCGCCTCGTCACCAGTGTCCCACGTGAACGCGACGTTCCCCGGCGCGTCGTCGTGGACCGTCGGCGCGTCGTCGGCCGTCGCCTCCCGAGGGTCGACGACGGCGTCGTGGCGGTCGTAGGTCACGTCGACCCCGTCGAGCGCGTCGTGGGCGCGATAGCGGTCCTCGGCGACGACGGCCGCGACCGGTTGACCCTGATAGACGACCCGCCCGTCGGCCAGTAACGGCTGGTCCGGGGACGTGGCGCCCGTCTCCGCGTCCGACTCGGTCGAGCCACCCTCGGGGTCGTCCGTCCGGACGTACCCCGGTGCGTCGGAGGCGTCGACATCCGCCCAGGTGACGACGGCGAGGACGCCGTCCATCGCCTCGGCGTCGCTCGTGTCGATCGACTCGACGGTGGCGTGCCCGTACTGGCTCCCGAGCAAGGCGAGGTGTGCCTCGTCCGGATAGCCGATGTCGTCGGTGTACTCCGCGTCGCCGGTGAGGAGGTGTGGGTCCTCCCGGCGTTGCACCGCGGAGCCGAACAGATCGGCCGGATCGACGTCGTCGCTGTCGACCGTCTCGAACTCCATCGGTCAGTGCCCTCCCCCGCTCGTCGGAGACTGTGAAAGACTGTGGCGCATCGCTTCCGCCTCGCCATTGCGGCAGCGCAACCAAAAACGATTCGTCGAATCCTCACTGTACGTCGGTACGCAGCCAGAACGTAACTTCTAGAAGTTACGTTTTCGTCGATCGGCCCCCCGGCGACGGTGGGTGTGCCGACTCCCCGGTTAGCCACCCGCTGTGGCCCGAGCGACCCCGGTCGCCGGCGTCCGCTCTCCGCCGCCGCCGTTCGCGGCCGATTCCAGAATAAACTCCAACCGAATTTTTTAGGTCCCCCTAATACACGCCTCAACGGACGTAACTCCCGGTTTCCAGCCCGCACAATTTGTAAATAGTTTCGATTACTTGTTGCTGGCTCGGGTGCGTCACGCGTACGGCGAGCTGCTCGTGCGCTGATTCTGTCTCTTTCGAGCTCTAGAGGGCATCGAAACCCACTTTTCGTCCGTCTGGAGTCGATGAAACCGATGTCGGCTAGACGCTGGCTCGGGATCGAGTACGTAAAGGCAAATGCTTATGGCTCTGTCGTCGAAAACATCGACCGGATGGCACACTCCATCACTCTTGACACTGCAAAAGAATTGATCAGCGCGGCCGAAGCGAAGGCCGAAGAAATCGACAATCCGATGGTCATCACGGTGGCGAACGACGAGGGCAACCTCATCGCCCAACACCGGATGGACGACGCCTGGCTGGCGTCCGTCTCCATCTCGCGGAACAAGGCCTATACATCCGCCGCGCTAGACATGCCGACGCACGAACTCGCCGAACCCTCCGAGCCCGGCAACTCGCTGTACGGGTTGCAGACGACGGACGAGGGACGGATCGTCATCTTCGGCGGCGGCTACCCCCTGCTCGACGAGGAGGGGGACGTGGTCGGCGCGTTCGGCGTCTCGGGCGGCGCGGTCGAACAGGACATGGAAGTCGCGGAGGCGGGCGTCAGCCGCTGGGAAGAACTCCGAGGTGAGTAACAAATGTCAATGAACGCCGTGGTCTACAGAGGACCACACGAAGTCGCGGTAGAGGAGGTCGACGAACCGTCGATCGAACACCCCAACGACGTCGTCATCGACATCACGACGACGTGCATCTGCGGGTCCGACCTCCACATGTACGAGGGACGGACGGCCGCGGAGCCGGGCATCGTCTTCGGCCACGAGAACATGGGCATCGTCAGCGAGGTCGGCGAGGCGGTGTCGAGTCTCGAGGTGGGCGACCGCGTCGTCGCCCCGTTCAACGTCGCCTGTGGGCACTGTGAGAACTGCGAGAACGGCTACACCGGCTTCTGTACGAACGTCAACCCCGGCTTCGCCGGCGGTGCGTACGGCTACGTCGCGATGGGGCCGTACAAGGGCGGACAGGCCGAGAAGCTCCGCATCCCCTACGCCGACTTCAACGCGCTGAAACTGCCGGAAGGCGACGCACACGAGGACTCCTTTGCGCTCCTCGCGGACATCTTCCCGACGGGCTGGCACGGCACCGAACTCGCCAACCTCGAAGCGGGCGATTCGGTGGCTATCTACGGCGCCGGTCCGGTCGGCCTGATGGCCGCCTACAGCGCGAAGCTCAAGGGCGCCTCCGACATCTACATCGTCGACCGCGTCCCGAGCCGACTCGACCTCGCCGAGGAGCACTGCGACGCGACGCCGATCAACTTCGAGGAGGGCGACCCGGTCGAGCAGATCAAGGACCTGCACGGCGGCGGCGTCGACAAGGGCGTCGACGCGGTCGGCTACCAGGCCGTCGACCCCGACAAGGAAGCCGACGGCGCGTACGACCCGGCTCGCGAGAACCCCGCGGTCGTCATCAACAACCTGATCCGGACGGTTCGACCGACGGGCGAACTCGGCATTCCGGGTCTCTACGTCCCGGAAGACCCCGGGGCCCCCGACGACATGGCCGCGCAGGGTCGAATCGGCATCGACTTCGGTCTCCTCTTCGAGAAGGGGCAGGCACTCGGCACCGGCCAGTGTAACGTCAAGGAGTACAACCGCGAACTCCGCGACATGATCGTCGCCGGTCGCGCCGACCCGAGCTGGGTCGTCTCCCACCGCGTCGGCCTCGACGAGGCGCCGGAGATGTACGAGGCCTTCGACAACCGCGAAGAAGGCGTGACGAAGGTTCTGCTGGAACCCTAAGTAGTCACACCGCGTCTCTTCGCTGCGACACACCTATTACCGCACCCCGAATATTTGAGATCAATGTGTCAGTACTGTAGTTATCGCTACCACAGCGGCTGGACGGCACTGCTCTCCTACGACGAAACCTACCAGACCGCGATGTCGGCGGAGTCAGAGTCGACGTACGGCTTCCACGAGTCGTGGGACGAGGTCCGCGACGACGTGGGACTCGGCGCTTAGGTCTCCCGCGGGAACGGATCGGAGGGGTACGACGCCTCCCGCTCCGATTCGCTGGCTACACAGTCGTCGAGCGCCGCGGTAATCGCCTCGCTGTCGAGGTGTCGGCCGATGATCACGAGGCGCGTCCGCGGGTCGTCGTCACCCCACTCGCCGATGGGACCGGCCTGCACCGCCGGTCCCGCCTGACTCACGCCGAGAACCTCCGTCGGTCGGCTCGCGATCCACGTGAAACCCTTCATGCGGACGATGTCGCCGTCCCAGTCGTCGAGCCAGCCGTCGAACCGTTCGGGATGGAACGGGCGTTCGCGCCGATAGACGAACGACTCGACGCCGTGTGCGGCGGCCGCGGGCTGGTCGCCGTGGTCGTGGCCGTCGTGCTCGTCTCCTTCATCCGTCGCGAGTGCCTGTTTCCACCCTTGCTGGCGCTTCGCCGCCTCGAAGTCGAACCGGCCGGTGTCGAGGACCGCCGACGGGTCGACGTCGGAGTGGGTCGTTCGGTGAATCGTCGCCCGGGGTTGGAGTTCTCGAATCGCCCCCTCGACGGCGTCGAGTTCGTCGTCCGGGACCATGTCGCATTTGTTCAACAGCAACACGTCACAGAACTCGATCTGATCGACCAGCACCTCCGTCAGGGGCCGTTCGGGGGTGGGCGCCTCGTCGGGGAGCGACGCCGACGGGTCGAACGCTTTCCAGAAGCCGTAGGCGTCCACGACCGAGACGGTCGTGTCGAGGCGGAACCGATCGGGCAGCTGTCCCTCGTCCGTGCCGACGGTCAGCGTCCGCGCGATCGGGATGGGTTCGCTGATGCCGGAGGCTTCGACGACGAGGTAGTCGAACGAGCGCTCTTCGGCCAGTCGCGTCACCTCGGTCACCAGGTCGTCTTGCAGGCGACAGCAGATACAACCGTTCGAGAGGTCGATCACGCCCTCGTCGGTCTCCTGATCGAGGAGTTCGGCGTCGACGTTGATCTCTCCCATGTCGTTGACGACGACGGCGATCCGTCTGTCGCCCGGGTCGTTCAGGAGGTTATTGACGAGCGTCGTCTTGCCGGCACCGAGCGGGCCACTGATGAGGGTGATCGGAATCGTCGTGTCGTCGGTAACCATGTCGTGCACAGCGAGGAGACGGGCGGTTATAAAGAACAAGGAGAATACTCGCGCCTTTAGGCGCGGGATGAATCCAGCCCTCTGGCCGACAAGCCACCGACGACACTCCAGCCGGACATTCAACGCCCGGTCGTTGATTTTAATATATATATATATATATATATATATATATATAAAACTACGTGTTGTCTGCTTCGTGTGCTTCTGCGAAGATCTATTTCAGACAGAGATACCCGTTATGTCGTCGTGTCTTTGTGAGAAAGAGAAGTGAAAGCATACGAAACGTACTCTCACTCCGAAGCGAGCGCATTACAATCACCAGAGCAGTAAGCACACGAAATCCACTCTCCCTGTGATGCTGAAAAGACTGTAGTCAATCGGAAGCACGCGAAACGAACCCTCTTCTACCGGCTAATTCCCTGAGCCGGCCGCAAGCCGAGTCATATCCAGACTCCGTACCGAGCCAAGTTTGGTTGTCAACTGCACCTGTATCACCCTTGTGGTTACTCTTACCCCATGATGTCGACTGCTCTTCGAGGCACTGTGGGATGAGACGTGGGAGCAGCTAGCTTTCCACGCTGAATGTGTGACAAAGCGAGGGTAATGCGATAACTGTCGTTGGTTACCTTCGAAAACACTCGACACGGTGGGGTGGGGGACCCAATTGCTGTTCCGATGAGACAAGCACTCACCACGGTGGGGTGTTGAGCGCTCACCTCGCTTTGTTCCACCGACCCGCTGGCTCATCCGTCATATACTCGTCTCTGTTAAAGGAAGAGAGGGGAAAGCACACGAAACGTACTCTCTCACTCTGGACTGATTGCCCCATCAACACCGGGTAGAAAGCACACGAAATCAACTCTCCATGTATTCTGACTCCGTCACCGGTCGAAAGCATACGAAACATACTCTCACTTCATTGTGTCGGCCTCCGTGCCCGTCTCCAAGTCGGCTGGAGTGCACCTGGAACTGATCGCCCTACATCTATACACCGATGGCTCGTTCCACTCTCGATTCGCCTGAAACCACTCGATAGACTCTCTGACGGTCTCCTCGTCAACTGTAGCAGCGCCATCACTGGAACGTCAGTGTGTCCGGAACGACTCGGGGGACGACCCCGTCGAAGTCGTCGTCGAAACTCAACACGCCGTCTATCTCGTGGTATTCGACCATTGCGACGGTCATCGCGTCGGTGAAACTGAGTTCGTGGTCAGCGTACGTCTGGTGGACGGACACGGCACGATCGAAGAGAGTCGGAGACGAATGGAGTAGTTCGATGGCCGAAGGGTACCCTGATCCGCGAATACGCCGTCCCACTTCGAGACCGGCATCGACATTCCCTGTCCGCATTTGCGTTAGCGTGACCGTTTCGTCGTAGACGTAGTCGCTCGTCATCACGTGACCGTATTCAGCGGACGAAAGGACGGCATTCAGGGCGTCAGTGCCGACCGTGTGTCGGCTAGCGTCGGTGTCGTGATGGGCGTAGAACACGCCAGTGTCGACGAAGACGCTCATCCGTACAGGATATCGTCGATATCGTCTTCCGTCGTTTCGACACCGGAGGCGATCGTTCCCTGGTTGAATTCTTCAAGTTCCGTTTCGTTCAGGGCCGTTGTTCCATCTCGGAACGAATCTACGAACTCTGAGCGGGAGTCAACTGCTGATTGAATCAGTGTTGAGAGGATTTCTTGTTGGGTAACCTTCTTCCCCGTTTTAAGCCGAATCTCCGCCTGTAGTTCTTCGAGCTTGGATTTTGCGTCTTCATCCATCTTGACTGCTGTTGACATATATGTGAGTTGTAGCTACAACGTGGTTAATGTTTCTACTAAAATTAGAGATGGCAAATCTGAATGACAGATCCATCTACTGGGCTTAAACAGCCTCGTTGTTGTCATGTACCTAATTGATTGGAGTCGTCTCCGATTCCTGTACCATTCCCGATTCAGCTAATTACACTCAGCGAACTTTTTGATGCCCTTCAGATACTTTCTGTCGATTACGTCACTGTCCACCCACGCCGGTCTGCCACCACAGGTCAGTCACCGTCTCACGGCCAACAGGCCGCCAGTGACAACCAGTCCATTCTGCTTCATGCCGGTCCCACCCAGGGTCGTCCGAGCGTGGTTCGAACTGCATCCGTCGCCACATGCCACTGCGATCTCTGTACCGTATCTCGACCGACTCACCAGCCGATGCATGATCAGTTGCTGTGCCGTCAGTGCCCGGGTCGTCACCGAGCGTACATTCGTTTTCAGACATGGTTCGTGGCACCGGGAAGGTTTTCCAGGCGCCACTCCGCCACGCGGCTGAATACCTTTCGAATATTCTATCTGTACCCGATAAACGGTCAGAACCCGTAGCGGTCGTGGGCTTCGTCAATCGGGAGAATTTCGAGCACACGAACCTCTGTCTCATCTTCTACAATCGTGTAGAAGGCTGTGTACGTCCGGGAGATATGCATCCGGTAACGGTCTCGGCGGCCGTCGATAGGCAGTTTTTCTTTATCTCCGCGACCCTGACCAGGATACGGGTTTGCGGCGAGATATCCGAGTTTCTCTTTGCAAATACGTGTCGTCTTTTCGTCGGCAGCTTCGAGGAAGGCACGTGCATCGTCGCCTAACAACACGTCGTACTCAGACATCTTCAAGCGCAGTCAGATCCTCAGAATCGGCTTCTTCAATATCCCTGAAACGATTTTCGAGTTCCTCACGGCGACGCTGTCGAGCGAGGTCTTGAAGCAGGTCGTCGTAGGTCTGTCCCGGGTCTTTGAGTTCGTGTAGCTCTTTGTGGGTCTCTTCGGTGACTGGAATGCGTTTGTCGGCCGACATTGCACTGTCAGTCCTTACAACCCTGACAGTCTTAACAGCATCGGTAGCCATCTTCACATCACTAATCGGGCCATCTGTCCATTCACGCCGCTTTCTTCATCTATCACAAGCCGCCCACATCAGTGGACGCGCCAAAGCACTTGTATACGTTGCAAACAATGTAAACAATATGGGAACGATCTCTGCACGAGTACCTGACGAGTTAGAAGCCGAACTCGACGCGTATCTCGATGAGGAGAACCTCGACCGGAGTACAGCCGTTCGAAAACTCCTCTCGGAGGGACTCGAGGAGTGGCGTCGCGAACAGGCCCTCGACCAGCTTGCAGCCGGGTCTATCACGTTCAGCAGGGCGGCTGAAATGGCAGGGATGTCCGTCTGGGACTTTGCGCAACTCGCCAAGGAGCGTGATATCACCTGGGTCGCAGACGATCATCTCGACGCCGATCTCGAGGCACTGTGAATGTGGGTCTTCGACGCGACACCGCTTATTTACCTTGGGAAGGTTAGCCAGCTCTCACTCGTCGAACAGGTTGCGGAACCATGTGTCCTCCCCGAACGCGTCTATGAAGAAGTCGTTACCACCGGCCTCGAAGCGAGTTATCCGGATGCCCGTCGGATCGAACGTAGCGTCGAAGCCAACAGGTTTGAGATTATCTCGGTTGGGGCAACCCCACTCTACTCGCGGCTCCAGGGAAATAGCAATCTTAGTGACGCTGACGCCGCTGTTCTCGCCTGTGCTGACGACCACAATGGTGTTGCCGTAATGGATGAGACGTACGGGCGAGACGTTGCAGCCGCCGAGGGAATCACCACACGTGGCACAGCATTTCTCGTCCTGAAATGCACGAAACAGGGCACGATTAGCAGCGACGATGCACGCACCATCATCGATGCGATGATCGACGAGGGTTGGTATTGTGCGCCTGCTGTCTACACAAAGATTCTACAGAAGCTTGAGACACTCTCCGACTGACGTCGTGGAGGACACAGCAGTAACCCTCATCGGCACTGCGATACGTCTCGCTTCCTGAGACAAAGGCCGCCTCAACGACAATTATAGCAGCGGTCCAACCTACGGCGGGTTAGTGGCGTTGTTGAGCGGGGCAACACTCCCGGTATCGTAGCCAGCCCGCCACAACTGATGGACGGCACGGGCGACGAGGACGAGTTCCGTCACGCTGATACAGAATGTGCCGACGTCGCCGTCATCACTCGACGCGTTTGGCGGCGGATGGTAGTGGGCGTCGCTGTCGGGCTCGGTGTACTCGTGTGGATGGCTATCCCACCGAAGATTCCGTCCCACGTCGTCGCTGTAGTGAACGTTGTAATCACTCTGTACCGACCACCGAACAGTGATCGTTGCACTCGTCGCTTCGCCGATGCCGTCATCGAGTCGAAGACGCAGTTCGCTTGGACTCACCGGATCGTCTAGCGACCCGTTCGCGAGCGGTTCGAGACGCTCAAACTCGCTTCGAAAGTCGTGGAGTGCGCCGGCGTCGATAGCGCCCCGCAACGAGTGTGTTTCGGAATCCTCCATCGGTCAGCCGATGACGCCTGCCGGGTCGCCGTGCTCCTCAGAGCCACTGTCGTTCCCGACGGCGTCGGTCGCGTCCGCGAGCGCGAGCGCGGCCCGTGCGAGCTTGAGGTTCCGACGTGCCGTCTGCCACTCTGTCACTGCCGCCGTGTCCAGCCCGGTGTCGTCGATGGCTGCGGCATATGGCGATTCCACCCCGGTCTCGTCCTCGAACTCGCGAACGGTCTCCCGAAGCTCCGTGACGCGTGCCGACAGCGTCTCGACGTCGACCGAATCGAGTATCTGCTGGGCGCGTTCGAGGACGACCGATCGGGGGGCACGTTTGTACCACGTTCCGCGCTTGTCTGCGGGGGAGACTGCCTCGACGAATCCATCCTCGGTAAGGGCCTCCAGATGCTTCCGTGCGGTCGTCTCAGAGGTCAGCGCACGCTCAGCGATGGTGGCGACTGACTGGGCGTCGTATGTCCGCTTCATCACGGTTCGAACCCGCTCGCCGGGACTCGTGTCCGCCTTCCACTCCTCGATGACGCGCTCGTTCACCTCAGCGGGGTCGTCGGTCATACGTAACATAGTAGATTCAAGTATATTAATCTAAGGAACAGTATTCTTGTTTTGGCTGCTGTAGCAGCACGCACGAATCCTGATTTAATTGCACATGCAACGCATAGTAAACAAACCGAACTCACAGCATGACACAATCTCCCTCAACGTCTAATACAGTACACATACAATCCTCGTATGTGCCCGTCGATTTCGAAACACACGACCCCGGAAACCCACGTGTTGACCTGTCAGAAGGGACCAACGCGAGGCGATTGCTGGAGTTCCTGTTGCGGTCACCGACTGCCGGATACTCGCCAGCGGAATTAGCAGAGGAAACAAAGGTCCCGCGTGGAAGTGTTGGACCGACATTGAACCGGCTCGAAGCTGTGGGCCTCGTTCGTCACAAGGAACCGTATTGGGCAGCCCCAGAAGACGACCGAATCGCAGCAGCGACGGCTGCCTTCATTGGGGTCGAGACGGTAGCTTCCACGTACAGTGATGATTGGTATCCTCAGAACGACGAGTGGGCTGAGGAGTTGCCCGACCTGAGTGGCGAGGAGAAGTAGCGAATGGCGTATTCGCAAAGATCTATCGTCATCGCGGACGACCCGTTCGGCAACAACCCGAAGCGCCCTTACATAATCCTCTCGAACGATCATGTCTCTTCCACGGCCAAGAGTACGTTGCGGCAGTGATCACGACGACGGCTCGAACTGAAGCGGTTGAACTCACTGCCACCAGGCTCGAACGCGGACGGCTCCCCCGGATGCCTTACGTGTCTCCGTGGTCGGTCCTCACGCTCAAGGACTGGATGATCACGAAGCAACCCGCAGAAGCGACTGACGCGACGGTTGATGAGGTTCGGCAAGAGCTGGATACATATCTTCAGACCGGATAACCAATATTCGGAACGGCTGCATGTGCAACTATTTACGGATTCGCGCATACTGCTAATTGGGCCATCTGGGCACCCGCTGCGTAAACTCATAGTTCAAATCGAGGTGGCTGCTGAATCAAATAATCAGGTAAGCCGACAGCAGTTCACAGCCGCCGTATCAGCGAAACCACTTCCTGGCCGGTCACGCGCCAGCCACAGCCTGTCCACACCTTCTCAATGCGATCGAAGCGGCCATCATCTCGAAGCACAAATTCGACCTTCCGGCGTGTGCCACGCATGGGCTCGTACACGTGTCCGAATGTATCGGTATCTGACTCAGACATGATTAATCGGTATCTGACTCAGACATGATTAGACTGACCGCCTCGCTCCAGCCACCCACGCAGACTCCGAAACGCAAACCGCCGCCGTCTCTATATCCAACCCACACGGGTGCTGACGCAGTTGAGCTGGTGAACGCCACTGTACACTGCTCGTGCCGACAGACGTACCGCCGGCTATTCGACTAAGTCTCATTGGTTCTTGATGTGGGACCCACACGCCTCGGTGCGCTAACATCGGGCCGATCCCGAAACCGAGGTTCCCTGCAGGCGTGTTGACCCATTTGAGGTGTGCGTTGGATATAAAAATACGCTCTTCTGTAGAGGATTGTTGGTGAGTTGGAGCAGTAGCTGGAAGTCACAGCGGGCAAGGGTGGCGCGGCCGCGCCA
>ENA-ORDC01001865-ORDC01001865.1-marine-metagenome-genome-assembly--contig:-NODE-1865-length-14284-cov-2.724361_pt1 | contig 14284 bp, 13 predicted proteins | sample MGYA00237783_ERZ508515 | MGnify/ENA primary metagenome ERZ508515 (study PRJEB26186, sample SAMN06268792) | marine metagenome | isolation source: Eden Landing Ponds, San Francisco, CA, USA | place... | reverse complement strand
TACCAATCACCGCGTCCCAGGGAGAGGAGGCCGCCACCGATGGAATCACCCATCGAAACCGGAAGCCCATCACTGCCCTCTCTGAAATTGACATCCGGAACTTCGTCAACGAGGTGGGTGCGAAGCTTGCGCTCTAATCGTTTCGTGGGCACGGTGAACTGGTAAGTAAGGTCACCGTGCCGGTCTCGCCGGATCTCGTACGCCGTGATTGGTGAAGCGTTGGACAACCCGAACCACCGAGTCTGGTACTCGGTGATCCCCTTGACGAGCTGAGTGAGCGTCGGGGGAATATCGCCATTACGCGGTGGCCTCACCTCGATGGTGTACTGGTCACTCAGGCCATGGCGGAGCTGTCGGGCATCCTCTTCGTCGATGGTAGTGTAGTCGTGGAGGACGCGATCTTTGATCTTGAGCATCGTTGATCACCTCTCCCCCTGGAAGTAGGATTGCGACAGCGCGGGACACGCCATTAGCAGGGTCCGTGCGTCGTCGACGGTGCCACCAACGATCTTCACAGCGAAGACGAACTGACCTCTCGCTGTCAACAGGTCGAACGCGTTCGGCTCACCGAACCCGTACAGTTCATCGAGGGCGTACGTGATGTGACTGGGCTTCCACTTGGAGACGTGGACCATGTACCGGCGGCTCTGCGGATCGCGGTAGGTCGCGTTGATGTAGTCTTGGGCGTTCTCCCTCTGCCACCGGTACTGGTCGGTTTTCTGGAGATCCCACCCCGGCAGTACCTCGGGAAGCATCTCCTCAGCGGAGGCATCCGGGTCCGGTGATTCTTGCTCCGTGACGCATGCTTCCGGCAGCTCCATGAACGTGTCATCGTTCTCGCCATGTCGACTCCGGTGCTCCGGCGTCGAGGACCGGACAGTCTCCGGGTTGTACGAACTCCCTTCTCCAGCTGCTCCACTTGAATCCTCACCTGCCGGCGCGTCTTCGTCTTTGTCACTCGTCTGATTATTCGCTGATGCGTCTCCGTCAGTGTCCTCTGTCTCTTCAGTCTCGATGTCCGATCCGTTCGTCTCGGGGTCGTCCTGCGTTTGGATGTCCTCTTCACCGAGATCGCCGGACAGGAACGCCTCAGGACTCTTTCCGGAATCATCGTCCCTCTCATCGTGGTCATCAAACCTCTGACTTCCGCCCGAGTGTTTGGTCCCATCATGTAGGCTAGCGGATTCGTCCTTTCCCAGCACTGTCCGTTCCCGTGAGGGATCCTCCACGTCAGCGGCTTCCATGACACCGGCAGGACGTTCGGAGTCCATTCCAGCGGTCTTTGACGGGGGTTCTCCGGCTCTACTGTCTCTCATCCCATTACCGACCGCCCCGTCAAATTCCTGCTCGGAGCCGTCTCCAGATGCTTTCTCGTCGGTGTCGCCGAACGGCCAGAATAGCTTTCTGAGACCCATTTATTGGTCACCTCCCTGATTGATCAAGGCGTGCTCACCTGGCATCGACTTGATCCGGAGTTTGGTGTTGACCGGTCCTTTGATGATTGCCTCGCTGAACGGGAGATCGGATCCCGTCCCCAACTTCCGCAACTCTAAGGCTTCCTTGCGGGACAGGTTGAAGACGTCCGAGACGCTGTTGGCGACCTCGTTGTGCTTGAAGAAGATGTGACAGTTCACGTTCTTCAGGATGTCCTCACCCTCCTGACTGCGGAGGTAGTCAGTGGTGTTCTGGGTGATCAGCTCCAAGCACGCGTTCACGTCTCGGCCCTCGCGCACCAGCTTCCCGACGACTTTCACGCCGTCTGGGTCGTTCAGCAGGTGCCAGGTTTCGTCAACGAGGACGATCTTCTTCGAACTGTCCTGTGAGACCTCTTCGTAGATGTACTGCATCGCTTCCGTCAGTAGTTCGGTGTTGTCCCTGCTGCGATCACGGACCGTGTACCGGACCACATCACTCCCCTTGGTATCGATCGTGTCTAGATCCACATCATCGAGCAGGACTCGTTTCCCGCCGGCGATATCGCCGATCACGCCGTACTCCTGCTTCGGATCCAGGATATAGATCGACAGGTCGTTGTACTGGTTCAACGCTCTGACAAGGCCCAGTTTGGCGGAGTAGCTCTTCCCCGAGCCTTTCTTCCCCATGCGGACAACGTCCCCGGCCTCCCACGAATACCGGTCCAAGATGACGGGCATCCCGTTCCGAGAGTCTACGCCGTACACGACACCGCCTTCCTCAATCTTGTCGTGGGTGGAGAACGCAAAGCTGGCTGCCGCGGATCGAGACGGCATGATCATCTCCTGATCGAGCTGACCGCGTTGCATCGGTGAGTCCGTCTTCACGGCATGTGGCGTCTTTAGCCACGGCTCGCCGTACTTGATTCCGTACCGCCGCAAGAGACGTTTCACCTCGTCTACCGTGTCCTGGGTTTCACTCCAGGAGTCGCCGCGTGCGATGATGTACGATGCGTGGTTGACGAGGCGTTCGCCGCCACCCTCGACATCGATCAGGTCCTGGGCATCTCGGATCTTTCGACCGATGTCGGAGCTGCGCAACACAGACGGCGTTGCCGCCTGCTCGGCTTGGAGGCGCCCAACCTGTCGACCCAGCTTCTTGCGCTGTTTCTCGTTGACCGAATCGACCACTTGGACGACATCGACGAACCCCGGAGCGTCGACGTTCAATATGTTCGAGAGAACGCCGGCGTCCAGTTGCTCGGGGAACTCCTCAATGTAGATGAGCCGACGGAACGGTTTCTCACCTTCCCCGGTCCTGTACCGGTGACTGTCGAATGACAGGTCCGGGTAGCTGAACTGGTCGACGAGCTCTTCGAGCCGGTCACCGGTAACGATGTCCGCGGAGAGATCCCCTGCGTTCAACGCGTCCCGAACCTGTCTACACGTGTTGAGGACATCTTCGACGCGTTCCTCCTCGCTTCGGGTTTCTCCCGTTTTCCATGGCCACAACGACCCGGAGTCGGGGTACTGATTGACGACCACGAAGTGGTCGGTGGCAACCGCTTCGTTCCGGTTGCACTGATACTGGGAGAGGTCGACGCTGCGCTTCCGTGAGTGGAGTTCGATCGGGGCTTCAAGGCTCTTGAATAGGTCCGCGAGAGCTCCAACGTTGACCTGCCACTCGGTGTCCGAATCCATGTCCAAGTCCACGGGATCGATTTCCACGAACCCTAGCACTGCCCCGTTATCAAGGATCAGGACTCGGTGCTGCAGATCACCGCCGACATCGAGGCCTCTACCCTCCAGCTTCGACGCGACGTAGTCTGAGGCGAGTTCATCCAGATTCTTCCCGTTTGCTGTGAGTTCTGCGAAGCCGAGTCCTGCGGCTGCGCCGATGGCAGCACCCGGGAGACCCGCGACTGCTCCGCCAGCCAGTGCGGGGCCGCCAATCCGGGCGAGATCCCTGACGTTGTACCGCCAGAACTTGACCGTGAAGTCGTTGATACGGGCGGGGTATTGCGCTTCCATGAGTCAGTCACCTCCCTGGTTGAATTCGTTTTCATGCCGCCAGTCACCAGACTCATCTTCTCGGAATGAGTCCTCGACTGAGATGTCCGCCTGATCGGTCCGAAGCCGATTTCTGACGGTGTTAGCGGCGCGGCGCCCCCGGCCAGTCTGGTTCCGGAGTTCGACCTCATTCTTGGAGTTGTGGTGGACTTTGACCTGCTGCGGGTTGTTTTGGAGGAACCGGTTTTTCGCTCGGGCGGCCCGCTGGACACTCTGCTGTTTCACGGTCTGGTAGCGGTTCCGGAGAGCGGGTTTGACCCGGTCCCCAGCTTTGCCTGCCGCACTCTGGGCGAACAGCAATGCAGGCATGATGAGCGATGAACTCGACGCGAGGATCTGGTAGGGCAGCGCCAGCATGACGAAGTACCCGCCCAACCCCCAGATGTACTGTGGGACCGCGGCTCCGCCCCTCATATCCAGCAACGCCAAGACGAGCTGATAGGCGATCAGGTCCAGCGGCGCCATCAACAGGAAGCCGACGAACAGGCCGGACAGTGGTGAGGCGAATTTCCGCGTCGGCGTGAAGTACGTGAGCAGAAAGATTAGAGGCGCTGCCGCCACGTACCAGAGCAGGTAGAACGACCGGACGACAAACAGGATCACCAAGGCGAGCAGGATGAGCGCCTGGAACCAGATGATCACCGCCGTCGTCAATGACACCGAGAGGCTGCCGACGATCGACACGCCTTCGGGACGGAGCGCCTGGGAAGCGAGTCTGGAGAGTTCGACCGGGTAGTACAACAGCCAAGGTGAGAGCCCACCAGCGGCCAACACGACGACGAGTTCGACCGTGGGTCGGATACCGTCAGCCCGCCCGGTCATGTGCCTGAACCCGATCCAGATGAACACCGGCACCGCCAGCAGTAAGGTGAGCTGGAACACCAGGTGGTGGACCTCAAGCACGTCGGAGTGCTTGACGTCCGGGTAGGACACGATGACGTGGGTGAACACGTCCGAGAGGAGCTGTGCGAGGTGCTGGAAGGGCTCAACCAGCAACTTCAGCCCTGCCTGGACGATGATGTCGTCGAGACTGCCCTTGAAATCCTTAACCTCGTTCAGCAGGTTCTCGATGGCCTCGACGATAGCCCCGATATCGATGTTGACGATCGTATCGCCACCCTCGTCCTCCTCGTGATCTTGAACAGCGACGCTACTGTTGTCGGCGCCACTAACTGGCGTCGCGAGTAATGATAGCGCGACGAGTAGTGCGGCCGCGAGGATGAGACGGTGTCGGGTCAATTCAGGCACCCCCCGGACAAAGAACACTGGTGACGAACCCGACGAGCCCGCCAGCCATCAGCACGATCACCAGCCCGACAATTGTATTGAATATGATACGCCTTGCTTTCTGCTGACTGTCCGGGGTCCCCCGCATCCAAAGGATGCCCCCATACACCAGCATGATCGACGCAATCAACAAGGCGAGCGCGACGCCCAACTCTTGAATCCGGGTGAGCAGGGTAGCGATCTCTTCGAACTGCGGCGGCATCGAGCCACAGGACGTTTCGCCCGACTGTGCGGCTGCTGGTGTGCTGTACAACGTCAAGACTCCGCTTGCACCGACAAGCACTCGACGAGCGATTCCTCGAACCGTTTCAGGCAGGTTCTGTTCTGCCATAGGTTGCTAAAGGTCCGGTATTGAGTTTAATCACATAGAAATGATACATAATGTGTGGATATTCCAAGATCTGGAGAATTACAGAAACTGGAAGTCCTCCAGAAGTTGGATCATTTCCTCCCTACTGAATGCGATATCCGCAAAATGTCGACCGGGTGTGCCACCCATGCTATACAGGCTATCCACATTCGGTGATGAATAGTCATGACGAGAACAAATCCGAATACATTACAGAAGCGTGAGGTTGTATCGTGTTTAAACGAGCACGCGAAGTGGCGATTCGATGGGGAGAAGCAAGCGTTCGACGAGGCCTCGGGTGTACGGATGTGTGAGTGTATGGACGAACTCCGATTCGCACATACGGATGCAGGAGGTGTTCTCTTACTTCGGTCTCCTGTGAAGACTGACTCAGGTGCTGTCTGTGAAGGAGTTCTTCAGCAAGCACTAGATCGACGGGAACGATCGAACGTGTCTACGGACCCGTTCTTGGCTCAACTAATTGCTGCCCAACAAGCGATTGCTGAAACCTACGAGACAGAATGTATTACCACAATCCAGGATCCAGTTTCGATCCTTCGAGTCGAGTTCCGCGCTGATCACAATCACGAGACCGTCTCTCAGTTGATAACTGACGTGGCCAGTGCAACAGAGGAGATCCAACACCTCCACGAAGAACTTATTGAAACAGTACAGAAATATCAATAACTACCTGAACGAGCCACCAACCTATTTGGGCATCTATGGTTTAGCCGGGAGTAATGAGCGAGACGGATATGAAATGGCGTCACGCTGGAATCTCCGAAGTGAAGGATCGGCGAATCCGGATCCCTGATAGGATATTTGAAGATGCGGAGATCGTCTCTGTTGGGTCCCCAGTGTTCTGGTCATACGAGACAGTGGTCAAGATCTTGATCCTCTCCAACCGTGAGCTAGAGGACGACCAGTACGAGACAAAAGGGCACAATACACTGGGTGGCGCGGAAGATAATTACCGCTGTACGATTCCCTCTGATTTCTTTGTCGTGGGGCACGCGAGAGGTAGTCCGGAGGTGTCTCCCTCAGTTCCAGAGAAAGCGGAAGTTGAGAACGGTGAGCGACGCCACTTCATGTACACGCCTGAGATGGCGAGTGGCGATACTCGCTCCTGTTATGTGTTGACAGATCAGGAGTTCAGCGATCGATTCGAGGACTCCGATATCTGGGACGGAACGCTCGACCAAGTTCCGAAGTTCCTGTAGACGAGGTATGTCGGACCTGTACTGGGGATGGAAACGGGAGGCTCAACTTGATCGGACACCATTAGAGATTCGAGGACGACTCCCTGTTGAGGGTGAACCGGGCGCAGATTTGGCGTACACTACTTCGTTCATAGGTGGTTTGTTCCCCGTCGCATTCGAATGGGAAATCACTCCCGATACGGATAGGTATCGCGTTGAGGAGCGCTGTTTTGTTTCACGAACCTGGTACATTTGTGTGTTCCTCGCAATTGCTGGTATGCTGGGTGGGTATATCGGAGTCAGCCAGTCGAACCCGTGGTTTTCGACCGGCACATTCCTGACGACTGTGGTCTGTCTGTTTTTCTTAGTTGGGCTGTTCACCGCGCTTGCGCGGTTAGATAGTCCTGTAGAAGAGATGTTCCGGACGGGCGACAACAAGCAAGAGTTCTTGCCCGTCGTGTCCTTGTTTTTAGGTATTCTGCCGCTGATTTGGGCTGTCTTACTCCTCAACGGAGAGGCACAGTTGCTCATGTTAGGAATTATCCTTGTTGGTCTGGTCGGGTATGATCGGTATCAGGTCCGTGTTGCCGAGATCTCGTTTGCTTGGCAGCGCAGACTCGTTCAGCAGACCAGACAGTTACCCCTTATAGCCACCAATTACGTCGTATTGCTCTTTCTCGCGAGCGTTATTCTCCTGATGTTCATATTCACGTATCAGAGTCCGATGTATATTGATATGATGGCGGCTTCCCCCCTACTCGCTTCACTCCTGTTTTCACTGTTCGAACTCGTGTTGCTGGGAATGATCATCGTAGTGATCCGGGAGGCGTGGCGATCAGAAGCCGAACGGTTCCGACAACACGGGCGAAATATCCGATCTCGGAAAGCAATCACCGCCACATCGCTCGTCGTTATTGTCGCATCCGCGGTGTTTGTCTTCATCTCGTATGAAGTGATTCAGGGTGTCATGTTACTTGTCCAAGTGTACGATTCGATCGGAGTGTACTGGTATCTCACGATCACGATCCTCCCGATCGGATTCATCGGGGCAGGTCTTTGCTATCAGGTTACATCTGTTGGCGTCAATTGTTTCCAGCTCTTTCGGAACGCCGAACCACGGGATTTGAGCGATGTGCTTGAGGTTGAGGCCGAAACCTATGTTGTGGATCACGATGGCCTGTTCGCTGGTGCAGCCAGCTTCTTCAATGAGTACATTCTCGTCTCACAGGGAGTGATCGATAGCTTAGATAACCCGGAGATCGCCGCGGTCTTGGCACACGAGGAGGCGCATCTCAAATACGGGGAGGCACGACTCGCATTGCTTATAGCGATACTCTCGCCGCTTGTGTTCACCGGAAAGAACATCTTCTATGCGATTTTTGACTTCCGGGCTAGAGAATACCGAGCAGATGAGTACGCCGTATCCCGATTAGACGACCGCGAACAAGTCGTAGATGCGCTCAATACGCTTCAACGGGTGAAGATCTCATCCCTAGAGATGCGGTTTTCGGGTGTGACCCCTACTCTGGTTCCGATGGATACTGACGATGACGATTCATCGATAGTGACTGGCATATTCGAGTTCTATTATGGGAACTTTGCGTTCTCACAGGTACATCCGGATCTGGAGAGCCGCCAGAACGAACTTCAGGAGACAGCCGAGTAGCATCCGAAATCTGGTATTCCCACAGGTACTACTCACTTCGTTTCGGCTTGACTCGCTGTGAGGTGGACACACGATCGAACCAGCCTACTACCAATTCGACGGTTTAGACGAACTGTATCAAACCGCGGAAGACTTGCCGGATGTTGACCGGCACGAGGTGTACGCTCATCATGAAGAAGACGATGAGTGGAATCAGGTTCCATACCGTGACAGTTTATGGACGGATGATGGCCGGACGACAGGTGTCGTTTCCAGTAACGAGGATTTCTATAACATCATTCAGTACGGCGATATTCTGGAGACGGTGGGTGATGCGGTCGAGCAACACCGAGATCTCGATCTGGATGTCTCCGGTAGTGTTTCAGTCTCTCCGACTGGTCACAAGATGAGTGCTGAAATCGATTTTGAAGGTGATACCACGGTGTATGCGAATCAGGATGATCCGATTGATCTCGGTCTCAAGGTCCGGTCAGGACACAGCGGCTTCCATGCGTTGAAGTATGATGTGGGTGCGGAGCGCCAGGTCTGTTCGAACGGGATGATGGCGTTCGTCTCCACCTACACTTCGAGCAGACTCACAATGATTCGTTCCAACCAGGGTTAGCGTACAATGCGGTGGATGCGGTGATCGAGAGTCCGGCGGAGATCGAGCAACGGTTGGCGCAGGCACAGAACCGTGAGCTAATGAATCGGGATGAAGCACTGCTCGTCTTGATGGACTTGGGTATTGACCAGTACTTCGAGGATCCAGTCCCCGACCTCGTGAACGCTCTTCACGAAGAAGTCGATGACCCTGATTCTCCGACGCTCTGGGAGACGTACAACGCCGCCACACGAGCACTCACCCACTACACCGAGGATATCCCTGATTACGAGCTGGATGCCGGATATGAGGCAGCAGCATCCTTGCTGGAGAACGAGTTTGCCGAGCCACCCGAACCCGGACAGTTAGGAAGACACGCCGTCGAGAGACGTGCTGATCATCTCATCGAAAACCCTGGCGAAGAGGACGAGTACTGGGACGGAGAACGAGACTCCATCCGTGAACTCATCGAAGCCCACGAAGTCAGTCGATGAAATACTATTTATTGATATATCGTTTCTCTCGGGAAAAGTATTATGACGTTCCGCAGTAGCTAGATTGCACCAAACATATGACTGGTCCTAGTGATGGTGACTTGGCATACACTATCGCAGAAATACCGAAAGGTATGACCGGGGTATTCACCAAGAGAAAGGGAGAAATATTTTCGATTTTAATTTTGTTTCTGACTATTATTGTCCTTTCTTCTACTTTTTCTGGGATTGCTTCCGCAGAAACTTGTGATCCAATTTCTGGCTGGGACTTCTGTATTGATAACGTGGATGTTTCATCAACTAGTGTCACCACCGGTGACGAAGTTACTGTAGATGTCAGCGTTGAGAATGTGGGAGAAAAATTAGGTACTGTAAGAGTGGCTTTGATAGTCGAAAAGCCGGACGGATCTACAGAGAAGATTAATTATAAGAAAATATATGATATCGGAGTGGGTGAAACTGGTTCCACAGAACTATCGTATACCCCCCCATCTGATGCTGAGCCCGGTGAGTACGAAGCCAGGATTGTAGTCCGATCAGCTCCGGGAGAGCATGATTTTGATGCAAGAAGCCAAGATTTCAGTGTCCAAACTGTAGGCTCTGTCAAAGTAAAGGTTAGAGACCCAGAGGGGGATCCACTAGTATCTCGCGTGTACTTAACTGCAGACTCTGTTCGGTCTACGCTCACAAATGACAATGGTGTCCATACGTTTACTGATGTTCCACCAGGTTCTCACACTGTTGAGGCAGTTTTATCGGGTTATGAAACTGAGGAAACTACCGTTGATGTAACATCGGGGACGGTTGAAAAGACCTTAGTATTAGAACCAGAAGAATTCGATGTCGATCTGAGTTCTGAACCGATAAGTGCGGATATTGATGGAGACGGCACGTATTCGTACGGTGATGAAGTAGAAATATCAGCTCCAGAAGAGGTGGGGGATTATGAGTTTGAGGCTTGGGAATATCCAGACGGGGAGGAGTTCGTTGACGAGAACCGGTACACTATCGATTACCTGACTGCTGACAGGGAACTGATTGCTCAATATAAGAAAGTTGGAAAACCGGACCTTGTAATAGACGATATTTCTTGGACCCCTGATGATCCGTTAGAAGGAGAGACGGTTACTTTCGAGGTGGATGTCGAAAATATTGGTGAATCTAGAGCCGCCAGTACTGATCTCCGATTAAGTGTAGGGAATGATATCATCTATAGAGACGATTTTGATGTCTCTCCTGGTGAGGAAAAAGAAATAGAATTTGACTCGGACCCTGCAAAGTGGGAGGCAGAAAAAGATGCCACTACGGTCTCTGCGAAAATTGACTATGAGGATCAGATTGACGAAGAAGACGAGTTCAATAATGAATATGAAGAATCTATCAACGTTGAGGAGCGTGAACCAGATCTTGAAGTTTCAGAGGTAGAGGTGACACCATCAAACCCAAAGAGAGGGGATGAAACTAACTTTGATGTCACGGTCCAGAATACTGGTGATGGAGATGCACATGATTTTGCTGTAGAATTGGAGGTGGGTGGAGAATCATTTTCGGAATCTGGTATTAATCTTGACGCGGGAGAATCTAAGACGCTTACCTTGGGTTCATGGAGCGCAGAGACGGATATTGAGCAAGTTACCGCAGTAGCGGATCAAGAAGACTCTGTAGATGAAAGCGACGAATCGAATAACGAAGAGTCAATTTCGCTTTCAGTCAGTAATCCGAAGCCAGATCTCACTGTCACGGATATCCAACTTGACCCTTCCAACCCTACTGCGGGTGAGACGACTTTATTTAGAGCAAAGGTGAAGAATACGGGTGACGAAATTGCTGAAGATATTGGTCTGACTTTTCTTGTTGACGGCGAAGCTGCAACGACTCCTCCAACTTTCACACTTGGTCCTGGTGAAAAGGGTTCAACAGCTTGGACACATAGTCATGAGTTCTCGGCAGGAGAGCATGATGTCTCTGCTGCTAGTATTTCGGTTATAGAAATCCTCTTCCTCGTATGATGCATTTCCAGTATAGAAGAGATCTAATGCTCGTAAAAAGGATGATTTTCCAGCGCCATTGGATCCTATTAGCGAGGTCAAATTGTTTAGTTCTATTTTCGCTTCCCGGAGGCTTCTAAAATTTTCCACCCTGACTGATTTGATTCTCATTAGGTTTATCGATTTATTACAACCGTTATAATACTTGGCCGAAGCTATTACTTGGTTCTACGCATGGAATCTAGGAATTAGAGTAAACTTCCACTAATGACCCAACCTCTATATGCATTGTCTGATCCATTATTACTATGGAAAGGACGCCTGTTTCTTCAAGTAACTTGGCTAGCTTGGGGTATGATCCTAATGAGCGTATCTTAGAAATAGAATTCAATGATGGTAGTGTTTACAGGTACTATGCGGTTCCCAAGAGCGTCTATGAGGGTCTCATGAATGCATCCTCTCACGGTAAGTATTTCCATAGTAACGTCAAAGGAGATTTTGAATATGAAGAAATATAGTCAATCTTGAATATCTAAGAAATTATTTATATAAATGTCAAGCACTAAAGTTAACTTGAAAACTCAATCGAAGAGTGGAGAGGCGAAGAGCACGGTAATGCGGACGTGAGAACGGTTCTTTCCCTGCCCGGGTGGACCATGTTATGAACCATACGATGGTCTCCAACCGGATCAGGGAGGAGAACCCTCAAGAGAACCGCTGCCCGCAGACCAGTCGACAGCGGGTATAATGGTCTAACCGTCAATCGAATCCGTGTCTCACCCCGTCTCTCTTCTCAATCCAACACGTGAACCACACCTTATGTCCAGCACAAGATACTGCAACGTCCAACGAACCCTCAAAAACCTCGAAGACGCCGACATCACACCGGAAAACATCGACAGCATCCGGAAACTGATCGATCACGCAGCCGCCGAAGGCATCGGAGACACACAGCAAACACGGCTCATCCAGTCGCTCAAAATGCTGCTCACCAAATTCGCACCCGAAGACTTCAACCTGGAATCCGCCACCGAAGACGAAATCAAAACACTAGTCGCCAACCTCAACCGAAGCGACTACGCGGAAGCCACGAAAGCCAAAGCCCGTGCCTCACTCAAGAAGTACTACAAAGTCGAGAACGGCGGCCACGAACACCCAGCCAAAGTCGACTTCTTCTCCGTTCACAAGAACAACAAGCCCTCCACAGTCAGCCGTGAAGACCTGTTCACCGATGAGGACCTGAAGAAGCTATACCGGAACCTCTCCAAGGTCCGAGACCGAGCCTTCGTCAAAGTTCTCTACGAATCCGCAGCACGCCCCGGAGAACTACTAGAAGCCAATATCGGCGACTTCACCGCCAACGAACAGGGAGACTTCATTTTCCTCGAAGGGAAGAAAGGTACACCCGACCGGACTAACCAACTTGTCAGAGCTGGTCGAACCGTCCGCGAATGGCTGATCCAACACCCCTTCGGAGGCGAAACCGGAGACATCGAAAACCCGAGTGTCCCTCTCTGGGTTAAAACTCAGCAACAACGCTGCAAAGAATGCGGAGAGATCCCACGGAGACACAGCGACTCCTGCAACTACAAACCCGATAAGCAGGACCGGCTCAGCTACCAGGGATTCCGCCGTAGATTCAAGGAAGCTTGCAGAAACGCCGGCATCCCCGAAAACAAAAGCCGTCCATACAACCTCCGGCACACCCGATTAACCGAAGTAGCGACCTTCATGGGATACGAGCAGTTGAACAAATTCGCCGGCTGGAAACCCGGAAGCGACCGAGCCAAAGTCTACGTCCACCTCAACAACGACGACGTCAACAAGGCCATCCGAGACCAATACGGATTAGAGACCGGCGATGAAGAACAGAACTCCGTCAACTGCGCATTCTGCGGAGCGGAAAACGAGTCCCACCACAGCGAATGCCGGAACTGCGGACGCCCACTCAGCCTCAAAGACAAGACGGAGAAAGAAGAGAAACAAAAAGTGCTCGAACGGTTAGAAGAACTTGATCAGCAAGGCATCTTGAAAAAGCTCGAACAACTCGGATCCATGGACACTGAGCAATCGAATACCGCTGTCGGCTAACACGGAAAACCATCCACCTATCCTTGGGGTGTATGAGCCGAGTACTGACCCGTGACCTCGCGGAAGCCGAAGAACTACTCCGGAAAGTAGAGTCTTGGAGTGAGGAAGAAGTCGAAGAACTGCCTCGTTTGTATCGGGAGAAGGCAAGGGAATACCGGTCGCTAATGAATCCCGGCGATGAGTAAACGGGTTACCCCTTCTCCCCTCCAATAACCTGTGTGGAATACTTCGATTATAAAACCGGGTCACAACTCGATCTTCCTCACGACCCGGGATTCGATGTTGAATCCTTCCTCGAACAATCACAGCGCCGAGAAACAAGACGTCTAGAACAGGAACTCGACCAGATCCAAGACCAATTAGAGAAACGGGACGAACTCCACGAAGAGGCCATCACCGAGTTAGAATCACAACTGGACTGGTACCTCGAACAGCTAGACGACCTATACAACTTCGTGACAGGCAAGCAAGGCGAGCGAACCCGATTGAAAACCAGAATACACGAATTCTACCAAGAAATCCGGGAAGAGAAACAACAGCACTGGAAGGACCAGCAGAAACTAGAACAGGAACGCCGAGAACTCCTTCGCAGCCTCCAAGAAATCAAAGACATATCAGTCACCGATATCCTCTAATCAGAGACAAACAGTAGGATTCGAGAATCTATTAAAGCTACATGTCGAAACGCAATGGAACAGTTGAAGGACTAGAAAGTGTCTAGGCTCCTGCCATGGTTGCGGAGCCTTCGAGCATGGAATCGGCGGTTTCGAAACTGACGTTACCTGACTCTACTTGGGACTCTATGTAGCCGTCAAAGTCATCGTAAACTCCTTCCTCATCTTTCCATACGTCTTCTATAACATCGTCACTCATACCTTCTGCGACCGATAGACTGTCATCCTCATCAAGATAGACTATAGCATTTCCATCATGTTCTTCCCAGAAATAGTTCAGTATCTTGGATTCCTGCTTTAGCTGGTTGAAGTCCAGATCGTTCGAGTTGTAGTTCTTAAGTTTCTGGATTCTATCGGATACATACTCAGAAGATAAGCCTAGTCCGGCTTCTGTCCACCATTTGCCCGTGTCTCTATCTTCGTCCTTCCAGCCTGTTGAAATACCGATTAATAGGCGGGAGGCATAGTCTT
>ENA-ORDC01001864-ORDC01001864.1-marine-metagenome-genome-assembly--contig:-NODE-1864-length-14288-cov-7.832243_pt1 | contig 14288 bp, 12 predicted proteins | sample MGYA00237783_ERZ508515 | MGnify/ENA primary metagenome ERZ508515 (study PRJEB26186, sample SAMN06268792) | marine metagenome | isolation source: Eden Landing Ponds, San Francisco, CA, USA | place... | reverse complement strand
CGACATGGACGAGTATCCCGCCATCTACGACGACGTCGGCCTCTTCTCGTTCCCGCCGGTCATCAACGGCCGCCGGACCGAGGTGACGACAGACTCCCGGGACCTCCTCATCGAACTGACGGGCACGGACCAGTGGACCATCGACCACATGTGCACCATCGTCTGTTACGCGCTGGCCGCCCGCGGGGGCCGCCTCGAGCGCGTCGAGGTGGCCTACGCCGACGAGACGCCGGGCGAGTACGCCGGCCAGACACTCGAACGGCCCGACCTCGGGACGAAGACCAAGACCGTCACCCACGACCGGGTCGAGTCGATTCTCGGCGTCGACCTCGAAAGCGAGACGGTCGCGGACTGCCTCGAGCGCGCGGGCCTGTCGGTCAGCGACGAGATTGCCGGCCAGCCAGCGGGCCAGGACGGTACCTACGAGGTCGAGATTCCGCCCTACCGCGTCGACATCCTCCACCCGATGGACGTCGTCGACGACATCGGGCGGGCCTACGGCTTCAACGAACTGGAGCCACGCTATCCCGACGTCTCGACCGTCGGCGGCCGCCACGAGGACACTCGCCTCGAGGACGCCGCCCGCGACACCCTGACCGGGATGGGCTTCGAGGGGTTGCTCAACTTCTACATGACCAACGAGGCCGAGAACTTCACGCGGATGGGCCTCGACGGCGGGGCCGAATCCGACACCGACCTCGTCGGTGGCGGCGACCCGGTCACCATCAAGGAGGCCTACAGCGAGGACTACACCATCCTGCGCACGTGGGCACTGCCCTCCTGTCTCCAGGTGCTGGAGAACAACACCCACCGCTCGTATCCCCAGCATCTCGCGGAAATCGGCCTCGCCGCCGTCTGCGACGACGGCGAGAACACCGGCGTCGCCGAGCACCAGACGGTCGCCGGCGTCCTCGCCGACACCGAGGCCACCTACGAGGACGCCCGCGCGCGCCTGCAGGCCCTGGCGCGGGCCTTCGAGGTCGACCTGGCGACGCCGGCGACCGAGCATCCGACCTTCCTCGAGGGCCGGACGGCCGCGGTCGTCCTCGACGGGGAGCCGGTCGGCGTCGTCGGCGAGGTCGCGCCCGCGGTGCTGGTCGAGCACGACCTCGAGGTGCCCGTGGCCGCCTTCGAGTTCCGGCTCGACGCGCTGGCGTGATGAGGTCCCGGACCCGAACCACACGAGCTACGTGGCCGAGGTGGTCCAACCACACAAGCTAAGTGGCCAGTGGCCCAACTATTCGTATGGCACATTTCACGTTCCTGGAGGTACACTTCGAGGACGCATCGTTCACGGCAGACCTGCCATTCGGCGGCAGTAGCGGCGGCGAGGAGGCCGTTGGCGAGGCGGACGGGGAACACGACGATGACGTCGCGGTGGACGCCGACTCGGCCGGCGGGTCACCACCCACGAAAGCCCTCCTCGCGGGCGGCCTGCTCTTGCTTCTCGTCGTCGCCGTCGCCGCGGGGGCGAAGTACCGCTCGGGCGGAGACGACCCCGAGGTCGAAATCGACACGTCCGACGACCGCGTCGGCGTCACGGTGTCCGAGGAGGAGTAACGCAACCCCAGCAGTGAGTTCGCTGTCACCTGGCACGACACACTGCCGGTATCGACCCGGCGACGCAGAAGGCCTTTTATCGTCTGTACCCACGGTCGGGTATGAACCTCTTCCGCAGTGTCCGCGCGGTCACCGGCGCGACCGGTGACGGCCACGTCGACTGGCGGGCCGCCACCGAGGCCGCAAAGGCCGCCACAGATGCTGGCGACATCAACGTCTCCCCCGCGGAGCGCCGTGGCTACGCCACCGACGTCGCGGACGCTCGCGACCGCGTGCGAACGGTGACCACGCTCGACTTCGATTTGCCCGGCCGCGTCGAGATACAGAACCGCCACCACTGGCTGGACGCCAACGCCGCCACCTTCGAGCGCGTAATGAAACCCATCGGCGAGCAGGCCGGCTACATCCCCGGCGTCGCCCGCGTCGTCAACACCGGCACGATGGCCTTCACCCTCTCCTTTCTGGCCGAGCACGTCCTCGGGCAGTACGACCCGCTCTTGCTCGCGGACAACGACGACCATGCGCTGTACTTCGTCCGCCCGAACATCCGCCGGGTCGCCGACGCCCTCGACGTGGAGTACGACCGTTTCCGGCGCTGGATTGCCTTCCACGAGGTGACCCACGCCGCCGAGTTCGGGGCCGCGCCGTGGCTCTCCGAGCACCTCGAGACCGCGATGGAGGAGGCCATCAGCCAACTGGCAACGGGCAGCATCGACCGCGACTCGCTGGGCGAACTCGACACCACGATGACCGCCGTCGAGGGCTACGCCGAGTTGCTCATGGACCGCGCCTTCGACGACGAGTACGCCGACCTCCGGCGCAAACTCGAGGCGCGCCGCCAGGGCCGCGGCCCCCTCGAGCGCCTGATTCGACGCGCCCTCGGCCTGAGCGTCAAACGACGCCAGTACGAGCGCGGTAAGGCCTTCTTCGACGCCGTCGCAGACGAGCGCGACATTGCAGCGGCCGGCCGGGTCTGGGAACGCCCCGAGAACCTCCCCACAGACGAGGAGTTCGACGAGCCCTCGCTCTGGATGGCACGAGTGCTGTAGGGCCCGCCGTCGCTTACGGGTGGAGCGTGACCTTCACGCCCTCTCGCGCCCGCATCGCGTCGAAGGCCGCCTCGTAGTCCTCGAATTCGAAGGCCGGCCCAACGGCTGGCGAGGTGTCGATGTCCTGGGCGATGGCGATGGCACGGTGCCAGCCCGAGTCGCTCCGACCGAAGACCGTCTTGAGGTGGATACCGTTCGTCACCGCTCGGTTCAGGTCCCCCTCGACGCGGCGCTCGCCGACGGTCCCGGCGGGGTATCCGTCCTCGCCGGCGACCGTGACCTCGACGCGTACGACCGCGCCGACCCCGCGAAACTCCGCGGGGTCGTCGAACGACTCCGTGAGACACACGACGTCGTGCTCGCCGACACCGGTGCCGGCCTGAGCCACGCGTCGCTCGTGCCCTACGGACTGGCCGACGGGGTCGCACTCGTGACCACCACCGACTCGGTGGCCGCGACCGACGCCGGCAAGACCGCCGAGATGGTTCGGCAGGTCGACGGCACCGTCCTCGGCGTCGTCGTCACGCGAACCGACGCGGCGTCCGACGCCGTGACCGCCGCCGAACGTGTCGGCGAACCGCTGCTCGGCTCGGTCCCCGAAGCGCCCGAACTGGCCGGTGACGAACCGATGGTGCTCACCGCACCCGAGAGCGACCCGGCCGCGACCTACCACGGGATGGTGTCCGAACTCGAGCGTGCCGTCGAGACGATGACCCGCGAACCGACCGGGCTCGACCCCGAATCGGGCGGCCGCCGGATCGCCAGCCCGACGCAGGACTGACCGGCCACTCGCCGGTCGCCTCGTTTCTCACCGCCGCTCGATGTGTGCGTAGCGACTGCTTGGACCCGGCAGTGTCCTCCCCGACTCGAGGGCCAGTCGTCACGAGTCAGGGGACGACGGTCGCCCACGGATGACTGTGATAGAGGAGTCGCACCTCGGATCCGAGTGCGGCGTCGTTGAAGTCCGACCGGCTCACGCGCGGCGTCGAACAGTCGGCGTCGGGGCAGTCGTGCCCGAGATGATAGCGGACGCGGTCGAACCCCTCCTCCAGTTCGCGATGGCCCGACGGCGAGACGGTTTTCGACGACTCCTCCGAGAAGGCGTCGCGATAGTCCGGGTGAAACCGGCGCTCGGCGGGTCCGTCCGGGTCGACCTCGGCGTGGAACAACTCGACGGAGTCGCTGGCACCGCCGTCGTCGCGGGTCTCACCGGCGACGTGGCGGACGACGACCCCTCCTCGGCGGGCCGCGACTCGCGCACCGGCGTACCCGAACGTGGCCGTGCCAGCGACGCCACCGACGGCCGCGAGCAGTCGCCGTCGAGAGACTTCGGAGGGCATCAGTCCGGCGTTCGACCCGGTGGCTGGTAGTTCTTGTGACGGCTACGGACACGAAAAGACCGGCGTCACCGCTCTATATCTGGCGAGGGGTTTTTGACGAGCGCCGCGGTTAGGACGGGTAGATGGACATCGAGTCGGTCCCCGGAGTCGGCGAGAAGACCGCCGACGCGCTCGCCGAACTGGACGACCCCGAGCGCGCGCTCCGCGAGGGAGACGTCGCGACACTCGCGAGCGCCCCCGGTATCAGCGACGGCCGCGCCGCCCGCATCGCACGCGGGGCAGTCCGCCGCCGCCACGACGACCCCGGTGGGTTCGCCGCCACACCCCGCGCCCAGGAGATCTATCAGGACGCACTCTCTTTGCTCCAGGAACGGACAGTGACCGCCTACGCCGAGCGCCGCCTGGAGACGTTCTATCCGAGCGGCGCCCCCTCGCGCGTCGCGGAGGCCCGCGAGTTCGCTCGCGAGGCCATGGAACGGGAACCCGACGACGACGTCCGGGGCGCGCTCGCCGGCGTCGAACCGCTCGAGGAACCCGCACCCGTCCGGGTCCGCGACCGCTGTCTCGCGACGACCGACGCCGAGACCTACGCCCGCGCACAGGAACTCGTCCCCGAGGTGAGCGTCGAGATCGTCGACGACGCGCGCGGTCTCGCCGACCTCGCTCGCGGCTACGCGACGGTCGTCGCGCTCGACGAGGCCTTCGCCGGCGTCGATGTCGAGGGCGACGTCCGCGTCGAACCCACCGCGCTCGACGAACCCGAGGGAGTCGTCCCCGAGCGCCCGCTCTCATTTTTCGCACACAACCGCACCCGCCTCCGGGCCGCCGTCGCGGTTCACCGCGTCGCGGACCTCGACCCACCCTGTGATCTGGACGCACTCGAAGACGCGCTCGACCGGCTCGACGACGAGGGCAGCGTCGCGGGCGACGAGCGCCTCGACGCGCTCCAGCGGGCCGTCGACGACCTCGACGCGGCCGTCTCGACCGCCGAGAGCGTCGCAAACGACCGCCTCCGCCAGGCCATCGAGGAACGCGACGTCACCATCGAGGGTGCGGATCTCCTCTCGCTGGTCGAACAGGGTGCGGGCGTCGACTCACTCCTGCAGCGAGAACTCGCCGACGAGTACGCCGACGCCGTCACCGCTGCCCGCGACCACCTCGTCGACGCGCTCGACGTCGACGACTACGCCGATACCGCCCGCCGTGCGTTTCCCGACGAACCCACCTACCCCGTCGAGCGCGAGGAGAGTGTCGTCTCCCGGTTGCGGGAGGAGCTGACCACGGCCCGGGACCGCCGCGCGACGAAACTCAAACGCGACCTCGCGAGTGACCTGGCCGACCACCGGACGGACGCCCAGCGACTGGCCTCGGCGGCGCTCGAACTCGACGTCGAACTCGCCATCGCCCGCTTCGCCCGCGACTTCGAGTGTACGATGCCCGAACTGGGTGGGTCGGGATTCGAGATCGAGGGCGGGCGTTCTCCCCTGCTCGACGTCGACTTCGACGAGGTCGAACCGGTCGACTACGGCGTCGACGGCGTGGCGCTCCTGACGGGCGTCAACAGCGGCGGGAAGACCTCGACACTGGATCTCGTGGCGCTCGTCGTGACGCTCGCGCACATGGGGTTGCCGGTGCCGGCCGAGTGCGCCCGCGTCGAGCAGGTCGGCGCGTTGCACTATCACGCCAAGACCCAGGGGACCCTCGATGCGGGGGCCTTCGAGTCGACGCTACGCCAGTTCGGGTCGCTCGTCGCGTCGGTACGGGAGAGTGCGGACGCAGGATCTGTCGACACCAGGGGTGACAGCGCCTCGGCCGACGGCGGCGACCCCGTCGGCGAGGGGCGGGTGCTGGTGCTCGTCGACGAACTGGAGTCGATCACCGAACCGGGTGCGAGCGCGAAGATCATGGCCGGTATCCTCGAGGCGTTCGCCGACACGGACGCGACGGCGGTGTTCGTCACCCACCTCGCCCGCGAGATACGCGAGTCGGCCACGGTCGAACTCGCGGTCGACGGCATCGAGGCGGAAGGGCTGGTCGACGGCGAGTTGCGCGTCGACCGCTCGCCGGTCAAGGGGACGCTCGCGCGGTCGACCCCCGAACTCATCGTCGAGAAACTCGCCGACGAACGCGAGGGGTTCTACGACGACCTGCTGGGGAAATTCGAGTGAGATGGGCCTCGGTGAGCGATGGGCGTCCACCCCACCGATCCTCCGGACGCTGTCATAGAATTCGATCCGAGGCGTTGCTCTCGCTGGCGCTATCTGTGAGTTTTCTGTTCTGTGTGAGAGCCTATCTAACGCCTGAACTTCTGACAGATTTCGATGATGTTCAGACGTGGCTGCTGAATACAGTGCGCGAGTCGGTCACGGGAGACTGGCACAACCGAACGAGAGTGAGGGTGAGTAAGCTTATCCCCCTGACGAGACTCTCTTCCCACCGTGTCTGACTCAGAAACAACGGGGCAGGGAGTTGCGCTTGGTGTCGGCGTCGGCCTCGCTCTCGGTGTCGCCGTGGGGGTGGCCATAGATAATATCGGTCTCGGAATCGGGGTCGGGATGGCGCTCGGAGCGGCACTCGGTCTCGTCTGGGACCAACAGGAAGCGTAGTTCACGAGACAGCGCATCTGCACAGACTTCCGGTCTCCCAATGCATCTCTCAGGTGTGAAACAAAGAGCGATGGCTTGCTGCATACAGCCTCTATATTCAGCAGCCGGTTCCTGACAAGGTATGGGTAGCTCCCGGGTCCGGGTAATACATCGCTCCTCTGTACCGATCACTCGAAGAGTGAGTCGAAACGACGTCTGGGAATCGTTCCACGATACGTTACCCCTTCGTGGAGTGGGAACGAGCCGCATGAGTTTTGGTCCGGCGGGCCGCCGATCCGGTATGGACAGTCGCGAGTACGAATTCGAGGGTGCGACGCCGGCTATTCACGGCTACGCGCACGTCAGCCGCGAGGCGACGCTGGTCGGGGACGTCACCGTCGCGGCCAACGCCAACGTCTGGCCGGGCGCGGTGCTCAGGGGCGACGTCGGGCCGGTCACGGTCGGCCGCGAGTCGGCCATCGGCGACAACGCCACGCTCCACGTCTCAGAAGTCGGCGAGAAAGCGATGGTCGGCCACGGGGCGATCCTCAACGACGCCACCGTCGAGGACGGCGCTCTCGTCGGCTTCAACTCGACAGTGAGCGAAGCGACGATCGGCGCCGGCAGCATCGTCGCCATGGGCACGGTCGTCCCACCGGGCTACGAGGTCCCCGCCGAGTCGTTCGTCCGCGGGATGCCCGCCTCGGTCACGCCCCTCGAAGAGACCAGTATCGACCCCGAGGAAGTGTTCGAAGCGTTCAACTCCGGCGACTACGCCAACCTCGCACAGCGCCACGACGACCTCTTCTAGACCATGTTTTTGCCGGAGGGGTTTCCTCGGGCCTTCGGCCCTGCGAGAACACCTCCGGCAAAAACATGGGTGAAAAAGCGCGGGCTCGGCTTCGCCTCGCCCGCGTGAACCGGCGCTTCGCGCCAGACGTTCACGACGCGTTCCGCGCCCTGTTTTCCGCGTCCATCGTGGCACGGACGTACCGCTCGACCAGTCCCGCGACCACCGCCACCGCGAGCACGGCGGGCCACGCGACGAGATAAAGCTGGAAGGGATCGCCCGGAATCAGGACGTACGGGCTCTGTAGCGCCTGCCAGAGTTGATACAGCACCACCGCGAACAGACACGCGACGGCCGCGACCGGGGCGACGAGTCCGTACCGGCCGACCGAGACGCCAAGCGTGGCCCCCACGACTGCGGCACCGCCAAAGGCGTAGACGAGCCACGGGCCGACCTGCATCGTAAAGAGGCCCGCCAGCAGACCCGGACCGCCGTAGGCCGCGACCCACACGACCAGCACGACCGCCACGTACGCGAGCGCGCCAGCGAGTGCCGTCCACTGCGTTCGACGCGAAACGGGGGGTGGCCAGAGACGGCGAACCGACACCATACCCCGGCTACCGGTGCGACCGGGAAGTGCGTTTTGCCGGTCTGGCCCGCGTATGGCTCCAATATCCGTTTGAGCCACCACGAAGCATTTATCCGTATCGCCGGAACGGTTGGGTATGGCCCCCCGTCCCCAGATCACCGACAGACAGCGCGCTCGCGCCGCCCACGAAGCCGCCGAACAGGTCCGCGCGACGCTCGCTCGTGACCGCCGCTCGACAGCTACCCGGCGGCGCTGCTGACTCGCCGACCACCTGATACTGCCGACCCGGCCGGAGAGACGACCGGGGCGCCCGGAAAAGGTGGCCGTTTATTGTCCAGCGTGTCCGTTTCGGGAGTGATGACCGACCACGCGGCGCTGGTGCGGCGGGCGCTCAGCCCCGAAGCCGCCGAAGAGTTCGACCGCCGGGTCCGCGAGCAGGGCGACCACCTCGTTGCCGCCATCGGAGCCGGAGCGTTCGACAACGACGCGCTCACGCTGGGGATGGAACTGGAAGCCTACGCGGTCGACGAGGATTGCCGCCTGGCCGAACTCCCGACGGACGTCTTCGACCCCGCCGCGAAGGAACTCGGCCTGCACAACGCCGAGATCAACGCCGACCCGACGCCCCTCTCCGCCGAGGGAATCACCGACCAGGCCGAGACCCTCGCGGCCGACCTCGAAACCACGCGCGAACGGGCCCGAGAGCACGGCCTCGAAGTCGTCCTCGACGCGATGTGGACAGTCCCACCCACCGAGGGGACCGTCGAGTACCTGAACGACGTCGAGATCGACCGCGGCGACCTGGCCGAGGGGGAAGGAACCACCGCGGAACCGCCGGTCGTGCCCGGTCCCGACCCCGACGACCCGGTCGTGGTCGCGCGGAACATGCGCCGCGACCCGAGGTACGGCGCGCTCGACAACGAGGCGCTCCGGCGGGCTGGCGGCGTGCTCTCGTTCGACGTGCCCGGCGCCACCGTCGACTTCTACAGCATCCTCTTCGAGTCGTTCGCGACGTCGATCCAGCCCCACGTCCAGGTGCCCGACGTCGACGCTTTCCCGCGGTATCACGACCTGGCGACGCGGACGCTCGGGCCCTTGCTCGCGCTGTCGGCGAACTCACCGTTCCTGCCCGCCGACTGTTACGACGACGACGTCGACCCCGGGCGGGTGGTCGAGGACACACACCACGAACTCCGGATCGCCGCCTTCGAGCAGTCGATGAACCAGGCCTGTCGCAAAGTCCGCGTGCCAGACGACCTCGACGACCCGACGGACGTCGTCGAACACGTCGTCGCCGACGACACCTACGCCCCCTTTCTCGCGGAGTGGGTCGGTGCGGGCTCGACCGACCCCGACTCGGAGACCGGAGACGGCCCCACTGTCGGTGACGACCCGGTCGACATCGGGGACTGCTGGGAGTTCGACTACAAGCGCGGCACCTTCTGGCGGTGGGTTCGGGGCGTCGTCTGTGGGGACGCCGTGGCCGAGGCCTGCGACGAGCGGTCGCTACGCATCGAGTACCGTCCGCTGCCCACCCAGCCCACAGTACGGGATATCGTGGGGATGCAGGTACTCACGGCGGGGCTCCTCCACGGGCTCGCCGTCTCGGCGCACCCGCTCCGGGAGTTGCCCCACGCGGCCGCCGAGCGGAGTTTCTACGCCGCGGTCGAGGCGGGACTCGACGCCGACCTCGCGTGGCTGACCGCCGACGGCGAGCGCACCGACGACCGCGAGGCGGTCTTCGCGGAGGTCTTCGAGTTCGCCCGTCGCGGCCTCGACGAACAGGGGATCGACCGCGAGACACAGGAGCGGTATCTCGACCCGATCGAGGCCCGCGTCGAGCGCGGCGTGACCCCGAGCGGGTGGAAGAAACGACAGGTACAGGCGGCGCTCGACGACGGCGCGACGTTCGAAGAAGCACTCACGGCGATGCAACGGGAGTACGTCCGCCTGAGTCGCGAGCACGAGACGTTCGTCGACTGGCTGCGTTGATTCGGTCCCGTCACTCCTCGACTGCACCAGTCCCTGGCCGGTCGAGCGCCGGCAGGTCCGCGCTATCGCCGTCCATCGGGACGCCGTCGACGGGGTCGTCGGCGAGCAACAGCGACCCGTCGAGGTCGGCGTACTCGAACAGGGGTGCACAGTGCCACGCCGCGGCGATCGAGGCGTTCGACTCGACCATACAGCCCAGCATCGCCTCGCAGTCGTGGGCGTGAGCGACGTGTGCGACCCGGCGTGTCTCCCGCAGACTCCCGCATTTCATCACCTTCGCGACGACGATATCGACGGCGTCGGCCACCCGAGGGACGTCACTCGCGGTGACGACCGACTCGTCGGCCGCGACCGGGACCGCACCGCGCTCGCTGACGAACCGTAACCCGTCGAGATCCGTCGCCGCGACAGGTTGCTCGAGGAACTCGACGCCGTAGTCGGCCAGTGTCTCCGAGTGTGCGACGGCTTCTCGTGGCCGCCAGGCGGCGTTGGCGTCGACCCGGATCCGGGCCCCGGGCGCTCCCTCGCGGACCGCCGCGACCCGTTCCCGGTCCCGGCCGTCACCCCCACCGAGTTTCACCTTCAGGACGCCGAACCCACGCGCCACAGCCGTTTCTGCCTTCGTGCGCATTTCTTTCGGTGAAGCCATCCCGACGGTGAACGACGTCCGCGGCGTCGCTTCGCCGTCGAGTCCCCAGAGTCGATACAGGGGGACGCCGAGTCGCTTGCCGGCCAGGTCGGCGAGAGCGATCGACACGGCAGCGCGGGCTGCCGGATTACCGCCCAGCCGCTCGCGCATGCGACGCTCGATCCGCTCGCGAGCGTGGGAATCGTCGATGTCTTCGACTACTCCGAGCAGTTCCGGGAGGACGGCTTCGACGGTATCGGCCGTCTCACCGTAGTACGCCGAGGGCGCGGCGTTTCCGAGGCCGACGTGTCCCTCGTCGTCTTCGACCCGGACGAGGACGTTCTCGGTGGTCTCGGTGGTTCCACGAGCGATCGTGAACGCGTTGGCCAGTGGGAGAGCGACGCGGTCGAAATCGGTGTGACGGGTCATGGCTTCTGGCTTCTGGTTCCTGGTTTCTGGCTTCTGGTTCCTGGTTCCTGACTCCTGGCTCACTCCAGTATCGCGTCGAGGATCTCGTCGGCGCCGAAGCGGACGGGGTCGGTCGCCGGCGCGTCGATAGCTGTGGCGTACTCCTCGACGGCCGCCCGCGCCGCCTCGTCACTCCCGACGGCCTGGGTGTTGAGCGCGCCGGCCGCCACGGTCGTCGGCGCGACCGGGTTCGCGACCGACTCGTAGATTTCGGCGTACTCGCCGGGCGGGGGGATCGGGACGTGTTCGTAACCGTGGACGGCCTCGCAGCCGGCGACGTGACAGAGCACGAGCGCGTCGGGCATCGACCCGTGGAGGATACTCGCGGTGACGCCCGAGTAGGCGGGGTGACAGAGCGCGCCCTGCCCCTCGACGACGAGCAGGTCGTGGTCCCCGCGCTCTTCGACCATGCGCTCGACGGCACCGGCGGCGAAGTCGGCGACGACGCGGTCGACCGCGATCCCGTAGTCCGCGACCGCGATCCCGGTCTGGCCCGTCGGGACGACGGCGGCGTCGATGCCACGCTCGCGGGCCGCGGCGAGGAGTTCGAACGTCGTCGTCATCTTCCCCGACGAGCAGTCCGTCCCGACCGTCAGGACCACGTCGGCGTCGACCTCGCTCGCGGTCCCGTCACTGACGGTCAGGTCGTCGGGTGGTCGACGCAGATCGCGGATCTCGGCGCCGTGTTCGGCGGCGAGTCGGGCGAACTCTTCGTCCTCGGCGAGGAAGTAGTGGAGGCCGGCGACGACGTCACATCCGCGTTCCAGGGCCCCGCGGACGTCTGGGCGCCAGGTTTCGTCGAAGCCGCCGCCGATAGGGGCGATGCCGACGACGAGCGCGTCGATAGCGCCGACCTCGTCGATGGAGTCGACGATGGGCGCGTCGGGCACGTCGGCGACGTGCTCCGCGACGCGGTCGCCGGCGAGCGTCCGGTCGAGGACCGCCGCCACCTCGTGGTCGCCGTAGCGGAGGATCCCCACCGCGGTCTTGGCCCGGTCGGGAAACTGCTCGTGGGCGAGGATGGCGATTCGCATGATCGTTCCTACCGCTGGCACGGGTTTAATGATCGGGCCTTCTGCCTCCAGTCGTCGACTGGGACACTCGAGCAAGGGGCTCAAACGTTTTGTACGGGCCGGACGCAGAGAGTGCCATGGCACTGACGCGGCGCCAGCAGGTACTGGGAGGCCTGCTGGTCGGGGTGGGGTTGTTGACGCTGGTGTTGCTGGCGAACGTCATCGAGACGGTGTTTTTCGCCATCACCGTGGCGTACGTGCTCTACCCGATACGGCGCAGACTCCACGACCGCGGAGTCCCACGCCGGATCGCGGCAGCGGTGGCCGCGGCCGTCGGGTTCGTCTTCGCCATCGCGGTGGTCACGCCGATCGTCTTCGTGCTCTATCTCCGGCGCGACGAGTTACTGCAGTTCATCCAGAAGATCCCTGCGGAACTGACCGTCGAACTCCTGGGCTTTTCCTATCAGGTCGACGTGAGTCTGTGGCTCGTGCGGGCCCGCGACGTCGTCGTCGAGGCGGGCATCAACATCGCGGGCGCAGCGCCGGTGCTCGCGCTGAAGGGGTTTCTCTTCGTCATCCTCCTGTTCGGGCTCTTGCTCCGCCCGGGGAACGTCCGGCGGGCGGCGGTACGGATCGTCCCCGGGGAGTACCACGACGTGGTGTTCGCGCTCCACCACCGGGTCCGGGACACGCTCTACGCGCTGTACGTCCTGCAGGCCGCGACCGCCTTCGGGACCTTCGTCGTCGCCTACGTCGTCTTCTGGGCGCTCGGGTACAACGCCGCCTTCTCGCTGTCGATCTTCGCCGGCGTCCTCCAGTTCATCCCCGTACTCGGCCCGAGCATCCTCGTGGCCGTCATCGCCGCCGCGCAGTTGATGGCCGGTGACGTCGTCGCGGCGCTACTCGTGACCGTGTTCGGGCTCGTCCTCGTGGGCTTTCTCCCCGACGCCGTCATCCGGCCGCGCCTCGCAACGGTGACCACCGGCATGCCCGCGAGCCTCTACTTCGTCGGGTTCACCGGCGGTACGCTCACTATCGGCGTCGTCGGCGTCATCGCCGGCCCGCTCGTCGTCGCCCTGCTCGTCGAGGTGGTCGAACTCGTCACGAACGAACGCACGACGGTCCAGCAGACACTCGGCAACGCGACCGCCCGCGATCCCGACGACGACCGCGACGACCGTGACGACGACCCCGACGACCGTGACGACGACCCGACCGGCCGCGGATCTGCCCCGGGTGACGACGAGGACGGCCCGGCGGGCGGTGTCGGATCGACCGACGGTGGAACGGGGCCGACGAGCGACGACACGGACCTGACAGACGACGACACGGATCCCACGGGCAGCGTCAACCCGGCCGACGGGTGAGCGGGCGCCGGTCAGATGCATCGTCGTCACGACCATAGTGGCCGTCAGTCCGGACTCTTCGGTCACCAGTCCTCAGTTCTCGGTTTCGGTCCCCGTCTCTAGCTCGCGCCCGGCGGCCTTCCACTCGGTGAGACTGCCCTCGTAGAACGCCAGGTCGGGATAGCCGAGGTGGCGCAAAACGACGTAGGTGTGGCTGATCCGCCGGGCGGTGTTGCAGTAGAGGACGACCTGCCGGTCCCGGGTGATCCCTCGCTCGTCGAGGATAGCTTCGAGGTCCGTCCGGGGTTTGATCCCCCTGGTCTCGTCGTCGACGAGTTCGCGCCAGTCCAGGCGGACCGCTCCCGGGAGATGCCCCTCCTCGTACTCCCAGTCCTCGCGCGTGTCGACGACGACCGTCTCCCCGTCGGCCGCCGAATCGACGGCCGCCGCGACCTCGTCGATACCCACGAGCGGCGTCGAGTCCGGTTCGCGTGTCTCGTAAGTCGCGGGTTCGACAGTCGGTGTCTCGGTGCTCGTCTCGTGGTCGAGGCGCCACGAGGAGAAGTCGCCGTCGAGCAGGTGGAGCCGCTCGAAGGGATGGCCGTACAGTTCCGCGGTGACGAGCAGGCGAGCGGCGAAGACGCCGTGGTGGTCGTCGTAGGCGACGACGTGGTCCTCGCGGGTGATACCACCCTCACCCATGAGGTCGGCGAAGACGTCCGCACCCGGCAGCATCCCCCGCCCGTCTCCGCTTTCGGCCAGGTTGTCTCCGCTCTCGGCCTGACCGTCCCCGTTGCCGGCCTGGTCGCCGCTCTCGGTCGGTTCGTCGCCCTCGCCCTCGGCGGCGTGGGCGTCGGCGCGAAAGGCGTCGAAGGGGATGTTGACGGCGCCCGGGAGGTGTCCCATCGCGTCGAACTCCCAGGCGTCG
>ENA-ORDC01001862-ORDC01001862.1-marine-metagenome-genome-assembly--contig:-NODE-1862-length-14293-cov-3.071891_pt1 | contig 14293 bp, 16 predicted proteins | sample MGYA00237783_ERZ508515 | MGnify/ENA primary metagenome ERZ508515 (study PRJEB26186, sample SAMN06268792) | marine metagenome | isolation source: Eden Landing Ponds, San Francisco, CA, USA | place... | reverse complement strand
CGCTCGACTCACTTAACGGTTCGTCAGACACCGGGTGGGACGCCTACTGCTCGGGCGCGTCGAGTCCCGGTCCGGCGTCGAGTTCGTCCGTCTCGTCGAGTCCTTCGAGCGCCGAGAGCGCGGTCTGTCGGTAGTCGTCGACTGACAGGTCGTACTCCTCGCGGGCCATGCGGGCGTACTCGTTGCTCTCGTCGTCGAACGCGGCGACGCGTTCGAGGGTTCGCTGGGCCGCCTCGACGACCCAGCGGTCACGGGTGGCGGCGTCGACGGCGGTGATGGACTCCGGTCGAACGGAGACGTTGACCGACCCGTCGTCCGTCTCGTAGGTTCGGGGCTTGCCGACGACGGCGACGTACGCCGGCGGTTCGAGGTCGCGAAGCGCGCTCGCTGCCTCCGGCTGGTACTGCCCGGCGTAGGTGAAAAAGGTCCCCGTCGGGTCGACGATGCGGCCCCGCCAGTATTCGGAGTCCTCGCCGATGTCTTCCGTCTCGGTGAGCGTCCCGACGACGAAGACGCGGTTCGCCCGCTCGCCGGTCGGCAGCAGCGCGTAGACGGGCGCGCGCTCGTCGTCGGACTCCTTGAACGTGTAGCCGGCGTCGTTGAACTCACGGGCGAACGCCCGGCGGGCGACCTCTCGGGTGGGAACGGTGTTTCCGGACATCTACATCGACCTCGCACGGATGAGGGTTGCCTCGGCATCCGTCGAACCGAGCTGTTCCGCCTCGTTCACCAGCACGTAGCGGCCGAGCGTCGGACCCGTGACGCGGTAGTACCGACCCAGCACGCCCTCGGCCATCTCCTCGGCGACGACCGTCGTGTCCAAGGCGTCCATCGCCATGTCCTTCGCCTCGTCCAGCGTGACGCCGGTGAGTTCCTCGGTCGCCTCCTGGTTGAAGATGACCTCGTGGACCTCGTTGCCGTCGTCGAGGACGCCCTTGATACGGAGGTCGAACTCGCCGTCGCCTTCACCGTGTTCGCTACACCGGCCGTTCTGGAGGACGCGGGTACAGCCGTCCTCGGGACAGCGCTTGATGAGGCCGCTGCCGGACTGGATGTCGACGAGTGCCCCCTCGACGACCACGTCGTCGTCGCCGACTTCGATCTCCTCGTCGAGTTCGGTGATCGACGTCGTTCGGTTCAGTTTCACGGAGTAGGTGCCCTCGTACTCGTCGGTGACGACGTTGCCGAGCGCGTAGCTCTTCCCCTCCTCGAGCTCCGGGAGGTCGCTCGTCTCGAAGGCGACGAACTTGATGGTGCCCGACTCGTCACCGAGCAGGCCGACCTGTGAGATGCTGTCCGCGCGCGGCTCCCAGAGGTCGACCAGCGACACGCGCAGGTCGACCCACTGCTCGTCGGCGTCGATGTCGCCGACGAGGACGGCCTCGTTCGATCCGCCGCTCAGCTCGTCGCGGTCCATCCCGGCCTCGTCGAGGTAGTTCGAGACGACGGACCGGCGGGCCTCGTCGACGGGGATTCGGTACTCGTTCACCAGCGTGTCCAGCCGCTCTTCGATTTCCTCGACTGTGACGTCTAGCTGGTCTGAGAACTGCTCGTGTATCTCTCGGGCGTGCTGTTGCACGGTCATGGTTTGCTCCGTCTCCGCGTTGTTTTCAGTGGGAGACGTACTGCGGTTGGCGCCCGATGGTATTTAAATCTATGCTAGCGCGGTGGAAGTGTAAACGACTGACAGCGTCCCTGTACCGGCTGTGATAGCGACCCGGTCACGCGACGTCGCCGAGGAACGACCTAATCGGCTCCGTCTGCTCGGGGACGTTCAGTGCCGGCGCGTGTCCGCAGTCGACCACGAGCGTCTCCATCCCCGGTTTCCGGTCGCGCATCTCCGCGAACGTCGCGTCGGAGAGGATGTCGGAATCCGTCCCCTTCACCGTCATCACCGGCACGTCGATGGCGTCGAACAGCATCCACTGATCCGGCCCGTCGCCGTCGTCGTCGGCGAGCAGCAGCGGCTCGACGATGCGGGGGTCGTAGTTCGGCGTGAACTGCCCGTCGTCCGTCCGGCGCGCGGAGGTGCGCGCCAGCCGGCGCCACTCGTCGTCCGTCATCGGGGAGAAAGTGTCGTACACGTCGCGGAAGTACGTCTCGAGGTCGGTGAACGCGTCGAACGCAGGCGGGTCGGTGAGGTAGTCGACGATGCGCTGGACCCCCTCGTCAGCCGTCTCGTCGTCGTCCGGGTCCGGTCCGACGTCGACGAGTACGAGCGACTCGACCCGCTCCGAGAGCGGTCCCGGCACGACACCGATGCCGAGCTGTCCGCCCATCGAGAGGCCGAGGTAGTGGGCCGACTCGAGTTCTAGCGCCTCGAAGATCCCGACGATGACCGACGACAGCGACGCGGCGTCGTAGCGGTCCGGGTCCCACTCGCTCTCGCCACGCCCCGGCATGTCAGGACAGAGGACGCGGTACTCGTCGGCGAGCGCGGCCGCCAGTGGGTCGAAGTCGCGGCCGTGCCGCGAGAGCCCGTGGACGCAGACGAGCGGTGTCGCCTCAGGATCGCCCCACTCTGTGTAGTGTATCTCGGCCCCGTCGATCGTGACGTAGCGGTGTGTCGGCGTCGCCATCGACCGGACCGTCCGGCCCCGGTTCCTTAGCACTTCCCCGCGTTCCACATCGAGGTCACGGTTCCCCTGGACCGAGCGGGTCGACCACCCCACGACAACCGCTATTAGCCGCCGGGTCGCACGCCAGGTATGGAGACCGTCGCCGACGCGGTCGATGCCGACCGACTGCGAGAGGACATCGAGACGAACGGGCGGTTCGGCGCGGTCGAGGGAGGTGACGACGCACCGGGCCACGGCCGGACCGTCCGCACCGGTTCGGAGCCCAACCGACGGGCACGCGACCGGCTGGTCGCCGAGCTCGAGGCCGCCGGCTGTGATGTCACCGTCGACGCCGTCGGCAACATCGCCGGTCGATGGACGCCCGCGAGCGCCGACCCCGACGCCGACCCCGTCGCCGCCGGCAGCCACCTCGACTCCGTCCCGGAAGGAGGCATCTTCGACGGCCCGCTCGGGGTGTACGCCGCGCTGGAGTCGATCCGCGCGATGCGTGAGGCCGGCGCCGACCCGGACCGCCCGGTCGAGGTGGTATCCTTCACCGAGGAGGAGGGGGCGACGTTCGCCGCCGGACTGTTGGGCTCGTCGGTCGCTGTCGGCGAGCGAGCCGTCGATGATGCGCTCGCACTGACGGACGACGACGGCCGGAGCCTCGCGGCCGCGCTCGACGACATCGGCTACCGGGGCGACGGCCGGCTCGACGCAGGCGGCTGGGACGCGTGGCTCGAACTCCACGTGGAACAGCACACCGAACTCGAAACCGCGGGTGTCCCCGCCGGGGTCGTCGGCGACATCACGGGCATCACGCACTGTGCAGTCGAAATTTCCGGCGAGGCGAACCACGCGGGTTCGACGCCGATGGCCGGCCGGTCCGACGCGCTCGCGGCCGCGAGCGAGGTGGTGCTTGACGTGGAGGCGGCCGCCCGCGAGCTGAGCGGTGCGGACGGGGCCGGAGCCGAAGTGACAGACACCGACGGCGACGGACCGATCGACCCCAACGCGGTCGGCACCGTCGGCAGCCTCTCGGTCGCGCCGAACGCCACGAACGTCGTCCCCGGCGGTGCCGACCTCGGCATCGACATCCGGAGCACGACGTACGCCTCGATGGAGTCGCTCGTCGGAACGGTCGAGTCGTCGCTCGCCCGCGTCGAGGCGGAACGCGGCGTCGAGACGACGCTCGAACGGGAGTACGACATCGAACCGACACCGATGGCATCCCGCTGCCGCGACGCGCTCCGAAACGCCGGCGCCCGCGCCGGCATCGACACCCTCGACCTCCACTCCGGCGCGGCGCACGATTCGATGTACGTCGCTCGCGTCACGGACGCCGGGATGCTGTTCGCACCGTCGCGTGCCGGCCTCTCGCACACGCCGAAGGAGTGGACCGACTGGGCCGACTGTGCGGCCGCGACGCGCGTGCTCGCCGAGGCGCTCGCCGACCTCGCGGGTGCGTAGCCACGCCTTCCCGGTTACAACCCGAACACGGGGACGAACCGGAAGGTGAGATACGCCCCGAGTGTCGCGATGGCCGGGACGACGTTCTGCATCAGGACGACCCGGGCGGTCGTGAGCGGGTTGAACAGGTCCGACGCGTCGCTGATCTCCTCTGGGTCCTCGTCGCCGATGGGCGGCAGCTCCTCGCCCGCCTCGTCCGCGGCCAGCGCGTCGACCGTGACGGGCGGGGCGCGCTCCGCGGTGACGGCCTCGGGAACCGTCACCGGCCGGGTCGCCCGGCCCCAGCCGAGCCCGATGATGGAGACGGTAGCGATGACGACGAAGCTCGCCGGGATGCCGATGCTCGAGAGGAACACGACGAGCGTGGAGCTGACGGCCGCGACGACGATGGCGGCCGTCAGCGGCAGCTCCGTGATGTCGCTGCCCATCGTCTCGAGGGTGCGCCGCGCGATGGTGAACGCGCCGACCGCGACGGCGACCCCGCCGATGATGATCGCGGGGTTCATCGACAGTTCGCCGCTCCCCACCAGCGGCGCGACGGCGTTCGCGATGTTCGACGTGCCGGAGCTGAATGCCATCAGGCAGCCGATGGCGACGACGGTGACCGACCCGACCAGCTCCCGGCGGTTCGTCGTCCGGTGGAGTCGTGGCACCGGCACGGTGCCCGAGCGGTCCACGTCGAACAGCGGCCCCTCGCTGCGCTCGATGGCGACGAAGCGGTTGAGCCGCGCGTAGAAGTAGCGGCCGATGATCAGCGACACCCAGAACCCGACGATGGGGGAAACCACCCACCAGATGACGATCTCACCCATGACTGCGAGGTCGAGGACGCCACCCGCGAGCCCCAGCCCCGCGATGGCGCCGACCGCCGTCATCGACGTCGAGGCCGGCACCCCGAAGACGTTGCCGACGAGCAGCGCGATGCCGATGAAGAACAGCACGGCGATAGACGTCTCGAGCGTGAACACGCCCGCGTCGGCCACCAGCTCCGTCCCGAGCTTGGTGACGACGTTCCGTCCGATCGTCCACGCGCCGAGGAAGAAGAAGACCCCCATCAGGGCCGCTGCGCCGGTCTTCGAGATGGCGCCCGCGCCGACCGCCGGGCCGAACGCCGGGCCGGTCGTCGACCCGCCGATGTTGTACGCGACGAACATCGCGACGAGGACGCCGACGACGAGCAGTAGCTCGACCATCAGTCCTCCTCGGCCGTCGTCTCCTCGTCTTCTTCGTCCTCTTCTGCCGTTCTCCCCGTCGTCTCCTCGTCTTCTTCGTCCTCCTCTTTGTCCGCCTCGGCCACCTCCCCGACCTTCTCCTCGACCGTCTTCTCGACGGTTTCGTCTACCTTCTCTTCGACAGTTTTCTCGACCGTCTCTTCGACTGTTTTTTCAACAGTTTCGCCGACGGTCTCTTCGACGGTTTTCTCGACGGTTTCCCCGACGGTTTCGTCGACGGTTTCCTCGACAGTCTCCCCAACCTTCTCCTCGACGGTCTTCTCGACGGTTTCCTCCACGGTTTCGTCGACCGTCTCCTCGACGGTTTCTCCGACCTTCTCCTCGACCGTCTTCTCGACGGTTTCCTCCACGGTTTCGCCAACCGTCTCTTCGACGGTTTCGCCGACCTTCTCCTCGACCGTTTTCTCCACGGTTTCCGTGACGGTTTCGTCGACGGTCTCCCCGACGGTCTCTTCGACCGTTTCGCTGACCGTCTCCTCGACCGCTTCCCCGACCGTCTCGTCGACCTTCTCGTCCATCGTCTCGTCGACGGTCTCCTCGACGGTTTCCTTGACGGCGGTCGTCATCCAATCTGGGTCGAATCGAGCCATCTTCCAGACGACGTGGGTGAGATACGACAGCAGGACGCCGAACCCGAACGCGATACCGACCGTGGTGCCGGCGATGATGATAAGGCCGATCGAAACCGCGATCAGCAGTCCGTACACGAGATCGACGATGGTGTCGACGCGTCTCGGGTTCACGGGCGCGCCACCGATTCGTCGGTCGCGGCGGCGCTGAGAGCGGGCCGCTGTCCACCGGGCGTGAGAAAATACACTGTACGTCCTCTACCGCTCCTCGGCTCAAGTACCTTGGCAAACCCGGAGAGACGATCGCTCCCGCTCCGAGGTCGTGTGCCGGTACGCGACCCGTTCGACCCGGCTTTCCCGGCCGTTCCACTCCTGGCCGACGGATTGTAGTGTCCGGACACCCTCGTGAGGGTATGGGTAACCGTCGTCGGCTCGCTCGGCTCATCCGGACGAAGCTCCGGTCCGCCGGCCGGCAGTACGAGACGGCGCGCCGCGAGTACGCCGCGGGGAAATCCGGCACCCACGGGCTACCAACCGACGGGGACGGAAAGGTTCGGATCGTCTGCCGTCGCCACGCCGAAAAGCGCGCCGTTGCGGTCGACGCCGAAGGTCGTCCCGACTGTTTCGACGCCGACCACCCCGACTGTGAGGGCTGTGCAGCCGATGTCCGCGACGGCGTCGTCGAGACCTGGGAGGAGTGAGTTCTTAATACCGGGGTACAACCCACCCGTATGAGCCTCGTCGCCGTCGTGCTCGCCGGTGGGCGCGGCAGCCGCCTCTACCCTGCGAGCACCGAGGAGACGCCGAAACAGTTCCGCACGTTCGGCGGCGAGCGGTCGCTGCTCGCACGCACCGTCGACCGCGCGACCGCGGTCGCCGACCACACCTACGTCCTCACGCGACCGGCGTACGCGGACCGCATCGGCGAGCACGCACCCGACGCCGAGGTACTCGTCGAGCCCGAACCGAAGGACACCGGCCCGGCGCTGCTGTACGCGGCCCACGAACTCCGTCGCCGCCACGACGACCCCGTCCTCGTGAACCTGCCGAGCGACCACCATATGGGGGACGGTTACGCCGCGGCGCTGTCGCGGGCGGCCGGCGTTGCCCGCGAGACGGACGGGCTCGTCACGCTCGGGGTGACACCGACCCGCGACGCGACAGGGTACGGCTACATCGAACCCGGTTCGTCCCACGGCGATTACCACGCCGTCGCCGCGTTCAGGGAGAAACCCGGGGCGGAGGCGGCCGCCAGATACCGCAAACGGGGCTACCTCTGGAACGCCGGGGTGTTCGCGTGGCGCCCCGACGCCCTGCTCTCGGCTGCCCACGCGGCCGGGTACGGGGCCTTCGTGGAGTCGGTCGCGGAGGACCCGACGACCGCGTTCGCGGCTGTCGACCCCGTCAGCGTCGACTACGCGGTGATGGAGTCGACCGACGACGCGTACGTCCTCCCGGCCGACTTCGCGTGGGACGACCTCGGGGCGTGGGACGCCTTCGAACGCGTCCGCGAGGCCGACGCGAACGGCACCGTCACGCTAGGCGAGACGCTCGCCGTCGACTGCGAGGGCTGTGTGCTCGCCGCGGGTGAGACGGACCACGTCGCCGCCGTCGGCGTCTCCGACCTCGTCGTCGCCACCTACGACGGCCGGACGGTCGTGGCGCCGAAGGGGGACGCTCAGCGGGTCCGGGACGTGGTCGACGCGCTGGAGTGACGGCCTCCCGGGTCAGACCGATCGGGAGCTCCCGCCGTCGACGGGGATCGCGGTCCCGGTGACGTAACTCGCGGCGTCCGAGCAGAGCCACGCGACGGTCTCGCCGAGTTCGCTCGGGTCGCCGACCCGATCCATCGGGATACCGTCGCTCCACTCGGCCATTCCCTCCTCGTAGGAGTCGAACTCGCCGCGTTCGACGCTCTGCTCGACGAGGTCGGTGATGCGGGAGGTCTCGTGGGCGCCCGGCAACACCGCGTTCACGCGCACCTCCGGTGCCCACTCGTGGCTCTGCGTCTTCATCAGCCCGATGACACCCCGCCGCACCGAGTTTGACAGCACCAGTCCGTCGATGACCTCCTTCACCGACCCGGAGGTGATGTTGACGATGCTCCCCTTCCCCTCCTTCAGGTGCGGATACGCCGCGCGGGTCGTCCGAACGACGCTCATCACGAGCAGGTCGTAGGCATCGTACCAGTCCTCGTCGTCGGTGTCGAGGAAGCTCCCGGACGGGGGGCCGCCGGCGCTCGTAACGACGTGGTCGAGCCCGCCGAACGCCGCGACCGTGTCCTCGACGAACCCTTCGACTGCGTCCGGATCGGTGATATCCGCCTCGACGGCGAGGACGTCGCCGTCGCCGGCCGCCTCCAGTGCCGTCTCGGCCGATTCGACGTGGTCGGGGGTCGTTCCGCAGACGGCCACGTCCGCGCCCGCCTCGGCGAGCGCGACCGCGCTCGCCCGCCCGAGCCCGCTCGTTCCTGCCGTTACGAGTGCTGCGTCGCCGTCGAGTCCGAGATCCATGCTCTGTGGTGGTGGGCGCGGCGTCAAATAGTCATCCCTCGTCGGTCGCTCCGTCGACGCGCGCCTCCGGCGCTTCCGTCCCGTTTCAGGTCCGGACGCGGACCGTTCCCTCGCCGGTCACGCTGACGACGAGGTCGCGTTTCACCTCGCGGCCGACGACAGCGTCGCCCGCCGCGTCGCCGACGAGCTTCATCAGCTCCGGGGCGGTGCGGTTCACCTTCACGCCCGCCTCGTCGCAGGCGGAGAACACGCGGTTCGGCACGTCGTACAGGTCCGTCCCGGCGTCGACGGCGACCTGCACCGGGGCGCGTAGCGCCTCGGCGAACGCCACCGTCTCGTACGCCTTCTCGATGTTCTCCCGGGCGCTCGCCTCGACCGATGAGACGTTCGCCCGCGAGGTGCCGAGCCGGTCGGCGATCGCTCGCTGGGAGACGCCGCGCTCGCGGAGGACGAGCACCTGCGCCTGCCTGCTGGTCAGCACGCCGGACGCCTCGTCGAAGCCCAACTCGGCGAGCAGTTCGTCCGGGTCAGGAACCTCGCTCACGAGCCCCAGAAGTTGTCGCGGCTGCCGAGCCGCTCGCGCTGTGACCGCTTACCGTCCGATTCCGCCTCCGTCTCGTCGGACTGTCCCTCGTCGCCCTCGCCGTCATCCGCCTCGTCTTCCTCCATCGGGAGCCGTTCGAGCTCCTCGCCGCGCGCGAAGTTGTCGAGTACCTTCGTTATCTTCACTTTGGCGCGTGCCTCCGGGAGGATCCCGTCGACCATCACGATGAACCCGTCCTCCGTGCGACCGACGCCCGCGCCCGACTCGTGGATGTCGTCGACGGTGATGACGATCTCCTCGCCCAGGTCCACGGGCTGCTGTTTCAGCTCGCGGATCGGCTGGCCGTAGTGGTTACACCACTCGGCACCGCCGCGGTCGCCGTAGTGGGTACAGCCCATCCCTTCGATCCGCTCCTGGAAGCTGGGACACTGATCCGCGAGTGGGCAGTCCGGCATACGCGAAGCTATGGGGGGTTGGGTTAAACGTTTGTGGGTGCGCGCTCGGGGCCGTGGTGCCCGAATTCGGCCGTCTCGCCCGGCCGAGCGAAACCCTTTCCGCCGCCGCGCCCTCCTCCGTCGGTATGTCACGACGCGGCCAGCCGGTGCCGGAGGCGGCCCCCCTGCTCGGGGTTGTCCTCGCGTTCGGCATCGCGGGGTTCGGCTTCCGGTTCGGCCCGGCCGGGAGCCACCTCGCGACCGCCGCCGTCGCGCTCGCCGTGCTCTACGGGTTCACCGCCTACGGCATCGCACGCTCGCCCGACCCCGTCGACGCCATCCCGCCCGATCCGGTGCTCGCCGTCGGGGCACTGCTCGGTGCCGTCGCCGTCGGCTACGGCCTCCTCGTCGGGCAGCCGATGGCCGGCGTGCTCGTCGGCATCACGGCCGCGATGCCGCCGGCGGCGTACCACGCGCGCTTCGGCGAGCAGCGCAACCCGCTCTCCCCGGACCGGACCTTTCTCGCTGCAGTCGTCGCCGCGCTGCTTCTGGTCGTCGCCGGCGCACTCCTCGGTTCCCTCGCGCTCGCCGCGCTCGCCGGTGGTCTGCTCGTGCTCGCGGCCGCCGACTACCGCGATGCCCGCGGCGACCCGCTCGGCGACCTCGCGGAGTTCGCGCTCGTCGCGGTCGCGCTCGGCGGCGCCGCGCTCGCCGTGCTCTACTTCACGCTCGTCGCGGACCGGCCGACGGTCGGCCTGCTCGCCGGCGCCGCGCTCGTCGCCGTCGGCGCGTACTTCGCGCTCGGGTCGGAACGGGTCGCCGGCTCTGGTCGGAGCGGGCGACCGCGTTAAGCGGCCGGCGCCCGAACGTCCCGTGTGTCCCGCGTCCGGTACGCGGTCGCGCTTGCAGCCCTGCTCGCGCTCGGCGGCTGTGGTGCTCCTGTCGGCGGCCCGGCGCCCGAGCCGACGGACCGGCTCACTCCCGTTCCGGTGCCGACCGCACCCGTCGACGGTGGCGTCGCGCCAGGCGTCACCGAGGCGGGCGTTGCCGACGCGACCGCGCTGAAGAATGCCCACATTACGCGGCTCCGCGACGGCGACTTCACGCTCCGTCGCGTCCGGGTCGAGCGGTACGCGAACGGCTCTCTCCGCGCGCGGACGACGCTGACGGCGACGTATCCGGGCGACGGCCGATACCGCATCGAGCGGACGTTCGAAGGGCCGGACCACGCCCGCCTCGGGACCGGCGGAACAACGATACAGTACGGAAACCCGACCGGGAGCGTCCGGCTCCGACGTGCGCCGAACGGGACGGTCAGCGACCGTTCGCTCGGCCCGCCGTCGTCGGGGGCTGTCACCCGGACGGCACTGCTCACGGCCCCCTTCAGCGGTCGGCGCGTACTGTTGATGCTCCGCGCGGCCGACGTCGATGACGTGACACCCGTCGAGGGTCGTCCCGCGTACCGCCTCGCGGGGTCCGGTGTCGACGACCCGGCTGCGCTTCGGTCGCTGCTCAGCCCGAGCTTGGTCGACGACGTGGACAACGTGACGGTCTCCGCGGTCGTCACGAGCGACGGACTGGTCGAGCGGCTGGAGTTCGCGTACACCGCCGTCCTCGACGGCCAGCCGGTTCGTGTCGTCCGCTCCCTGCGCTACGAGACGGGGAACGTCACGCTGACCCGACCGGCGTGGGCCGGTTCGGGGAACGGGACGACCACGTCGTGAGCGGGCGCTCGATCGGGTCCGGAGACGTTACGCTAGCGGCGTCCGCTCGACGACGGTCCCGTCGTAGGTGGGGTACTGCTCGACGATCTCGCCCTCCGTGAGGTCACCCTCGTCGACCATCTCCTCGAGGAGCCACCACGCCAGCTCGACGTGGTCGCTCTTCACGGTGTAGAACTCCTCGGGGACGCCCAGTTCCCGGAGTCGCTCCTCCGTCTCCCACGTCTTCCCGTAGACGAGGGTGCCGTCGTCGGTCACCTCGTCGAACTCGCGGCGGAGATTCCGGGCCATCCGCTTCAGCCGCGAGCGGTGCTGTGCGGCGTCTTTGAACACGCTCGTACAGAAGTACACCTTCTCGTGGTCGCCCATCTCCGCGAGGACCCCGTGGCTTCCGTCCACTGCGCTCATGTGGCCCTCTTTCAGCTCGAACCCCTCCTCCTGCATCCGGCGGTAGTTACCGTCGGACATCTCGAACTCGTTGATGTTACAGAAGTCCGCGGCGCCCTCGTCGAGGAACTCGAGGAACTCCGGCTCCGCGCGGATACCGGGGATCTCGAAGGCGGGGGTGAGCCCCTCCTCTCTCGCGATGTAGAGAATCTCCTCCCACTCCGTGCCGTGAAGGTCGCCCCACTGCTCCAGCGGCGGGTGGAAGCGGATTTCGTCGAGGCCGGCCTCCGAGAGCCGCCGCATGTTCTCGCGCCCGCCCGTGATACCGGTGTAGAGGTGGGTGTGGTGGTCCTCGCCGAACTCGTCTTTCAGCAGGCGGAGGTAGCGACAGGTCTTCTCCAGCGCCTCCTGCGGCTCCCCGCCCGTGATGGACGTACCGAGCGCGTCCATCAGCTTCGCCTCCGCGATGACGTCCTCGTCCGATTCGACCGGCCGCTCGTTCGCATACGTCTGGGTGACGTTCTTGCGGTTCTCGCCGAGCGGGCAGTAGAAGCAGTCGCGCTGGTCGCAGTAGCCGTAGACGAACAGCACCATCTTCCCACCTTTGGCGCACTGCTCACAGCCCTTCGAGATCATTCGTTACCCGTGTTACCCCGTCGAGACGCAAAAGTCGTGCGTTCGGCGGCGTCGACGGCTGCGTCGCGTGACGGGGCCGCACGGTCGACAGTGGCCGTAGCTGCCGGACGTCGGACGCGTGGCTGTCGCAGCCACACATCTTAATTCACCTGAGACGTACGGAGGGGTATGGACGGCTCCGTAGTCCGCCCGCAGCGGGCGACCCTGCAGCGGCTGGGTCAGTTCTCCGCCGTCGGCGTGGCCGCAACGGCGCTCCAGACGGGGCTGCTGTGGCTGTTCGTCGATGTCGGCGGACTCTACTATCTGCTCGCCGCCGTCGTCTCAATCGAGATCACAATTCTCTCGCAGTACGTCGTCAACAACGCGTGGACGTTCGCCGACCGCGCCAACGAGGGCGACGCCTTCTTCGGCGGGCTCGTGCGGACGAACCTCGTCCGCGGCTCCGCCATCCCCATCCAGACGGGGCTGTTGTTCGTCTTCGTGCAGTGGGGCGGGCTGGGCTATCTCGTTGCCAACCTCTGTGCTATCGTCCCGTCGGGGGTCTACCGCTACGTACTCGACGCCCGGTGGACGTGGGCCGACCGCATCGTATCCGAGGAGGGGTGAGCCGGTCGCCGAGCGCGAGCCGTTGCCCGAAGAGAGTTAAGGCCCGGCGGCGTAGCCGTCGCCGATGCTGCTGGTGCTGTGCGTCGACCTCGACGACGACCTCGGCCGCAAGACCGACTGGGAGACGCCGGTCATCGGTCGGGACGCCGTCGAGGACGCCGCCGTCGCGCTCGCCACCGCGGACCCCGAGGACTCGGACGTGAACGTGCTGTTCGAGGGGGTCCACATCCACGACGGGATGCGCGACGAATCCGAGTCGGTCGAGGTCGCGGTCGTCACCGGCGAGGCGGCCGGCGACGTGGCCGCCAACCGGGCGGTCGGCGAGGAGGTCGACCGCGTGCTCGCGTCGCTCCAGACGGCCGAGGACGTGCGTGCCGTCGTCGTCACGGACGGCGCGCAGGACGAGTCGGTCGTCCCCGTCATCCGGTCGCGCGTCCCCGTCGACTCCGTCCGCCGGGTCGTCGTCCGGCAGGCGCAGGATCTCGAGTCGATGTACTACACCATCAAGCAGGTGCTCGACGACCCGGAGACCCGTGGTACGCTCCTCGTGCCGCTCGGCATCCTGCTTCTGATCTACCCGGTCGCCGTCGTCGCCGAGTCGCTGAACCTCCCCGGCTCGACGCTGGGGCTCATCTCCGCGCTTTTGGGGCTGTACGTGCTGTTCCGCGGGCTGGGGTTGGAACAGTCCGTCGACGCGGCCGTCGACCGCCTCCGCACCGCCTTCTACACCGGCCGGATGACGCTCGTCACGAGCGTCGTTGCGCTGGCGCTCGTCGCCGTCGGCGTCGTTGGTGGGCAGGCGTACCTCGCTGACTTCTCGGCTGGGGCGTCGGTCGCCCCGACCCCGCTGGAGACCATCGCCGCACTCGCGTACGGCGCCGTGGAGTGGCTCGCGGCCGCCGGGGTCGTCGCGTCGCTCGGCCGCGTCACCGACGAGTATCTCGCCGACGGCTTCGAGTGGCGCTACCTCAACGCGCCGTTCTACGTCGTCGCCATCGCCGCCGTCGTCCATGCGCTGTCGGCGTTCCTGCTCCAGCTCCCGTTCGCGACGCTGACGTATCTGGCCGCAGCGCTCACGGCCGGCACGCTGCTCGGGTTGGCGAGCACGCTCGCCTTCGCCGTCGCCGAGTCGCGGTTCAGGCGCGAGGAGCCGCCGACGGCGACGTGAGCTACCGCTCGCGGACCACGACGAACTCCGCGAGGTCGCGGAGATACGCGAGCGCTTGCGAGTCGTCGACGCCGGTCGCCTCCAGCGCCGTGAGCGCCGCCTCCGAGTGGTCGTGTGCGAGGTCGTTTATCTCCTCTGGCGTCAGATCCGTGATCTGGACCAGCGAGGGGCGCTCCATCGCCTCGTCCCGGCCGGCCGGTTTCCCGAGCGCGTCGGCGTCGGCCGTCGCGTCGAGCACGTCGTCGCGGATCTGAAAGGCGATCCCGACCCGCTCGGCGTAGTCGCCGAACGACTCGACTGTCGCCGGGTCGGCGTCGGCCGCGACGGCGCCCAGCTCAGCTGCGGCGCGGAACAGTGCGCCCGTCTTCCGGCGCGCGAGATCCATGTACTCCGCCTCCGTCGTCGGCTGGGCGACCAGCTCCGTCGCCTCCCCCCCGCCGAGTTCGACCATCGCC
>ENA-ORDC01001861-ORDC01001861.1-marine-metagenome-genome-assembly--contig:-NODE-1861-length-14299-cov-5.537407_pt1 | contig 14299 bp, 14 predicted proteins | sample MGYA00237783_ERZ508515 | MGnify/ENA primary metagenome ERZ508515 (study PRJEB26186, sample SAMN06268792) | marine metagenome | isolation source: Eden Landing Ponds, San Francisco, CA, USA | place... | reverse complement strand
TCCCGACGAACGGGAGCGACCCCGACGGCACGATGAGCGTCGCGGCGCGGGCGTCGACGTGTTCGGTCTCGTCGTCGGGGACGTACGCGAGCCCATCGACCGCTTCGAGGACCGCCGCCTCGGCGTTCTCTCCCGCTCGCTTCGACGAGACGGGACCGCTCGCACGGCTCACGCGAACACCACCACCAGATTCACCGCGGCGACGGCAGCGCCGATCGTCGCGATCCCGAACCCGACCCACGTCGGGGCGTCGACCGCGTCGGCGGCCGTCGGCCACGCACCGCAACACAAGCCGACGACCGCGAGCATCGCGACCGCCGCGGGCAGCTCGCCCATCGCAAGCAACTCGCGGACGATCGGGTTCGCCTCGGCGTCGGGTCCGACGGTTCGGGCCGCGAGGATCGTCGTCGCCGCGTCGAGAACGCCGTGCGACGTGAAGATCGCGGCGGCCTCGCCGGAACGATCGCTCACCGGAACCACCTCAGTTTCGCGAGGACGCGATCGCGGCGCGTCACTCGGAAGGCCGGTTTTCGCACATCATCCCACCGGAGCGGGAGACGCGGACGGGCGTGGCGCCCGGTCGCGCACTCGTCGAGCTTCCATCCAACCCACAGCTCGCACTCGGGACAGTACCAAGGCGACTCTGACCGCGGTCGCTCGCGGCGGGACGGTGAATCGATCACGCTGACCGCCCCCGTTCGGCGTCGCGCTCCCAGCGGAGCCGGGCGGCGTCGCGGACGTGCGGCCGCGGTCCCTGTGCCGGATCGTACAGCCGGCTCGCACGGACGAACGGGGTCATCCCGACAGCCCTCCGTCCCACGGCTCGCCGGCGTTGCGGGCGGGACTCGTCTGCGGGTCCGGCGTGACGACGTCTTTCCCGGCCGCGCTTCCTTCGCAGATCCGCACCCACGAGTCGCACTCGGGACAGCGGTGCGCGCGATCGTCGTCATCGCCGTGGACCCGACCGAACCGCGGCGGGAGGTGCGACCCGCACTCCAGACAGACCCCGGAGTCTTCCGGCTCGATCCGGAGCTCCATCATCCGGAGATCACCCCGAAGTTGGTCGGGTCGATCACCCGACGCGAAGGGGGCGCGATCGGTGCCGTATTCAACCCGATTTTAGGACCGGGTTTAGAGGAAACCGATTCGGCCGATTCCGTCGCGTAGCGGGTCGCTACGGTAGAATTGGCATTAGTCGTGAAACGGTTCGTGAGTAAGCGGGCGCGACGGGCGCGAGTTCACACTGAGAACGGATCGTCCTTTCGGGCCTGTACCGCCCGAAATCGAGGATTTCAGATCGGGGTCGTAACTGCGACTCGCGCCACAAAGAGCGATGAGTCTCGAACCAATCGACCCGGAAACAGCCGTAGAACTGTACCTCGCCCATCGCGAAGCCGAGGTGGCCAAGGCAACGCTGTACTCACACAGCTCCCGTCTCGGTCACTTCGTTCGCTGGTGTGATGAAGAAGACATAGACAACCTGAACGAACTGAGCGGACGGAGCCTTCACGCGTATCGTCTGTGGCGTCGTCGCGAGGGTGATCTCGCGCCCGCCACGGAGAAGACCCAGATAGACACGATTCGCGTCTTCGTGAAGTGGTTAGAGAGTATCGACGCCGTCGTCGACGACCTCCACACGAAGGTGCGGTCGCCCGTGTTGCGTGATGGGCAGAACGTCCGCGACGTGATGCTCGAGTCCGAGCGTGCCGAAGAGATTCTCGAGTACCTCTCGAAGTACGAGTACGCGTCACGTCCTCACGTCGTGATCACGCTGATGTGGCACACGATGATGCGGACCGGAGCGGTCCACTCGATCGACGTCGACGACTACGATCCGGATGGGCGGTATATCGCCGTCGTCCACCGTCCTGAGACGGAAACGACGATCAAGAACGGAACGGGTGGGGAGCGACTGATCGCGTTATCGAACGACGTGTGCCGGCTTCTCGCCGACTGGATAGCGAATCGCCGACCCGATGTTGACGACGAGTTCGACAGGCGACCACTCGTGTCGACATCGAACGGACGTGCACATCGATCGACGCTTCGGGGAGACTGTTACAGATACGCAAGGCCCTGTATTTCCACTGGAGAGTGTCCCCACGATCGTGATCCAGACGATTGCGATGCGATGGAGTATACCGCCGCATTCGACTGTCCCTCGAGCGTCAGTCCGCACGCTCTCCGGCGTGGTGGGATCACTCACCATTTGAACAGCGATGTTCCAAAAGATGTCGTCAGTGACCGCGCGAACGTGACGGCGGGTGTTCTCGACGAACACTACGACCGGCGGAGTCAACACGAAAGGATGGAGCAGCGACGGGGGAATCTCGACAACATCTGACTCGACGCAACCGCTATGCTACACAATTTTAACACAGTAGCATGTCCGAAGCCAGTTCGCCGCCCGAAAAAACGACGGTCAACATTCGAATGACGGAGACGTTTCTCGCCGACATTGACGCAACGTGGGAAGATCTCGGGTACAACAGCCGCAGCGAGTTCGTCCGCGGTGTACTTCGTGACGCGGTGAAACATCCCGAATTCAACCGTGCGGATCTCAAGGCGATCGCTGCGAGCGAGGTCGACATCCAGAAAGGTCGAACACACTCCAGCGAAGAGATCAGAGCAGAGTATGGACGTGAAGGTGCGAGTGATCGATGAACGAGGAATGGGACTGGGAGCCTACTGACTGGTCGAAGCGACAACTCAACGTAAGTGATTGTCTGGTGGTACAAACGCAGTGAATTAACTATAGTGTTCTTCGAAGAACCGGAGAGTAGGCTATTCCTAATACCACTACACTAGCTAGAAAGATATATCCATACTGGCCTATCTATACATCCCATCCGACTTCTATCATGAGTGAGCAGACGTTTGTATGCGACGAGTGCCAACGGACACTGCCGCGGTGGATGAAGCACGAGGGCCGTACCTGTACGCAGTGCGCTGATAATGCGGATGCTAACTGGGATGAGCCAGCCACATCTGAGGATGCTAATGACACGGCAGACACGAGCAATCCGGAAGGTGAGGGCACTGTCGGCTCACTCCTTGATACCCCTTCGGAGCAGGAAGCTACCGATACCCCGTCTGACTCGGAGACGGCCACAGGAAGCCACATCGTGGCGCCGACGTGGGACGCTACCCTCGATACTGAGGCATTCGAGCGTGCGACCGATCAGACAGCCACCACAACAGACGAGACTGAGACGGCGTCCAACCCTCTCGATAAGAAAATCAACAGTTGGAAGGAACAGCTCCTAGATTTGACGCGGCGGAGCAACCTCGTCAATTTCTCGGCAACGAAAACGAAGTCACTTCCTTTCCATCGTGCTGACCCACTCACGGTTGCAAGCACGATCTTCGAGCGTGAACCCCTCTATATTCGCCGTTCAGCACAAGACGAAGAGGGTGGCTCACCCGCAGACCCGGACACGCTAGCTGCGGATGAGGTGGCGTCTATCCGGGCAAACGGCGCGACAGAGAATTCACTCAACAACATTCGCCTACGGGAGAAACGCTTCCTCCGCGAACGAGGCGTTGACTCGCTGTTCATCGCGTTCGGGACACTCCGATGGTACGATGTCGATCATAGCGACTCAGAGCTCCGTACGCCGCTCTTTCTCGTCCAAGTCACGCTCGAAGAAGAGACGAACCGAAACGCCGACCGCCACGACTACGAGATCACAAGCGAGGATGCCGATGTACAAATCAATCCCGCGCTCCGGAAGCTACTGAGCGCGGAACGGGGCATTCAGCTTGCACCGGATGAGACCTTCTCGCTCGACGAGCTCGAAACGGCGTTCGCGTACATTGATGATGTTATCAGTGGCTTTGATCGCTGGCGTATCGCGCCCGAAGTGATACTGGGTATCTTCGATTTCTCGAAGTTTGGTCTCTACGCTGACCTCGAAGAAAACCGGGAGGCGATCAAAGACGACCCATTAGTCGAAGCGATTAATGGTAATCCCGACGCGTTGCCCGAGCCTGCCGCCACACCGAGTGCGGAGGAACTCGATGAACAGGTGTCCCCTGCCGATACGTATCAGGTTCTGGACGCCGATTCGAGCCAGCAAGAGGCTATCGAAGCAGCCAAGCGCGGTGTGAGTTTCGTCCTTCAGGGTCCACCGGGGACGGGCAAGAGTCAGACAATTTCGAACATCATCGCGGAGAAGATGGCGGCCGACGAGACGGTCCTGTTTGTCAGCGAGAAACAGGCCGCACTCGATGTCGTCAAAGATCGCTTAGACGATAATGATCTCGGGCGTTTCTGTTTGGAGGCCCACGGCGAGAAAGCGAGCAAGAAACAGGTACTCGAAGACCTCGGTCGCGAGCTCAACGCCGATCCGCTCCAACACCCGCGTGAGCGGGATAGCGTCGTCAACAAATTAGAAACGACGAGACGGACGCTCAATCAGTATAAGGACAAGCTGTTCTACCAACCTGAGGGCCAAGACATAACACCGTATGAAGCGTTTGGGATCGTCTCCAAACGCGATGACTGCCCGCGCATCGATGCCTCGTTTGGGCAGCCAACTGCGTACGGCCAATCGGACATCCAAGCGATTGAAGAGCAACTCGCATCGCTTGCATCCTACGAAGACGAGTTCAACCGTGATGGGAGCCATCCCTGGCAGCACGTCGCTATCTCACGCTGGCAGATTGACACCGCCGACTCAGTTGAGGCGACGATCTCGGAGGCTATTACGACGCTTGAGGATCTGAAACGCACACGGGAGGCCGCTGAATCGTTCCTCGACACGTCGCTGTCCTCAATAGCGGACCTGCGTGCGGCTGATGATCTCGTTACGTTACTGGGAGACAGGCCGGACGTGGCCCTGACGCCAGAACATCTTGAACGAGATTTCTACGCGCGTGACGATCGTCTTCAGTCCCTCGCGACGAAGAGCCGTGAACTCACCGAGAAGAGAAGTGACCTCTCTGAACATTACGAGGAATCGATCTTTAGTACGGATGCCACCGAACTCCACGGCGAGTTGAGTGGTTATGGTATACTCCGATACGTGAGTCCCTCGTATCGTCGGCTCAAAAAGCGCATTCTCTCTCACGCAGCTGATGGCTACCAACCGGGTATCGAGGGACTTCGTTCGGACACGAAGGCGTTGATGCGCGTCGACACCCTCGAAGACGAACTTGAGGAGTACGATGCGATGATGGCCCAACTTGGTCATCTCTACGATGGGCCGACAACAGATTGGGAGACAGTATTGGACACCCAGGCGTGGGTGGCTGCCGTCGCAGCTAACGATCTCGTAGACGCAGACGTCCTAGATGAGTTAGTCCTCGAACGTGATGCCGACGAGACTGCTGCGCTTGCGACGCGCCTCGATGGGGCCCTTGCTGACTGGGAGACAGCGAGAGATGACCTCGCGGATGTCTTCGATCTCGACGCGGTTTCGATTAACGAAGCCAATATCGAAACGGCAGCCATGGATGCGGTCAAATCCTGGCTTACCGCTCGATACGATGCTATCGAAGAACTACAGTCGTGGATTCAATATCAAGACACACGAGACGGCATTCTGGAGAGTCCAGCGGGTGAGTTCCTCGAGCGATACCTCGCGGAAGGTCACGCGGCCGAGACGCTCATCGATACCTTCAAGCGAAACTTCTACACCGAGTGGCTCAACGAGGTGTACTCTGACACCGGCTTCGACTCGTTTAGTGCGACAGAGTACAACGATTTACTCGAGGAGTTCCGGCATCTCGACCAACAGCAGCGCGAGTACGCAAAAGCCGAGATTCAACATCGCGTCACGAATCGACGCCCACAAACGGAACTCAAGCATGCGAGTAGCTCCGAACAGGTAACGCTGCGTCGCGAAGTTCAGAAGAGTCGCAAGCACATGCCGCTACGCGAACTCTTCGATGAGGTGTCGACGCTCATCACGACACTCAAGCCCTGTTTCATGATGAGCCCCCTCTCGGTTGCCCAGTACGTGCGACATGGCTCGATAGAGTTCGATACGGTCATCTTCGACGAGGCGTCTCAAATCATGCCCCAGGACGCCATTAGCAGTATTATCCGCGGTGAGCAGGTTATCATCGCGGGCGACAGCAAACAGCTTCCCCCGACATCGTTCTTCCAAGCGGATGTCGAAACCGCCGAAGGCGTGCGCGAAGACCTCGAGAGCATTTTGGATGAGGCCTCAACGGTTCTTCCCGAAAAGCGGTTGCTCTGGCACTACCGCAGCCGGACGAACGAGCTTATCGAGTTCTCCAACGCGAAATACTACAACGGCGCACTTCGGACGTTCCCGGATAACAACGCCGACGACGCGATGGGCGTTGATTTCGTCTACGTCGAGGATGGCCTCTACGATCGAGGTGGGTCAAGTACGAACCAACCGGAGGCGGACCGCGTCCTCGAATTAGTGCGCGAGCACCTCCAAGAACGGCCCAATAAGAGCCTCGGTGTCGTTGCGTTCAGTTCCGCACAAGCGCAGGCCATTCGAGATACTATCGAGGAAGCGCGTGGTCAAGATCCCGAGTTGGATGCATTCGTCTCGGAGGATGACGCCCTCGAAGGCTTCTTCGTGAAACCACTGGAGAACGTCCAAGGAGACGAGCGGGATGCGCTCATCTTCAGCGTTGGCTACGGGCCGGATGAGGCCGGCAAAATCTCGATGAACTTCGGTCCACTCAATCAGACGGGCGGCGCACGACGACTGAACGTAGCCGTGACGCGTGCCAAAGAGCATATCCAAGTGGTCTCCTCGCTTCAGCCGGGCGATATCGATCTCCAGCGCACGGACAAGGGCGGTGTTGAGGACTTCAAACACTATCTCGAGTACGCAAAGCACGGCGAAGACGCATTGACTCGCTCGGACTCAGAGACACAGTTCCTCCAGTTCGACTCCGAGTTCGAGGAAGCCGTTTACACAGCACTAGAGAACCGCGGCTTAGATGTCTCGACACAGGTCCAAAGCTCCGGCTACAGTATTGACCTCGCGATCAGACATCCAGACAAGCCGGGCAAGTACGTCCTCGGTATCGAGTGTGATGGCGCCGCCTACCATTCCTCAAAAGCTGCCCGTGACAGAGACCGAACGCGTCAGGCCGTGCTAGAGGATCTCGGATGGACGATTCACCGCATCTGGTCGCCTGATTGGGCCTCGAACAAGGGCCGCGAAATCGAAGCCATCGAATCGAAGGTCGAGAAACTCATTGCGGATAGTCCCGTCGCTGATGGTGGCGTCTCGACGGAGGTAGCGGAGGTCACTGTCGATGCCATCCCAAAAGACGAACGAAGTGGTATCCAAGAATATACCACTGAGTGGCAGGAACCACAGGTTTCGACGCGCCGTGACAAGTCCTTCGACGAGGTGTCGACGCGTCGCGTTGCGTCGACACTTGTTAACGTCGTCGACGAATTCGGGCCCGAAAAAAGAGATATCATATTCCGAGCCGCCATTAGTCGGTGGAATATCACCCGTCTCGGGAAGAATATCCGCCAGTCACTCAACAAGACAGCGCGCAAGCAAAACCGACGGAATGCGGTGTGTCTTCACGATGGGTTTATTTGGCCCGGTGAGCGCCCCGACACGATTACACTCCGCACTAACACGGGGACTGCGAGTCGGTCTGCTGATGAGATTCCCCTCGAAGAACTCGCACGGGCAGGCCATCTGATACTCGAAGCAGGTACCCGGATGACACGTGAGGATCTCGTAATCGAGATCGCACGTCTCTACGGCTATCAGCGTACTGGCTCCAAGATTAGGGCACATATCAACGATGCCGTCGACATTCTGGTCTTTGAGGATTGTGCGAAACTCAGTGCGTCCGGCGAGACAATCGAATTTATCGATGTTGACGCGGACCGTATTCTGCTCAACCGAATTTACGGCTAAGTTTGTACCGGCATTGATTCGCTAACTCAAAATCTCGTTTATAACCAAGGGACTCTGTTGAACTTCTACAAATCCGTATCACTTATGAAATTTGATATCACTCAGAATTGACTATCTGTTGTCATATTCTCTCAAATGAGGCAAACGAGTTATAAAACCGCTTCGTGATTTGAGACGAAAGGTAGTATTTCTAATAGACTTGCCAACGTATATGTCTGGTCTCGGATCTATTCCAATTTTGCTTTGGCGGAATCCTCGATCGATGATATCTCTAGATATGATATTCTGGAGTATGATTATTCAGAATATTTTTATCTGCTACCCTCTAAATCAGCGCTATGACAGACTTCGTGAACCGCTCGGAGGAGTTAGATAGGCTTCACAGCCTTTTCGACTCGGAGAACGCGGATCTCGCAGTCGTGTACGGACGGCGACGGCTGGGAAAGACGAGACTCGTCAAGAAGGCGCTTGAGGGACGAGAGAACGCGGTCTTCTATCAAGCACGACAGAAGACGCGGGAGCTCCAACTGGAACAGTTCGTCGAGGCTGCGGCTGACACAGTTCCTGGTATCGAAGACATTCGTCCCGATTGGGAGCGGCTGTTCAGGTATCTAGCCGACCAGAACGCGATCGTTGTACTCGACGAGTTTCCGTATCTGATCGAACAGGACGAGAGTCTTCCGTCCGTGTTACAGGCGCTGTTCGATCACGAGTTCGATGAGTCGGGGACGACGTTCGTACTGGTCGGGTCGTCGATCAGCATGATGGAGGAAGCGACGCTGCTCGGAGACAGCCCGCTATATGGGCGAACGTCCCTCACACTCGACATCCGGGAACTCTCGTTCGACGCCGCGACGGAGTTTCTCCCGGACGATGCGACGGCGGACGAGGCTGTGCGTGCGTGGAGTGTGTTCGGAGGCGTTCCCTATTACCTCGAAGAACTCGATGCCGATCGATCGCTCGGCGAAAACATCCAGCAAACGGTGCTGACTCGTCACGGCTCGCTCCGCAACGAGCCGGAGCACGTCCTCCGGATGGAACTGACGGAGCCGACGCGCTACTTCTCGATCCTCGAAGCGATCGCCGGCGGGGCGACCGGCCGCAACGAGATCGCTGGCGTGACCGGTATCGACTACAACCAGCTATCGACGTATTTGGACCGTCTTTCTCGGCTTCGGCTCATCGAGCGGCATGTTCCAGTGACTGAGAAACCCGAACGGTCCAAGCGAAGCCAGTACCGGCTGCGTGACCCCTTGTTCCGGTTCTGGTTCCGGTTCGTGTACGGGAGTTCGGATCGCTACGAGCAGTTCGGCGACGAGGCCTACGAACGACTCGTCGAACCCGAGCTGGCTGATTTCGTCGCTCCCGCTTTCGAGCAACTGTGCTGTGAGGCCCTGTGGACGCTGTACGACGAGACGCCGATCGTCGACATCGGGCAGTGGTGGTATCAGGACCACGAGATCGACGTCGTCGGACTCACTGACGAAAACACACTCGTCGTGGGCGAGTGTAAGTATCAAGAATCGCCGCTCGACTACAGCGCGCTGGCATCGCTGGAGACACACGTTGAGGAACTCCGATGGCAGCCGTCGGGCGGTGGCAAGCGGACCGTCGAATACGCGCTGTTCTCTCGGAGCGGGTTTACTGACAGCATCCGCGAAGCTGCCGCCGATCGCGACGATGTACGTCTTTACACGATCGACGACATCGTCGCCGCGCTCGGAGAGTGAGCAATTGAAGCGCGGCGAAAAGCGAGATAGCGGTGAGTTAATGCTCTCGCCGCTCAGTGAGCGTTTCCTCTAACTTCGTCGCTGCGCGCTCGAAGTGCTCCCTGAGTCAGCGTCAGCAGCTTCGAGTGCGCTGTCGAGCCGGTCGCCCTCATCTGGAGGACAGTCGTCAACGCATCGAAGCAACACGGCGACGGCGTGCTTACACGCCCCCGGCCCGTCGTATGGGCAGTCACACCACGGATCGAACCCGTCAGTCGCGAGATTGACGCGCGCGCGTCACACTGATCGTTGCCGTTCACGACGGCAGTGACGGTAGCGTCAACGCGATGGATATCGAGGATTCGGTTCTCAGAAAAGTACTTTTCGCCGCGTTCGAAGACCGCGTCAGTACAGATCCCCCGAACTGTTCCCTTCGTCACGTCCATTCTACCTCATTCATAGCAACATCTACACTGGTGTAGTATCGAGGTTGGAGCGAATGGTCGACTCGTTGTGGTACCCGTCCGTCGAAGATGTCGTCGCCATCCACGATGACCTCGTCGCGGAGTACCCCGACACTCCCGCCGGCGTTCGGAACCGTGGTGACATCGAATTCGCGTTGAACTACATCGAAGAGGGCAGTTTCGGTTCCGCACCGGACACCATCCACGAGAAGGCGTATCACCTGCTCCAGCTCCTCGTCGCTAACCACCCCTTCGTCGATGCGAACAAACGAACTGCACTCAACGTGACGGTCGTCTTCTACTTCCTCAACGGGTGTCGGTTCGAGTACGACGACGAAATCAGGACGATTCTGAAAGAGTTCGGCACCGACGAAGCGGCCGTCGATGAGGAGGACACTACCGAGTATCTGCGATCCCACACCGAGGGGCTGGATCTGGTCGGTGAGATCGAAGAGTGGCGAGACGAACTCGTCCGGTACGGGCTAGACCAGTTGACCGGGGATTCCTCGGACCCGAACGATTAACGGCGTTCGACGCGTCCGTTCAGGCATGGCCACCGGAGAAGGCGCAGAAACGACCTCCCCGCTTGACGACGTGATGGAGGACATCCGGCGGGAACTGATTCGGCGGGTCGCGGCGGACGACCGAGATTCGAACCGGGACGTCTACGACGCTCTCGAAGACGAATAACAAGGACTGTCCTGAGCAACTGTTAGTCAAATCCGTTCAGAAAGGTCAATCCGTGATTGACTTTCTCCACTGAGTCCAGTTTGGATGTACGCGAACCCCACCGATGGACCAGCGGACGATCACCTATCGAACGAAAGCACGCGCCTCGCACTATTACGGCGTCTACCCCGACGCAGTCATGCGATTATGACGAAACGGGCGCGACGGGATAGCGGTCGCAGCATGAGAAAGTTGGTAATTCGCTGAACGGGTGTCGAAGGCCTCGCCTTCGTGTGGTTCGAGATCGATCGAACCATGGAACTCGAACCAATCGACCCCGAAACGGCATTCGATCTGTATATCGCGGAGAAAGAAACTTCGGTCGCGGACGCGACCGTCGCCTCTCACAAGTCTCGTCTGAGCTTCCTGCTCAGATGGTGTGAGGAGCGCGAGATAGAGAACCTGAACGAGCTGACCGGGCGGAGACTTCAGGAGTTTCGACTCTGGCGGCGCAACGTCGGCGACCTCACGAAGGTGAGTGAGAAGACGCAGATGGACACGCTACGCGTCTTCGTGAAGTGGCTAGAGTCAATCGACGCTGTTGAACAGAATCTCCATAAGAAGGTCCTCTCGCCGGATATCACCTCTCAAGAGAATAGTCGCGACGTGATGCTCGAAACTGACGACGCCGAAGCGATGCTAGCGTACCTCGAGCGATACGAGTACGCCTCAATCAACCACGTGACTGCGACGCTCCTGTGGCACACGATGCTCCGGATGGGCTCGGTGCGAGCGCTCGACATCAAAGACTACGACCCGGAAGAGCAGTCGCTACGGCTTCGGCATCGACCTGATACCGGCACGCCACTCAAGAACAAGCGAGAAGGCGAGCAAATCATTGCCGTCTCAGGCGAGGTCTGTCTCGTTCTCGACGACTGGATCCGCGAACAACGGCCCCAAGTCATGGACGACTACGGTCGGAACCCGCTTCTCACGACAAGAAACGGGCGGGTTGCGAAGTCAACCCTCCGAACGTACTGCTACCAGATGACTCGTCCGTGTAAGTACGGCCAAGAGTGTCCGCACGACCGCGACACGGCCGACTGTGCAGCCCTAGAGACGGGTGGAGCATCGAAGTGTCCGTCTAGTGTTAGTCCGCATCCGTTCCGTCGCGGAGCGATCACGCACTACCTACAGAGTGATGTGCCCGAGACGGTGGTTGGCGACCCGGCAAACGTGACGCCCGACGTCATCGACCAGCACTACGACCAGCGCTCGCAGAAAGAGAAGATGGAACAACGGAGAGGATACCTCGACGACATCTAGAGCCACTCTCGGGCGCCGTCGCTGACCCTCTCACAGAACTATCTAGTATAAACTAAGCCGCCCTTTTCATATAAAGTTTAAATGGATAGAGAAACAGATCCTTTGCTATGAAAAGTAGCTCGAATATTATGGCCGAAGGCGGGTTACAGATACTTCTCGATATACCGGCCCAAAGCAGAGAATTATTCGGTAGTACGGCCACAGACACAGTTCTCTCCTTTTTATCTCGCCACCATACTGAGGAGTTCTCGATTAGTGACCTCGTTGAGGCAGTGGACTATTCGCAGCCGAGCGTCTCCAAGGCGGTAACCGTACTCTCCGAAAACGATCTCGTTGTCGAACGACGCGAGGGCAACACGCGATGGGTTCGGATCAACCAGGAGCGGCTCCACGTCCCGGACGACCCCTATCTACAGATTCCTCAGGCCGAGTTCCAAGAACCGGTGAGAGCAGCAGCAACCGAACTCCGCGGCGAACTCGACGGCGTGATCGGGGTCGTTCTGTACGGTAGCGTCGCGCGGGGCGAAGCGGACCGACGGAGCGACGTCGATCTCTGGGTGCTCGTCGAGGAAGACCGGATGGCAAACCAGCGAGCGGCGAATCAGGTCAAACAGGCACTCGAAGACGAGGAGTTCGAGAACGGCCGGTACGAATACGAGATCGACGTCGAGGCGCTTCAGGCGGTCCCGAAGTACCTCTCCGAGATACGGGAGGTGCTCAGCGACGGGATCGTAATCCACGAGACGGAGAAGTTCCAGACGGTCCGGAACATGGTCTTCCACGGTGATCTCGATGAGTGAAGAGTCCGATCCGCGGGATATCAGGACGTCTCTCGATGCGGCTATCGACGCGTTCAACGAGGAGGGGTTCGGCGTCCCGAACCGCGAGGACGCGATCGCGACCGACGACGATTGGAAGACGCAGCTTACGAAGGCGTGTCGGCTGCTGGATGCGGTCGCACGGATCGACGGAGAGGGACACTACACCGCTGTCATCGAACTTTGCTTCGGGGCGACCGAGCGGTCTATCGAGGCCTATGCCCTCGCAGTCGGTGGTGACGAGCTGGACGACTTCCACGACCATACGCACTGTTACGACCGAGCGGCGGACCTCGGTCTGCTCTCGCGGACGGCGACACGGGAGCTTCGAGGACTCTACGACGACAACAGGACGGACAGCTACTACGGCGGCAAGTGCCCCACCGAGAAGCAAGCGGATAGTCTGTATGCGCTCTCTCGCAGCGTTCACCAGTACGTCACGGACCAGATACGGGAAGGCGGCGTCTGTGTCTGCGACACTCGATAGTCGGGACGCAACGACTAGGTGTACGATGAGCCATGACCGTCGACGTCGTCGAGGGCTTCCTGCCGCTGCTTCATTTTGTCCTCCTTCGATCGCACGTCGTAGTGCTGGTCGATGATCGTCGGCGAGACGTTACACCGATCGCTGACGACCTCGACCGGGACGCCTGCTCGGAGCAACTGCGTGATGTAGCCACGACGGATCGGATGTGGTGTCACGCTCGACGGGCAGCGTGCGGCTCGTGCCTCGTTGTTGGCGGCTTCGCAGTCGTCGGGATCGCGGTCGTGCGGACACTCCCGGCCTATGGCACACGGCCGTGACCACGCATACACGTACTGTCGAATCGTACTTTTCTGAAGCCGACCGTTCCTCGTCGTCAGCAATGGCTCTCGTCCGTGTTCGTCGGTGACCGAGTTTCGATTTGCCTCAATATAACCATCGATGGCCCGAGCGGCATCCTTGGAGATGCTGATTTCTCGTTCGCCGTCGTAGCCGTTCTTCAACCTCGTCCCGGTCTCTTCACGGTTGACGGCTGCGATGTAGCGTTCCTCGGCGTCGTAATCGTCAAGATCGAACGCGTGGAGCGTAGACTGTCGAATCCCGGTCTCAGAGAGAACAACCCACACGACGTGTGCTTTGGTGAACGGCCTGTACGTATCCAGGTACTCAACAATTTCTTTGGCATTCTCTCTGGCCAGCCACCGCTCGTCTTGCCCTTCGTGTTTGGAGATCGTCGGAAGGATGATGAGTTTATAGAAAGTGTGAGGCGAAAGCCCACGGCTTTAGCCGTGGGATGAAGTCGACAACTGGGAATCAAACCACGCTCCAGTAGCAGATCGACTTCCCCTAACGTTTAAGAAATACTAGCCCTACATATAAGATATGGAGGTGCGGCGTACTGTCCCTGTTACACTTGACGTGAACAGTGACGACGCCGCGCTCCTCGAAGACA
>ENA-ORDC01001860-ORDC01001860.1-marine-metagenome-genome-assembly--contig:-NODE-1860-length-14311-cov-3.067163_pt1 | contig 14311 bp, 9 predicted proteins | sample MGYA00237783_ERZ508515 | MGnify/ENA primary metagenome ERZ508515 (study PRJEB26186, sample SAMN06268792) | marine metagenome | isolation source: Eden Landing Ponds, San Francisco, CA, USA | place... | reverse complement strand
GGTAGAACGTCGTGCAGTCGGGGTCCGACTCCTGAGTCGGTTTCTTGTCCCCGACCACGAAGCCGGCCGGCATCCCGCCGGAGGTGCTGCACCTGCTGCCCGGTGACGGCGTCCGGGTGGGCGGCCGCCTGACCGCCGACCCGCGGGTCACCGGCGTGTGCTTTACCGGCTCGACCGAGACCGCGCGGGCGATCAACCGGGCGCTGAGCCGGCGCGACGGACAGATCCCGCCGCTGATCGCCGAAACCGGCGGGCAGAACGCGATGATCGTCGACTCGACGGCGCTGACCGAGCAGGTGACGCGCGACGTCATCACCAGCGCCTTCCAGAACGCCGGCCAGCGCTGCTCGGCGCTGCGCGTGCTGTACGTGCAGGAGGAGGTCGCCGACCGCACGCTGGACATGCTGGCAGGCGCGATGGAGGAGCTGACGGTCAGCGACCCGCAGCTGATCTCCACCGACGTCGGCCCGGTGATCGACGACGAAGCGCAGTCGATGCTGCAGGGCCACATCCGCCGCATGCTGGGCGAGGGCACCGAGATCAAGCGCGCCAAGCTGGGCCCGGCGACCGAGCAGGGCAGTTTCGTCACCCCGGCCGCCTTCGAGATCGAGCGGATCGGCCAGTTGCAGCGCGAGGTGTTCGGGCCGATCCTGCACGTGGTGCGCTACCGCGGCGACCGGCTGGACCAGGTGGTCGAGTCGATCAACCGCACCGGCTACGGCCTGACCATGGGCGTGCACAGTCGGATCGACGAGACTTGGCGGCAGGTCTACGAGCGCGCCCGGGTCGGCAACACTTACGTCAACCGCAACCAGATCGGCGCCATCGTCGGCGTGCAGCCGTTCGGCGGCCAGGGACTGTCCGGAACCGGGCCGAAGGCCGGCGGACCGCTGTACCTGCAGCGCTTCGTCGCCGAGCGGCCGGTCGACGGCGCCGGGGCCGCGGCCGCGAACGGGCAGGGGGCGACCGGGCCGGGCGCAACCGCGCTGGCCGACAAGCTGGTGGCGCGGCAGCCGTTGATGCGCGCCTTCGAGACGCTCGACAAGCACGGCCGCGAATGGCTGGCGGCGCCCGATGAGCGCGCCGCGACGCTGGAGGCGGCGGCGGACGTCTTCGAGAGCGGGCCCAAGGGCCTGCGCGGCGTGAAGGCCGCCGCGGACGACGAGCCGGGCCGCGGCGCCGACTTCCTGCGGGTCTACGCCGCCCAGGTCGAATCCGAGTTCGTGCAGCCGATGCAGCTGCCCGGCCCGACCGGCGAGCGCAACGAGATGTCGTTCTGGCCCAAGGGCGCGATTTCCTGCCTGGCGCTGGACGCGGCGCACGGCCTAAGCGCCCTGATCGCCCAGGCGGGCGCGGCGCTGGCGGCCGGCAACACAGCGCTGCTGTGGCACCCCGAGGCCGGCGCCGCCGAGGCGGTGGCCAAGGTGTTCCACGACGCCGGCGTGCCGGGCTGGGCGCTGCAGGCCGTCCCGGTCGGCAAGGACGCGCCGCTGTCCGACGTCGTCGCCTCGCTGCAGGTGCAGGGGGTCGCCTTCGCCGGCGCGTTCCAGACCGCCAAGGAGATCAACGCGGCGCTGGCCGCCACGGACGGCCCGATCCGGCCGCTGATGATCTTCCGCGAGACGCCGGAGGCCGAGGGCGAGGAGATCGGCCAGGGCCAGCCGGTCGCCAGCAGCCCGCACTACCTGCACCGCTTCGTGCACGAGCGCTCGCTGTCGGTGGACACGACGGCGTCCGGCGGCAACGCCTCGCTGCTGTCGATCGAGGACGGCCCGAGCCTGCCCGGACAGAGCTGAGCTGAGAGGCGGATCGGGAGGCCGCCGTGGCTGGCGGCTGGCCAACGCGCCGGCTGGTTAGGCCGCGGCCACCACCTCACCCTGTCCCTCTCCGCCCGCGTGGCGGCGAGGGGACTCAGCCGAATGCCGGGGCCCACGTCCCCCTGTCCTCCGCGCGGCGGGAGAGGGTTAGGGAGAAGAGGTCGCCGCCGCCGTTTGCCCAAGGTAGACCGTCTGGGTGAACGGGCGGTCCTGGAACGGGTTGTGGAAGGTCACCGGTTCCGCCCGGGCGTGGGCGAACGCCTGGCCGAGGCGGTCGGCGAACGCCGGGTCGGGGCGGTCGTTCGACCACAGGCCGAACACGCCGCCGGGCGTGAGATGGGCGGCCAGGGCGCGCAAGCCGTCGGGGCCATAGAAGGCGGTGCTGCGGTCGTCGAGCAGCATCTCCGGCGAGTGGTCGATGTCGACCAGGATGGCATCGAACCGGCGGCCCGGCCGGTCGGGGTCGAAGCCGCTTGCCGCGCTCGCCAGCGCGAAGAAGTCGCCCTGCACCAGGCGGCAGCGGGGATCCTCGGTGAGTTGCGCGGACAGCGGCAGCAGGCCGCGCTCGTGCCAGGACAGCACGCCCTCGAGCATCTCCACCACGATCAGCGACTGGACGGTGTCGTGCGCCAGGGCGGCGTGCGCCGTGTGGCCCAGTCCCAGCCCGCCGACGACCACGTCGAGCGGCCGGTTGGCGCCCGCGGCGGCCAGGCCGAGATCGGCCAGCGCGACCTCGGACTCGGTGATCGCGCTGGTCATCAGCGATTCGCCGCCGAGATGGATCTCGTACACGTCGCGGCCCAACCGGGGCTCCCAGCGCCGCCGCAGCGTCAGCGCGCCGATCTCGGTCGGCCAGTAGTCGAGCTCCTCGAACATCGCGCCCATGCGAGGCGTCCTTTCCGTCGGCTGCGGGCGGGGTGCGCGCGACATCTTAGCCGGTGGGGCCGCGGCCACCACCTCACCCTGTCCCTCTCCGCCCACTGGCGGAGAGGGGACCCAGCCGAATGCCGACCTAACCGTTGCTTCCCCACGGCGCCCCGCGACCCTCACCCCTCGGGCCACACGCGGCGGCCGCGGGCGAAGGTCGTGCGCGGCTGCAACTCGCCGTCGAGCAGCGTGACGTCGGCGTCGAAGCCCGGTGCCAGCCGGCCCTTGCGCGCGTCCAAGCCCAGCACCCGGGCGACGCTGCCGGAGATCAGGCCCAGCGCCGGCTCCAGCTCCAGGACCCCATCCAGCACCAGGCGCCGCCAGTCGTTCAGCAGCGGGCCGTTGCTGGCGACCGCCATGCGCACCAGATGGCCGGCGGCGTCGAACTCCGGCAGGCTGCCGTTGCAGTCCGAGCTCATGGTGATCTGCCGGCTGGGCACGCCGCGCTCCAGCAGCGCCTTGACGCCGTTGTAGCCCGAGTAGCCGTCGCCCTCCTCGCCGTCGAAGGCGGTGACGTCGACGGTTGCGCCGAAGCGCTTGGCGTAGTCGGCGGCGTCCTCCAGCAGGTGCGCGTTGCGGTTCACGTGGGTCGGGATCACCTGGTCGACCGGGATCTCGGTCTCGCTCAACAGGCGCCGCAGGATGTCCAGCCCGCGCGTGCCGTCGCCCAGGTGGAAGTGACAGATGCCGCGCTTGCCGGCCAGCATCGCCCCGACCCGGACCTCGGCGACGAGGCGGGCGATCTCCTCGAAGCTGGGCTGGCTGGAGCGGTGGTCGGACAGCGCAATCTCGCCGACGCCCAGCACCTCGGGGATCCAGGCGAGGTCGCGCTGCAGGTCGCCGGTCAGGGTCGGCGGCGGCACCCGGTAGGCGCCGGTGTACAGGTAGGCGTCGATGCCCTGCTCGCGCAGGCCGCGCACCTTGGCCAGCAGGTCGGCGGGGGAGCGGCTGACGCTGTCGGTGCCGAGCACGCCGACGATCGCGGCGAAGCCGCGGCTGGCGATCGCCTCGGCTGTGATCTCCGGGCAGCGGGCCGCAAAGCTGCCCTCGCCGCCGCCGCCGGTGGCGTGCACGTGCTGGTCGATGAAGCCCGGCACGGCCGTCAGCTCCGCCGCCTCGACCACCTCGACCGGCCAGTCGCCGGGGACGCTCAGGTCGCGGCCGACCGCGGCGATCCGCTCGCCGGCGATCAGCACGTCGGTCGCCTCCGACGCTTCCGGCGCGTGCACTCTGGCGGCCTTGATCAGCGTGAGCATCGGCGGGTCTCCGGAGGGTTGCCAAGCTGTGTATCCGACGCCGGCTTAGCATGCGGCCGTGCGGGCGTCACACTTTGGAGTGGGACCGCTGGGGCGTGGGCTGGCGGAATTGTTTGTGTGGTCAGCGAGGCTATGGCTCGGCCGCATAACCAGCATTTATAGGTAGAAATACTGATGGAATCTTTGAAAAGTGATCATGGCATGCGAGGGTTGAAAAAATTTCGATACCAAATGAGTTAAGGGTTCCATAAGACATCTGAAATGTTTCTACTTTATACCTGATTGTTTAGTATTGAATTGCTTACGAAATTTTAGCGGTTTCTGCCTCATTTACCGCCTCAAGCCGCTCGCTTTCGCTACAAACCCTGCTTGAGGACGGGTATATGCCAAAGCTCCGAATCGGTCATCGCCTGATGATGATCGTTGCGTTCGCAGTCGTCGGCCTTGTGGTCACGATTTCACTGGATCTGATAAGCCTGCGCCAAACCATGATGGAAGACCGTCGCATGCTGGTGAAGGACATGGTTGCGGCGGCACACGCAATCGCCACCGACTACCATGGGCGCGCCCAAGCCGGCGAACTGAGCCCGTCCGAAGCTCAGGACGCGGCAAAGGCGGCCATCGGTGCCATGCGATATGGAGACGGCGATTATCTTTGGGTTCACAACCTCGAGGGTGAGATGCTGATGCATCCGACCAATGCCGGTCTGGTCGGCAAGAACATCCTCAACCTTGCGGACGCCAACGGAAAGCGCTTCTTTGCCGAGTTCAACCGTTTGGTCAAAGCCAACGGGTTTGGGTTCGTCGACTACGTCTGGCCGAAGGCGGGCAGCGACACGCCTGAGCCTAAGGTATCGTATGTTCAGGAGTTCGGGCCTTGGGACTGGGTGATCGGTACTGGCATCTACGTCGATGATGTATCCGCGGCGTTCTGGTCGGCCGCGAAAAAGAGTGCAGCTCTCGCCTTGGTCGTTCTGCTGGTGGTCCTTGCAGCTGCCCTGTCTATAGGCCGCGGAATCTCGCGACCTTTGGGCGCGATCACCGAGCGGATTCGTGCGCTTGCAGACGGTAACAGTTCGATTGACGTTCCCTACACAAGCAGGGGGGACGAGATCGGCGACATCGCCAAGGCGATGGAGAGCTTCAAGGAGAACCTGCTGCGCACGCAGGAGCTGGAGCGCGCGGCCGAGGAGAACGAGAAGCGGGCCGAGGAACAGCGCCGTCAGGACATGCTGAACCTGGCCGAGACGTTCGAAGAGCGGGTCGGCGGGATCGTGGATTCGGTGTCGAGTGCGGCGACGGAGCTGCAGGCGACCTCGCAGCAGCTGGCCTCGGCGGTCGAGGAGACTGGCGCGCAGAGCTCGACGATCGCGGCCGCCTCCGAGCAGGCCAGCACCAACGTGCAGACGGTGGCCTCGGCGGCGGAGGAACTGACGCAGGCGATCCGCGAGGTCTCGCAGCAGGTCAGCGACGCCGCCCGCCTGTCCAACCAGGTGGCCGAGGGCGGCCGCTCGGCCAGCCAGGAGCTGGACCAGCTGAGCAATGCCGTGCATCAGGTCACCGAAGTGGTGGCGCAGATCGCCGACGTCGCCGAGCAGACCAACCTGCTGGCGCTGAACGCGACAATCGAGGCGGCCCGCGCCGGCGACGCCGGCAAGGGCTTCGCGGTGGTCGCCCAGGAGGTCAAAAACTTGGCCGGTCAGACGCAGAAGATGACCGATCAGATCGGCGCCCAGATCGACGCCGTGCGCACCTCCACGACCAAGGCGGTCGAGGTGATGCGCAAGGTGATCGATCAGGTGTCGCAGATCGACGAGGCGAACGCGGCGGTGGCGGCGTCGGTGGAGCAGCAGAGCTCGGCCACCGGCGAGATCAGCCGCAACGCGACCGAGGCGGCCACCGGCACGCAGGAGGTGGCCAGCAACATCACCGGCGTGCAGAGCGCCAACCAGCAGAGCGGCGAGGCGTCCTCGAACGTCAAGGACGCCTCCAGCGAGCTGGCGAAGAACGCGGAGACCCTGAAGCGCGAGGTCACCGCGTTCCTCGGCGAGGTCCGGGCCGCCTAGGACGGAGCCGCCGAAGGCCGACCCGGCCTTCGGCGATCCGGACCCAGAGCCGGACCCACGTCCGCTGCGATCCGACGCCAGGGCGCGCCCGCGCCCTGGCGTTCGGCGTCCGGGGTGCCGCACTCCGCGGCGCCGTCGTCTCCCTGCGATGAGATCGCCGGAGCTCGGTCGGCGCGAGCAGAGGTCCCGTCGACTCACCAGGCTCCGTCGCGCGATCGCTGCCGGACCCGATTTATTGTGCAGCGCAATATTTCCTTAAGCAATTTAGCCGAATTTGATGCGTGCGTGCGGCACGAATGCGCGAAGCCCGCCTCGGCTGTGCGGCGCCCGGGTCGATCAGGTGCTCGCAAGATTTCTCGGATTAACTCGCAAGGTGTTTCGCATCGCGGGAACGACCTTGACACTGTGGGGTTTACGCGCATTGATGTACGCACGGTGTTCACATGGAGTCGGGGGCGTATGCGCACCCGTTACACCGCTAGCTCGTGAGTGTCCGCACGACCCCGGCCGTGCTGGGCCGTCCGAGGACCCGCTCTTCCCCAAACAGGCAGTTCACTAGTCATGTCGTCCCTCAAGGAGAGGCGTCGCGGCCGCGACGGAAAGTTTCCCATGCGCTCTGAAGAATCTGCGCCCCAAGGCACCCTCGTCGCCATCGGCGGAGCCGAGGACAAGACCTCAGACCTGGAAATCCTCAAGCGTGTGTTCTCGCTCGCTCCCGAGGGCAACCAGGAAGTCGCGGTGCTGGCGACCGCAAGCGGCATCCCCGACGAGGTGTTCCCCGCCTACGAGACCGCCTTCGAGCGCCTGGGCGCGCCGGAGGTGCACTACCTCGACGTGCGCACCCGCGAGGACGCCCGCAAGCAGGAGAATGCCGACATCGTCGATCGCTGCGGCATCATCTTCTTCACCGGCGGCGACCAGCTCCGGCTGACCAACGTGCTGGGCGGCTCCGAGGTGCTGGACGCGATCCGGCGCCGGCTGCACGACGGCGCCGTGGTCGCCGGCACCAGCGCCGGCGCGGCGGCCATGTCGGCGACGATGATCTACAACGGCGCCGCCTCAGACGCGCTGCGCAAGGGCGCGGTGAAGATGTCGAGCGGCCTGTCGTTCGTCGAGGGCATCGTGATCGACAGCCACTTCCTGGAGCGCGGCCGCTTCACCCGTCTCATGGAGGTCGGCGCCACCAACCCGGAATACATCGGCATCGGCCTGGGCGAGGACGCCGGCGTGATCATCCACGACGGCACCGTGCTGGAAGCGATCGGCCCCGGGCATGTTATAGTGGTCGACAGCCGCAACCTTGAGAGTTCTAATGTGGCCGAGATCAGCGACGGGGAACCAGTCGCGGTCGAGAACGTTACCATGCATGCCTTGATCAGCGGCTACGGATACGACGTTGCGAATCGCCGCTACCTCAGCATGGAGGATCTGACCACTAAAGTAGGGACCTGATAAAGTTGAAAATATTAGAACATAGGGCGCTCAGGGGACCGAATTACTGGAGCCGATACCTCACCATATATATGCGGCTCGACATCGAGGAGCTCGAGCACAAGCCGAGCGACCAGGTGCCGGGCTTGGTCAAGCGGCTGCAGGACTTGATCCCGAGCCTGTACGACCACCGCTGCTCGGTCGGCGAGCCCGGCGGATTCCTACAGCGAGTCGAGGCCGGCACCTATGCCGGCCATCTGGTTGAGCACGTCGCGATCGAGCTGCAGAACCTGATCGGCTTCTCGGTGGGCTACGGCAAGACCGTCGATACCTACGATCCCGGCGTCTATCACGTCTGTTTCCGCTACCGCGACGAAGCCTGCGGCCTGGCCGCCGGGCGCGAGGCGGTCGACCTGGTGGAGAGGCTGTTCAACGAGCAGGACGTCGATCTGCAGAGTGTGATCGACCGGCTCAAGGTGGTCCGCGACGAGCACATGCTCGGGCCCTCAACCGGCTCCATCGTGGACGCCGCCAAGCGGCGCAACATCCCGTACTACCGGCTCAGCGACGACAGCAGCTATACCCAGCTGGGTCACGGCCACAAGCAGCAGCGCTTCCAGGCCACCGTGACATGGAAGACCGGCATCATCGGTCACGGCATCGCCGACGATAAGGACTGGACCAAGCAGATCCTGGGCGACGCCGGCATCCCGGTGCCGCAAGGCCAGATCGTCTACTCCTTCGAGGAGGCGATGGCGGCGGCGCGCTACTACGGCTATCCGCTGGTCACCAAGCCGCTGATCGGCAACCACGGCCGCGGCGTCACCACCAACATCACCAACGAGGCCGAGCTGCGCGAAGGCTACGACGCGGCCTACGCCCGCAACGAGTCGGTGGTGATCGAGCAGTACATCAACGGCGAGGACCACCGCCTGCTGGTGATCGACGGCAAGCTGGTCGCCGCCGCCCGGCGCCGCCCCGCGGCGGTCACCGGCGACGGCCGCTCGACGCTGGGCCAGCTGATCGAGAAGGAAAACCAGGACCCGCGCCGCGGCGTCGGCCACGAGAACCTGCTGACGCAGATCCACATCGACCACCAGACCGAGCGGCTGGTGGCGCAGGCCGGCCTGACCTTCGAGAGCGTGATCCCGGACGGCGAGCTGGTGCTGCTGAAGTCGACGGCGAACCTGTCGACCGGCGGCACGGCGACCGACCTGACCGATGACGTCCACCCCGAGGTCAGGCACGCCGCCGAGCGCATCGGCCGGCTGATCGGGCTCGACATCATCGGCATCGACCTGCTGGCGGAGACGCTGACGCGGCCGCTGGCCGAGCAGTCCGCCGGCGTGGTCGAGGTCAACGCCGGGCCCGGCTTCCGCATGCACCTGTCGCCGACCCACGGCACCGGGCGCGACGTCGGCAAGCACGTCGTCGACACGCTGTTCCCGGAGGAGAGCGACGACGGCCGCGTGCCGATCACCGCGATCACCGGCACCAACGGCAAGACCACGACGACGCGGCTGATCTCGCACCTGCTGCGCCACGCCGGCCGGCAGGTCGGCATGGCCTGCACCGGCACGGTGGAGATCGACAACCACGTCATCATGCGCGGCGACTACTCGGGCCCGCAGGCGGCGCACACCGTGCTCAAGGAGCCCACGGTCGAGCACGCCGTGCTGGAGGTGGCGCGCGGCGGCATCATGCGTCGCGGCCTGGGCTTCGACGCCTCCGACGTGGGCGTGCTGCTGAACATCGCCAGCGACCACCTGGGCGAGCGCGACATCCACACGCTGGACGAACTGGCCCGCTGCAAGACCGTGGTGCTCGACGCGGTGAAGCCGGACGGGCACTGCGTGCTCAACGCCGACGACCCGCGGGTGATGGACCAGGGCACCTACTGGTCGCGCGGCAAGATCATCTACTTTACCATGGACCCGGACTTCGAGCCCGTGAAGAAGCACGTGGAGAGCCACGGCATCGCCTTCACCGTGAAGGACGGCCGGATCGTGCTGCGCCAGGGCCAGGTCGAGGCCGAGGTGGTCGAGGTCAACGACGTGCCGATCGCCTTCGAGGGCTACGCGCCGTTCAACGTGCAGAACGCGATGGCGGCGGCCGCCGCGGGCTACGCCCTGGGGCTCAGCCTGGGCGACATCAAGATGGGCCTGCAGACGTTCCATCCGAGTCCGGGCCAACTGCCGGGCCGCACCAACCTGATCCAGGCCGACGGCGTGCGCTGTCTGATCGACTACGGCCACAACGTGCCGGCGCTCACCGCGCTCGAGAGCCTGGTGGCGAACCTGACCGCCAAGCGCCGCATCGCCGTGGCCAGCGCGCCCGGCAACCGGCGCGACGAGGACCTGATGGCGTTGGGGGCGCAGCTCGCGAAGATGCATGACGCGCTCTACATCTGCGAGCCGGACCCGCGCGGGCGCACGCCCGGCGAGGCCGCCGACCTTTTGCGCCGTGGCGCGGAATCCAACACCGCGGAGCAGTGCAAGGTGGAAGTGGTGATGGTCGAGCACGACGCGGTCGAGAAGGCGATGGACGAGGCCTCGGAAGGCGACCTGCTGGTGCTGCTGGTGGACGACATCGAGAGCGCCATCCAGCGTCTCAAGGGTCGCAGCTTCCGCACCCCGGCCCCCGTCGCCACCGGCTGAGCGCCTGACTGATCTGACACGAGGGCGCCCGCGGACGGCTGCGCCCTTCGAGACCGGCGCACCGCGCCCTCCTCGGGAGTGACGTCGGGGCCCTTGCCCCGTCACCCTGAGGAGCGGCCGGCCCCGGCCGCGTCTCGAAGGACCCGGCTGCCGCCGCGGGGCCTCGGAAAGGGAGAGACATGGCTAAGAAGAACGTCTTCGTCGTCGGTCTGAACGACTTCAACCTGGGCAAGCTGAAGCGGCTGCGCGGCGCCGAGGAGATCGACTTTCACGGCCTGATCGACCCGGCAGCGGTGTACGACACCGAGGAGTTCGACATCCCGGCGCTGCTGCAGGAGGCGACCGAGAAGCTGGAGGCGTTCGACGGCAAGGTCGACGCGATCATCGGCTACATGGACTTCCCGGTCTCCACCATGCTGCCGCTGCTGTGCCGCAAGTTCGGCACCCGCAACACCTCGCTGGAAAGCCTGCTGAAGTGCGAGCACAAGTACTGGTCGCGCAAGTGCCAGTACGAGGTGATCCCGGACTACATTCCGAAGTTCACCACCTTCGACCCGTTCGACCCGGAGGCGCTGGGCAAGATCGGCGAGGCCGGGCTGTACTTCCCGTTCTTCGTCAAGCCGGTGAAGTCGTCAGGCTCGCGCTTGGGCTTCAAGATCGACAGCCCGGAGGACTTCGACCACGCCACCGAAAAGCTGCGCGCCGAGATCGGCCTGATCTCCGAGCCGTTCAACTACGTGCTGGAGCAGGCCGACCTGCCCGAGGATATGAAGGCGGTGAACGGCGGCTACTGCATGGCCGAGGAGATCATCGGCGGCCGGCAGTGCACGCTCGAGGGCTACGTGCAGAACGGCCAGGTGGTGCCTTACGGCATCGTCGACTCGATCCGCTACCCGCAGGTGCTGAGCTTCTTCTACTACATGTACCCGTCGAAGCTGCCCAAGCGGATTCAGCGCAAGATGAACGACCTGGCCGAGACGATCATGTCGCACGTCGGCTACGACGACGCGGCTTTCAACATCGAGTTCTTCTGGGACGAGGTGCAGGACCGGATCTGGCTGCTGGAGATCAACACCCGCGTGGCGCAGTCGCACTGCGACCTGTTCGAGAAGGTCGACGGCGTCAGCCACCAGCAGGTGACCGTCGACGTCGCGCTGGGCCAGCAACCGCGGATGCCGCGGGGCGAGGGCGACTACCCGCTGGCCGCCGAGTTCTTCCACCGCGTTTTCCTGGGCGACGGCCGGGTCACCCAGGCGCCGACGCCGGAGCAGATCGAGAAGGTGGAAACCTCGATCCCCGGCACCATTGTGCGCCCGCAGGTCAAGGAGGGCATGATGCTGTCCGACCTGCCGGAGCAGGACGCCTACTCCTTCGCGGTCGCGCAGATCTACATGGGCGCGAAGAACGAGCGCAACCTGCTGAAGAACTACGACAGGGTGCTCAAGGAGCTGACGTTCGAGTTCGGCGACATCATTCCGTAGGCCGGGCCGAAGGCGGCGCAGGCCATGCCGTAGGCGGCACAGGGCAGCTCGATCGGCATCGGCGCCGGGATCGCCGGCGGCGGCGGCAGCCGCACGTCGGTGCGGGCGGCCAGCATCGCCGGGATGAGGAAACGGCGCGCCCCCAGGTCGTAGCCGTGGCCCTTGATCAGCGCGTGCAGGATCAGCCGCTCCACGGCGACGGCCTGGCCGGTTTCGGCGTCGGCGACGTTGGTGTTGCTGCTCTCGCGGCTGTCGACGACGATCACGTGGCTCGGCCCGATCGCCTCCAGGATGCGGCGGTCGGGGCTGTGCGCGCCCGCCTGCAGGCGCCCGGCGGCGACGCTGCGGGCCGTTGCTGGGAGGCCGGCCTATACGGTCTACGCCAAGGCCAGTCTCGATCTGCCCCGGTTTCCACTGGCGCTGGAGGCCTTGCAGGCGGTGGTCGGCGGCCTGGGCGGACCCGACGCTGAAGCGTGAGCCGCCGCGCGGCCCGGCCCTCGAGGATACGGGACTGACACGTCGGCGCGCTCGACGAAGGCGCCGGCGCACCCCATGTCGCAAAGCATCGACGCAGCGGGAGATCGGCGCATGGCGCGCACGGCGGGACTGGACCAGCCGCTGGCGCTGGCGCCGCTCGGCCACGGTAGCGGCCGCCTGCTGGTGGTCGAGCGTCCGGGCACCGTGCGCCTGGTCGACCCGGCCGACGGCGGCATCGCAGCCACGCCCGTGCTCGACCTCAGCGACACCGTCACCACCGACGGCGAGCGCGGGCTGCTCGACATCGCGCTGGCGCCGGACTTCGCGTCCAGCGGCAGCTTTTACGTCCATCTGACCAACGCCGACGGCGACAACGAGCTGCGCCGCTACCGCCTCGACCCGGATGCGCCGGGGCAGGGTACCGCGACCGGCGGCGAGGTGCTGCTGCAGGTCGATCAGCCGTTCAGCAACCACAACGGCGGCTTCCTGGACTTCGGCCCCGATGGCCAGCTTTACCTCGGCATCGGCGACGGCGGCGGCGACCTGCCCACCCGGACCGACAACCCGGCGCAGGATCCGGACAGCCTGCGCGGCAAGCTGCTGCGCCTGGACGTGGGCGACGGCGGAGCGGCCGCCGCCGAGGCCGCGGCGCTGGGCCTGCGCAATCCCTATCGCGCCGGCTTCGACCGCGTCACCGGCGATCTCTACATCGGCGATGTCGGCGAGACCCGGTTGGAAGAAGTCGACCGGCTGCTGGCCGATGCGGGACTCCTGAACTTCGGCTGGAACCGCTTCGAGGGCACGGCGGACTTCCTGAGCGCGGCCGAGCTGGCGCCCGGCACGGCGCACAGCCCGCCGGTGCTGGAGTACGGGCACGGCAGCGGTCCGCGCGCCGGGAGCTCGATCACCGGCGGGCTGGTGGCCCGCGGCGAGCTGCCGGGGCTGTACGGCGACTACCTCTTCGCCGACTTCGTCAGCGGCAACCTCTGGTCCGTGCCAGCGGCCCGGCTGGGGGCAAGCGATCCCCTGACCGCAGCCGACATGACGGTGCTGACCGACGCGCTGGCGCCGGCCAGCGGATCGCTGGACAACCCGGCCGGCTTCGACGCCGGCGCCGACGGCACGGTCTACATCGCCGACCTGGACGGCGAGCTCTACCGCATCGAGTCCGAGTGGGCGCTGGAAGACGGCCAGTGGAAACTGCTGAATATGGCCAGTCGGCGCACGCTGGATCGCTGATCCACCGGAAAGGCCGTTGAAAACAGACGGCTAGCCCGAAGCGGCGTTCTCGTCGAGCTCCCGTTCATTGATCTTGCGCGTCAGGGTATTGCGTCCCCACCCCAGCAACTGACTGGCGTCCCGGCGCCGCCCGCCACTGTGTTTGAGTGCCACCTCGATCATCACCCGTTCAAAGGCGGGCTGAGCCCGGTCGAGCAGCTTCTGTTCGCCCGCGGCCAGGGCCTGGTCCGCCCAGGCGAACAAAGCCTGTTGCCAGTCACCGCCGGTATCCGCCACGGGTTTCTGCTCGCGCAGTTCGTCGGGCAGATCCTCGGTCAGGATCTCGCGCCCGCTGGCCATGACGGTAAGCCAGCGGCAAGTATTTTCCAGCTGACGCACATTGCCCGGCCAGGGTAGTGTGGACAAATAAGCCTCGGTGTCCGGATGCAACACCTTGGGGTCCACGCCCAGCTCGCCCGCCGCCTGGTGCAGAAAATGCGCCGCCAGGCGGGGAATGTCCTCGCGCCGCTCGGCCAGGCCGGGGATGTGAATGCGGATCACGTTCAGCCGGTGAAACAGGTCGTCACGGAAATCGCCGTCGCGCACCAGCTGTTCCAGGTTCTGGTGCGTAGCGGCAATGATGCGCACATCCACCTTGATCGCCGAAGTGCCGCCCACGCGGTAGAACTCGTTTTCCTGCAAAACGCGCAACAGCCGGGTCTGAGCCTCCAGCGGCATGTCACCGATTTCGTCCAGAAAGAGCGTGCCGCCATGCGCCTGCTCGAAGCGGCCCAGCCGCTGGGCATTGGCCCCGGTAAAGGCCCCCTTTTCGTGGCCGAAGAGTTCGGATTCGATCAGCTCGCGGGGAATGGCGGCCATGTTGAGCGCCACAAAGGGCTTGTCCTTGCGCACCGAATGATGGTGCAGGGCCTGGGCCACCAGCTCCTTGCCGGTGCCGGGCTCGCCGTTGAGCAGCACCGC
>ENA-ORDC01001856-ORDC01001856.1-marine-metagenome-genome-assembly--contig:-NODE-1856-length-14331-cov-4.976077_pt1 | contig 14331 bp, 16 predicted proteins | sample MGYA00237783_ERZ508515 | MGnify/ENA primary metagenome ERZ508515 (study PRJEB26186, sample SAMN06268792) | marine metagenome | isolation source: Eden Landing Ponds, San Francisco, CA, USA | place... | reverse complement strand
GGAATGTCGGGGGGAGAGGTACTGACGACCCTCCGCGAACGGGGGTTTGACCAACCCGTGGCGATGCTCACCGCCGTCGACCCTGGCGAGGAGATTCTCGAATGGGAGATCGACGAGTACTGCGTTAAGCCCATCTCCGAGGCGGATCTTCAGGCAGCGGTTGACGCACTCCTCGCACGAAGACACTACGATGAGGAGTTCCGCGAGTACTTCGCCGCGGTCTCAAAAAAAGCGGCCATGGAAGCGACCATGAACGAACAGGAACTCGCGGCAAGCAACGCATACACCACCCTAAACCAGGAGGTGAGAGAGGCAAAAGAAGGGGCGGATTCAGCTTTCACGGAGATGATGGCGACAGAGGGTGTCTCCGGATTCCGTGATTTCTGACACCATCCAAAGACCATTTATGAACGACAGACACAACTCGGAGTCGATACTCAGTAGCAAAGAGCGTACGACTATAAACACGCGGTTGACAGAGGGAAAGAGATGACTCAGGACATACCGCTTATGAATGGCGATTTCGACGAAAAAACAACAATAGAGGTATCACAGGGGAGCGTTCAGTACGATCCATCGCTGGAAGCATACCGCCTCAATCACGACTGGACGACAAACCAACCCCTTAGCAATGCAGTCATCTCTGTTATAGAAATCGCGGCGGCGGCTTCAATCGAGGACTTACCGCCGCTTTACGACACGATTGACCCGGACGGCCTCGACAAACTCTTCGCTGCGAGTCAATCAGGCCCATCTAGAACGCATGGACGAGTAACGTTTCCATACGAAGAGTTCCTCGTCACTGTCACCGCAGACGGGACGATCACAGTGCAAGCACCCCAAACAGACACCAACCAATGACTGATAACTCCGATTCCCACACGTCAGCCGAGATGGCACCGGCTATCGATCGCCTCTCGACCGGTATCGACGGCCTCGATCGTATCCTACACGGCGGGCTCGTGCCCGAGCGCAGTTATCTCGTTCGCGGCCGACCAGGAACCGGAAAAACAATCTTGGGCTTACACTACTTGACTCGCGGTGTTGCGCAGGACGACACGGCGCTGTTCGTCAACCTCGAGGAAGCGACTGCGGATATCGAACAGAACGCAGCCGCCCTCGGGTTTGATGTCGAAGACATCCACTTTCTGGATCTGAGTCCGAAGTCCGACTTCTTTGCTGGCGATCAGGGCTACGATATCTTCGAGTCCAGCGAGGTTGAGCGCGACCCGATGGTCGAGGCAATCACCGAGAAGGTGTCGACACTCGACCCGGATCGCGTGTTCGTCGATCCGATCAGCCAGCTCCGGTATCTCTCCACCGACCAGTACCAGTTTCGCAAGCAGGCACTCTCGTTCATGCGGCTCCTCAGCGAGGCGGGAGCGACCGTGCTGTTCACGACGCAGGCCACTGAGGACGCCCCGGATGACGACCTGCAGTTCATGAGTGATGGCATGATCGAGCTCGGGTACGGGTCGACCGGACGGTCGATCAACGTCCCGAAATTCCGGGGGTCGGCAACGCGGAGTGGCGACCATGCAGTGAAGATCACCGACAACGGGCTGGTCGTGTATCCTGAACTCGCCCCGGGTGAGCACGGACAGGCATACGTCGACGAACCCATCTCCGCTGGTGTCCCAGAAGTCGATGAGCTGCTCAATGGGGGGCTCGACCGCGGGACTGTCTCGGTCATCTCCGGACCGACAGGCGTCGGCAAGACGACGACCGGCACACAGTTCATGAAAGAAGCAGCAGGCCGAGGCGAGCGGTCGGTGATGTATCTCTTTGAGGAAACCGAGAGTACGTTCATGCGCCGCTCGGAAGCGGTCAATATCCCTGTTGCGGAGATGCGCGAGCAGGGGACGCTGAAGGTTGAAGCGGTCGAAGCTGTGGACACCACCCCACAGGAGTTCGCCGCGATGGTTCGTCACGAAGTCGAAGAAGAGGGAGCCGAAATTGTGATGATCGACGGGATTTCAGGGTACAAACTCGCCCTAGAGGGCGACAACGATGAACTCATCTCGAATCTCCACTCTCTCGGTCGGTATCTCAAGAATATGGGCGTGAGCGTCATCATGGTCGAGGAGGTGAAGAACATCACAGGGGAGTTCCAGGCCACCGACGTCGGTATTAGTTACCTCGCCGACAACATCGTCTTCCTTCGTCACCTCGAACTGCGGGGAGAAATGCGGAAGGTGATTGGTGTCCTGAAAATGCGGACAAGCGACTTCGAGCGGACGCTCCGAGAGTTCGAAATCACCGAACACGGGATCACCGTCGGTGAACCGCTGACACAGCTCCGGGGAATCCTGAGCGGGACGCCGGAGTGGACGAACACCGGCGACTCGGTTAATGGGGAATGAGCCACCAACGAATGGATCGTCAACAGACGGACGAGGTTGGATCGACCGCCACGGTGCTTTTGCTCATCGATAGCGAACGAAATCGCGAGTTGCTCGCCGACCAACTCGGTGAGACGTTCGACATTCGCTTCGACGAGAACCCGTTCGAGCATCCGAATTACGATCTGTGCCTCCTCGATGACCAGTCGCTACGCGAGTACGAGGAGCAATTACAGCAGACAAAGTCAGACTCGACACCGACGTTTCGTCCCCATCTGCTGTTGACTGGTCAGCGGTCTCCCGATGAGTTTTCCGAAGACGTGTGGGACATCGTCGACGAAATTATCCAGCGCCCGGTTAGCAAGGCTGAATTGGACACTAGGATCGAGAATCTGTTACAGCGGCGACGGCTCTCAGTCGAGCTCACCGAACAAAAAGAACGGAGCGAGCAGCGGTTCGAATCGCTCTTCGAGTCAACTCCGGATCCAGTAGTCGTCGTCAGACCAGACGGAACGGTGACTGAAGTGAACGACGCCTTTGCCCGAATTTTTGGCGTCGAATCGGAGCAGATTCAACAGAAGTCGATCACTGAACTCGAGTTCACGCCAGCTGAGTCCGTCGAACGAGTTCTCCTCCGAATTGCAGACGAAGATCCCGCCTCCACGACCGTCGAATGGGGACGGGACGCGGAAGAAGAGTTGGTTATGGAACTCAATACGGACGTCATCTCAGGAGTGGGGCAAGCCGCCGAGCGAATCGGAATTTTCAGAGACGTGACCGAGCGGACGCAACGCAAAGCGGAACTCCAGCGCCAGAACGAACGCCTTGAAGAATTTGCGGACACAATCGCACATGACCTGCGGAACCCCCTCTCTGTCGCCCAGGGCCGACTCGAATTTGCCCAGCGAACGGGCGACGAGGAACATTTCGACGTGATTAATGACGCGCACGAACGGATGGAGCAGATGATCGAAGAACTGCTCTCCTTAGCGAAGCAGGGGCAGGCCGTCCTCGATCCCGATGAGTTCCTGCTCGAAGATGCAGTTGACCGAGCGTGGAGTCACGTCGAGACAACAAACGCCACACTCGACGTGGATATCGAGGACACCTGTGTGATTACGGCCGACGAAGGCCGTCTCTGCGAACTGCTTGAAAACCTGTTCCGGAATGCAGTCGAACATGGTGGTGAGACGGTGACAATCAGAATCGGCTGTCTTCCGGATGCAGCGGGATTCTATGTCGAGGACGACGGACCAGGGATCCCACCCGAGAAACGCAGTGACGTCGTTCAGGCAGGATACACCGAGTCGGAGAACGGCACGGGATTCGGTCTCTCGATCGTCCAACAGATCGTCGATGGGCACGAGTGGGATATTGCTATCTCAGAGGGGACTGCTGGTGGAGCACGATTCGAAATTAGTAACGTCGAACTCGATCGTGCGTGCCGTAATTAGCGACTGAGTCACGCTTGAATGATGCTGAGCCTGAATACGCAATGCTGAAAAGTAGCCCAGAAAACATCCCTACAGCTACTGTAATCACCCCATACACCTCGACAACCAGGTCAGACCAGATCATTCTCCAGAGGGAGATCGAGATACCATTGTAAATCATCCTCGGGGAGATCTTCCGAATGAAGCCAGACACTGATCGTTGTTCCGTCATCAACAGCGACCGTAAGCTTGCCCCCGGACCGCATAACGGTCCAATAGACGAACCACAAACCCAATCCTTGGCCGTGTTCGAGCTGGGTCTCCATCTGACCTCGGAGAATGTTTCGCTCCAGCTCCGGAAGTCCAGATCCGTTATCGTCGACCCGAATTACGACCCAATCGTCTTGCGCTGTTTCAGAATGCAGGCTCAACTCAAGCTCCGGATCCTTGTCAGCATGAGTGATAGCGTTCTCTCCGAGTTCGTACAGTGCGGGCTTCAAATACTCGTTCGCAAATACAGTCGGGGAATCAGGTAGCTCGACAGCAACCGCTGCCTCTGGATGACGATTGCGGAGTTCAGCCGCCACGTCAGAGATCAACGGCCCGACCTCCTGCTTTTCAGGGGGGCTGGCATCTCGGGTGACTTTTTCGAGCTTCCGAGCCGTTTCACCGAGCTCAATAAGGTTGTCTGCACAGGTCACAATACGTTTCGCTAGCTCCTGGTCGTCACCAGTAAGTCGTTTGGTGAGGAGTTCCGCGTACCCGCTGACAGTATTCATCGAGTTCCGGAGGTTGCGCCTGAGAACCCGATTCAGAACGGCATTAAGTCGCTCATGATCCGTGAGTTTGTACTCGTATCGCTTGGCCTCGATCTCCGTGCCAACGACGCCAGCGATGAGCTCAACGAGCGCTCGTTCAGAAGAGGAGAATTCACGATCATGTGGCGTCTTCGAAACGAAACAAACCGTTCCATAGGTCGTCCCTTCGACCGTGATTGTCGCACCGAGATAGCACTCAAGCCCGTGCCTCTCGTACGCAGGATCGACCATCCATCCTTGTTCACTGGCGTGGGAAATTGCGAGTGGTGAGTCCTGTTCGATTGTCCGCCGACAGAACGTCGTTGCGTGTGTATGTTGCGCACCGACCTCAAGGAGTTCGCCCCCTCCCCCAGCGTTCGCGATTACATCATGGATGCCCCGCTCTTTATCAATCCGTTTGATGTGCCCGTTTTCGACGCCAAGGTACTCGCAGCCTAGGGTAAGGAGTTGATTGAATTTCTCAGACAGTGTGAGTTCTTGGTCTTCTCGAATCTGGTACACTTCCCGTCGATACGCATCCCCTTCCGATGCACGGGAAGGATCCTCAGAAGACATCGTTAGTTAGGCTTCGAGACACACAGGTATCATATTTGGGATGGGGATGCCCAGTATCGTGAACGACTTTCGTTGAACCCCGCTACATATGGAATGATTTTCCAACATTCAGGCCCCGTTGTTTGATTAGTTGAACCCCGCCTGCTCTGGCCGGCGTATCTCAGTATAGAGTCGTGACGGATTGTATCCCCGAAATTTTGAACCGTGCACCACCGTCACTCCCGTCAGTAACTGCAACCGTCCAGCCGTGAGCTTCGACGACCCGCCTGACGATTGCGAGGCCGAAGCCCGTGCCCTCTTGATGCGTCGTATACCCGCCTTCGAACACGTCCTCACGCTCGGCTGTCGGAATTCCCGGCCCTGTTTCCTCGATATAGAAGCCATCGACATCAGTGAGAGCTCCCAGAAGAACGCCGACTGCGTCGGGAAGACCACGGTCGCGAGACTGTAGACGAACGCGACGCTGATCGCCATCGAGATCAGCGTCATCATCCCCGGCACCCGGTCTTTCAGCTCCGGCACCGCCATCTGGAGGAACGGAATCCCACCGTATGCGAAGACGATTACCGCGAAGACGGGGTTAATCCACTCGCTGCCGGGAAACGTCGGGATGGTGAAGCCCAGCCATTCCTGGAGGGTCAGGCTGTAGAGCAGGACAGGAATCGAGAGGAGCGTGGAGACGAAGAAACGCCGTCGAAACATCTGTTCGTGGCCTTCGTGCATCCCACCGTGGTCCACCTGGTGATGGTCGTGTTCACCAGAATCGGTACTGTGGTCGTGGTGTTCGTGCGTGGTAGACGAGTGGTTTGGAGGGGAAACAGAGTCCATCGTGAGACCTCACATCAGGTTACTCTCTCTACCTACTCGGCCGGGTCTGAAATATCCCTGCGCCGACCGAGAGCACAGCAAGAAGCCTGATTAACAGCAACCACCGTCGTCGAGTGACTATGTACACGCATTTCCCGTTGTCAGATCGTTCTCGTCGACATACGTTGAGAGACAGGCATAATTGCAGAAGTACTCGGGCGAGCCACAGTTGTCGTCACAGTCGTGAACACAGATAGAATCGTGATCGAAAATACGGGACCCACAGTACGTACACGTCTCGTCCACATCGGATGTTGCGACGGTCATAGACATACCTCTACTGGGGCGGAAAGCTACTGAAAGAGTTTCGTAGAGAGCTCCTTCGACGTATCAGCGACGTCGACCGATCGCTGTTGCCTCTCTCTTTCGGTGGGAGCCATAGAATGAACCCAATATCTCAAAAGTACCACCGTCTCTGAGTCTTGGTTTATAAAGAGAAACAAGCATCAAGTAGGAGACCCTATATTCAACCGAGAACACTCTCAGGGGATAATCATGCCAACTACTTCAACAGACAACCAGCTCGTCACGATCGTCCTCGTCGTCCTCGGTGCCCTGCTCATTCTCCCCGTCCTCTTCATGGGGTTTGGGATGATGGGGTTCGGCCCGATGGTGAGTGGAATGTGGGGTGGTCATGTGTGGGGTGACGGAACAGTCCTCGGATGGATGGCCCTCGTCAGACTACTGATGGAGCTGCTGTTCATCGCCGCTATCGTCGGCGTAGGGTACCTCATCTATCGCACGATGACAGACTCAGATGGTAGTACTGATCAAGCCCTCGAGGAACTCCGACTCGCGTACGCTCGCGGTGATCTCACGGACGATGAGTACGAACAACGGAAGAACGCTCTCGAACGTGATACGTAAAGGAATCGGGCGAGACAAATTATAAATTTAGTCAAGTCTAATTCCTTTTCGATGTTGAGCGCGATCATGGAAGACTATCTCAAATCGATCTACTATCTACAGAACAAAACGAACGAGCGGGTACGGACGTCAGTTCTCGCGGAGTACATGAACGTAGAACAATCGTCGGTTACCAGTATGATGAAGAAGTTAGCGGAGCGGGATCTCGTACAGTACGAACCCTATCAGGGGGTCACGCTCACCGAAACTGGCGTTCCTATTGCTCTCGAAATTATTCGCCATCACCGGCTCTTAGAACGGTATCTGGCAGACCACCTCGAGTATGACTGGGCGGAGGTACACGACGAAGCAGATCGCCTCGAACACCATATCAGCAGTCAGTTCGCCGACCGAATTGCAGAGCAACTGGGCGATCCCACAGTTGACCCACATGGCGACCCGATTCCCACCGCGGAACTGGACGTTTCGGGAGAAAAAGATGGGGGCACGCTTGCTGATCATCAGGTAGGTGACAGCGTGCAAATCGAACGGGTCCCGGACAGAGATCCGGAGTTACTACGGTATCTGGCCGAACACGGGATTCAACCCGGAACTGTAGTGGAAGTTGTCGAAACTACGCCGTTCGGAATGGTCACAGTTGCTCCTGAGGGTGAGGACGAACCAGTTGCACTACCCGAAGAAGTAGTACGTTCTGTATCGACCCGGTCCCGCGCGTAGAGTCCTAACTAAGCTACCCAAACGTCCACCGCCGCAGCTATTAGTTTAGACTCACTCAAAGTTTAGATGCGTCTAATTTATATATTGGGTGAGTCAACTAGCGCATATGAGTATCCGAAGGCTCAGCCAGCGGAGGAGATCATGCCATCGATAGATTACGAGAGTGCAGCGGACGTCACAGAACGGCTCGAACAGCGACTGGTCGACTCACTCACCGGCGAAACGGGAGTCAGTCGTCGGACGGTACTCGGCAGTCTCGGTGTCGCTGGAAGTGCTGCAGTCGGACTCGGCAGTACGCGAGCAGGTGCGGCGCCCGATCACGAGGACGAAGACGCCCACGGCAACTTCGGTGCCGTGGGCGAATACCAAGATCTGGATTTCGATCCTCACGAGTTCCTCACCGCTTTCAACACCGGAGACAGCGGGCAGGATAACGTTCCCCAGCAGGTCTACGAGGAGGATGGCCGAACCGTACGGGAGTTCGAGCTGACTGCCGTCGATACGACGATCACCATCGCGCCTGGCATCGAGTTCCAAGCGTGGGCGTACAACGGTCAGGTGCCGGGCCCCACGATCCGCGCCGTCGAGGGCGACCTACTCCGGATCAAGTTCACTAATCTGGGACGACACGCGCACACGATTCATCCGCACCTGAAGAATCTCAACCCGCGAATGGATGGAATCCCCCAGAACGGGCCCGGAGTGCTCGAGACGGGAGAGTCCTTCACCTACGAGTGGATCGCCCAGCCCGCCGGCACCCACTTCTATCACTGCCACTCGCTCCCACTAAAAGAGCACATCCACCGAGGACTCTACGGGACGATCATCGTCGATCCGGACCCCGAGCGCGTCAGGGAGAACCCACGCGACTACGTCAACTACCCCGGTCCGATCACCGACGACCTCCGGACGCGGCTCGTCGACGAGGCGAAGAGCCGGAACCACGAGTACGCCGAGAACGACGCCGTCAACGAGATGGTGATGGTGATGAACTCGTTCGATACCAACTTCGACGGCGGCAACGAGGTCTACGCAGTGAACACGCGGGCGTTCGGCTACGGGGTCGGTAGCACCGACGGCAACGGTAACTGGACAGCGGGCGAGACGAAACGTCCCATCCAGATCGACAAGAACCAACGCCAGCGCGTGTATCTCGCCAATGCCACGGAATTCGACCTCATCAATTCGTTCCACACGCACTCGCAGTTCTTCGACTACTACGACCACGGGACGACGCTGACGCCGACCCGCAAGACCGTGGACACGATCATGCAGACGCAGGCCCAGCGCGGGATCATCGAGATCGACTACTCGGATCACGAGCCCGGGCTGTACATGTTCCACGCCCATCAGTCGGAATTTGCTGAACTCGGCTGGATGAGCTTCTTCGAGGTGGTCTAAATGGCAGACAAGACACAACCCCCGACGACGGACGGTGGTGTAACGGCTGATGAAGAGATCACACAACCGCTCGGGCTTCCACGATGGGTCAGTGCGCTCCTCCCGATTGTGTTGCTCGTGCTTGTCCTGGGCGTGTTCGCGTTCACGTCACCGCTCGCCGGCGTTCAGAGCGGCGCACCGCTTCCGGACGTAACGGTCACGCACACGACGCTTCCGACCGACGATACGGTCGTGTTGCACGTGATGAACAACGGGCCCGAATCCGTGACGATATCACAGGTTCTCGTCAATGAGGCCTACTGGAATTTCCGGGTCGACGGAGCCGGTGGTGACCAGACGCTCGCCCCGATGGAAAGCGCACAGATCGTGGTCCCGTATCACTGGAATCCGGGATGGGATCTCGAAGTCGCTCTCGTCCTCTCTGACGGAGCGACGTTCCACAACACCATCGTCGCGCCGAGTCAGTCACCCGGATTTAGCCTCAGTCTCCTCGGAACGCTTGCAGTCATCGGGCTGTTCGTCGGCGTCATCCCGGTCGCACTCGGGATGTTGTGGTTCCCCTACATCAAGACGATGAGCGACCGGTGGCTACACGCCGTGCTCGTGTTCGCGGCCGGTGTCTTAGGATTCCTCGCGTTCGATGCCGGATTCGAGGCGTTCGAACTCGCCGAGCGAATACCAGGTGCCTACGAAGGCAACCTCTTAGTCGTCTTCGGAATCTTCGGTACACTCCTCCTGGTCCAGGCAATCAGCGCCTGGCGTGAGGGCCGTGTCGCCGCTGGTGATAGTCGGGCGAGCAGCGGTCTCTGGATCGCCTATCTGGTCGCGGTCGGGATCGGCCTGCACAACCTCGCCGAGGGGCTGGCGATCGGGAGTTCATTCGCACTCGGGCGAGTGTCACTCGGTGCGTTCCTCGTGATCGGGTTCATGCTCCATAACGTGACGGAAGGCCCGGCAGTCGTCGCGCCGGTGGCTCGCGGAGAACGCCCATCGCTCAAACACTTCGCCGCGCTCGGCGTCATCGCCGGCGCACCCGTCATCCTCGGTGGATGGATCGGGAGTCTAGCGTACTCGCCGACGATCGGTGCGTTCTTCCTCGCCATCGGGGTGGGTGCCATCCTGCAGGTCAACTGGGAGATCGCGCGAATGGTTCGGGACGCAGGCGGTCGTGTGGCCAGCGCGACGAATCTGCTCGCGTTCCTGCTCGGTCTCGGTGTCATGTATGTGACCGACCTCTTCGTGGTGCTCTAATAGGCACCGCCAGATCCTGGTATAATGGCACGTGGACTCTATGATCGACGAACGGTATTGCGACTCGGCGCTGGGATCCTGGCGACGCTCAGCACCGCTGGCTGTTTGAGCGGGCAGGCATCGTCGACCCAGACCATCACGATGCCCGACAACCACACGTTCGAGCCGAAGACCGCGACGATCGAGGCTGGAGAGACGGTAAGGTGGACGAACGAGAGCGACATTCAACACACGGTCACAGCGTATGAAAACGAGATTCCAGACGAGGCCACATACTTCGCAAGTGGCGGCTTCGAATCAGAGCGTGCTGCGAGAAACCGGATCAGCGAGGGACTCATCGCGCCCAGTGAGGAGTACGAGCACACGTTCGATCACCCCGGAACGTACGGATACTATTGTATCCCACATGAGAGTTCTGGGATGGTCGGGACAATTCGAGTGAAAGAACGGTGACTGTGATCCGACCGCCCGAAGTAAATACCGAGCGAAGTATGTCAGGGATCTCGACCATCACGAAAAGATTCAGCGTCCGACGCAAATAGTCGTTCCTCACGCCGTCAGTCGGGCGCGTAGACATCCTCAATACTGTCACGAAGGTCCGCGGGCGTCGTCCACGTGTACGCACGGTCCACCCGCGCCATCGAGAGGAGATAGTGTGCGAACATCCCGTCGTAGGCCGCGTACTGTTCCCTCTCAGTCTCGTAGGTTCGATAAAACGCTCGCGTTCGCTCCCGATAGGTCGGCTGGTCGATGTAACCCGCTTCCCACGCGTGCCCGCCCTGGGAGTGTTCATACACTCCCACGATATGGTCCGCGTAGCTGACCAGCAGCTTGAATTTCGATGTGAAGAACTCTGACATATCCAGAATATCGTCCATCAGGAACCCGTCGACCCCGTCATCGGAGTTCGAGGCTGCGGCATCGCTCGCGAGTTTGTCGCGAACAGCCTCCAATCGTGGCCGCTCCTCCTCACCGTAGGAACCGAGAACAAAATAGGATGTGTTGTCGATGAACCGTCCGAGATCTTCGTGCATCGCGGTCTGGATCGCCTCGACCCGTTCGGGTGTGAGCGTCTCGCCCGGCTGATCACCCAATTTGTCGATGACGGCACGGGTAGCGTCGTCGTTGGTCATACTGGGCACCAGTCACTACCGCCACCTAACGGTACGGAAATACGACCGGAACTGGAATACGCAAGCACTCTGACTACCACTTCGATTTTCACCGAAATGGTTATCCGACCGGGGAACAAACACCCCATACACAATGTCCCGGCCTGACGCCACCCCGCTCACGCCAGCCGAGAACGCGGCCGGCCTCGATCCGATCGCAGCGTTGAGTGTCCTCGACGACACGACCCGCGCGAATATCATCGGGACGATTGTCGGTCACCCGAAAGGTGCGCCCTCGAAGAAGGAACTCGAATACTACAATCCGAGTATCGCAGCGTCGACGCTCACCGACCACCTCATCCGACTGGAGGAAGTGGGACTGATCGAGGCCATCGAACGAGATCGTGAGGGGCTCGAACGGGGCCAGCCGTACCGGTTCTTTCAGCTCACCGACGCCGCACGCGAGCTGTTCGACCGGAACAACCTCTTCGAGCCCGACGCATACCGAGAACTGTTCGCTGAAGTCGAGAAAACAGACGAAATCAAGGCCGCCGAGGGCGTCGAGCGGCCGAACGGCCGGAATTGAAACCACCTTCGGAGCGCACGTATTGCCGGACGGAAAGCTCGACATCCGGAATACTTTGAAAGCGTAATTGGAGCAAAGCCGCCAAGAGAAATTAGTCTCGATTTTGATTCAGGACAGATGAATCGTAACAGAAGGCATGCATCAATTCCATCCTCCGAGGCTGTGGAAGCCCCACAGGTTCAGCAATTAGGATTCTACAAAAATTCAGCATCCCAATAGGTTTGCGGCGGTCAGCGACGGTCCCATCGATTCTGATCCAGTCTTCTCGCTTTCCTACCAGTCCTCAGAGGTGAGGCAAGTATCTGCTGGAGGAGGATAAGCCGGGTCTCATTGAACAGAACTCGGAGCTGGTCAAGCTGCTCAGTACCGCTCGCAGAGATTTCCTCGGAACCTGACTGAGACGTCGTGTATGAAGTTATATCTCTTGATGTCATATCTATTTTAGCGGTCCTGAATTAGGATTTGTTACAAGTAGTTTGCGCGTACCCAGTACGAATCATAATTATATCATCAGCCACAACCCTAACTCGATGAGTATCATCCCCTCGGGCGCGAAAATGGGGAGTACAAACCTCGCATGCCGCCATTGTGATACTGCCCTCGATTTACTCGAGATGCGCGCTGTCAACGCGTCAAACCTCACGCCCGACGCTCTCTTTCAGTGTCCGTACTGTTCGTCGTGGTACTATCCTGAAATCGGACTCTTGCACTCACTCTACGGGGATGGGCAGGTCGAAAAAGAGTATTTTGGCACGCCACTCTCCCTTGGTGGGACACAGAAACGGGATCTCAACCACGTTGAGGTCGGAGAGCACCGCCCCGTTGAGATGCACTCGCTTGAACCCGGATACGAGTATGACTCTATCTATCTTCTCGGGGCGCACAGAGACGGTGTTGACGAAGACGACTGGCTGTCATTCGAGTCTGCGGGCGGCCAGAACCGGGCTCTGCTGGGCGATAACGTTCTCATCAGTCTACTCAGGACGGACGCCACAGAGATTGCGATAAACGCTACACTCCGAGAGAAGCGCACATCCAGCTTCCCGATCGGTCTCGGAAATACTCTTGAGGTTGTCTACGCTGCAACCACCCAATTAGACGGCGTCACGAATCCGCCGTGGATTGACCTCCTCCAGGAAGCACAGGAGGCAATTAGGCAGGGAAATACACTTGCTGCGCTGCCAGTCCTTCGATCTGCTGTCGACAACTGCTTGATTCGCCAGATGTTCGTCTACCAGATCTGGGAGGGCCACGATCAGGAGAGTGCACGCCAAAGGATTGAACATCTCGAGGACGACTACGATCCGAATCGAATCACTATCGCAAAACATGGCTTGGAGCAAACGACCGGTACGCGCCTTACTGATGGACCATATGCTGCTCTTTGGGCGGACTTTAGCAAAGTCGTCGATGAGCGTGATTCGATAATCCACTCAGAAACGGCTACGGAACTTTCCCAACCTAATCAATCGACAGCCGTCGATTTTTACAATACGACCGTCTCGCTCCTTGTCGCCGCATACGATCTATTTGGGTTCCACAATCCCAGTGCATAGACGCAGGAACCGAAGCCCTCTCATCGCGTGACCGCGTCCAGAATGAATAATCGAACCTACTCTCCGGCGTACTTGTACCCAAGCCCTATGAGGACGAGGCCAATGAGGAGAGCTTCGCCCGGGGCATCGTTGATGAGGTGTTTGATGGGATCGTGTTTGGGGTTGAACTCGTCAAGGTGGACCTCCCAGTACTCCTCGTATTCGATGACGTGGACGACATCGCCATCCTCCGTGCTCCGATATGAGGCCTCGGCCCCATCCTGCATTGCGTTGGCAGGATAGCTCTCTTCGAACCGTGGCGGCAGCTCGGACAGCAACTCTTTATCGATTTGGACTTTCTCGCCGTCACCTGGTTCGAGATGCGTTACGTGCTGCTCAATCCCGTCAAGTCCCTGCTGGATGAGGCCTCGCCACTCTTGCTCGGACATATCTCATCTGGCCGAATGAAGGGGGAATATGTTAAAGGAGGGGAGAGCATCAGAGAACCGTTCTATCCAAGTCTCTGAGTGAGCCGACCTCTTAAAGCTCCAAAACCGTCCATTCTCCTCATATTCATCATCTAAACAGATTTAATCCACTACCATGCTTCCGTCTTGTATGCAGCAGTCAACTAGTAGTGAGGGGGAGAAGGCTGGACTCGCGCTCCACTACAAAGGAGGAGTAGAGGCGGATGGAATCTTCGAATATCTTGTCGGGTCGTTCCCGATTCAAGTCGCTATCCATTATGCCAATACCCCATCGTTTGATCCCGGTGACGAGCGCTATGACTCAAACGGTCAGACAGCGCTCAAGTACCTCGTGCAATTTGGCGAGAATCACACACCCG
>ENA-ORDC01001855-ORDC01001855.1-marine-metagenome-genome-assembly--contig:-NODE-1855-length-14333-cov-2.565166_pt1 | contig 14333 bp, 17 predicted proteins | sample MGYA00237783_ERZ508515 | MGnify/ENA primary metagenome ERZ508515 (study PRJEB26186, sample SAMN06268792) | marine metagenome | isolation source: Eden Landing Ponds, San Francisco, CA, USA | place... | reverse complement strand
TCAAATGACACAACTCGACGTCGAACTCACCGACCGGCAGCGCGAAGTGATCCATCACCTTCCCGCGAGCCGCAGCACGCTCGAGGACGAGTTCGGCGTCGCCGGAACGACCGTCAAAGGGTACATCGAAGCGCTGCGGAACAAGGGCGTTGACATCGGCTGGGACCGAAGCGCCGGCCAGTACTACCTCGCCGACGAACGCGCCCAGCAACTCCGCCGCACGTCGACGAAACACAAGACCACGAAGACACGGGAAGCCACGAGCCTCATCGAGGAAGAGGAAACGCTCCTCCTCCGACATCTCAAGCGCACGGACCCGCTGACAGCCGAACCCGTCGAGGACCCATCATCGGAGACGTTCTGCGCTGTCCTCAGCGACCTGCACTTCGGCGACACCGTCACGAAGGAAGTGTACGACCCGGAGCTCGGCAAGCACGTCGAGCGCACCGTGTACGACAACGAGATCGCCGCCGACTCGGTCGCGACGTTCGGCGAGAAACTCCTCGGCATCCGGTCGCGGATGGAAGCTCGTGGCGTCACGTTCGACGACTGCTACCTGTTCCTGCTCGGCGACCTCGCGACCGGCGAAGGCATCTACGACGGGCAGGCGTGGGACATCCAGTCGATGCTCGCCGACCAGGTCACGTACAGCGAGGACGCCCTCTACCAACTCAGCCGGACGCTCGCCGACGCGTTCGACACCGTGCAGATCCGCGGCGTCCTCGGAAACCACGGCCGAACGCGAGCAAGCGCCTCCCACGGCGCGAACACAGACCTAATCACGTACTACCATCTCGACCGCCTGCTCCGCGCCGACAACCGCTACGAGAGCGTGAACTTCGCGATCGGGAGCTCCCATCATCATCTCAACACCGACGTTCGCGACTGGCGATTCCACCTCCGACACGGCCAGGACGGCCGACAGCACGTCGACGCCACCGCCGCGTCGAGCCGTGACTGGCGCGGCTGGCGCGAAGAACACCGGTTCGACCTCGCGATGCGCGGGCACTTCCACAACCCATCGGTCGACTACGTCATGAACAAGTACCCCGTGTTCACCGCGCCGTCACCGAAACCCGGCAGCGAGTTCGCCTCCCGTATCGGCTCGCCGGACGTCAGCGCCCCCCGACACCTCGGCTGGGTGTTCGGCACCAGCGACGCCCGGCCCGTCACCTGGCAGTTCCTCCTCGACGACCAGTAACGAGATCGCCCCGTCACCATACGAGACGGCGCCGGGGACACTCGCTGAACCCTACCCCTGAACCCATGCGACCCATCACCCTCACCATCGAACCCAGCGACAAGTACCGCCGCGTCATCGGCGCCTACAACGACACCGACACGCCGGACACCGAGTACGACGACTGGCCCGACGACCACCAGGACGCCGCGAACGCGTACATCGAGACCGTCGAGCAAGCCCCCACTGCCGAGGACCTGGACATGGACCCGAACGACATGAGCGTCCTCCAGTGGAGCGACATCTCGGTGTCGAGCGACCCGGATCTCGTCAAGCGCATGGCGACGTACCTCGACGGCCTCAAACCCGAAGAGCCAACGGCGGAACTCCGCGCAAAACTCCGCCTGCTCGACGTCGACACGTACGCCACGATCCAACTCGCCGCTCGCGAGGAACTCCACACCCAGTGATGCGACACTCACGAAACTCGTGGAAGCGACGCGGCCTCGTGCAGTGCCCGCTCTGCCGCCGCCTGCACAACGCCCAGCGCGAACACGACTGCCCCGGAGCGGACACATGACGCAGCAAGCCATCAAGAAGGCAAAAGCCGAGCACGACGCACTCGGCTGGTCGCCATCGAACGCCTCGACGAGCTGCCCAACGTGCGACGAAGCCGCGACCCTCGTCTCCGAGACTCGACTCCCAGAGATCGGGCCACTCCCGGTCGACGGCTACGAGATCCACCGCGACGACGGCAACGCGTACTACCACCGAACCGAGGACGAGGTGGACTGACGATGCGGCCACTCGAGGAACTCACCACGGTCGCACTCATCGCGTACGGCCTCCTCCTCGTCCTCATCGCCCTCAGCCTCCTGGTATGAGCCGGAAAACGATCTCGATCCGCGAGGGGGTGTTCGACCGGCTCGAGGCGGACAAGGGCGACAACGAGTCGTGGTCTGGCTACTTGGAGCGGCTCGCAGACGGTGAGCGAATCTCAAAACCAGACAATGGCGACGTGAACACGGTGAACACACTCACCGCTGACGACATCCCGATGCTCGCCGAACACGTCGCGCGAGAAGTCGAGAACCGCATGACACGACGGTGAACACAACCGTGTTCACGCTGTCTGAGCGCCCGGGCTGCGAAACAACCCTCATGAGACATGGTTAGCGAGACACCTACCGACGGCCGGTGTAACGCCGAGACGGATGGTGGCTACTGTGAGGGCTGGCAGATGGATAATGGCCGGTGTTACAGTCACGGTGGCCGGAACGAGGACGACGACCGCGATCCAGGCGGTGCGCCAGAGGCAAACGAGAACGCGGCGACGCACGAGCTGTACTCGGCGTCGAACACGTACTACCAGCGTCGTGACGAGTCGGCGCAGGATCTCATCGACGAGATCTATGCGGACTACCGCGAGCGCTACGTCGACCGGCACGGCGAGCCGCCGCGTGGTGACGAGGCGATGCTGTTCAAGATCGCGGTGAACATCCACAAGCAGCTGAAGGCCGACGACTGGGAGGTTGACAAACCGAACGCGCTGGACTCGGGGCACCCGCTGATCGACCGGTCGGAGAAGCGAACGGCGCAGGGCGAGACCTACTACGAGTACGTCGCGACGGCGGTCGACCAGGCCGAGCACCGGCTGGCGACCCGGACGCGACAGTGGCTCAAGGACATGGATCTACTCGGCACTGTTGACGACGAGAGCACGACGGTGAACGTCAACGTTCACGAGGAGCTGCTCGCCGGGATGAAAGCCGCCCACGAGGACTGACGATGCCAGGAGACTATGAGATCCTCGTCGAGCCGGACGACGTCGCCCGACAGATCCGCGACTACATTCGCTCGAACCCTGACATCCGAAAAGCCGAGTATGCCACTCCGGAGGACGCACTCAACGGCTCGTGTTACGTGGCTGCGGAAGCCTACTGGCACGCCGACGGAGCGGCAGACAGCGACCTCGAGGTGAACTGTCTCTCGTGGAGTGACGTCGACCCAGCGTACGACGGCACGCACTGGTTCCTGCGCCGCGACAACGAGATCATCGACCTCTCGCTCGCAACACCCGACGACGGTGAGCACGTTCCGTGGGACACCGCTCGAACACGAGTGTTCATCACCGGGTACGAACCCTCGCAGCGAGCCGAGACGATCCTGGAGGCAATCACCGCATGACCACGAAGACGATCGACTCGGTGCGCGACCTCGGCTATCACTACGCCGAGCGCGCTCGCCGCCAGGACCCAACGTGGCTCGAGGACGCCATCGAGGACTACCTCGACGTCACCGTCACGGACGCCCAGCGCGAGATCTGCCGCGCGATCGTCGAGAACGAGAAGCTCCTGGTGCAGACGGCGAACGGCATCGGCAAGTCGTTCATCCTGGCGTGCGTCACCGTCGTCTGGCTCGTCGCATACCACCCGGCAGCGGTACTCGCCACCTCTGGAACGTACCCGAAGCTCAAACGAACGTTCTGCAAGCCCGTTGAGTCACTCCACGGCCGCGCCCTCGGCGGCGCAGGACTCCCGGGAACGTACAAGAAGTCCCCGCCGCGCATCGAGATCGACGGCGAACCCGAGCAGTACTTCGAGGCAGCGAGCCCGAAGGACGCCGGTGAGCTCGAAGGTGTGCACTCCGGGTACGTCCTCGGCATCATCGAGGAAGCCGACAAGGACGACGTCACGGAGGCGACGTTCGAGGCGATGGAGTCGCTGGTCTCGGACCAGCGCGACCGCCTCGTTGCCATCGCGAACCCACCGGAGGACGAAACGAACAGCCTCCAGCACCTTTACGAAGATCCGACGTGGCACGTCGTTCGGTTCTCCTCGTTCGAGAGCCACAACGTCCAGCATCGTCTCGAGAACGGTGACGATGACCTCATCGACGGGCTCGCCACGCTCTGGAAGATCAAGCAAGACTGGGACTCGTACGTCGGCGACGAGTGGCCGGGCGTCGAGCAAGCCCGAGCGTGGTCCAACCCTGACCACCCAGAGTTCCGTACGGACATGGATCAACGGTGGTATCGCCGCCGCGCCGGCATCGTCCCCCCTGGCGACGCGGGCGTTCACCGACCGCTCGACCCAGAGCTCGTCGACGAAGCGTATAACCCGAACGCCACACCGAGTCGGGAAACCCCGACGGCGCTCGGCGTGGACGTCGCCCGGAGCGGCGACGACACCGTCGCCACCGGCGTGCACGACCTCGTGCTCGTCACCGAGTATGAACAACAGGGCACCGATCACGTCACACAGGAGCAGGAGCTCGCAGACCGTATCCGGCAGTGGCCGATTCCAGCGATCGCTGTTGACGCCGTGGGAGAGGGAAGCGGGCTCGCCGACGGACTTGACGATCGATTCGGCACCGTCCACCGATTCAAGAACCAGGCCGTGGCGAGCGACGAGACGGCGTACGAGGACTGCTGGATCGAGTCCCTCGCACTGTTCGCTGACTACCTCGAGGCCGGTGGCATCATCACGGACTCGGATCTGTACGAGCAGGCGAAGATCGCGGCGCGAACGGTGACGTACGAGGAGAAACACATCGGGTCACGAGGTCGTGATGGTGCTGACGTTCTCGCCGCAGACGGCCGCAAGGACGATGTCAAGGAGCGCCTCGGTCGCTCACCGGACCATCTCGACTCGGCGCTGATGGCGGTGTGGGTGAGTGAGACAGATCGGAACACGCGTCGGCTTCCCCTGAGTTGGTAATCATGCAGGAGATACAGCAGTGGTCGGACGCGTTCGGCACGCAGATCGCGGACTCCACGACGAACGAGGCGGACATCGCCGGGCACTACGAGTTCACGCCGGAGCGCTGGCGGTTCTACGTCAACGGCAACCGGGAGTTCCTCCAGTACACGTCGTCGCCGAAGTACACCGAAACCGCAGACGGGCATCGGCTGACACCGGCGGCAGGTGACACGCTCGAGTTCCTGACGGCGGAGCGCTACCGGTACATCGTCGGGTATACGATCGAGCCGAGCTGGGCGCTCGAGATCAACCAGTCACTCCAGTCCGGGGACGCGGTTGTGCTCGGGTACGGCGACGCGGACCTCATCAACGGCACGGAGTCCGCTGGCGTGCGGTCACTCGGCCCGAGTGCAGACGGCTGGTTCTGGAAGTGGGACGCCGAAACCGGTGACTCCGAAGTCAAACTCATGGAGGTACGGGCCGGCGACGTCAGGGACTCGACGACCGTGGCGCTCGAGAAGCCGTTGACGATCTGGAAGCGCCTGGCGACGAACCTGAACTGGTACAACGTCGGGCACGCTGAGTACGTCGAGACGTTCACGCAGTCGAACTCGCCGACTGACCCGCAGCAGGAGAACCGTGTCCGCGGGTACACGGCAGTGGACGACGGCAAGGGCCCTGAGTCAGGGAACAAACACCTTCGCCTCCAGGTGCACGCCGGCAGCGGCACCTCTGGCTTCGAGGTGGAGCTCGGGAGTGTCGGCCTCAAGACACTCGGTGACGTTGACGGTCTCGTCCGTCCCAAAGACTTCGCGTTCACAACAGCGTCGCATTCCGGTGGCGGCACGTTCGAGCCGCTGGCGGCGTTCCGGGTCGCCCCCAGCCGCGAACTCGTCAACGTCCAGTTCACCACCATCGACCCAGTATCCGGTCCAACAGGGAAGATCTCCGTGCACGCCGTCTCACCGGAGAAGACGGACGCCGGGGAGACGAGTGGCTGGACGACGCCGCCGGAGAACAGCGAGGCGAACAGCGCCCTCCAGTACACGACTGACGTCTCGACGTTCCCAGACAGCACTGGAAGCGTGGTGTCGAGTGCGGCGAACCCGGGCGGCTACCAGATCGGGTTCGGTGACACGCGCTCGGGCGGTGGGAACCGGCCGAACGAGTCCGCCGATCGCACGCAGAAGCGCGGGCTTCCCGACGCAGATATCGGGGTGTTACTCGCGGAGACGTCCACGAGTGGTGCGTACGACGTCGTCATCGCGAACGAGCAAGACTGGTAACCCAATCATGAGCCTGTATACAACCCTCGTCGAGCGCATCGTGTCACGAAACGGCCGGCTCTGCCCGGAGTGCGGGCGCCCCGTCGACCACTTCGGGCCCGAAGTCACGCTCCCCGGCGGGGGCCAGCCCGCGCTCGTCTGCCGAACAGCAGACTACGCGTACGTCCACATCCTCGACAGCGAGGCTGCGGAGGTAACTGATGAGTAGCGATACCGAGCCGATCACGTTTAACGGCCAGGCGTACGAGCCGGACACGTTCCGCGCCGCGCTCCAGGTCGCGACGAACGGCCACGACCTCAAGCGCGACCCGTCCGTGCTGCGGTCGCTCGGCAAGCAGTTCGATGGCCGGCGCGATCTCTACGAGGCACTCGGGTACGAGGAGGATCTCGAGCTGGAGGACTATCGCGCTAAGTACGAGCGCGGCGGTATCGCGAAGCGTCTCGTCGAGATCTACCCGAAGGACACCTGGAAGGACGCGCCGGAGATCGTCGACGAGGGCAGCGAGACCGAGACGCAGTTCGAGCGGCAGGCAAATCGCCTCGTCAAGCAGACGCTGAATCACTACTGGCGGCGTGGCGACATCGCCGCCGGCCTCGGCGAGTACGCCGTGCTGTTCCTCGGGTTCGCCGACGGCCAGCCACTCAGCGAGCCCGTCCAGGCGTCGGCGCTGTCCTCGCCTGAGGATCTGGCGAACATCGAGGTGTTCCCACAGGACGACGTCGAGGGCTGGACGCTCGGGAAGAACAGCACCGGCGAGGCTGCGGAGCCGAGTCACGAACGGTACTCGAAGCCAGTCGTGTACGAGTTGGACTTCGCGGACGTGGACGCGGAGGAAAGCGAGCACGCCGACGGCACGGACATCAGGGACGTGCACTGGCAGCGCGTCATCCACATCCCGACCGAGGACCTTCTGGAAACAGACCTCAAGGGCATCCCGCGGTTGAAGCCGGTGTACAATCGCCTCGAGGACCTCGAGAAGGTCATCGGCTCCGCCGGCGAGGCGTTCTGGACGACGGCGCAACCGAAGATCATCGGGAACGTCGCCGACGGCTACGCCGACATCGGGCCGGACGACCGCGCGGAGATCCGCGACGACATGGAGCAGCTGGTGCACGACCTCCAGCAGTACATGCTGACGTCCGGGATGGAGTTCGAGGTCCTCGACGGCGACACTCCAGACCCGTCCGGCGCGCAGGATAGCATCCTCCAGCAGATCGCGTCGGCGGTCGGCGTACCGAAGAACAAGCTCCTCGGGAACGAGATGGGTGAGCGGTCGACGACGCAGGACCGCCGCAACTGGTTCGACAGCGTCGCAACGCGCCAGCGCAACCACGCCGCCCCGCTCATCGCTCGCCCTACAATCGACCGCTTAACCGACCTGGACGTGCTCCCCGCTCCGACGGGCGACGACTACGCCGTCGAGTTCCCGTCGCTGTTCGAGCTCACCGAGAAGGAGCAGGCTGAACTGGAGTCGAGTCGCGCGCAGTCGCTGTCTGGAAGCCAACTCGCGATGGCGCTCCCGGCGGACGTCAAGATGGAGTACATCAAAACGGGAGAGTTCCCAGACAGCGAGGACTCGGCAACGGAACTCCCGGTGAACGAAACCGACCCGCGCGTTCGCGAGCACTTCGACGACGCGTTCGGCCCCGTGGAGAACGCGGACGTGTCGGCTGGTGATCCGGTCGAGACGCCGCGCGGTGACGGTGTCGTGACGGACGTCGTCAACGATGGCTTCGAGTTCGACGGCGAGGACGTCGAGCGCGGCATGGTCGTGGTGGCGCTCGCCGACGGTGGGATGGACTTCTTCCCGCAGTCCGAGGTGTCGGCGAGCGACTGGTTCAGCGACGAGGACGTCACCCCAACCGAGCTCGCTGAGGGCACCACGGAGAACGTCTACCAGCAAGCCGAGGCCGCTGGCGTCGACCTGCACGACGCGGCGTTCACGGGCTACCTGGCGGCGAACGAGGACCCGGAAGTCGGGTTCCGAACGCTCCCCGACGGGTGGACGCGGAAGAGCGTGCTCCAGGCGTGGGCGTCGCTCGGCGGGACGTTCCGGACGTGTCGCGCCGACATGGCCGGTGAGATCGCCTCACCGGCACGGTTCTGCGCCGCGCTCAAAGACGAGGTGCTCGGCACCGAGCGCTGGCGAAACAAGTTCTAACCCCATCATGACGACAGCCTGCTGTTTGGAGCCGTCGCTCGCGACGAACGCGACTGTTTCGGACGACCCGACGAACACGCGTGACCTCCGGGAGGCGTTCCTCCAGGAGATCCGCCGCCGGTTCCGCCGACTCCGCGGGCTGGTGCGGCGTGCTGTCGGGTACGCCACTGATGCGCTCGACCTCACGGGGAACGCTGACGTTCCGGAGCCGTTCGAGTACGAAACCGATCGCGGCCTCATCGAGTCGTTCATGGCGTGGTTCAAGCAGGCTGTCGAGGACGAGGTCCTCGAGCCCGTGGGCTACAGCGGGCGCCGGGCTGGCGAGCACTGGAGCGCGCAGTACGTCCGCGGCGCCGTCGGCCGCGGGTGGCAGAACGCGTCGGGCCGGCTCATGCAGGCTGGTGTCCAGGTGACGGCCGAGGACAGCGTCGAGGCGGTGCTGCAGCTCCCGGTGACGCAGGCGATGCTCCGCCGCCTGTACACACGCGTGTTCGAGAACCTGCAGGACATTACCGACGAGTCAGCGGACGTGATCCGGCAGGAACTCGCGCAGGGGCTCGCGGAGGGGGCGAACCCGCGGAAGATGGCGCGGCGCCTCACCAGCGAGATCCGTGACTTGCAGCGGACGCGCGCCGAGACGCTGGCTCGCACCGAGGTGATTCACGCGCACTCGGAGGCAGCGCTGACCCGCTATGAGAGCGCGGGCGTCGACCGCGTCGTGCACGGTGAGTGGGCGACCGCGGACGACGGCCGGGTGTGCCCGATCTGCGAGTCCCTCGAGGGCCGGGAGCTGTCGACGAGCGAGATGCGGACGGGGACGTTCGAGTTCGAGCCGGACGACGACCAGCCGGACTCGCTCGCCGGCACGTACCCGCTACTCCCGCCGGCGCACCCGAACGGGCGCTGTACCATCCTCCCGGTCGTCACGTAACGAGGCTACTCATCATGCAACTGTACACAAACGAAATCGACACCGGGAGCGTTCGCACCGCGACGTTCCAGGGCGACGAGCACGTCGTCGCCCCGGCGGTACTCCTGCAGTCGATGTACCTGAACGCCCCGTGGACGGGCCCTGAAGGTGCATACCTCCCGGAGCGAGAAGCGGCGAAGAGCGCGCGTGCCTGGAACGGCGAGCCAGTCACGCTGAACCACCCGACGAACCCTGAGGGCGTGGGCGTGTCGGCGAACGCCCCCGATGTCGCCGAGAAGACGGTGATCGGCCGCGTGTTCAACGCCGAGCACGTCGGCGACGGCACCATCGAGGGCGAGCTCTGGCTGAACGTCAAGCGCATCGACGCGATGGGCGGTGAGGCCGTGCACGTCCTCGAGGCGATCCGCGAGGGCGACACCGTCGAAGTGTCGACCGGCTACCACGCCGAGAAACTCCCGAGCGGTGAGTACGACGGCGACCGGCACAGCGAGGTGCAGGGCAACATCCGCCCGGATCACCTTGCCGTCCTTCCGAATCAGACGGGGCGGTGCTCCGTCGAGCACGGGTGTGGTGCCGGTGCTGCGGTGGCGGCGAACGACGCCGCGGAGTCGGAGTCGCTTATCGTGGCGGCGCTCCCGGCCGATGACCCCTCCACGGGCGAGGACGGCGACCAGGAAGCCATGCACGAGAACGCAAGCATCGACGGCCTATCGTTCTCCGGTACGGCGAGCGGCGATCTCGACGAGTCGGCGATTCCAAACGACGACTACGCGCCGCATTACGTGTTCGATGCGGACACGAAGACGGCGTCGTCGTTCCCGCTTGTCGACGCCGATGGCAATCTCCGGCGGCAGAACGTCGCGGCGGCGTTCCGCTTTCGCGACGACGCGCCGGACACACAGGAACTGCTCGACGTCCTGGAGGCAGTCAACGACGAGTTCGACGACCCGCCGATCGACCCGGAGAGCCTGGAGGACGCCATGACCGCGAACAGCAGCGGGTTCGTGGATAACCTCCTGTCGTTCCTCGGGCTCGGCGGCGAGGACGATGCACAGCACGGAAACGAACCGGCGGAATCCGGTGTGGACGCTGGCACGGAGCCCAGCGGCAACTCTGACCCGGACACTCCGGGCACTGACATGACTGACCGAGAGGAACTCATCACGGACCTCGTCGACAACCACGACTTCAAGCGCGAGTCGCTGGAGGGCATGGGTGACACCTGCCTGCAGCGCACGCACGAGTCGTTCACCGACGAGGACGACGGCACGGACGAACCGACTGAGAACAACAGCGACAACGACGAGTACCTGACTCGCGACGACCTCGACGACATCACCGACGATCTCGTCGATGGTGTGGCTGAGAAACTCGCCGCGAACGAGCAGGCCGAGGAGCGCGAGGAGCTCGTCGAGGAGATCACGGCGAACAGCGACCGGTACGACGCGGACGACCTCGAGGAGACGCCGGTGAGCGTGCTCGAGGACATCCGCGCGGACGTCGTCGGGACCGCGGACTTCTCCGCGGCGCGTGGCGCTGGCGCGCAGCCCGCCACCAACCAGGAGGACGTCGACCCGATCGCGTACACGCCATCGCAGGCGGCAAAGCAGGGTGATGACTAATGCCTGAGAGCGTACTTCTCGAAGGAGACGACGACAGCTACCAGACCGAGAGCGGCATCGCCACGGCCGGCATCACGCCCGGGAAGCTCGTGGACGTCACGGGCTACGACACGGCGGGCGCGTCGGATGAACCGCAGATCAGCGAGTACGACACGGACGGCGCTCGCATCCTCGCACGGTTCGCGATGGAGCTCGCGAAGACCGGGAAGACGATCGACGACGACTACGCGAGCGACGACTACGCCGAGTTCCGCGTGTTCGAAGCCGGTGAGGAAGCGTACGGGTTCGTGTTCGACGGCTCGAACGCGGCCGGCTCCGGCACGGACCTCTCGTCGAACGCCAACCTGAGCGTCGGTGACTACGTCACGACGTACTCGGGTGGCGGTGACACGGGCTGCGTCCGGAAGTGGGTCAGCGGCACGGACCCCGAGGGCGCGAAGCTCGCGCAGGTGAAGGAAGCCGTCGACAACTCGGGCGGCGGGTCTGCTGCCCGAGTGCGGCTGGAGGTGGTGTAAATGCAGGACACGCTATCCGTCAACGCAGCGAACAACCTCGACCTCGGTGGCGCCTGGGGCGCCGGCATGGACTTCTTCATGCAGTCCGAGGACGAGAAGGCACAGTACGTCGCGAACTACCTCGCGTCCAACGCGTCCACGCTCGAACGCGACGAGTACGAGACGCTGTCGGACCGGATGATCCAGGTCTACCAGGAGAACCTCGTCGGGATCTCCGACCTGCAGGGCGCCGGGCTCACCCGCTCGATCTCGCTCGCCACGCAGGTCGACCTGTGGCAGACCGTCAGCGAGTTCAGCGAGGCGGAGGTCACGATGGACGGCGAGGCGCAGTCCGAGAACGACGCTGTCACGTACACCACGGACGGTGTGCCGGTGCCGATTGTCCACAAGGACTTCCGCATCAGCGAGCGGGAGCTCCAGACGAGCCGGCGGATGAACAACGACCTCCGGACGGACAACGTCGCTGCCGCGACGCGCCAGGTCACGGAGAAGCTCGAGGAAGTCCTCTTCCAGGGCTGGGCGCCGAACGTCTCGACGAAGCGCGGCGACTCGTTCGAGCTGTACGGCTACACGAACCACCCCGACCGGAACACGCACTCCGGGAGCGACTGGGGGACCGCGGGGAACATCCGTGACGACGTCGTTGCGATGCTCGACGAACTCGACATCGACGACATCCAGCCGCCGTACGGCATCTACGTCGCGCGGCCGCAGTACCGGCAGTTCCGGTCTGCGATCGACCCGGACGGCGACGGGAACCTCACGGTTCGCGAGCGCATCATGCAGGAGTTCGACTCGGAGATCGAGTTCATCAAGCCTGCGGCGAAGCTCCCCGACGGCGAGGCCGTCGGTGTCAAGATGTCGCCGGACGTCGTCGAGCTGGCGATGGCCGAGGACATCCAGACCATCGAGTGGACGTCCGGCAGCGGCATGACGAACTTCTACAAGGTCATGGCCGCGATGGCGCCGGAGATCAAGTCCGACGCGACCGGCGCGTCCGGTGTCGTCCACGCGACGGGTCTCTAAGATGGCGCGCTACCGTCTCACCGCTCGAAAACGCCTCTCTCGGAGTGACGGCGAGAACGTCGCGCCGGGCGAGGTGTTCGAGCCGACGGAGGCGGAGCGTCGCGCGTTCAGCGATCTCCTCGAACCGGTTGAGGAGCCAGAGACACCCGACGACACGGACGCCCCGGACGAGACAGATCCGCCGTTCGACCCTGGTGACACGACTGTCGCCGAACTCGAGGACATCCTCGACGAGTCCTCGTACTCAGGCGACGAACTCGACGCGCTCAGCGCGTCGGAACGCGAGGGCGAGAACCGGCAGACGGCGCACGACGCCATCGACGCCGCTCGCTCGAGCGAGTAACCGCATCCACCCTCATCTTTGGTCACGACTGGGTTCGACTCCCAGCGACACCACCATACCATCATTATGACACGAACGAATGCCTCCGACGTGGACGACGTGCTCGACACGACGCTCTCGTCGTCGGTGCTGAGCGCGTACGTCACGGCCGCGAATCGCGTCGTCGACCGCATCGCGGACGCTGACTCGTCGATCGACGCCGCGACGCTCGAGGACATCGAGAAGTTCTACGCGGCGTACCTCGCGTCGGCGCAGGACCCGCAGGCCGACAGCCGGAGTTCCGCGTCCCGGAGCGTCAGCTACCGAGACGTCGATGGTGACGGGAACGCGTCGTACAAAGAAATCGCCGTCGCACTCGACCCAACGGGCACGATCGCTGACTCCGACAAGCCGAGTGCCGGTGTGAACGTCCTCGACGCAAAGGGCCTCGACGAGTAACATGGCGTCGTTCGACCTCGACCTGGACGGCCTGCTGGACGTCCAGGAGTCTCTCGACGACCTCGAAGATCGCTGGACCGGGCACGACCGCTGGGTCGTCGGGACACGCGTCGAGTACGGCATCTACCTCGAGTTCGGCACCCGGTACATGGACCCGAAGCCGTTCTTCCGCCCGGCAGTGAACGAACTGAAACTCCAGGGCGTCCGCGGGTTCATCGCGCACAACACCCGGACGAGCATCGAAAACATCGACTCCGCGGGCGAACTCGTCCGGGTGCTGGCACTCGCGCTGGAGCGCCGCATCAAGGAGATCATCACGCAGAAGGGCCTCATCGACACGGGGACACTCCGGGCGTCGGTCGCGGCACTCCCCGGTGGCTCGGTTGGTGACTTGCCGGCTGTAGACGACATCGAGCGTGACGACGACGGGAACCCGGTTGACTTCGGGCCCGCAGCGCGCGCTGACTTCGAGGTGAACGCATAATGGACTCGTGGGAACGATTCAACCTCGGCGCGGACCAGTTCCTCGAAAGCCTGGGCTTCGTCCAGACACTCGAGGTGTACCCCGCGAGCGCCTCCTACACACCAGGCGACGGGTGGAGTGTCACGTACCCAGACACACCGGACGCGACGCTCGACGCCGAGATCGTGCCGCCGACAGCCACCGCCACCCGAGAACGCGGAGGGCTCGACACTGACGCGGACGTTGTGATCTTCATCGAGGACGAACCCGGGTTCAGCGAGGGCACGTTCGGTGGCGGGTCGTTCAGCGCGGTCGCGTACACCGAGTACGGCGAGGACGGCGAAGCGCCGGCGCGACTCCGCGACGTCACCACGGACACGTACTACGAGCTGGAGTCGTACGAAGCCGAGCACAACGGGCTCCTGCGGCTTGAAGCCATGGAGGTCGACCAGTAATGGCACGCTACAGTCTTCCCGACCGGCCGGCTCGCCACGCCATCGACTACCTGCTCGCCGCGTGGAACCCAGCGTACGCCCGGGGGTACGACATCACGGTCTCGACGCCGAGCGCGGAGGCGTTCTGCCCGATTGCGACCAGCCTCGACGACGTCGGGTCGAGTCACCCGTCGATCGTTGTGACAGCGTCACAGCCCGGCGGAACGGCTGG
>ENA-ORDC01001853-ORDC01001853.1-marine-metagenome-genome-assembly--contig:-NODE-1853-length-14352-cov-3.183678_pt1 | contig 14352 bp, 14 predicted proteins | sample MGYA00237783_ERZ508515 | MGnify/ENA primary metagenome ERZ508515 (study PRJEB26186, sample SAMN06268792) | marine metagenome | isolation source: Eden Landing Ponds, San Francisco, CA, USA | place... | reverse complement strand
GCCCAGGAAATCGCGGACATGCAGACCCACAGTTCCTCCGTGGTCGCCGTCAAGGCCGCGGAGGCACTGCGAGACCTGCTCGACCGCGAATACCCCACCGTCGGCGAGTACCAGCGGGCCCTCGAGCAAAACAGCAGTGCACTCCTGCGAGCGAACCACTCTCACGCGTCGCTTTACAGCACCCAGCGCGAAATCGTCGAGCGCGTCTCCGCGGCCGACGTCGACTCCGTCGAGGCAGCCAAAGCCGAGACGGAGGCGGCAATCGAGGCGGTCGTCGAGCGCGTCGAACTGGGCAAGCGGCGGGCGGCCGAGCGGGCGACAGAACTGCTACCCGACGGCGCGACACTGTTGACGCACGACTACTCGACGACGGTGCTCGCGGCCCTCTCCAACGCCGTCGCCGAGGGTCGGTCCTTTACCGTCTACGTCACCGAGGCCCGCCCCCGGTTTCTCGGCCGCAAGATGGCCCGCCGACTGGCCGAGTTCGAGGGCGTCGACACGCGTCTCGTTGTGGACAGCGCCAGCGGCCACTTCCTGCCCGAGTGCGACCGAGTTCTCACCGGGATGTCCTGCATCGTCGGCGAGACGCTGTACAACCGTGTCGGGACCTATCCCATCGCCGCGACGGCCACAGACGTGGGCGTGCCGGTGACGGTTGTCGGGTCGGCCGCAAAGCGGGTCGAGGGGGGATTCGACTTCGAGAACGACTTTCGGGTCGCCAGCGAGGTGATGCGCGAACCGGCCGAGGGCTTCACCATCGAGAATCCGGCCTACGACGCGACGCCGGTCGACCTGCTCGATAGCGTCGTGACCGACGAGGGCGTGCACGACCCGGCGGACTGGACCGCCTGAGCGAGACGGGCGGACCGGACCGCCTGAGCGAGACGGGCGGACCGGACCGCCTGAGCGTGACTGGTGGACCCGACCGCCTGAGCGTGACTGGTGGACCGGACCAGCCGCTCCCCGCGGGCGTACGTTTTTAATGAGTCGACCCCCTTCGGTAGGTGTGACCACACTGGTCGCCTGTCTCTACCGCGGGCCCGACCTCGACGTCTCCACCCCGGTGGTCGGCGTCGACGCCGTCGAGTCGCTGGTGACGACCATCGGCGTCGAGGACCCCGAGGACAGCGTCGTCAACTGCATTCTCGAGGGGCTCCGGGTGGCCCGGGACCTCGACGACGCCATCATCGCCGTGCTGGCTGGGTCGGGTGGCAGAGTGAACAGCGAGCGCGAAATCGCCAGACAGGTCGACCAGCTCGTCTCCGAGCACGACCCCGATTCGGCGGTGGTCGTGGTCGACAGCGCCGAGGACGAGCGCCTCGTTCCCATCGTCGAGAGCCGGGTGGCCGTCGACGCCGTCGACCGGGTCGTCGTGCGCCAGGCCCGGGACATCGAGTCGACGTACTACCTCCTCAAGCAGTTTCTCGCCGACGAGGAACTCCGCAAGACAGTGCTGGTGCCACTCGGCCTGGCGCTCCTGGCCTTCCCCGCGCTTCTCGCCGTTTCGGACAGCATGGCCGTCTCCATCGGCGCGATTGCGGCCGTCGTCGGCACCTTCCTGCTCTACAAGGGCCTCAGCATCGACGCCCTCCTCGCCGACCTCTCCGGCGGTATCAAAGAGGCGCTGTACGCCGGGCAGGTCTCGCTGGTGACCTACGTCGTCGCCGGCGGACTGGCGCTCGTGGGCTTTTTCATCGGCGCACTCGACGCCTCCTCGCTCGACGCCGAGACCACCGGCGAGTTGCTGCTGTTCATGCAGTTCCTGCACAACGCCATTCCGTGGCTGACCGGCGCGGCCCTCATCGCCAGCGCGGGCCGGCTGCTGGACGAGTTTATCCGGGACGACGAACTCGGCAGCGCCTACATCAACCTCCCCTTCGTCGCGGTCGCGGTCGGACTCGCCCTCCGTGGCTTCTCGGGCTACTTCCTCCAGATTTCCGACGTCGTCGACCCGCTCCGCGTCCCCTCGATGGCACTCGGCAACAACGAGATGGAAGCGTTCACCATCACACCCGGCACGCACCTCGCCGCCTTCATCCTCGCGAGCATCGTGGTGAGTCTGGTCGGCGTGCGCGTCGCCTCCCACGTGAGCAACGCCGACTACGGGAGCGCACTGGAGGGGCGGCGGTCCTGACGGCCGTCTTTCTCGTCAGTCCTCGGTTTCACCGCCCTCTGGGAGTTCCGACCGACACTCGACGGTCCACGTCGTCTCGCTCGCTTCGTCCAGTCGCTCGTAGAGGGCCCGCAGCCCCGGTGGCTCCGTCTCGGGCAGGACGTGCAAGCGAACGGTGCCGTCCCGAACCGAGACACGGAAGACATCGCCGGTCTCCTCGTCTCTGAGAAGATAGAGGGGCAGTGGCACGTCGTAGAAGTTGCCGTAGCGGTAGGGCCCGGCCGAGAGGACGGCTTCGAGGAGGGAGACCAGGGCCGCCTCCGACCCTCGTTCGTCCGGCCGGAGGTGAAACGTGGTCGCCCCCTCGTACTGGAGAGAGTCACGGAAGGGAAAGCGGCGTTCGGGGCGCACGGGAATCGAAAACGAGGGCCCTCCGGCCATGGCAGTCATTGGGCCGGTATCCCCCTTATAGCGTCGGGACCGGCGTCCCGGCCGGCGGGCGGGTCGCTGCCGATGGAAACGGCGACGAGCGGCCGACCGGCACCGTCGGCGACCAGGCGCAAGACGAGGGTGAGGTCCCCAGAATGGCCAGCGAGGGAAAGGGTGTGCTGGCCCCCGGAGGAGAGTGGGGCATCAATCAGGACTGTCTGTTCGGCACGGTCGCCGACACGGTACCGGACCCTGGTCAGGTTTTCGCCCGGGACCCGCTCGAACACGAGTCGGTCGGGGCTGGCGACCAGCGGGCCCTCGCCCGGGAGCGACAGGTCGACCGTCCGCCGGGGCGGCGGTTCACCGGCCACCGGCAGTCGCTCGGTGGCGAACAGCGAGACTGCGGCCGCGTCGACGGTGGCAATCGCCCGCTCGGTCTGGGTTTCGCCCCGGACCGCAATGCCGTACTCGGCGGCCGGGAGCGAGATGGTCAGGATGGCCACGGTCAACACGACGGCGAGGACGTACCGGAGCACGGGGGCAGGTGGACCGGCCTTCCTACTTGAGTGTTCGGGCCGGCGTTCGGGCGCTGGTCAGAGATGCGTGTAGTGGACACCCCATCGGCAATCGTCCGCGCCGAATCCTCAGACCGAGCGGTAGTCGCCGAGTCGGGTGCCGTCCAGCAGGTAGGCCTCGCCCTCGGCCAGCCCCTCGGGGAGAAACGGCGAGAGAAAGTCCTGGCCCGTGACGTTGACCCACGTGCCTCCCGAGAGGTCGTTGAAGGCCGGAAAGACGACCATCTCCGCGTCGATTTCGCTCTCGTCGACGGTGGCATCCTCCCCTTCCCCGCCCGCCTGGCCCGTCTCGGCCGCGTGGGCCAGAAACGGTGCCGGGTCGAGGTCTCCGCGAAGCCAGACCCGCTCCATCCGCGACCCGCCCACCTCGTCGACCAGGCGGACGACCGGATGCTCGTGGCCCAGGCAGACGACGTCCGCCCCGAGGACGGCGGGGTCGGGCCAGGTGTGGCCGTGGACCAGGCCGAGGGGGTCCAGACGAATCCCCGTCGTTTCGGTGACGGTGACGTCGTGGTCGAGTGCGGCGAGGACGGGTTCGACGACGCCGTCGTGGTTGCCCTTGACGAGGGTGACTGGCACGTCGATGGCTGCAAAGAGCGCCTCGATTTCGGCCCGTTCCTCCCGGCCGGGGTCACCGATGCTGTGGACCAGGTCGCCCAGGACGACGAGACGGTCCGGGTCGGTCTCCCCGAGCAGGCCACGGAGGCGCTCGCGGCGCTTACCGCTCCGGGACTGGATTTCGATGCCCTGCTGGCGGAAGACGCGCTCGATGCCGGCGTGGTAGTCGGCGACCAGCAACAGTCGCTCGCCCTCGCAATCGGCCACCGCGGCGGGCGCGTTCGGGACGGGTTCGACGCCCATCAGATGGGCTGGATGGTCGATTCGTCCGGTTCGTAACACTGTCCGTCCATCAGCGCGTCTTCGATGAGGTCACCGACCTCGCTCTCCGAGAGGTCGTGGCGGTCGACCATCGCGGTGACGACGGCCGCGCGGTCCGCACCTGTCCCGTCGTCGAGTTCTCGCATGACCGCGAGCAGGGCCTGCTGGCCACCGGTCTCGCCATCGGCATCGGCTGCCTCCGGCGTCGAATCGCTGCCGTCCGCCCCGGTCCCGGCGGAGGGTGTGGGTGCGGTGTCCTCCGACTCCTCGGAGACGGCGGTCACGCCGCTCGACCCGTCGCCGGCGTCGGGTCCGGGCGCGGCCGTCTCGGGAGCGGTCGTCTCGACGGATTGAGAGTTCGCCTCGGCGGCTTCGGCTTCTGTCCCGGCGGCGGTCTCGGTGTCCGCTTCGGGCGTGTCCGGTTCGGGCGTCTCGATGTCTGCCTCCCCGGGCTCGTCGACCTCCGTGCCGGTCTGGAACTCGGTCCCGTACTCCGATTCGACCTCCTCGCGGACGTCGTCGTCGAGGTCGAAGGAATCCGGGTCGAAGTCGGCGGGGTCGTGTTCGTCGTCGCCCGACGGTTGGCCCGCTCCCGAGTCGTCGGCGCTCTCGTCGCCGGTGGCAGACTGGTCCCCGGTGGCGGCCTGGTCCGCCCCTTCCAGCGGACTCGTGGTCGTCGCGTCGCCGCCTTCCTCGGTCGACTCGCCCGCCTCGGCGTCGGCCGCCGATTGGTCGCCCGTCTCGATGTCATTGCCGCGCGCCGCCTCGGTCGCGGAGACCGGCTCGACGGTTTCTGTGGCGGACTGCTCGGCGACGGTGCCGGCAGTCTCGGCCGTCGCCGGGTCCTCGACATCCACGTCCGATTCGTCCACGTCCCGCGTGTCCTCGGGAAGACGGGCAAGCAGGTCAGAGACGGTCACCTCGCCGCTGTCGTCGGGCTCGACATCGAAACCTCGCACTTCCGAGCGCTGGTCGGCGACGACGCGAACCGAATCGAGGGCCAGGTCGCGGAGCGCGTCGAGGTAGGCGGGCGTGGTCCCGTAGTGGTCGAGCGCGAGCGCGATGCCCGCTGCCGTGGCCGGGTCGACACCCTCCGCCTGGAGACTGGCCCGGAGGTCCTCGCCGTGGAGACCCGTCGCGAGCGCCCGTGCGGCCCGACCCACGCGGGCGAGGGTCTGCTCTGCGGCCTGGACCGTCCAGCGGTCCCGGGTGTCGGCGTCGACGGCGTTGATGCTCTCGGGCCGCACCGAGGTGTAGACCACCTCGGAGTCCTCGGGCTGGAATGTCCGGGCCTTGCCAGTCACCGCGAGGAAGGCTGGGGGGTCGGCGCGTTCCAGAAAGGCTCGCTCGTCTGGCTGGTACTGGCCGGCGTAGAGGACGAACGCGCCCGTCGGGTCGACCACGCGGGCCCGCAGGACGTCGTCGCTGACGCGCTCGCACTCGGTCAGGACGCCGACGACGAACAGGCGGTTGACGCGCGCGCCAGAGGGGGTGAGCACGTAGTTCGGGGCCCGCTCCTCGTCGCTCTCGGAGTAGGAGAGGTCGGCGTCCTCGTACTCGGCGGCGAGCAGGCGGTGGGCGACCTCGCGCCGGCCGCCAGTTCCGGCGCTCATGGCTCAACCTCGGCCAGCAGTCGTTCGGCCCGCTCGACCGGGTCGCCGTCGGCGGCCGCGAAGGTGGTCGCCTCGAGGTTCGCGCCGTAGTCGTCCACCGAGAGCGACCCGCGAGCCCGGAACTCGCGGCCGACGATGCGCTCGCGAATGGCATCGGCGACCACTTCGCGGTCCATCGCGTCGCGGGCGTGCTCGCGCGCGTCCTCGAGGTCGCCGCCGTACACCTCGGCGGTGATATCGGGGCCGAGAATGACCGTCACGGTCCCCGTCCCGTCGTCGAGGATTGCCTTCACGCGCAGGTCCTCCTCGCCCTCGACCTCGCCGTGGCTCCGGCACTGCCCGTTCTGGGTGACACGGCCGCATTCCGGACAGCGCTCGATGAGGCCCGACCCCTCGCGTATCGCCACGACGTTGCCCACGAGGGTCACGTCGAACAGGCCGCCGGCGTCGACGGCCTCGCCGATGGCGTACTCGGGGGCGTCCTCGGACACCGCGACCGTCCGAGACAGCGGCGTGACCGTCGAGAACTCCGAGACGTTGACCGACGGGACGCCGCGGAACTCCCGGACGAAGGCGTTCTCGATGCGGACCGAGGCACCCGACTCGAGTTCGGGCCGGGGCTCCCAGTCCGTGAAGGGCAGGCGCGCGGACTCGTCGCCGAGGACGCCACTGAGAATTTCGGTCTCGCCGTCGCGGCCGTCGATGACCTTCGTCTCGCGCTCGAGCACCTGGGCCTCGACGGTGACACCGCGGTCGCCGGCAGCCAGGTCCGCGAGGTCGGCCTCGCCGCCCACCTCGTGGGGCACATCGATGTGTTCGACCCGCTCGAGGTCTGTCGAGGTTCCGAGGTTCAGTTCGGGGTGGCCCTCCCACTCGCGGACCCCCGCGTTGCCCACGCGGACCGTCTCGCCCGGCTCGAGGTCGAAGTCCTCCCAGGCCGTGAAGGAGATTTTTCCGGTCGCGTCGGCCACCTCGCCCTCGAAGATGACGTGGCGCTCGCCGTCGTACTGGATGGAGCGCTTGCCGACCGAGAGGACCCGGACCGTCGCCGTGACGTTGCCGTCCTCGGTGGAGATGTCAGTGACGTCCCGCGTGGGGATGTCGTCGCCCCCGCCCCCACCGCCGCCCCCACCGCCGTACTCCCGGCGGACGCTCTGCTTGGCCTCGTCCATCGGGACGTTGTACTCGGCCATGTTCTCGAGTTTCCGTTTGACCGCCTCGGTGTCGGCACCGAGGTCGGCGGCGAGGTCCTCGGCGTGCTCGTCCAGGTTCATGGGAGCCATTCGCGCCGCCGGGACTATAAGGGTTGACGTGGCGTGCCGTGGGCACAGTGTTGGTGGGCCGTGGACAACAGTTTTCGACGTGTCGTGCCGAGTGGATTATGTGGGTGGCCCCACTGCGCTGTGATATGAAATTACCTGCATCGCGTACGCCCGGTCTCGGCCGACGGGCCGTCCTCGGTGGCGTCGCCACCGGCGTGGCCGCCCTCGCGGGCTGTCTCGGCGGGGGCGAGCGCAGCGGCGACGAGAACGGGAATGGAAACGGGTCCGGGAATGGCGAGGATAACGGGAACGGAAACGGGCCCGGGAATGGCGAGGATAACGGGAATGGAAACGGGTCCGGGAATGGCGAGGATAACGGCGACGCGAGTCCCGACTGGGCCGTCCCATACGCTCCCGAGGACGTGGGGGCGGTGCCAGTCTGTGGCGACCCGGCGGCGTCGGTTACCCTCGCGGTCTACGAGGACTTCGTCTGTCCACACTGCGCGAACTACAACGCGACGTTCTTTCCGGACATCGTCGCCGACTACCTCGAACCGGCCACCATCCGGTACGAGCATCGGACCTTCCCCGTCGTCCACGAGGAGTACTCCTTCGAGGCCGGCAACGGGGCTCGCGCGGTCTTCGAGGAGTACGGCAACCCCGCTTTCTGGGAGTTCAAGTCCAGGCTGTTCGCCCAGCAGGACCGGATTGGGACGACAGACGGCCAGGTGTACGCCGACGTCGCGACTGCGATGGGGCTGGACGCCGGTCCCGTCGAGTCGGCGGTCCAGTCGCGAACCCACGACGACGACATCCAGACGGACGTCAGCCGGGGGACCGAGGCCGGGGTCAACAGCACGCCCTCCTTCGTCGCCGACGGGGCACTGATACGCCCCGAGCAGGGCGACACGATGGCCGACCTGGTCGACCGCGTCAGGGCCGAACTCGACGCTGCACTGGACGCGTCCGGAAACACCGACGACGGCAACGGCGGCGATTGACATGCGCGGGTCACCCGAGGTGGCGGTGTTGCGCCTGGGCCACCGCCCAGGCCGGGACGAGCGGATGACCACCCACGTGGGCCTGACCGCCCGCGCCCTGGGCGCTGACCGCGTCGTCCTGGCCGACGCGGCGGCCGAGCGCACCGACTCTATCGACGCGGTCACGGAGCGCTTCGGTGGGCCCTTCGCGACCGAATCGACAGACACCCCACGGCGACACATCGGGGAGTGGGACGGTCGAATCGTCCACCTCACGATGTACGGCGAACCCCTCCAGACCGTCGAGGGGGAGATTCGCGAGAGTCACGACCGCGGGGCCCCGCTCCTCGTCGTCGTCGGGGCAGAGAAGGTCCCATTCAGTGTCTACGAGGCCGCCGACTGGAACGTCGGCGTCACGAACCAGCCCCACTCGGAGGTGGCCTCGCTGGCCGTCTTTCTGGACCGCCTCTTCGAGGGGGCCGAACTCGACCGGGAGTGGACCGACGCCGAGCGGACGGTCGTCCCCCAGGCCGAGGGCAAGCGGGTGGAGGACAGCGAGAGCCAGTAAGTCGGTCCGCAGTCCCGCGGTCGGAAATCCTGCCTAGAAGGGAACGAGGTCTCTGAGACGACCGACAACCCCACCGGAGCGCGACCGTTCGGCCTCGAAGACCGGATGGAGGGCGTTGAGCAAGGCCTGGCGCGTGTCGAACTGCTCCCGGTCGGTTCGCTCCAGCGCGCGTGCGAGTGTCACCGTCGTCCCCGAGGAGTCGACGGCAATCTCCACCTCGCCGTGACCCTCGGTCAGGTCCGCTGCAGTGACCGGAAAAGAAATCTCCCGCGAATCGAGTCTGGCGTCGAGAGCGGCGATGCCGAAGTCGACGGCTTCCGGCCCGTCGGCACTGTCGCCGGTCGGTGGACGAACGCCCATGGTGGGGACAAGTCCGTCCCCCGTCAAAATAGTATTGAAAAGCCGGTTCGCCCGTCGCTCACTCCGCGTCGAAGAACCACTTCTGGAGGAGGTAGGCGAACCAGCCGAGGAGGACCGTGAACACGACGAGAACGGTGAGAACCTGCAGGAGGTGGACGGGGTAGATGAGAAAGGAAAACGCGAACAGGGCCGCTGCGAGTGCGAGCACCCCCACGTCGTACCGGTCGATGGGCGGGAGATACGCCATGCGCGTGGTGTTCTGGCCCTGGTCACAAAGCCGTAGCGACTCGTGTCCGGACGTGGTGGCGGACAGGAGGGGCTGGTCGTGGTGGCAGACACGAGGGGCTGGTCGTGGTGGCAGACACGATTGCTGGTCGGGACCGGCGTCCAACTCGGGTCACTGCTCCAGTCCGTACAGCCGTCTCGTCAGGTGGTAGACGAACCAGACCATCCAGACCGTGAAGACGACCAGCCAGACCGCATACTGGAACACGTCGTCGGGATAGACGAGATAGGCGAAGACGAGCAACACCAGCGCGAGGACGAGTGCGACCCACTCGCGCCGGTCCAGGACCCGCCACGTGACCATAGAGAGATTGAGACTTCGACGTCAAAGAGTCTCCCGCTTCCGGCTGGGGGCCAGACGACCACCACGCGTCCCGAGTCGCTCACTCCCGCGCTCTCTGGACTTCCGACGGTCTCTGTCCCGAAGTTTCGCAGGTAGGAACTGGCCACCGAGACCGAAAGAACGCCGACCGGTCAGCGGGTCGACACGGTCCGATACTATTTTAATTCCCGTCTCCTATTAGTGAGGTGTGAACTGTAGCGCCATTCAAACACGGCAGACTGTGAGGGGTGCTGTACGGGCCCGACCCTCACCAGTGCCCGGCCGGGGTCCCCGACGCCGCGGGCCCGCGGTGGCCGCCTCCGGGCACCGAACGACACGGTCCCCTTCAACACGAACCTATCTATGACCGACGAAGAGATTACGGTACTGGTCGTCGACGACGAGACGGAGATTGCAGACCTCTATACCACCTGGCTCGAGATGAACTACGAGGTCCGGACGGCCTACGGTGGCGAGGAGGCATTGGAGAAAGTCGACGAGGACGTCGACGTCGTCTTTCTCGACCGCCAGATGCCCGACTACTCGGGCGACGAGGTACTCGAGGAGATTCGCGAGCGGGGCATGGACTGTCGGGTCGTCATGGTGACAGCCGTCGACCCCGACTTCGACATCGTCTCGATGGACTTCGACGCCTACCTCACCAAGCCCATCATGCGGGAGGACCTCGAGGAGTCGGTCAGTTCCATGCAGGAACGGGACCAGTACAACGAGACCCTCCAGGAGTACTACGCCCTCACTTCGAAGAAGGCCACCCTCGAGGCCGAGAAGACGCCCTCCGAACTCCAGAACAGCGAGGAGTACCAGGACATGGTCGAGCGCGTCGAGACACTTGCCGACGAGGCAGACATGGCCGTCTCCGACCTCGGGGACGACTTCGAATCACTGTTCCAGGACCTCCCCGGCGGCGAGTGAGTCGGTGTCGGCGGGGACTCTTTTCGGACGGGACGCTCCACCGGTGAGCAACGCGGCCGCGGCCGCAGACTGCCTGGCCGGAGTCCGCGGCAGTCTCAGAGACCGGAACCGATCCCGGTAGTGCTCAGTCGGCCTCGACCGGGTCGACGAGGTCGGCCGGGGGAACGGGCGCGTAATTGACGATGGCGTCGAACTGCTCCAGTGGCAGGCGGTCTCCGCCAGTGATGCCGCGTGCCTCCCGGTCTTCGAGGTGGCGGTCGACGAACCGCGTGGCGACGAGGGCCATCCGACCGTCCGGTTGCCCGTCTGGTCCCGCACCCTCGAGATGGGCCTGGGCCTGGTCGAGGAGGAGCGCGGCGGTGAAGACGTCGAAGATGTAGTTTGCGAGGCGCTTGGCGGACAGTTCGGCGTACGCCTGGTCCTCGGCGGCGAGACTGGCCATCGCCGTGGTGAGGTCCTGGAACTCCGACTCGACCGTCTCGGCGGCAGCAGAGAGGGCCGGATGCGTGATGCCGTCGAGGCGCTCGCCGGTCACCGCGACGAACGGCTCGTGGGCGCTCTCGACCTCCAGAGCGCGGAGGACGTCCAGCGAGAGGATGTTCTCGGTGCCCTCCCAGATGGGGAGGACCTGGGCGTCACGGAGCAGGCGCTCGGTGACGAACTCGCCGACGTAGCCGTTGCCTCCCTGGACCTCCATCGCGTAGGAGGTGGTGTCGATGGCCAGCCGCGCGGTCCGGAGCTTCGCAATCGGTGTCAGGAGGCGCATCAGGCGGTAGGTCTCCTCGGCGGTCCCGGCGGCCGGCGAGTCCTCGCTCCCGCCGACGCCGTCGCCAGCCTCGTCGCGACGGGCCGCCCGCTCGGCCCGCTCTCGCTCGGCGAAGACTCGCGCGGCCTCGAACGTGAAGGCCGTCGCCGCCTCGTGGTCGACCGCCATGTCGACGAGGTCCTCGCGCATCAACGGGAACTCGTCGAGGCGCGTGCCGAAGGCCTCGCGGTCGGCGGCGTGGACCTTCGACTCGAGCAGCGCCCGACCCATGATGCCACACGCCCCGGCGGCGTTCGAGAGGCGCTCGAGGTTGAGCATCTCCGCCATCTGCTTGAAGCCGTTCTCCTGTTCCCCGACGAGCATCGCCTTCGTCCCGTCGAACTCCACCTCGCCGGTCGGGACGTTCGTCGTCCCGAGTTTGTCCTTCAGGCGGCGGTAGTACTGGTCGTTGAGCGCCTCGCCCGGCGGCGGGCCCTCGAAGGCGTCGCGGTCGCCCTTCGAGAGAACGCCCTCCTCGGGGTCGCCGTGGGGGACCAGGAACATGGAGAGGCCGTCGGTTCCCGCCGGTGCGTCCTCGGTTCGGGCGAGTGCGAGCGTGCCCTCGCCGTCGATGTTCGAGCAGAACCACTTCTCGCCCGTGAGTCGCCAGTAGCCAGACTCCTCGTCGTACTCGGCGACCGTCTCGTTCGCGCCGACGTCACTCCCGCCCTGCTCCTCGGTGAGGAACATCGCGCCCTCGACCAGGCCGTCGTGGTCGCGACTCGTCAGCCCCTCGTAGTAGTCGGCGAGTTCGCCGTCGTCGAACTTCTCGAGGACGAGTGCCGCACCGGCTGTCATTGCGACGGGGCAGACCATTCCCGAGGTCTCGGCGTAGGCCAGCAGGTAGAGCATCCCGAGGTAGTGGCTCAACGGCATCGGTTCGTCGCGGCCGGGCGGGGCCTCGAAGGCGTCGGCGACGACGCCGGCCTCGTAGGCGAGTCGCTCGTTCTCGGTGAGTTCGGCGGGATACCGGACGAAGTTCTGGACGTCGCCGTGGGGGTCGTAAGTGTGCAGTTCTGGACCGTGGTCGTCGACGTAATCGGCGTTGTCGGCGATGGCGTGGCCGACCACGTCGCCGAAGTCTGCCAGGTGGGACTCGGCCCACGCGAACTCGTCGTCGGTGTAGATGCGCCGCAGTTCGCGCTGGATGGTCCGGTCGAGCGACCAGTAGTTGCAGTGGCGGCCAGCCTCGAACTGGCCGTAGTCGATTCCCTCCCTGTGTTGGTCGGTCATGTCCGAAGATAGGAGGAGCCATCTGAATAAGATTCCGCCCGGTCCGTGAGACTGGGACTGGTTCGACCGCTCGCGAGGGACGGTCTCGCCGAATGCAGAAGACGCTCGCGGAACCCCTCACGACGCTCCCGAGAGGCCCAGTGCCTCCGCGAGTGCGATGCCGCTCGCGAGCGCGCCGAGGAGATAGCCCGCGATGGTCCCGCCGTTGAGCAGCGGGAGGCCGGCGTGGGCCCGCCCCTTCGTGACGAGAAAGAGCAGGACGACGAGGCCGAGGAGGGTGCCGGCCATCGCCGTCACCGCCGCGAGCGGGGGTTCGGCCACCCCCAGGGGGACGGTCGGCTCACTGTCCAGAAAGACGGCGGCACTGGCGACCAGCACCGTCGGGATGACGGCATCGCCCAGGCCGATGAAGAGGGCGTCGCGCTCGAGGAACTCCGCTTCGATTGCCTCCCTGACGTCCGCGTCGAGTGCGTCCAGCGTCTCCTGGTCCAGGTCAGCCACGGCAGACGCCTCGAGGTCGGCCACCGCCTCGGGTGACAGGTCGTTCAACGCCGCTGCCGTCAGTGGCTCCGACTCGTCCCCCGCCCGGTCACCAGTGTCCTCGTCCCCCGCCAGCGTCGCCGGCGGGTCGGCGTCGCGGAAGGAGTAGGACAGCGAGAGTGGCACCACCAGCACCACCGGGACGCGCATCTCCATCACGCCGGAGGCGAGCGTGAGCATGTGCTCGGTCCCGTAGACGCTGATGGCGTCGTAGACGGCCAGCACGACGAGCAGGACGACGGCGGGCAGGAGACCGAAGTTGATGCCGAACAGGCCCGCCGCACCGATGCCCATGAGCACGCCCGCGGCGTCGATGACGTACCACTCCGGGTAGACGTAGAGGGCGATGCCGATGGCGGCGGCCCCACCGTACGCCAGCGGGTTGAACGTGACCCCGGCCAGCGTCATCGCCAGCGCGGAGGGCGCCAGCACGTCGAGGACGAAGAAAGCGATGTACGCGCCGGCGAAGATGAGGAGGACCCGGAGCATCGAGGCCCCACCGCGTTTGAGGACGCCGAGCATGAGCGCCGTCGCGACCAGAATCACCAGGACGTAGCCGAGACTCAGCGAGGGATTGCTGGTGTCCTCGACGACCTGGTGGCCCTCCTGCTGGAACGGTTCGACGAGTGCGAGCGCACCGAGTTGCACGGCCAGGAAGAGGGCGAGGACGCCCGCCGAGGCGAGTATCGTGCGCTCGCGGTGGTCCATACCTCACTCTCGGCCGACCGCGGTTTGAGGATTACGACCCGGGGACAGGATGCTGTTCAGATTAGCATAACACAAGGAAGAAAGCCCTCGGCCCCTCGCAGACCACGCTGACCGGCATATTCTCGCTTCGCTCGAATAGAGGCCGCTCAGCGGCTGCGACGCGGCCTCGCCCTTTCAGTCCCCCAGGGGTGTGGATTGTGTAATAGTCAACTATCCGGTGTTTTCTCGACGGAACTGAACAGTTCCCGGGACAGGACGCTCCGGTGGCAACTGGGAGGGCCGGGACACTTCTGGGCTCATCGCCCGTGAGATGGTCGGTAACCGTCCTGGACCGCCAGCCACCGCCCCACGGACCGAATTGAACTGTGCCCGGAGAAACGCCACGGTTTTTTGGCCCCCGACCCCTGACTCTCGCCAATGACCGAGTACGACTACGAGGCCCTGGGCCTCGTCGCCGGGCTGGAGATTCACCAGCAACTCGACACGGCGACGAAACTCTTCTGTGACTGTCCGACCGAGCGCCACGAACCCGACGAGAGCGACCGCTCGTTCACCCGCTACCTCCACCCGACCAAGAGCGAACTCGGGGAACTCGACGAGGCCGCACTGGAGGAGAGCCGCGTCGAGAGAGCGTTCGAGTATCTCGCCCACGAGACGACCTGTCTCGTCGAGGAGGACGACGAACCACCGCGGCGGGTCGACGGGGAGGCGCTGCGGACGACGCTCGAAATCGCGGCCCTCCTCGAC
>ENA-ORDC01001852-ORDC01001852.1-marine-metagenome-genome-assembly--contig:-NODE-1852-length-14363-cov-2.467801_pt1 | contig 14363 bp, 18 predicted proteins | sample MGYA00237783_ERZ508515 | MGnify/ENA primary metagenome ERZ508515 (study PRJEB26186, sample SAMN06268792) | marine metagenome | isolation source: Eden Landing Ponds, San Francisco, CA, USA | place... | reverse complement strand
AAATGGATCATCTCGTCGTCTTCCCCCAGGACGGCGAAGACGTGGCGGGTCCTGGGTAGCGAGCAAGTGTCGCGGGCACGACGCCGAGCGAATGCTCGCACAACCCTGCCCCGGCAGGCGCATGAGCGCCGCGCAGGCAGCGGCGCCTTTGCGGGCAGTTGAACCGATGGTCTAGCGATCGCCGTTATCGTCACCACGTTGCTGCATACGGCGGAACTCTACCGCGGTCAGCACCAGCCCGATGCCCATCAGCCCGAACACGACGACCGCCACCCAGAAATGCAGATCCTGATTCATTGGTCACGCTCCCGATCGCGAGCCACCAGGGCTGCCAGTTTGAAATAGATACCGAAGGACAGAATCGCCGGCACCCAGATAGCGGTAAAAATACCCTGCTCATGGTGGCCCGAGTACCACAGGTACGCGGAAACAATGAATGACACCCCCACGGCCAGAAGAATGAAGAAATCGGATAGTCGAAACATCAGCTTTCCCCTTGAACAAGGGCCCGGTGGTGTACCGGCCCCGGATGCTAGCAGGCTGTTAAAAATCAGCCAGTATCACACTGGCCGCCAGCAAGCCGGCTATACTGAAGCCGGCCAGAATGCGCAAGCCGTTGACCCCGAACACGTCGAGCGGCGAGGCCAGCATGCCGAGCGAACCCACAACCAGCCAGAGCACGAAGAAGGCCGCGAACCCCACCACAGCAATCCCGGCACGAACGCGCCAGAGTCCCAGTCGACGACCGCGTTCGGCCGGTTCCAGATCAAACAGGGGCGTGGACCTTTTCACCTGGCGTGGCGCCATTACGGATTCCTTCTCTGGCACGTTTCATGTTGATCCAGCCTGACCCTGTCCCCGTCAGTCTGGCGTGAAGACCAGCAATGGTTATCATGGGGGCCCAACCACGGAGCGAGCCGGTCATGACATCACACCGCCGCAAGCTGACCTTTACCAATGCCGAGGGCCTGGAGCTGTCCGGATTGCTGGAGTTGCCCGCGGGCGAGCCCCGGGCCTACGCGCTTTTCGCGCACTGTTTTACCTGCGGCAAGGATATTGCCGCGGCTACCCGTATCAGCCGGGCGCTGGCGGGCGACGATATCGCGGTACTCCGCTTCGACTTCACCGGTCTGGGTAACAGCGACGGGGACTTCGCCAACACCAGCTTCTCCTCCAATGTGCAGGATCTCGTCAGTGCCGCTGATTTCCTGCGCGAGCACTATGACGCCCCGCAGCTGCTCATCGGCCACAGCCTGGGCGGCACCGCCGTACTCAGCGCCGCGAGCCGGATCCCCGAGGCCCGGGGTGTCGTGACCCTGGCAGCGCCTTCCTCACCGGAGCATGTCAGTAAACAGTTCCAGTGCGACATCGACCGCCTCCGTACGGACGGCGAAGCGGAGGTGGAACTGGGCGGACGCAAGTTCCGGCTCAAGCGCTCCTTCCTGGACGATATCGAGCAGTACCGGCTGGACGAGGACGTTCGGAATCTGGACAAGGCGTTACTGATCTTTCATTCCCCCGTCGACCAGGTTGTCTCGGTCAACGAAGCGGCCCATGTCTACCAGATGGCGCGCCACCCGAAGAGTTTTATCTCCCTGGACGATGCCGACCATCTGTTGAGCCGGCGTGCCGATGCTCAGTATGTAGCCCAGACCATCAGCGCCTGGGCCCAGCGCTATCTCCCCATCCCGGACGCAATAAAGGAGCCCCGGGCCCGCAAGGGCGAAGTGGAGGTTCTGGAACGCAATCACCAATTCCTGCGCACCATGATCACCGACCAGCATGTGCTCCAGTCGGATGAACCGGCATCAGCCGGTGGCACCGATGCCGGCCCGGACCCCTATGAACTGCTGCTGGCATCCCTGGGCAGCTGCACCTCCATGACCATCCGCATGTACGCCAACCACAAGCAGTTGCCGCTGGAGGATGTGCGCGTACGTCTGCGCCATGACCGCGAACATCCGGCGGACTGCGACGATTGCGAAAGCAACACGAGCAAGGTGGATGTTATCTACCGCTACATCCACCTGGAGGGGGATCTGGACGATCAACAGCGCCAGCGCCTGCTCCAGATCGCCGACCGCTGCCCCGTTCACAAGACCCTGCTCAACCTGGGCAGCATTGAAACGGTCGAAGAGTAGAAAGAGAAATCAGGGGCAAGGGGCAAGGGGCAAGGGGCAAGGGGCAAGGGGCAAGGGGCAAGCCAAAAGGTTGGCCGCGCAAAGCGCGGCCTGCAAAACTTGTTGCTACTGTCCACTTGCCACCGGGTACTTGCTGATTAACAGGCTGTTAATCCTCCATCAGCGGCCTCATTCGCTCCCGGATGGCACTACGACAATCGTTGACGATCTCCTGAATCAGATCATGGCAGGAGGGGTTGTTGTGGATCAGGCCCTGGACCATGCCCGAGGTCCATACGCCGTAGTTGATATCGCCTTCGTCCAGCGCCACCTTGCCGCGCGTGCCGGCGACCAGATCCTGAATCATTTCAAACTTGATGTCGTTGCCGGCCTCCTTCTCGATACCGCGCACCTCCTTCGCCACTTCGTTGCTGTAGACCCGGGCGGTGTTTTTCAACGGACGAAAGAGCAGCTCCGTATCCAGTTCACTCGCCTCCATGACGGCGCGCTTGATGTTGTCGTGGATGGGCGCTTCCTTCGTGGCCATGAAACGTGTGCCCATATTGATACCGTCCGCACCCAGCGCCATGCAGGCCGCCATTTGGGCACCGGTGCCAATGCCGCCGGACGCAAGCATGGGAATATCCAGCTGGGCGGCCGCAGCGGGCAGCAGCACCAGATTGGGGACGTCGTCCTCGCCCGGATGGCCGGCACATTCGAAGCCGTCCACGCTCGCGGCATGCACGCCGATACGCTGCGCCTTGAGCGCGTGACGGACCGAGGTGCACTTGTGTACCACCTTGATATCGTTGTCGCCGAACATGGGCAGGAAGGGCTCGGGATTGCTGCCCGCGGTTTCAACGATCTTGACCCCCGATTCCACAATGGCCTGGGCATATTCCTCATAGGGCACGGGCTTGATGGTGGGCAGAATCGTCAGATTCACGCCGAAGGGCTTGTCCGTCATGTCCTGACAGCGCGCGATTTCCTTCGCCAGATCCTCGGGCGTGGGCTGGGTCAGGCCGGTGATGATGCCCAGTCCGCCGGCGTTGGATACCGCGGCGGCCAGCTCGGCATAGCCCACATTCTGCATGCCGCCCTGGACAATGGGGTACTCGATGCCCAGCAATTCGGTGATACGCGTTTTCATAACCTTCCCTCTTTCCGCCGAGACAGAAGCCGCGGCACAGGCGGCTCCGCAAACCCGGCAGACTTAAGCACGCCCTCTGCCGAGCTTCAATGACCGACCGACGCGCGTTTTGGTCAATCGGATTGCTTGACGCCACGGCCGGCCCCCACCGCAATCTGTATTCGTACGGCCGCGCATGGCACTATGCCCGTTCCGGTTCCGGCCGGCGTCCCTGGCATCGAGCAATGTTATGAAGATCTATCTGGTGGGCGGCGCCGTGCGCGATCAGCTGTTGGGCCGGCCCGTAACCGAAAAGGACCATGTAGTGGTCGGGGCCTCGCCGCGAGACATGGAAGCGCGGGGCTTCAAGCCCGTGGGCAAGGATTTCCCGGTTTTCCTGCACCCGGAGACCAGCGAGGAATACGCCCTGGCGCGCACCGAGCGCAAGAGCGGCCACGGCTATCATGGTTTCGTCTTCCATGCCGATTCGGACGTAACCCTGGAAGCCGATCTGGGCCGGCGGGATCTGACCGTCAATGCCATGGCCCGGGACGAGGACAGCGGTGAGCTCGTCGATCCCTTTAACGGCCGGACGGATCTGGAGGCCGGGCTGTTGCGCCATGTCTCGGACGCCTTCGTCGAGGACCCGCTGCGCGTGCTGCGGGTGGCGCGCTTCGCCGCGCGCTTGCATGAATGCGGTTTCCGGGTGGCCGACGAAACCCGCGAACTCATGGCCACCATTGCCGAGCGCGGTGAACTGGAATACCTGACCCCGGAGCGAGTCTGGAAGGAAACCGAGCGCGCGCTCATGGAAGACCGGCCGGATGTCTTTTTCGAGGTGCTGAACGACTGTACCGCCCTGGAACACGTCTTTCCGGAGCTGGCCGCGTTACGGGGCGTACCCCAGCCCCAAGCCCATCATCCGGAAGTGGATACCTTCGTGCACCAGTTGCTGTGTCTGCAACAGACGGTCCGGCTGGAACTGCCGCTGGCCACGCGCTTCGCCGTACTGGTCCATGATCTGGGCAAGGCCACCACGCCCGCATCCGAATGGCCGCAGCATATCGCCCACGAAGAACGCAGCGAGAAGCTCGCCCGACAATGCGCCGAGCGCCTGCGTGTGCCCGGTGAATGCCGGGATCTGGGCATGCTGGTTGCGCGCTGGCACACCCATGCCCACCGGGCGCTGGAACTGAAACCCGGCACGCTCTGGAAGCTGTTCAAGGCGCTGGACGTGCGGCGCCGGCCCGAACGGCTGGAGCTTTTCCTGGGCGCCTGTGAAGCGGACGCGCGCGGACGGACCGGCCTGGAAGACCGGCCCTACCCCCAGGCGGACTTCCTGCGCGGCGCCGCCCAGGCACTGCACAATGTGGATATCGCCGCCCTGCGCGCACAGGGTCTGGAAGGGCCCGAACTGGGCGAAGCCATTGAACAGGCCCGCATCCGGGCCCTGAATGAGTTCAAGCAATCATGGCAAACAAAGTCGTCCTGATCACCGGTGCCGCCCGGCGCATTGGCGCGGATATCGCCCGCGCCTTTCACGCCCGGGGTTTCACGGTGTTGATCCATTACCGCCAGAGCGCTGACGACGCCCATGCTCTGGCGGATGAGTTCAACCACCAACGCGCGGACAGTGCCGAACTGCTCCGGGCGGAACTCACGGACCCGGATCAGGTGCGCCGGCTGGCCAACGAAGCCCTCGCATGCCGGCGTCGGCTGGATGTGCTGGTGAACAATGCCTCCAGTTTCTACCCCACGCCTTTCGGCGACGCCGGCGACGACGACTGGGAGCAGTTGCTGGGCAGCAACCTGCGTGCACCTTTTGTGCTCACCCAGGCGCTCGCCCCGGCCCTGGCCGATACCGGCGGAGCGATCGTCAATCTGGTGGATGTCTACGCCCAAAAACCGTTGTGGCAACATAGTCTCTACTGCATGGCCAAGGCCGGCCTGGCCAGTCTGACCCACAGCAGTGCCCGGGAGCTGGGGCCGGCGGTGCGGGTCAACGGCGTCGCGCCGGGCCCCATTCTCTGGCCGGAACAGGAGCAGGGTATGGACGCCGAGGCCATCACCGACGCCACGGCGCTCAAGCGCAGCGGCGAGCCCGCTGATATTGCCGGTGCGGTGATCTGGCTGGCGCTGGATGCGCCCTTTGTCACCGGCCAGATCCTGGCGGTGGACGGCGGGCGCAGCCTGCCGCTGGCCGGCGGCTGACGCGGAAGGAGACGAGGACGCGACATCATGCGATACGGACTGCTGCTGTGCTGCCTGCTGCCCCTGATCGGCTTCGCCGAGAGCTACCGCTGGACGGACGAGGACGGCAAGGTGCACTTCTCGGACCAACCGCCGCCGGGCCGCGACAGCGACAAGGCGGAACAGATCGAACTGAAGGCACCCGAACCCATTGGTCAGGGCGAAAGCGTGGAGCGCACCCGGCAAGAGCTCGAGGAGCTGCGCCGGGAGCGGCAAAAGCGCCGGCAAAAGGCCCGGCGCCAGCAAAAACGGCAAGAGCAGCAACGACTGCAAGAGTGCCAGCAAAAATCGCGCAGGCTCTCGGTGATGAAAAACAAGCGCGTGCTCTACGAGCAGGAGGATGGCAGCTACAGCGGCATTCCCATGGACGAGCACGAACAGCGCACTCGCGAGCTGGAAAACTGGATCCGGGAAAACTGCCGGGACTGATGAACGCCGTGCCGGGCTGTTGCCCCCGTGCGTACTCAGGCTTTCAGGCTGTTATTCCAGTTCGATCCGCCAAAGCCCCTGACCGGGGAAATCGCGCTCGGCCAGCAGCTCGCGATAGGTCCGCCCTTCGGTGGGATGGACCCCCTCGGGCAGCAGGTCCGCCAGCGGTTTGAGCACAAAAGCGTGCTTGAGGATCTCGCCGCGTGGCAGTTCCACGCCATCGATCATACCCACCCTGTCGTCGTAGGTCAGGATATCGATATCCAGGGTACGGCTGGCGTACTTTGCTTCACCACGCACACGGCCATGCTCCGCCTCGATCGCGCGCAGGCGCTCGCTAAGTTCGCCCACAGGCAGCTCTGTCTCGATCCGTGCCACCAGGTTCAAAAAGGGCTCGCCGTCAAACCCGACCGCCTCGCTCTCGTAGACCGGGCTCAGCTCGACGTGGCCGAAGTGCTCGCGCAGCGCGGCCAGTCCGGCACGGATATGGTGGTGACGATCAATATTGGAGCCGAGACTCAGCGTGACGTCCGCCATCAGGGCCGCTCCCCGCGGTCGATGACCACGCCCACGTCCCGCGAGCCGCGCAGCGCGCCCGGCTTGCCCACCCGCAGCCGGAGCCAGGGCACGGGAAATTCATCGAGAATGATTTCCGCGACCCGCTCCGCCAGGGTTTCCACCAGCTGGAACTCCGAGGCCTGAACATAGGCGATGATGCGCTTGCCGATGGCCTTGTAATCCAGCGCGTCGTCGATATGGTCCGAATTGGCCGCCTTGCCGATGTCGGTGGCCATGTCCAAATCCAGGCTCACGGTCTGGCGAATCCGGCGCTCCCACTCGAAGATGCCGATGACGGTATCCACCTTCAACTCATTGATGTAAACAATATCCATAACGTATCCGTCGCCCGGGATGGATTCCGATGTCCGCGCGGCCCTGATATGGTTCAATGCGCACACTCGAAAGAACGGAATTATAACCGTGGACCTCGCCGCCTTACAGGACAATGCGCTCCTACTGCTGCCACTGATGGCGGGTGCCTATCTGCTGGGCTCCATTTCCAGCGCCATTCTGATCTGCCGCGTGCTCGGATATCCCGATCCGCGGCTGGACGGCTCGGGCAATCCCGGTGCCACCAATGTGCTGCGCGTGGGCGGCAAGCCGGGCGCGGCGCTGACCCTGGCCGCCGATGTACTCAAGGGCGTGGTGCCCGTGCTGCTCGCGCGGGGGCTGGCGCTGTCCCCCACAGGCGTCGCCCTGACGGGTTTCTTCGCGGTCCTGGGCCACATTCTTCCGGTCTTCTTTCAGTTCCGCGGCGGCAAGGGTGTGGCCACCGCCTTCGGCATGCTCTTCGCCCTGCACTGGCCCGCGGGCCTGGTGGCCGGCGCAGTCTGGGTAGCGCTCTTCGGGCTTCTCCGCGTGTCGTCAGTGGCCTCCATGGCCGCCTTCGTGGCCGCCCCGGTGGCCCTGTGGTTCTGGCTGCCGGCGGCCTTCGCCCCCATGGTGGTACTGACACTGGTGCTGCTTGCCCGCCATCACGAAAATATTCGCCGCTTGCTCAACGGCGAGGAACTCGGCTTTGGCAAGGCCGGGGAATAGATGGCCCGCCGCCCGGTCTCCTCGCTCAATCTGCTGCGCACCTTTGAGACCGCCGGCCGACACCTGAGCTTTCGCGGCGCCGCCCACGAACTCTGCGTCTCCCCGGCGGCGGTAAGCCAGCATGTACGGACCCTGGAAACGGAACTGGGCGTGGCGCTTTTCGAACGCATCCACCGGGGCCTGCGCTTCACCGAGCCGGGCCGGCGCTACTGGCACGACATCCACGAACAGCTTGATGCCATCACCCGCAGCACCGAGGCGTTGCGCCGCCAGGGCCGGCAAAGCCCCCTGCGCGTGAGCGTCATGCCGCCGCTGGCCAGTCGGGTGGTCCTGCCCAACCTCGACGACTTCCAGCAACGGCACCCGGCCATTGAGCTGCGCCTGGATGCCAGCCTGCGCAACCTGGATCTGCGCGCCGGCGACGCCGACCTGGCGATTCGCTTCGGCACACCGCCCTGGCCGGGCTGCGCGGCCCGCAAACTGAGCGACGTTCATGTCCTGCCGGTCTGCCCGCCGGCCATCGCCGAGCAATACGACCTCTACAACCAGCCGCGCAACCTGGCCCGCATGCCGCTGATCCACATGACCGAGCGGCCCGAGGCCTGGCCGCGCTTCTTCCGCCAGACCGGGCTGGGCCCGGCCACGCCGGAGCGCGAATACCATGTGGACGATTACCCGGCGGCCGTGGAAGCCGCCGAGACCCTGGGCGTGGCCCTGGCCGTGGTGCCGCCGGAACAGCCGCTGCTCGACAGCCGCCGGCTGGCCGCGCCCCTGCCACCGACAGGCCCGCTGGACGAGGCCATCTACGCCGTCTGGCCGGAAAACAGCCTGCGGCTCGAGGCCATCGAAAGCTTCCTCGCATGGCTGACCCCGCTTATCCCGCCGATATCCACTGAAGGGCCCTGACCACTTAGACAGAAAAGTTTTTCTTTCCTGGCACCCCCGCAAAAGATCATTTGTCGCCGCTGGCAGACCCGCCTAGATTGCGCATCAGGGAGGACAAGCCATGCAGAACCAGAACGTGATTCCGCTTCACCAGGGCCGCGACGCCCTGCTGGGCCACGACCAGACCGAACTGGCCGACCTTTTCGAGACGCTGCCGCTGCCCGAGCGCTCACCCGAGGGGCCCTGGCACGGCACCCTGATGGCCATTACGGGCCTGCAGCGACTGCCGCGCGGCCTGCGCGCCGGCCTGGCCCGGGTGCTGGACACGCCGGTCAACCCCTGGCGCGGCAAGACCTTCGACGGCGACCGGGGCAGCAATCTCTGGCTGCCCGGCCTGAACCGGCACTTCGCCCATTACCGGGTGGAACAACGCGACAGCCCCGTGGACGGACGGCCCGTGCTCTGGCTCGACTATGATGAGGCGGACAACCCGCGCCCGGTGCGCGGCATACGGGGCGAGGCCCGGTGGCTGCGCACCGGCGTGCTGCTGTGCCGCATGAACCGGCAGGACCGGGGCGGTCGGTTGCACACCCTGCTCTATTTCACCCTGAGCAGGCCCGACCATGGCTGAGCGCCTGGCCACCCTGGTCATCGGCAGCGGCTTCGGCGGCAGCGTGGTGGCGCACCGGCTCACCGCCGCGGGCGAGCGGGTCACCCTGCTCGAACGCGGCCCCTGGCGCGATACCCAACCCATGCGCCGGCGCGGCCTCCCGGACCGGCGGCCGCTGCCGGCCGGCGCGGGATTCTGCCACCATCTGCTCTATCGCCTGAGCGGCCCGGCGGGGCTGCGCCTGCCGGCCTCGAACAGCGGCCTCTTCGACATTCACTATGACCCGGCCATGAGCCTGATCTGCAGCTCCGGCGTGGGCGGTGGCAGCCACGTCTATTCGGCCATGAATACCCGGCCGGCGCGAAGCGACTACTGGGACGGCCACGCAGACGGCGTCGACGCCGCCAGCATGGAGCCGCACTACGACTGGATGCTCGGCGTCATGGGCGCACGCGCGCCGGCCACCGGGGAAGGCGTGCCCGGTTTCACGGGCGACGATTTGCGCGATCATCCACAGCTCACCGCCGAGCTGGATCAGCCGCCCCTGGGCTTCGATTTCGACGGGGCCCGATTCCGGGACAACAGCTACTTCGGCAGCCCCACCGGGGAAAAGCGTACGCTGGACGATTTGCTGCTCGCACCCGCGCTGGAACAGGGCCTGGATCTGCGTGCGCACCAGGAGGTACGCGGCATCGCCACCACCGGCGAGACCCCGTACCGCTACCGCGTTCAGGTCCATGACCACGAGCGCAAGCGCATGCACTACCTGCTCGCCGAACGGGTGGTGCTGGCCGCCGGCACACTCAACACGCTGAAGCTGCTCTTCGCCAGCCGCGCGGCGGGCGAACTGGGCGCCCTGCCCGGGCTGGGCCTGGGCTTCTCCGGCAACGGTGATCAGGTGGCGCTGTGGTGGTGCCATGACGAGTCCGACCTCAGCGCCGGCACGCCCACCCACGGACGACTCTCGCTGCGCGGCGCCGGGGACGAACCCTATATCACGCGCTTCGGCTTCAACGGCATTGACCGGATGCCCCTGCCCGAGCCCCTGCGCCGCAAGCTGCGGCATCAGGCGATTCTGGTCTGTATGGGCGAAGACGGTGCCAATGGCCGGTTGAGCTGGCACCGGGGGCGTCTGCGCGTGGCCTATGACCCGGCGCGCAATCCGGTGCTGGGACAGATCAACAAAACCCTGAAGGCGATCGGCCAGGGCACGAACACGAGTGTACGTTTCCTGCGCCGGCGCCCCTTCACCGTCCATCCGCTGGGCGGGGCCCGGCTTGCGTCGCCCCCGGAGGAAGGCGTGGTGGATGCCTGCGGCCGGATCTTCGGCCACGACGGCCTCCATGTGGCCGACGCCGCCGCCCTGCCCGCCGCACCGGGCCGTCCGCCCTCAATGACCATCAGTGCCTGGCCGGCCCATGTCAGTGACCACTTGCTAACAACCGGAGAAACCCCATGAGCACCTTCCATAAACGCGTACTCACGCCGCGCAACCTGCCCGGGGTCACCCTGGCAGTGGCACGCTCACTGCCCACCCTCGCGCGCGCCGCCCGGGACCCCGCCGTCTCCGGCCAGCTCCGCGAGCAGGTCATGCTCGCGGTGACCTCGGTCAACGACTGCCGCTACTGCTCCTGGGCGCACACCGGGATGGCACTGGCCGAGGGCGTGGACCTGGAGGCATTGCAGAAGCTACTGGACAGCAACTCCGATCAGGCGCCGGACGACCGCACCGCTCGGGCCATCCTGTTCGCGCAGCACTTCGCGGATACCGAGCGCCAGCCGGATCCGGCGGCACGGCAGCAGCTCGAGGAGGCCTTCAGCGAACGCGAACGGGATGAAATCCTGGCCTATATCCATGCCATCTACCTGGCCAACCTGAGCGGCAATACGGTCGATGCCCTGCTCGCGCGGGTGCGCGGCCAGGAGGTGGACGGTAGCTATTTGCCCATCGAGTTGGCCGCCGCCGTCATCGCCGGCGCGCCGCTGTACGCCATTCGCCGGGCGAGCCGGCGCCCCGGACAACCCGAGCTTGAGGCGCTCTAACGACGCCGCCCGCACCCGGTAGCGAGTCGGGCTCCGGCTCAGCCCGTAGCCCGATCGCCCGGCGCCCGGAGTTCAGCGAGCGGCCAGCGCGCGCGGATGCGGATGGGCAATGCCTCGTGTTCACCCGCGGCCAGACGCAAAGCCCCGGCATAGGCAATCATGGCGCCATTGTCCGTGCAGTATTCCAGCGCCGGGTAATAAACGCCCACCTGCTGCTTGCCCATGGCCTCATCGAGCCGCTGACGAAGAACCTTGTTAGCGCTTACTCCGCCGGCAACCACCAGCCGGTTGGCGCCGGTTTCCTTCATGGCCCGGCGGCACTTGATCACCAGGGTGTCCACCACCGCTTCCTCGAAGGCGCGGGCGATATCGGCTCGGTCCTGGTCCGTGGCCCCTTCGCCGCCACAATCGCGCAGCGTGTTCTTGCAGTAGGTCTTGAGCCCGGAAAAGCTGAAATCCAGCCCCGGACGGTCTGTCATGGGCCGGGGGAAACCAAAGTGCCCGGGATCGCCGGCGCGCGCCTGCGCGGCAATGGCCGGCCCGCCAGGGTAGCCCAGGTCCATCATTTTCGCGGCCTTGTCGAAAGCCTCGCCGGCGGCGTCATCCACAGACTCGCCCAGCAGGCGGTATTCGCCCACGTTCGTCGCTTCCAGCAGCATGGTGTGGCCGCCGCTGACCAGCAGCGCCACAAAGGGGAAATCCGGGCCGTCCGCCTCCAGCAGCGGCGCCAGCAAATGGCCCTCCATGTGATGCACGCCCAGCGCCGGCACACCCCAGCCCCAGGCCAGCGACCGGGCTGTACCAGCACCCACGAGAAGTGCACCCGCTAGTCCGGGACCAGACGTGTAGGCGACGCCGTCCAGTTCCGCCGGCGTCGTGGCGCTGTCGCTCAGCACCTTGCGGATCAGCGGCGTCAGCCGGCGCACATGGTCCCGACTGGCCAGTTCCGGCACCACGCCGCCGTACTCCCGGTGCAGATCCACCTGGCTGTACAGCGCCTGTGCCAGCAGACCGGCATCCCGGTCATAGACCGCCACCCCGGTTTCGTCACAGCTTGTCTCGATGCCCAGTACGCGCATGATGGCCCTCTTTCCGCGGCGCGTATCATACCCCAAAACCCGACCCTCCCTCGCGGGTGTTTGATTTTGTCCGGCTTGCGAGTATCATTGCGGCCCTCCGAGGAGCCGGGTGCCGGCTCCGGAAGCGTTCATGAACGGACAATTTCAGGAAGGTGATTCCGAATGCCTCAGGTGAAGGTCAAAGAAGGTGAGCCCTTCGACGTGGCGCTGCGCCGCTTCAAGCGTTCCTGCGAGAAGGCGGGCGTGCTGGCCGAAGTGCGCCGGCGCGAGTATTACGAAAAGCCCACCCAGGAGCGCAAGCGCAAGCGGGCCGCGGCGGTCAAACGCCACATGAAAAAGCTCCAGCGCGAGCAGAACCAGAAGCGGATGTACTGAGTCCCGATGACTTCCATCCGGGATTCACTGGAATCCGCGATCAAGGACGCCATGCGCGCCCGGGACAAGCATCGCCTGGGCGTTCTGCGCATGGCGTCTTCTGCGTTGAAGCAGATCGAGATCGACGAGCGCACCGAACTCGGCGAAGACCGTGTACTGGCGGTACTCGACAAACTGGTCAAACAGCGCAACGAATCCATCCAGCAGTACCGTGACGGCGGTCGTGACGACCTCGCCGAGCAGGAAGAAGCGGAAGTCGCCATCCTGCGGGAATTCCTGCCGCAGGCGCTGAGCGACGACGACATCGCCACCCTGATCGACGAAGCCATCGAGGAAACCGGTGCTTCGAGCATGCAGGAAATGGGCAAGGTCATGGGCGTGCTCAAACCCAAGATGCAGGGCCGCGCGGACATGAGCGCGGTGAGCGCGAAGGTAAAAGAACGCCTGGGCTGATTTCCTCGCACCTCGCTCCTCGCACCTTTTAACATCTCCCTTGATTGATATCCCCCCAACGCGGAACATCCTTGCCCATGGCCGGACGCATCCCCGAACACTTCATCCAGGATCTGCTGGAACGCACCGATATCGTCGCAATCATCGACGAACGCGTGCAGCTGAAAAAAGCCGGCCGGAATTACAGTGCGCGCTGTCCCTTCCATGACGAAAAGACGCCGTCCTTCACCGTGGCTCCGGACAAACAGTTCTACTACTGCTTCGGCTGCGGCGCCACGGGCACGGCCATCGGCTTTCTCATGGAATACGACCACCTCAATTTCCCCGAAGCGGTGGAACAGCTCGCGAGCCGCGCCGGACTGGAAGTCCCCCGCGAAGGTGGTGATGGCCGACGGGAACGCGAGGAAAAGGACCGCCTCAAGCCACTCTACGAGATCCTGGAACGCGCGGAGCACTTCTATCGTCAGCAGCTGAAATCCGCCCCCGAGCGGGAAAAGGCGGTGAACTACCTGAAGGACCGGGGTCTGACCGGCGACATCGCCGCGCGCTTTGGTCTGGGGCTGGCACCGCCGGGCTTCGACAACCTGATCACGGGTCTGTCGCTGGACGAGCCGGGCATTGAGCAGGCCCTGGCCGCCGGCCTGCTGGTCCGGCGCGAGGACACCGGGCGGGTCTATGACAAGTTCCGCGACCGCATCATCTTCCCCATCCGCGACGCGCGCGGACGCACCGTCGCCTTCGGCGGCCGGCTGCTGGGCGACGGCAAACCCAAGTACCTGAACTCGCCGGAAACCCCCGTCTATCACAAGGGCCGGGAACTCTATGGCCTGCACGAATGGCGTCAGAGCCGGGACCGAAGTGGCCGGCTCTTCGTAGTGGAGGGCTACATGGACGTGATCGCGCTACACCAGTTCGGCATGCCCAATGTGGTGGCCACCCTGGGCACCGCCACCACGGCGGAACACGCCCAGCTGCTGTTCCGCCAGGTGGATCAGGCGGTGTTCTGCTTCGACGGGGACGACGCCGGCCGCCGCGCTGCCTGGCGGGCGCTGGAATCCATTCTCGAGCGCCTTGAAGACGGCAAGGAGGCGCGCTTTCTGTTCCTGCCCGAGGGCTATGATCCGGACAACCTGGTACGCGAACGGGGTCCCGAGGCGCTGCAGGCGGCGGCCGAGGAAGCGCCCGGCCTGACAAGTTTTCTCTTCGAACGCCTGAGCGAGGGTCTGGATACGGACACCGTGGACGGCCGCGCCCGGCTGGCCCGGCGCGCCGCCCCGCTGATTCACCGTCCGCCCGGGGATTTCTATCGGGCGCTGCTGCGCCGCGAGCTGGCCGAGCGCACCCGGTTGAGCGAGGAAGAACTGGAACGGCTGCTGGAAAAGGGCCGAAGC
>ENA-ORDC01001848-ORDC01001848.1-marine-metagenome-genome-assembly--contig:-NODE-1848-length-14396-cov-9.052238_pt1 | contig 14396 bp, 14 predicted proteins | sample MGYA00237783_ERZ508515 | MGnify/ENA primary metagenome ERZ508515 (study PRJEB26186, sample SAMN06268792) | marine metagenome | isolation source: Eden Landing Ponds, San Francisco, CA, USA | place... | reverse complement strand
ATCCACACCATCGGGCGGAACTGCTCTTTGAACATCCCGAGCTGGTCGCCCATCGCGTCCATCTGCTCCTCCTGGATGGCGTCGAGCGCCTCCTGGTCGTCGCGCTCCTTGGCCTCCTTCCGGCGGTCCTGGATGTCCTGCATCCGGTCCTGGTACATGCTCATCTTGTCCATGTCCATGAGTCCCGCGCGCAACAGGGTCGAGTACAGCCCCGTCCCGAGCGCGATCACCATGATCACGACGTAGAAGGGAACGAGGTTGAGGAGCGGCCCCAACACGACGTCGAAGGCGCCGGCGATCGCGTTGCGGACCGGGTTGACGGCGTAGCCGACGAACGCGCCGACCGTCGCGAGCGCGGCCATCTTGTCCCACTTGGTCCAGCTGGTCGTCTCCGGGGTGTCGACGTCGCCGCCGCCGGTCAGATCGTCGTCGTCCTCCTCCAGTCCCGCCTCGATGGCGTCGCGGTCCGCCAGCGCGAAGCCGGTGTCGCCGTCGACGAGGACCTCCTTCTCGATGAGTCGGCCCCACTGCCCGCTCGTGATCTTATCGCGGACGTCGACCCACTGGACCTCCCCGTCAGTGGCGTTATCGAGGACGACCTCGACAGCGTCTCGCATCTCGCTGTCGTCGCTGACCAGCGAGCGGACTCTCCGTTCGACCTTGCTCATTACCGCTCGGTTGTCGGCGGACGGTTAAGAACCTTGCAGGATCGTCGGCGCTCGGATCGTCGTCGAGAAAACGGTGAGAACCGGTCGGCTACGACTCGCTCGCTATTCGTCGAGAACGTCGCGGATGCGCTCGAAGACCTCGTCGGGCGTCGCCTCGCCGTCGATCTCGACGAGGTCGCCCTCGTCGCGGAAGTGCTCGATGACCGGCTCGGTGTTGTCGTAGAACACGTCGAGTCGCTCGCGGGCGGTCTCCTCGGTGTCGTCGTCGCGCTGGATCAAGTCGCCGCCGCACTCGTCGCAGACGCCCGGCTCCTCGGGCGGCTGGAAGTCGACGTGGAAGTTGGCACCGCAGTCGTCACAAACCCGGCGGCCGGTGAGTCGGTCGACGAGCACCTCCTCGTCGACGTCGAGGTAGAGCACGGCGTCTAAGTCCGTGATCTCCGAGAGGTACTCCGCCTGATCCAGGTTGCGCGGGTAGCCGTCGAGCACGAACCCGTCGGCGTCCGCCAGCGCGGCCTTGACGATCTCGTTGACGACCGGGTCCGGCACCAGTTCGCCGGCCTCCATGAACGAGCGGGGCGTCCCGTACTCGGTCTCCATGTCCTTGTTCGCGCGGAGCGCGTCGCCGGTGGTGACGTGCTCGACGCCGTACTCCTCGGCGAGCTTCGCGCTCTGCGTGCCCTTTCCGGCGCCCGGTGCCCCTAACAGAAGGATCCGATGACTCATACCGGAGCGCTCGCCCGCCGCACGTAAAGGCTTGAAGATCCCGGCCAACGCTACGAGATTCCCCGTGACGCCGCGAGCGACTCGCGAACCCCTATCCGTCGCTCTCGACCTCCCCCGCGTCCGGGTTCAGCCGGAGCCCCATCTCCAGTTCGAAGCTCTCGGCGTCGGAGGTCTCGAAGCCGATCTTCTTGTACAGCGAGACGGCCGCGCGGTTCCATCGCTCGACCGTGAGCCATACCTTCTGGATCCCCTCGGCCTGCCCGTGGCCGAGCAGCCCGCGGATCAGGTGCGTGCCGATGCCGGCGCGCTGGTACTCCTGGTGGACGAAGATCGCGAGTTCGTAGGCGTCGCCGTCGGGCACCAGCGTCGCGTGCCCGGCGACCTCGTCACCGCACCACGCGATCACGTTGAGACAGTCGCCGCCGAGGATCGCGTCTAACCACTCGCGGATCCGCTCTTCGCCGCCCGGCGGGATCCCCTGCGCGCGGTCGGCGGGGTCGAAGGCGTCGTACATCTCGACGAGCGCCTCGTGCTCCTCCTCGGTACCCTCGTAGGGGCGAATCTCGACGGTTCGCTCCTCCCGATCGGTGAACTCCGTGGGGGGAGCGGAGAACTCGTCGGCCACCGCCTCGGGGTATCCTCGGTCGCTCATCTGACCAGCGTGACGGACGTCTTGGCGTTTAACAGGACGAACTCGGCGATCGACCCGATCGTGATCTTCCCCATCGGGCTCGTGTGCCCTCCGCCGAGGACGATCTCCTCGAACCCTTCCGTCTCGGCGATCTCGATCAGTCGGCTCCCCGGGTCGCCCTCGACGCGCCGCACCTCGGCGTCGATCTTCGCCTCGTCGATCGCCTCCCGTGCGCGGTCCATCACCTCGTCCGGGTCGACCGTCGAGTCGGGGTTTTCGACCACCGCGATCGTGAGGTCGTCGTTCGCGACCGCCGCGCGGTCAACCGTCCGATCGAGCGCGCGGAACGAGTCGTCGCTGCCGCCGATCCCGCAAAGCACCTTCATGCGTCTCACGTCCGCGCGCCGGTACAAAAATGGATCTCCGCTGGGCCGCCGATCGACTCCGATCGACTCCGATCGACTCCGATCGATCCCGACGCCGGTGGGATTCGGCGCCCCTCGGCCGCAACGCCACCGACAACCCTTTTATTCGCCGGTAAGGTTACCAACAACATGAACGAATCAACCGATCCCGCGACGGACGGGGGATCGGACGGGCCCCCCGGAACCGCGGACGCCACGGCGGAGGCGTCGGAGCCGGTCGACGAGCCCTCGGCCGCGGACGCCGACGGGACCGACGGTGAGACGCCCGACAGCGAGGTTCCCGGCGGGGAAGTGACCGACGGTGAGACGCCCGACAGCGAGGCGCCCGACGGCGAGGCGCCCGGTCGCGCTGCCGGCGACGACACCCAAGGTGCCGCGAGCGACGACGACACGGGGAGCGCCGATGGAGATCAGAAGCAGGTCCCTCCGGAGGTCCGCAAGTACGAGCGGTTCAAGAAGATGGACGGCGCCCGCTACGAGCGTGTCAACGACTTCCTCCGGGATCGGACGTACATCACGGCCCGCGAGTGGGCGATCGCGCGGCTCTGTGCCGACTTCCGCACCGAGACCGGCGTCGAGATGACGAAGATCGGCGAGAACCTCCCCGAACTCGTCCCCTTCATGACCGACACGTACACCCCGCAGGCGGTCAACCAGGCGCGCTACTCCTTCGAGGAGAAGGTGACGAAGGCCGGCGCGACGTTCCTCTACGGCGCGATGTCCGGCTTCTTCACCGCCGAAGACCTCGACGAGATGATGTACGAGGTGACGGAGGTCGCGAAGTTCCTCCTGGAGGTCGAGGGCGTCGACCTCGCGGTCGCCGACGAGCTGGAGGCCGAGGACCGGATCAGCGAAGTGATGCGCGAGGTGCGCGCATCCTCGGCAGACCTCCGGGGCGAGGAGGTCCGCTGTCCCGAGTGCGGGCACGTCCACGAGCCGACCGAGGAGTAGCGATGGACCGATATCCGGAGGCGCTCGACGGCATCCCGGATGCGGTCGTGATCGTCGACAGCGACGGCGTCGTCCAGGCCGGTAACGAGCGCGTCGAGGCGGTCCTCGGGTACGCACCCGAAGCGGTGGAGGGGACGCAGTTCGAGACGCTGGTGTACGATCCTCAGGAGGGCGCGGTCGGCGAGGAGCTCCGCCGCTACATCGCCGATCCGGAGCCGCGATCGATGGCGGCGAGTCTGGACCTGCACGCGCGGCGAGCCGACGGGACCGAGGTGCCCGTGACGCTCAGCCTCGGACCGTTCGAACAGAACGGCGAGACGTACCTCGTCGCCACGATCGTCGACGTCAGGGAGGAGCGCGCCCAGCAGGCCGAACTCCACCGCCGGACGCGGACGCTGGAGGCGCTCCACGAGGCGACACAGGAGCTGCTGAAGACGACCGATCGAGAGTTCGCCGCGGAGGCCGCGGTCGAGTACGTCGAAGACGTGCTCGGCCACCCGATCGCAGCGATCTGGCTGTATGACGAGGGCGGCGACCTCCTCGATCCGATCGTCTGGACCGACGCGGCCGACGAGGTCGTCGGCGACCATCCGACGTTCGGCTCCGACGAGCCGAGCATCTCGTGGGACGTGTTCGAGTCCGGCGATCCGGTGTACGTGGCGGACACGTACGCCGACCCGGAGCGGCACAACCGGGACTCGCCGATCCGCAGCGAGTTGATCCTCCCGCTCGGTCGATACGGGATCATCAACATCGGGGCCACGGAACGGGACGCGTTCGACGAGTCCGACTTCGCGGTCGCGCGGCTCTGGGCCGCCACCGTCACGATGGTGTTCGTCCGGATCGAACGCGAGCGCCAGCTCCGTGTCCGCGAACAGGAGGTCGCCCGCGAGCGCGACCGGTTGGAGGAGTTCGCCAGCCTCGTCTCCCACGACCTCCGGAGCCCGCTCAACGTCGCGACCGGGAACCTCGATCTGATCCGCGAGCGCTTCCAAGAGGGGCACGAGGGGCTGGCCGAGATCGACACGATCGCCCGCTCGCTCGACCGGATGGAGGCGCTGGTGGAGGACATGCTCGCGCTCGCGCGCCAGGGCACCGCCATCGACGAGACCGAGCCGATCTCGCTCGCGTCCCTGTCCGAGGAGTGCTGGGAGGGCGTGGACACTGCGACCGCCGAACTCGTCGTCGTCGACGACCTCCGATTCCGCGCCGACAGAAGTCGACTGCGACAGGCCCTCGAGAACCTGTTCGCCAACGCGGTCGCTCACGCCGGCGAGTCGGTCCGCGTCGAGGTCGGCGCTCTCCCCGACGGCGACGGCTTCTACGTCGAAGACGACGGCCCCGGTATCCCTGACGACCTCCGCGACGAGGCGTTCGACGCCGGCGTCACGACCGACCCGGCTGGGACCGGCTTCGGGCTCAAGATCGTCGCCGAGGTGGCCGACGCGCACGGCTGGACGCTCGACCTCGTCGACGCCGCCGGCGGCGGCGCTCGGTTCGAGTTCCGCGGGGTCGAGCCCGTCGACGACTGAAGCCGCTCCGCGTGTGGCCGCTAACTCAGATCCCCTCGAACGGGGGGAGGAGCCACGTTGAAACCCCCGACCCGTCGAGCACGACATCGACGTTCGGGCCTCGGTCGACGCTCGGAAGCCCGGCTTGGATCCGGCCCTCGCCGGTCACGCCGTTGTTCTCCGTGCGAGCGGTGATACGGTAGCCGCCGCGCACGTCCGTGATCGACCGCGCCTCGACGGCGGTCCCCGGCTCGATCGCGATGTCGAGGTCGGTGACCGTTTCTCCGTCTGCCCGGCTGCCGTCGGCCATCACCCGCCGCGTCACCGTCAGCGTCAGTTCGCGTGCCTCCTCGGTGACGTTGAGGAGTCGGACGCCGAGCGGGAACGAGGTGCGTTCGTCGTCGGGCGCGGTGTCATCGCCGCCGTCGCCGTTCTGGACGTCAGCCTCGACCGCCCGTCGCTCGACCGCCATCCGGAGGGTTCGGTCCGGCGTCACCAGATACGGGACCGGGTCGGCGTACACCTCGCCCACGGAGCGGGCGCCGTCGTCGTGCTCGTGGGACACCGACCCGGCGTGCTGTGCGGTCGCGTAGTGGTCGTTCCCGGAGGCGTGATCGATGCTCGCGTCGGCGTCGACGGTCACCTCGACCGCTCCCTCGGCGGCGTAACGATTGTGTGCGTGGACCTCCTCGTACGCGGCGACGTACTCCGCGACCGACTCCGGCGCGAGTTCATCGGGGCGGTCCGGTGGGTCGCGCTCCGTGGCCACTCTCCCGCCCCCGCCAACGGAGAGGTCGGCACAGCCCGCGAGTCCGCCGCAGGCACCGGCCGACCCGACCGCCCGGAGGAGGAATCCGCGTCTGTTCATACGGTGCCTCCACGTGGACCGCTCAAAAGGTCAACGAAAGAACAAACGCGCGTTTGTGTGTCTGCGTGTCGGGTCCGATCGCGCGTCCCCTGGACCGCTCGTCCGAGATCCTACACGTCGAGCTCGTAGTGCGTCACTGCGTCGGGATCCGCGGATCCGTCGCGGGCGTCGACGTCGAGGACCGCGACGCGGAAGGCGTCGTCCGCGCCGTCGACGGGGATGGGGAGGCCACCGGGGTTCACCCGCACCGTTCCGTCGCGCTCCTCGACGCCGTGCGCGTGGGTGTGGCCGTGGAACACGTAGTCGTAGTCGCCGCAGTCGACGAGGGCGTCGACGACGACCCCGCTCGTGCCGTGGGTGACGGCGACGCTGACGCCGTCGCCGGCCTCGGAGCCGTCGCCGAACGAGAGGGTTCCCGCTTCGCCGAGGTAGGTACCGAAGGCGTCGACGGTCGACTCGACCGCCCACTCCCCGTCGTTGTTGCCGCGGACGGCGTAGAAGTCGAAGCCCGCGTCGGTTCCGTCGCCAGCGTTGAGACCGTCGTCGACGTCGGGGTCGTCGCTAACGTCAAACGGGGTCACGGAGAAGGGCGCGACGAAGTCGCCGCAGTGGACGACGGCGTCGACGCCCTCGCGTTCGAACAGCGCTACGGCCGCCTCGGCGGCGGCGAGGTCGTCGTGGGTGTCTGAGACGATGCCGATCTGCATGGTCGCCTCGGACGTGAGCCGCGCGGGAGTAAAAACCGGCCATCGGCAGCACCGAGCACATATAAACCGATCGACGGCCGACCGCGTTCTCACGGTCCGTGGATCCTGATTCCTGTTTATATGCCTCTCCCGTTCATGTTCGGACATGACGAGAAACGGCGACAACTCCGGGCGACGCATCGCTTCCAGACGCGGCTTCCTCTCGGCGGCCGCGGCGCTCGGGACCGTCGGGCTCGCGGGGTGTGGCGCACCGCGTGCGGACGCCGGAACGGGCGCGGAGAACGCGGCCGGCACCGGCAACGCGGCCGAACCGGTCGAGGAGTGGTCCGGAAGCGATTCGACGGGCGTCGAGACAGACCACCCGTACACGTCTCCGCGAACGGAGATCGACCTCGACGAGCGGGACGGCCAGATCACGGTGTCCACGACCCCGTGCCGTCACCAGCTTCTCGGCGAGGAGACCCAAGGCGGCCCGTGGGAACTGCCCGAGGTCTGGGCGTGGCAGACGCCGGACACGGACCCGAGCGTTCCCGGCCCGCTGCTCCGTGTCACCGAGGGGACCGACCTGGAGATCACTTACGACAACTCGGAGCACAACCGTCCCCACACCTTCCACGTCCACGGGCTCTCGAAGAGCTGGATGGACGACGGCGTGCCGACGACGACCGGTCAGCAGGTCGCGCCGGGCGAGGAGCACACCTACGAGATCACCGCGAACCAGCCCGGCACCCACATGTACCACTGCCACTACCAGACGCAGAACCACCTCGACATGGGGATGTACGGGATCCTCCGCGTCGACCCCGAGGGGTACGAGGCCCCCGACAAGGAGGCGTTCATGACGATCAAAGACTGGGACAGCCGGCTCTCCGCATCGATGGCCGGCGGCGACGTCGAGTTCGGCCACCGCGACCGCACCCCCGACGTGTTCACGGTCAACGGGCGGTGCGCCCCGTACACGTTCCACCCCGAGCAGGGGTCGCCGCTGATCGTCGAGGAGGGCGATCGGGTGCGGATCCACTACGTCAACGCCGGCTACGAGTCGCACGCGATGCACACCCACAACCACGGCTTCACCGTCGTCGAGAAGGACGGAGGGGTCATCCCCGAGGCCGCTCGGCACCGCGAGGACGTGATCCCCATCGCGCCCGCGGAGCGCAAGACGATCGAGTTCACCGCCGGTGCCGACCCCGGCGTGTACGCGCTCCACTGCCACAAGGTGAACCACGCGATGAACGGCGAGAGCTACCCCGGCGGCATGATCGGCGGGATGGTCTACGAGAGCGTGACGGACACCGAGCAGTTCGCCTCGGTGATGGAGATGGCCGGCTACGAGGGGTAGTCGGACCCCCGATCGCCGAGCCCGCGAACTGAACGGTCTGGAGGATCCGCGTTCCCCGATCGAGGCCGACGACCGGCGGGCTAACAGCAGAACATGGACAGGTACACCAGTGCGACCCGGTCGCCGTCCTCGATCTCGGTGTCGAAGCCCTTCTCGTTCTCGTTGAAGTGACCGTTCACAAGGATCCGGGCGTACGCGATCGTCTGCTCGCCGACCGGGTTCTTGGTCCACGTCCCCGGCAGCTCCTCCGGCGTCGGCGCCCACCCGCTGTGGGTCGCCTCCGCCTCGCTCTCCGCGATCAACATCTCCTGGAGTTCCGGATACTCCTCGAACAGGTCGTCGAGGAACGCACGGTGGGTGTCGCCCTCGAACGCGTACTCGAACTCCCCGAGCTCCGTCCGGACGTGACCGGTACACCGCACCGTGACGGTGGTCTCGGCCGTCGGATCCGGAGCCCTCGCCGCCTCCGGCCCCGCTTCCTCGGTAGTCGATGGCATACCCGCGTGTATGCGGCACCGCCCGGTAAGTCACCGCACGAACCTGTTCGTGCGATCGACTCGCACCGCCGCTCTCGGCCTGTGGCGCCCGTGACGACCGTCGGCGGTGTCAGTCGCCGGGAACGCCGTCCGAACATGTTACTGCCAAACTGATAGTCCGTGTGGCGGTAACGCCCACCCGATGGAACTCACGCGCAAGACGATCGCGAAGGTCATCGTCGCGGCGTTCCTGCTCAATCTGGTCGTGATGGGCGCCGGGGCGTGGTTCGCGTATCAGGAGGCGCCGCCGATCCCCGAGGAGGTCGTCGGTCCCGACGGCGAGACGATCGCCACCGGGGAGACGGTCCAGGACGGGAAGGCGGCGTTCCAGCAGTACGGACTGATGAACCACGGGTCGATCCTCGGCAACGGCGCGTACTACGGCGAGGACTACACCGCCGAGACGCTCGAACTGAAGGTCGAGCACATGCGCGAGTACTACGCGCAAGAGGAGTACGGCGCCGGCTACGACTCGCTCGGCTCCTCGGAGCGCGCGGCGGTGGATCAGATGGCCCGCGAGGACCTCGACAGCGCGCACGACGGGAGCGACACCGTCCGGTACTCCGCCGCGGAGGCGTACGCTCACGAACGGGTGAGCGAGACGTACGTCGAGCGCTACCACGGGGGCGACCACGACCGGGGCGTCCCAGTCGAGATGATCGACTCGACCGAGGAGGCCGAGGACTTCGCCGACTTCGCGCTGTGGACGGCGTGGTTCTCCCACACCGACCGGCCCGACGGCGACAACTCCTACACGAACGAGTGGCCCTACTCGCCGGGCGCCGGCAACGACGCGACCGGCGCCGCGATGACGTGGAGCGTGATCGCGATGGTGCTGCTCGTCGGCGCGGCGGGCGCGGCGATCCTCCTCTACAAGTCGGTGAAGCTCCCCGAGCCGTCCGCCGCGGGGATCTCCGTGCCGGAGCCGGGCGACGTGAGCGTCTTCCCGAGCCAGCGCGCCGCGCTCCGGTTCATCCCCATCGCCGCCGGGCTGTTCTTGGCGCAGGTGTTGCTCGGCGGGTTGCTGGCGCACTTCTACATCGAACGGGCCGGGTTCTTCGGGATCGAGGAGGTGTTCGGGATACACATCCTCCAGATCCTCCCCTTCTCGATCGCGAAGACGTGGCACATCGACCTGGGAATCCTCTGGATCGCGTCGACGTGGCTCGGCGCCGGCCTGTTCCTCCCGCCGCTGCTCACCGGCCACGAGCCGAAGCGCCAGTCGAGGTACGTCAACGTCCTGCTCGCCGCGTTAGTGACCGTCGTCGTCGGCGGGATGGGCGGCATCTGGCTCGGTGCGAACGGCTACTTCGACGGCCAGCTGTGGTGGCTCCTCGGCAACGAGGGGCTGGAGTACCTCGAAGTCGGGAAGGTGTGGCAGGGCGGCCTGCTCGTCGGGTTCATCCTCTGGGCGATCCTCGCGATCAGGGGGCTCAAGCCGCTGCTCGACCGGGAACCCGTCTACGGGCTCGCGCACATGATCCTCTACGCGGGCGGCTCGATCACCCTGCTGTTCGTCGCCGGCTTCATGTTCACGCCGTCGACGAACATGGCCGTCACGGAGTTCTGGCGGTGGTGGGTCGTCCACATGTGGGTCGAGGGCGCCTTCGAGTTCTTCATCGTCGCGATCATCGGGCTCACGCTCGTCTCGATGAACCTCCTCACGCGGCGCAGCGCGGAGAAGGCCGTCATGCTGCAGGCGCTGCTCGTGATGGGGACCGGCGTCATCGGCGTCTCGCACCACTACTGGTGGATCGGGATGCCCGACTACTGGGTGCCGATCGGGAGCGTCTTCTCGACGCTGGAGCTGCTGCCTTTGATCTTCATCCTCTACGAGGCGATCGGGCAGTACCGGGCGATGACCGAGACCGGCGGGTTCCCCTACAAGCTTCCCTTCATGTTCATCGTCGCCAGCGGGGTGTGGAACTTCGTCGGGGCCGGCGTGCTCGGCTTCTTCATCAACCTCCCGCTCATCAACTACTACGAGCACGGCACCTACCTCACCGTCGGCCACGCCCACGCCGCGATGTTCGGCGCGTTCGGGTTCCTCGCGCTCGGGATGGTGGCGTACATGCTCCAGCTGTCGATCGACCCCGAGCGCTGGGACGGCTCGTGGCTCCGGGCGTCGTTCTGGCTGTGGAACGTCGGGCTCGCGCTGATGGTGTTCGTCTCGGTGCTCCCCGTCGGCTTCCTCCAGTTGGAGGTCGCGTTCACGGAGAGCTACGCCGCGGCGCGCAGCCTCGCGTTCTACGAGCGACCGCTCGTCCAGACGCTGTTCTGGGCGCGGATGCCCGGCGACAGCCTGCTCATCCTGGGGACCGTCGTCTACTTCGCCGACCTGATCCGCAAGCGGTTCGTGCTGCGGAGTTCCGCGGAGGACCCGACGATCGACGACATGGCCGTCGCGGAGGGGATCATCGACGACGACTGAGGGTCCCCGGAAGCCCGGTCACCCGTCGAGCCGGTTCTCGCGGCTCGACCACCGCTCCGCGTCGGTCGCCAGATCGCGCACCTCCCGTCTGATCCCGGCGTAGTTGTCGACGATGTCGACCGTCGTGACGATTCCCACGGGCGTCATCCCCTCGACGACGACGAGTTTCTTCACTCCCTCAGACCGCATGCGGTCGGTCGCTGTCCGGAGGGTCTTCGTCGGTTGGACCGTCGCCAGCGGGCCGCTCATCGCCTTCCGAAGCGGGATAGCCGAGAAGGGGGCGTCGGTGACGCACGCCGCGTGGAGCACGTCGGCCTCGGTCGCGATCCCCGCGGGCGTCTCCCCGTTCGTGACGACCACGCTGCCGACGCGGTTCCGGAGCATTCGCTCGGCCGCGTCCCTCACTGACGCCTCGATGTCACAGGTGACGAGATCGCTCGACATCACCTCTTCGACGAGCATGCGGCCCGGTACTCGGGACGGCTACTTGAGGGCGAGGGTCGGTCCGCGGGCGCGCTCGCGACGCGGTCCGGTCACTCCGCGCGCCACTGCCCGCCGAGCTCGTCGCGCTCCATCGACTCCGCGCCGCCGTCGCGGAACACGCTCACCCGCCCCGTCTCCTCGCTCAGCGTCACCGTCGCCACGACCTCCGGGCGGACGGAGGTCTCGATCGCGCTCATGTGGCGCGATCCCATCCACGGCTCGTAGCTCACGTCGTCGACCAGCTCCGTCTCGCCGCTGCGAGTGCCCAGGTCACGGAAGCGCACCATCTGCGACTCGATCTCGCCGTCGACCGCGACGACGATGCCGCCGTCCTGCTCTCGGCTCACCGACTCGGCCGCCTCGACGAAGCCGTCCGCCGCGAACGCCGTCGGACAGCTCTCGCGAGGCCAGCAGTTGTCGCCCATGGGATCGGCGTAGTCGCCGTAGTCGCGGTCGGCGACGACCGCGAAGTAGAGCCCCGGCCCCTTGACGTGCGGCTCGTCCCACCCGTCGAACGCGAGGCTGACGTGTTCGACGCAGTAGGTCAGGCGGTCGACGATCTCTCGGACCCGGTCGTGAGAGCCGTACTCGATCGCGAGCCCGCTCATTCGGTCCCCTCCGGTCGGTGGTCCGTGACGCGAACGCTCATACGTTCAGAAACGGGCGGGTCGTATATAAGCGGTCCCGAGTCGGGTCGGGTCGAGTCGGGTCGGGTCGGGTCGAGTCGGGTCGGGTCGGGTCGGGTCGAGTCAGGTCGGGTCGAGTCGGATCGGGTCCGGTCGCGCCGCCTCACCGCCACTGCGTGAACAGGGCGGCGTCGAACCGGTCCGCGCGGACGAGTCCGACGCCGAACGCGACCGCCACGGCGGCGGGGAGCAGGTTCCCGTACCAGAGGTTGATCCCGCCCCAGAGGATCACGAAGCTCACCATGTCGTCGAGCATGAACTCGCAGTCGCGCAGGCGGTCGTTGAGCGCCCCGATCTCGAAGGCGCGGTCGAGCGCGGCCACCGCGACCGTCGCCGACAACACCCATCCGGCGTAGTTCGAGAGGGGGACGCCGAAGAAGGCGCCGCCGCCGAAGCTCCAGAAGCCGAGCGCGACCGCGCCGGGGTCGAGCACCACGTCCATCGCGACCACCGCGGCGATCACGCTCGCGAGCCGGACCCAACCGTTCGACGCTCGCGGACCGAGGAGGAGGAGACACAGCAGGTAGGCGTTCACCACGAGCGGGATGAAGAAGACCGGGAGCGCCAGCGGCACTCCGCCCAGCATCGGCCCGAGGCTCACGGTGTACTCGAAGGAGCCGTAGGGCCAGCCCGTGGCGACGCCGAACAGCTCGATCGCGTAGGTGTACGCGATCAGGACGCCGACCCACCCGACCGCGCGGCGGTCGAGCGCGGGCAACGCCCCGACCACGAGCGGGGAGCGCATCACCAGCACGCCGAACAGCACGAACCACGGGTTGAAGGCGAGCGGCTCGGGCACCCACCCCTCCGCGCTGCCGACGAGCGCGACGGCGCCGACGAGGGGGAACAGCACGGCGATGGTGAACCGGTTCTCGCGGACGACCCGGTCGAGCAGGCGCTCCGCCTCGCGGCGCGTGTCGGGGAGGCGGGCGCGGAGCGCCCCGAGCCGTCCCGACACCGAGGCGGAGGGTGGGGAGTCGCTCACGCGAGCGCCTCCGTGATCGGGTAGACGCGCCAGATCCCCCCCATCGCCAGCAGGGCGCCGACGGCGGTGTTCAGCGCCGGGAACCACCAGTACGCGCGGTCGACCGCGATCGACGACCGGGCGACCCACGCGACGAAGACGGGGTAGACGGAGAGCAGCGCGCCGAGCCGGAGGTCGACCGCGGCGAACGCGACCGCGGCGGCGATCCAGCAGGCGGCGCAGTAGGCGTACGTCCGGTCCTCGCCGAGTACCGTCGCCGTCGTCCGGATCCCCGCGGCGCGGTCGGGCTCGATGTCGGGGATCGCGGAGAAGGTGTGCATCCCCATCGCCCAGAGCCACGCGCCCGCCAGCGCCACGAGCGGCGGGTGCGTCCCCGCGACGGCGGCGTACGCGGCCGCGCCCGGTAGGACGTACAGCCCGTTCGAGGCGGAGTCGAGGAGCGGCGTCGTCTTGAACCGCACCGGCGGGGCGCTGTACGCGGCGCCGAGCAGCAGGAAGCCGGCGAGGTACGGCCACGCGACCCGCGGCGTGGCCGCCAACGCGGCGATCCCGAGCGCGCCGGAGGCGACCACCGCGATCGAGACGAGTCGGTCGCCGCGCCAGCGCGCCTCGCGGCTCTCCTTCTTCGGGTTCAGCTCGTCGATGTCGGCGTCGAAGGCGTCGTTGACGCCGTAGAGGAACACGTTCGCGGGCACGAGGAAGTACGCCGCGAGCCCCACCGTCACCGGCGTGAACAGCCCTCCCACTTCGGTGACCCCGTAGGTGACGCCGACGGCGACGGGGCCGGCGAGGTATAACCAGAACCGCGGCCGCGACAGCACCAACAGGTACCGGAGGAGGTCCGGGATCGATCGCCGATCGGAATCTGTGGGTCGGTCGGTGTCGCTCACGGCTCCGATCACGCCGTCTTCGACAGCTCCTCGGCGGTCAGCTGTCCGCTGATGAGACACATCGGGACGCCGATACCGGGGGTCGTCGTCGACCCCGTGAAGTAGAGCCCGTCGACCGCGTTAGAGCGGTGCGGCGGCCGGAGCAGCGAGGTCTGGCGCAGCGTGTGCGCCAGCCCGAGCGCGCTTCCCCGATAGCTGTTGTACCGGTCTGCGAAGTCGTCGACGCAGAACGTCTCCTCGAAGACGATCCGGTCGCGCAGCTCCGTGCCGGTGTTCTCGGCGATGTCGTCCAACACGAGCTCGCGGTACTCCTCGCGCAGCTCGGGGGTGTCCTCCAGCCCGGCCGCGATGGGGACTAAGGCGAACAGGTTGCTGTGCCCCTCGGGCGCGACCGTGTCGTCGGTCTCGGAGGGGACACAGAGGTAGTACGCGGGGTCGTCGGGCCACGACGGGTCGTCGAATATCTGCTCGAAGTGGTCGTCCCACCCCGTCGGCAACACCAGCGTGTGGTGTTCGAGGTTCGGCACGTCGCCCTCGACGCCGAGGTACAGCAGGA